>Ga0335078_10001244_pt1 | contig 38630 bp, 34 predicted proteins | sample Lox_Sample_32_FD_206711 | JGI IMG/M metagenome (GOLD analysis project Ga0335078, IMG submission 206711) | Soil microbial communities from Loxahatchee National Wildlife Refuge, Florida, United States - Lox_Sample_3.2 | ecosystem: Environmental > Terrestrial > Soil > Wetlands | place: USA... | reverse complement strand
CCGGCTGCTATACCCGAGCGGCCTGCACCTGGTCGCCGACGCCACCGCGATCGCGCGGGAGAAGGTTCGCCGCGCGCAGATCGCGCTCGAGTGGATCGCGCGCAGCGGGCTCGACCTGCGCCAGTCCGGGCCCGGCGCGCCCGGACTCGGCGTCCCGGAGCCGAGCCCGTGACCGCCCCGGCGGCCGGCCTGCCCGCGGGGGGTCCGGGGGGTCGTCCCCCCGCGCCAGCACACGCAGCGGAGGTCACGCGGCCTGCCGCGGGACCGCGATCGGGGGGTCCGGGGGGTCGTCCCCCCGCGCCAGCACACGCAGCGGAGGTCATGCGGCCTGCCGCGGGACCGGAGCTGCGCTCCGCGGCGTGGATCGCCGGGGACGACGAGGTCGCGCTCGAGCACCGGGTCGCGCTCGCCAGCGCTGGCCTGGCCGTCAGCAGGGCCGCCGACCGGCCGGTCATCGGGATCGCGAATTCCGCCAGCGAGCTGAACCCGTGCAACCTGCCGCTGCGGGACCTGGCCGTCGAGGTCAGGCGCGGCATCGAGGACGCGGGCGGCATCGGCGCGGAGTTCGGCACGATCTCGCTCGGCGAGGACCTGATGAAGCCGAGCGCGATGCTCTACCGCAACCTGCTCGCGATCGAGATCGAGGAGATGGTCCGCGCCAACCCGCTCGACGGCCTTGTCGTGCTCGCCAACTGCGACAAGAGCGTGCCCGGCGCGCTGATGGGGGCGATCAGCGCGAACATCCCGACCGTCCTGGTCACTGGCGGGTCGCGGCCAGTCGCGACGTTCCGCGGGCAGCCGGTCGGCACCGGCACCGCGCTGTGGCGGATGTGGGACGAGCGGCGCGCGGGCCGACTCGACGACGCCGGATGGGCGGCGTTCGAGCGGTGCCTGAGCTGCGGCCGCGGCGCCTGCAACACGATGGGCACGGCTTCGACGATGGCGGTGCTCTGCGAAGCGCTCGGGCTGATGGTGCCCGGCGCTGCCTCGATCCCGGCCGGGGAGGAGCGCGGCCGGGCCGCTGCACGCGAGGCAGGCCGGGTCGCCGTCAGCGCGGTGCGCGCGGGCCTGCGGCCGCAGTCGATCCTGACCCCGGACGCCCTCGCCAACGCGATAGTCGTGCTGCACGCCGTCGGCGGGTCGACCAATGCCGTCATTCACCTGGCGGCCATGGCCGGACGAGCGGGGCTGCCGTTCCCGCTCGACGACATCGGCCGGCTCGGCAAGGCCGTGCCGGTGCTCGCCGACGTGGAGCCGTCCGGCGCCGGGCTGATGCCGGACTTCGACGCGGCCGGCGGCGTGCCGACCCTGCTGCGGGAGCTGGCCGGGCTGCTTAGCACGCAGGCGCGCACGGTCACCGGGCAGACGATCGCGGACGTGATCGCCGCCGCCGCACCGGCCTCAGGCGCGATCCGGTCGGCCGGCTCCCCGCTGCGCGACGGCGGCGCCTTCGGCGTCGTGCGCGGCTCGCTCGCACCGGACGGAGCCGTCGTCAAGACGTCCGCCGCGACCCCGGCCCTGCTCCGGCACCGCGGCCCGGCGCTCGTCTTCCACGGCTACGAGGACATGCTGGCCCGGATCGACGATCCGGCGCTCCAGGTCACGCCGCAGACGGTCCTCGTGCTGGCCGGCTGCGGCCCGGTCGGCGTGCCCGGCATGCCGGAGTGGGGCATGATCCCGGTCCCGGCGCGGCTGGTCCGGGCCGGCGTGACCGACATGGTCCGCATCACGGACGCGCGGATGAGCGGCACGAGCTTCGGGACGGTCGCCCTGCACGCCGCGCCCGAGGCAGCCGTCGGCGGGCCGATCGGCCTGGTCCGCGACGGCGACGTCATCAGCCTGGACGTGCCGGCCGGCACGCTCGACCTCGAGGTGAGCGCCGCCGAGATCGGGCGGCGCCGGGCCGCCTGGGCTCCCCCGCCGAGCCCGCACCTGCGCGGCTGGCCCGCGCTGTACGCCAGCCACGTCCTGCAAGCCCCGGACGGATGCGATCTCGACTTCCTCCGGGCTCCCACCCCAGCACACAAGACGTTCGTCGAACCAGTTGTGGGCCGGTCATGACGCCGGGCCGCATGAGAAAGGAGAGGGCAGTGAGGCGATGGAAGATCGGGGCAGCGGCTGCTGCCGCCGCCGCGCTGCTGGCCGCAGGGTGCAGCAGCTCTGGGAACGGAAGCACCGGCGGCAGCAGCAACGCCCCCGTGACGCTGACGATCTGGCATAACTACGGCACCGAGCAGAACGCCACCGCGCTGCAGAACCTGGCCAAGGCCTTCCACAAGCTGCATCCGAACATCACGGTGGACGTGGTCAGCCAGCCCGCCAGCAACTACTTCGCGCTGCTCCAGTCCAAGGCCATTTCCCGCAATGGCCCCGACCTCGCGGTCATGTGGACCGGCTTGTTCACCCTCCAGTACAAGGGCTTCCTGCAGAACCTCAAGGGCCTGGTCCCGGCCTCGGCTCTCGCGCAGGTCGACCCCAACGCGCTGAAGTGGACATCGAACGGCTTCAACCCCGCCGGCGGCCCGTATGTGATCCCGCTGGAGAACCAGTTCTACATCGGCTTCTACAACAAGGCGGACTTCGCCAAGGCGGGCGTGACGTCGGTGCCGACCGACTGGTCGCAGCTGTACGCGGCCTGCACGAAACTGAAGAAGGCAGGCTTCACTCCGATCGTCTACGGGAACGGCGGGCAGCCGCTCGGCGCGACGTTCTACCCGTGGTACGACATGAGTTACATGATGATCGGCGCGTACTCGGTGTCGCAGTGGCAGAGCCTGTACAGCGGCTCGACGGCGTGGACGTCGCCGGCCATCACCGCGCAGCTCACGGCCTGGAGCAAGCTGCACAGCTCCGGCTGCACCAACTCGGACGTCGTCACCAACACCAACAACCTGGGCCAGTTCGAGTCCGGCAAGGCCGCCATGATGGTCGACGGCACCTGGGACACGCAGAAGTTCACCGACGCACTCGGCTCCAAAGTCGCGGCCTTCGTCCCGCCGTTCTCGGACACCCCGATCAAGGGGGTGGTCGACTTCGCCGGCGACGGCCTGTCGATGATGAGCTACTCACCGCACAAAGCGCAGGCGGCCGAGTTCCTGACGTTCATGACCACCAGGCAGGCGGCGTCGATCATCAACGCGGCCGGGCTGATCCCGGCGATCAACGGCACCTCCACCTCCAACCCGGTAAACCAGGAGATGCTGAACTTCGTCAGCCAGGGTGGCATGACCGCCTACCCGATGCTGGACAACGTCGTCCAGGGAAACGTCGTCAACATCGGCTCGAAGTTCCTGCCCGCCGTCCTCAACGGCAGCGAGTCGATCGCCAAGGCACTGCAGGCGATGCAGACGACGCTGCAGCAGCTGCCGGCTAGCCAGCGCGGCAACACGTTCCCGTAGTCCCCGACGCGGGCGGGATGCGCCGGCGAGGCGCCGGCGCATCCCGCCCCTCCCAGGAGTCAGTTCGTGAGTGTCACCGCTGCCCGGCCGGGCCAGCGGCCCCGTGCTAGCAGCCGCGGTCGCAGCAGGCTGGGCCGCCGGCGCCGGCGCGCCGGCATGCTGCTGTCCGTCCCGGCGATCGTGCTGGTCGGGGCGCTGCTCTGGACCCCGATCGTGCAGGCGATCCGGTACTCGATGACGACCTGGGACGGCTACTCGGCACCGGTCTGGATCGGGCCGAGCACCTACGCCGACGCGTTCAGGGACCCGATCGTGCACCGGGTGCTGGAGAACAACGCGCTGCTGCTGCTCGCGGTGCCGGTCGCCATCGGGATCCCGCTGGTCATCGCCGCGCTGCTGAACGAGCACGTGCGGGGCTGGCGGTTCTTCCGGTCGGTCTACTTCCTGCCCACCGCGATCTCCTGGGTCGTGATCGGCATGGTCGCGCTGCAGTTCTTCGCCGACAAGGGCATCCTGAACCAGCTGCTGTCCGACATCGGCCTCGGCTCGGTGCACACGGACATGCTGGCGTCGGAGTACAGCGCGCTCGCGGCGCTGGCCATCACGTTCATCTGGTCCATGATCGGGACTAACACGATCATCTTCCTGACCGGCATGGCCACGCTCGACCCGACGCTAATCGAGGCCGCGCGGGTAGACGGCCTTAACCGCTGGCAGATCTTCTACCGCGTGACGCTGCCGCTGCTGACCAGGTTCATCCAGTTCGCATTCGTCATCACCGTCATCAGCGCCTTCTCCGCGCTGTTCAGCCTCATCTTTGTGATGACGGGCGGCGGGCCAGGCCTCGGCACCACGACGCTGGAGTTCTTCGTCTACCAGGCCGGCTTCGCCCAGGGCCAGTTCGGGGTCGGCGCCCTCTACGGGATCATCCTGTTCGTCATCATGATCATCGTTGGCATCGGGCAGCTGCGGCTCATCCGCCCGGAGGACGGGGAGGGCTGGTAGCCATGACCGCGCAGCCTGCTCCCCCGCCCGCCGCGCCGTCGCCGGCGACGGCGGCGCCCGGCCGCCCGGCTGCGCCCGCGGCCCCGGTCAGCCGATGGCGGTCGGCCAGGCTCCGGCGCCGGATCACCGTCACCGTCATATTCGCGATCATGATCGCGGTGGCGATCGTCATGCTGTACCCGTTCTGGTACATGGCGGACAACTCGTTCCGCAGCCAGCAGCAGTTCGACCAGCAGCACGGGCACTCGCTGGCGGGCTGGACGCAGCTGTTCCGGAACCTGCCGGTCGTGCAGGAACTGGTGAGCTCCACCATCGTGTGCGCCGCGGCGATTGTGATCATCCTGATCGTGTCGACCACCGCGGGGTTCGCGTTCGCCAAGCTGCGCTACCGCGGCAGCGGCATCGTGTTCCTGCTGATCGTGGCCGCGCTGATGGTGCCGCTGCAGTCGATCATCATCCCGGAGTACGTGAACCTCGCGAAGTTCAGCCTGACCAGCAACTACGGTGGCGCGGTGCTCGTGTACGCCGCGCTCGGCGCGCCGTTCGCCACGTTCCTGATGGCGACGTACTACCGCGGCATCTCCGACGAGCTGATCGAGGCAGCCGTCATGGACGGGCTCAGCTACGAGCGGACGTTCCTGCAGATCGCGATCCCGCTCTCGCTGCCCGCCATCGCGACCGTCACCGTGCTGCAGTTCATCCAGATCTGGGACGACCTGCTCGTCGGCTACCTGTTCCTGCCGACGGGCGACCGGACGATCACGGTCGGCCTGGCGGTGCTGTCGTCCGGGCGCACCACCGGCATCCCGCCCCTGATGGCCGGATCGCTGGTCAGCGCCGTACCGGCAATCATCGTGTACCTGATCTTCCAGCGGTACCTGATCAGGGGCCTGACGCTCGGGATGGGCAAGTGATGAGCACGGAACTGGCCTGGGAAGTCGTCGCCGAGACCGGCGCCCAGCTCGGGGAGCGGCCGGTCTGGGAGCCGGCCACGAGCTCGGTCATCTGGGTCGACATCAGCACCGGGAACCTGCACCGGTTCACCCCTGCCAGTCCTGGCCGGCCGGGCGGCGACCGGGTGCTCGGCACTCCGGGCGTGCCGGTGGGAGCCGCGGCACCCCGCGCGGGCGGCGGCTACGTGCTCGCGGCGGCCGACGGCTTCCGGCTGACCGGCGCGGACGGCGGCCCGGCCGGACCGCCGCTGCGCCCGCCGGGCATGCCGGACAACGTGCGCTTCAACGACGGCGCATGCGACCCGGCCGGGCGGTTCTGGGCAGGCACGGAGGCGTGGGACATGAAGTCGCCGATCGCGTCGCTGTACCGGCTCGACCCGGACGGCGCGATCACCGAGCACCTGACCGGCATCGCGGAGTCGAACGGCCTGGGCTGGAGCCCGGACGCGACGGTCTTCTACTACACCGACTCCGGCGAGGACGTCTCCCGGATCCGGGCGTTCGGCTATGACCTCGCGGCGGGCACCCTCGGCGACGAGCGCGAGCTCATCCGGTTCGGGCCGGGAGAGGGATTCGCGGACGGGCTGGTCGTCGACGCGGACGGGTGCCTGTGGATCGCGATGTGGGAAGCCGGCTGCGTGCGCCGCTACTCTCCCGCCGGTGACCTGCTCGGCCGCTACCCCGTGCCGGTGAGCAGGCCCACCTGCCCCGGCTTCGGCGGGCCCGGCCTGGACGAGCTGTACCTGACCACGGCCTGGGAGGACATGACCGACGAGCAGCGCGAGGCCGAGCCGCTCGCCGGCCACCTGCTGCGGGCCCGACCCGGCGTCCGCGGTCTCGCGCTGGCCTGTTACGGCGGATAGGAGCAACGACATGTCCCGGATCGTGCTCGACGCGGTCTCCAAGCAGTTCCCGGACGGAACGACTGCCGTCAGGTCACTGGACCTGGAGGTCGCCGATGGCGAGCTGCTCGTGCTCGTCGGGCCGTCCGGCTGCGGCAAGACCACCGCGCTGCGGATGGTCGCCGGGCTGGAGGAGGTCAGCTCCGGCACGATCTACATCGACGGCAGCCCGGTCAACGACATGGAGCCGCGCCACCGCGACGTCGCGATGGTGTTCCAGAGCTACGCGCTCTACCCGCACCTGTCGGTCTACGACAACATGGCGTTCAGCCTCAAGTACCGGAAGGTGCCAAGGGCCGAGCTGCGCAAGCGGGTGGACGAGGCAGCGCGGATCCTGGAGCTGGAGCCGTTCCTGCAGCGCAAGCCCCGGCAGCTGTCCGGCGGGCAGCGCCAGCGGGTCGCCATGGGCCGCGCGATCGTGCGCCAGCCCCGCGCCTTCCTGATGGACGAGCCGCTGTCCAACCTGGACGCCAAGCTCAGGGTGCAGATGCGGGCCGAGATCGCCCAGCTGCAGCGGTCGCTAGCCACGACGACGATCTACGTGACCCACGATCAGACCGAGGCGATGACGCTCGGCAGCCGGGTGGCGGTGCTCCACAGCGGCGTGCTGCAGCAGATCGCCTCGCCGCAGGAGCTGTACCGGCAGCCCGCGAACCTGTTCGTCGCGGGCTTCATCGGCTCGCCGCCGATGAACCTGATCGACGCCAGGCTGGACCGCGACCCGGACGGCTCCGGCGGGCCGCGGCTCGTCTTCGGCGGGCACCAGCTGCGCATCCCGGCGCCGGTGAGGGCGGAGCGGCCCGGCCTTGACCGCTACCTCGGCCGGCAGGTCGTGTTCGGGGTCCGGCCCGAGCACCTGTCCGACGCCGCGGAGGCGCCCGACGCGGACCCGGCATCGCTGCTAGAGCTGCCGGTGCGGCTGCGCGAGGAACTCGGCGCCGAGGTCCACATTCACTGCGGGATCGGCGCGGCGGCTCATCACGCCGAGGCGGCGCAGGAGGTCACGTCGCTCGCGACGATCGTCGCCCGCATGGACCCGCACACGACGATCGCCGAGGGCCAGGACGCAAGGGTCCGGGTGGACACGGCCAGGCTGCACTTCTTCGACCCGGAGTCCGGAGCGGCCATCCGCGGCTAGGTCGCCGCCGGGCGGCAGCCAGGATGGGGTCCTCCGGGCTGTGGATCCGCGGCTTGCCATCCGGCTGCCGCGTGTGACACCCTTTCGCTAATTGATTAGTGAAAGGGTGCCACACGTGTTCGAGTTTGAGCTCGATCCGACCTCGGGCGTCGCCACCTACCTCCAGCTCGTCCAGCAGGTGAGGCAGGCACTGCGGCTCGGCGTCCTGCGGCCGGGAGACCAGCTGCCCACCGCGCGGGAGGTCGTGGCCAAGCTCGCGATCAACCCGAACACGGTGCTGAAGGCATACCGCGACCTGGAACGCGATCACCTCGTCGGGGCGCGGCCGGGCCAGGGCACGTTCGTGCTGCGGACACTGGCGGGGCCCGACCAGGCCACGACGGCACGGTTCGCGGCCGAGCTGGTCAGGTGGCTGGCCGCGGCGCGCTCGGCCGGCCTGGGCAGCGAGGACATCGAGGCCATCTACCGCGCGGCGGTGCGGGACACGTTCGCGGCCGGTGTTGCATGACGGCCGTGCTCGCCGCGGCCGGCCTCGGCCGGCGCTACGGCGCGCGCTGGGCGCTCCGCGACTGCACCCTGAGCGTGCCGGCCGGCCACGTCGTCGGCCTGGTCGGCCCGAACGGCGCGGGCAAGAGCACGCTGCTGCGGCTGGCAGCGGGCCTGCTCGCACCGACCGCAGGAAGCCTGCACGTTCTCGGGTGCAGGCCTGGTGACCCGGACGTCCTCGGCCGGGTCGGATTCGTTGCTCAGGACAAGCCGCTGTACGGCAGGTTCACAGTGGCCGACACGCTGCGGATGGGCGGCTGGCTGAACCCCGCCTGGGACCTCGCCACTGCGCGTGCGCACCTGGACAGCCTGGACATCCCGCTGGGGCAGCGCTGCGGCGCGCTGTCTGGCGGGCAGCGCGCTCAGGTCGCGCTCGCGCTCGCCCTCGGGAAGCGGCCGGACCTGCTCCTGCTGGACGAGCCGGTGGCGAACCTGGACCCGCTCGCGCGCCGGCAGTTCCTGCAGGCAATGCTCGCAGCGGCGGCCGACAGCGGCATGACCGTCGTGCTCTCCTCGCATCTGCTTGCCGACCTGGAGCGGTCCTGCGACTACCTGGTGCTGCTGTCCGCTGCGCGGGTCCAGCTCTGCGGGCCGACCGACGACCTGCTCGACGGGCACCGGGTGCTGACGGGCCCGGCGGGGAAGGCGGACGCGATCGCCGCCATGCACCCGGTCGTCTCCGCGAACGTGACCGGCCGCCAGGCCACGCTGCTTGTCCGCCCGGCGCATCCGATCGCCGACCCGGCCTGGACGGTCCGGCCGGCCGCCCTCGAGGAGCTCGTCCTGGCCTATATGAGCGACCCGGCCGCCGGTGCCGCTCCTCAGCTCGCGCTCGCCGCCGCGCCCGAAGGCTCCCGATGATCGCGATGACCTGGCGGCAGCACCGCATCCAGCTGCTCGTCGCCGCGCTGATACTCGCCGGGCTCGTCAGCTACCTCCTGATCGGCGCGTGGCAGCACGCCTCGTACGCTCGCCAGATCGGCCTGACGTCGTGCCTGGCGACTGCGCCGCACCCCGGCTGCGGGCTGCTCGCCGGGGCGTGGTTCCACCAGTTCGGCGGGATGCCGTCCGCGTTCACCCTGCTGGCTGTGCTGCCACTGCTGGCCGGCATGTTCCTCGGCGCACCGCTCATCGCGCGGGAGAGCGAGTCGGGCACCCTCCAGCTGGCCTGGACCCAGTCGGTCAGCCGCCAGCGCTGGCTCGCCGTGAAGCTCGGCTCGCTGCTCGCCGTCATCGTCCTCGCCGCGGCCGTCGTCTCGGTGTCGTTCTCGGCTTGGCTGAGCTTCTACGACCGGCTGAGCGCGGCCGGCTACACCGACGTGAACCGGCTGGAGCCACCTGCCTTCGATCTCACTGGCGTGGCGCCCCTCGGCACGATGCTGTTCGCGTTCGCCGCAGGCACCCTGGCCGGGGTCCTCGTTCGGCGGACCGTCCCGGCCATCGCGGTCTCGGTCGCCGGTTACTTCGGCGTGGTCCTGCCGCTGGACTCGGCGCGCTACACGGCCTACCTCAGCCCGCACACGATGAGCGGCTCCTACGCCAGTACCAGCCCGTTCCAGCCCGGCGGGTACACGCTGGCGACCAGCTACGCCAACGCCGCCGGCCATCCGGTGAGCTTCACCGCCCTCTACCAGGCGTGTGCCCGCCCGATCGGGAACGGAGCATCCGGCATCACGGTCTCCTGCCTGGCCCAGAAGGGCTTCCACCTCACCCAGACGTTCCAGCCTGCGGTCCGCTACTGGCCGCTGCAGGCGGCCTACGCCGGCACGCTCGCCGCGACGGCGGCGATACTGCTGACATTCGCGGTCTGGTGGGCCGTGCGGCGCCCGGGCTAGCGGCGCGGTCAGATCCGCGCCGCCGTGGCTGACGGCTGCGTGGCTGCTAGCCAGCGCTCGCCGCGACCGGCAGCGGGTCGGTCGACTGCCGGGCCACCAGCCGGCACGGCACCGTGTGGATACCGTGCGTTGGCTCGTCGTTGATCGCCGCGAGCAGATGCTCGGCGGCTACCCGGCCGACGTCTTCCAGGCACATGTCGATGCTGGTCAGCGGCGGCTCGGCACCGAGCGCCATCGGCTCCCAGTTGTCGAAGCCGATCAGCGCGATGTCGCGCGGCACGTCGCGGCCCAGCTGGTGCAGCGTGTCGGCCACGCCACGAGCGATCTGATCGCTGCCGCAGAAGATCGCGTCGACGTCCGGCATCGAGCGCATCAGGATGTGCGCACCCTCGCGCCCCCAGCGCTCGCTCCACTCCCCGTAGAGGACGTCGTGCGGGGACAGGCCCGCACCGCCGCCGGCGGCCTCCTGGCAGAAGCCGCCCGCTCGCTTGCGGGCGGCCAGGAACCGCTCCGGGCCGGTGACGTGGCCGAGGCGCCGGCGGCCCGCCTGCAGGAACTGCCGGGCAGCGAGCCGGCCGCCGCCGTAGTCATCGGGCAGGATCGCGGGCTCGTCGCTGTCGAGCGACTGCGTCATCGCGTACACGACCGGAATGCCGAGCGCCGTGCCGATGCTCGGCCGCGGCTCGATCCGGCGGCCGGTCACGATCAGGCCGTCCACCCGCCGGCTGAGCAGCATGTCGAGGTGCTGCCGCTCGCGCACCGGATCGTCTCTCGTGTCGCACATGAACACGGAGATCTGGCCCGCCCCCAGCGCGTCCTCGGCGCCCAGCATCACCGGGATGCTGAACCGGCCGAAGCTGTCGCTGGTGATCAGGCCGACGGTGTACGTCCGGCCGGCGAGCAGCGCCTTCGCCAGCACGTTCGGCGCGAACCCGAGCTGCCGGGCGGCCGCCGCGACCCGCTCCCTGGTCGCCTCCCGCAGCTTGCCCTGCCCGTTGAGGGCCTTGGAGGCCGTGCCGATGGAGACACCGGCCCGGGCGGCCACGTCCCGGATCGTCGGCCGCCTGGCCTCAGAGCCCGGCTCGACAGAAGGCAAACGGTTGCTCCGTTCTTGATGCTGGCTCCGCACCTTCATATCCCATGAAAATGGGAGCTGTACAGCCCTTGACGGCGGTGTTGCCCCACTCTAACTTACGAGGCAAACCTATTCCTATATCTCACCGCAATGACCGCATAGGACCGTTGTTAACGCACACAATCCTGCAGGAGCCCAGGAAACGTGACCCACCTCAGCACAGGAACCACGGCGTCAGGCCCGGCCCGTCCCTCGGCGTCAGCCGCCGTCGCGCACCGCCCGGTGCCGGCCGACAGCGTGGCGCTGACCAGTGGTCTCCTGCACCAGTGGCAGCAGCGGAACAAGGACGCGAGCCTGCCGCTCGCGCTGAAGCAGCTGGAGGCGGCGGGTAACCTCGCCAACCTGCGGCTGGCCGCGTCCGGCGACACCTCCGGCTACCGCGGCCCGGTGTTCATGGACTCCGATGTCTACAAGACGCTCGAGGCGGTGAGCTGGGAACTTGGCCGGTCCCCCGACGCCGGGCTGGCCAGCTTCGCGGCGCAGGCGACCGCGCTGCTCGAGTCGGCGCAGCAGCCGGACGGGTACCTGAATTCCTACGTGCAGGTGCACCGCACCGCGCGCTACGCGAGGCTCGAGAGCAGCCACGAGCTGTACTGCGCCGGGCACCTGATCCAGGCCGCGGTGGCGGCCGGCCGCAGCTTCGACGACGGCGCGCTGCTGGCCGTCGCCGGCCGGTTCGCGGACCACCTGGTAAAGGTTTTCCTCGGTCACCGGGCAGGCCTGGACGGCCATCCGGTCATCGAGACGGCGCTGGTCGAGCTCTACCGGCAGACCGGCACTGGCGAGTACCTCGAGCTGGCCCGGCAGTTCGTCGGCCAGCGCGGCCACGGCCGCATCGGCGACTCCGGTTTCGGCAGCCGCTACCTGCAGGACTACACGCCAGTGCGCGAGTCCCGCGCGCTCGCCGGCCACGCGGTCCGGGCGCTGTACCTGGAGAGCGGCGTCGTCGATGTCGCGGTGGAGACCGGCGACACGGCGCTGCTGCAGTCCTCGCTGCGCCGGTGGACCGACATGGTCGGCACGAAGACCGCCCTCACCGGCGGGAACGGGTCGCGGCACGCCGGCGAGGCATTCGGCGACGGCTTCGAGCTGCCGCCGGACCGCGCCTACAACGAGACCTGCGCGGCGATCGGCAGCTTCCACTGGAACTGGCGGCTGCTGCTGGCCACCGGCGACGCCCGGCACGCCGGCCTGATGGAGCGAATCGTCTATAACGGCTTCGCGGCCGCCACCGGCACCGACGGGCAGCGCTTCTTCTACGTGAACCCGCTGCAGCGCCGGGCCGACCATTTCGAGGACGACGACCCGGGCAGGCGGCGGGAGTGGTTCTCCTGCGCCTGCTGCCCGCCCAACATCATGCGGCTATTCGCCTCGCTCCAGCATTATCTGGCCACAGTCAGCGGTGACGCGCTCTACCTGCACCAGTTCACCGGCGCCAGCATCGCCGCGCCGGTGGCCGGCGGCACCCTCGGCGTCGACGTCACCACCGGCTACCCGTGGGACGGGCTCATCGCGATCGCCGTCACCGCCGCGCCCGCCGCCGACTGCTGCCTGGCACTGCGCATCCCGGACTGGAGTCGCGAGGCGACCGTCACGCTCGGCGGCACGCCGGTTCCCGCCGTCCCGGACGAGCACGGCTACCTGGTCATCCGCCGCCGCTGGCGGCCCGGCGACACGGTCACGCTCAGCCTGGACCTTGTGCCGCGGCTGACGTATCCGGGCAGGCGCGCCGACGCGCTGCGCGGCACTGCGGCCGTCGAGCGAGGACCCCTGGTGTACTGCTTTGAGCAGGCGGATCAGCCCGCCGGGCTAGACGTCGAGGACCTCGCGCTGCGCGCGGGCATACTCACCGAGGCGGCCGGCCCGGTACCGGGCGTGGGCCATACCGTGATCGTCGCGGCCACGGCCACTCACCTCCCCCCAGACGGCGGCGGCGGCCTGCCGTACCGGTCCGCTCCCGCACCGCCGGCCGGGACGCCGGCGATCGCCAGGGCCATCCCGTACTTCCAGTGGGACAACCGCGATGGCCAGGCCATGCGCGTCTGGATGCCACTTGGCCGGCCCGAAGAAGTACCGGCCGCTCCCTCGGACGCGGCGCCCGGCCGTGTCCGGTCCGATCCCCACGACAGCTGACAACCCCTCACCGAGGAGGTTCACCGATGTACACGCGCTTCCCGCCCGTGGCACGCCGCCGCGGCGCCGGTCCCGGGCACGCCAGGCGGCATGCCGTCGGCCACGCAGGAGCGGCGATCGCCGCGCTCTCGCTCATCGCGCTGCCGCTGGCGGCGTGCGGCGGCTCGTCGCCGTCCGCCAGCTCCAAGGCATTCGGCGTGGACGCGACCGGCGTCGTGCACTTCTGGGCCAGGCAGGCGACCGATGGGCCGGCCATCGCGCTGGTCAAGGAGTTCAACGCGACGCACAAGCACCTGAGAGTCGTGCTGCACCTGACGCCGCCCAACGACGACACCACGCAGCTCGCGACCGCGATCCGGGCCGGCTCCCCGCCGGACGTGGTGGGCCTGAACGACATCGACGTGCCGACGTTCTCGCACGAGAACGCCCTGATGAACCTCACCAAGTACATCAACGCGCTGCCGTACAAGAGCGCGCTCAGCCCCGGTCACCTCGCGCTGGCGACGGTCAACGGCCAGTACTACGGGCTGCCGTACCTCGCCGACCTGTCCGTGCTCTGGTACAACAAGAAACTGTTCACGGAGGCCGGGCTCAACCCCAGCGAGCCGCCGACCAACTACGCCCAGATCGTGTCCGACGCGGAGAAGATCAGCGCGCTGGGGCACGGCATCTACGGCTTCTCCTTCGCCGGCAACTGCCAGGGCTGCCTCGGCTTCACGATGCTGCCCTCGCTGTGGGCCGACGGCGAGCACCTGATCAGCGGTCCGCTCGGCAACCAGACCCCGAACGTGGCCACTGACGCGCCGCTCAAGCAGATGCTCGCCGACTACCAGCTGATGTGGTCCAGGCACCTCGTGCCGATCAACGACCAGACCCAGGACGGGCTGACCTGGGGCGCCGACTTCGAGGCCGGCAAGGTCGGCATCCTGCCCGGCGACTACGGCTTCGCGACCAAGATGAAGCCGGCGTCGGAATTCGCGGACGCGCCGCTGCCCGGCGTCACCGGCGAGAGCTACAGCACCTTCGACGGCGGCGACGACTTCGTCATCCCGTCGGGCGCCGCCAACCCGTCCGGTGCCTGGGAGTTCATCAAGTGGGTGCTGGAGCCGGCCCAGCAGCAGCAGTACCCCACGCTCGGTGACACGCCGGTGCGGACCGACATCCTCACCCCGGCGTTCCAGGCCAAGTTCCCCTACGACGCGGTCGCGCTGAAGGCACTGGCGAAGGGCTCGGTCGAGTACACCCTCGCCTACGACGCGGTGTTCAACGAGCCGGGCTCGCCCTGGTTCAAGATGTTCGAGGCCGCCGTGTACAGCCACAACCTCAGTTCCGGGCTGTCCGAGGGACAGTCCGGGATTCAGTCCACGCTGACGAGCGTGAAGGACTGATCCCGAATCCGTGCCGCGTTCCCCTTCGGCAGCGGGGGACGCGGCACGGACCCGCTGCCGATCAGAAAGCCTCCGACATGACAGCCATCCCGGCTTCACCCCAGGCTCGCTCCGCGGCCCGGCGTCGGCGCGACGGCAGGACCGGCCTGATTCTGGTCAGTCCCGCGCTGCTCTTCGTGGCGGTCTTCGCCCTGTTTCCGCTCGGCTTCGGCGTCTACATCTCGCTCACCAACTGGCCGCTGGTGGGCAGCTACCAGTTCACCGGCCTGTCGAACTACGACGCCCTGCTGCACAACTCCGAGTTCCTGCAGTCGATCGTGTTCACGCTCAAGTACACCGGCATCGTCACGATCCCGATCTTCCTGGTCGGCTACGCTCTCGCCGCGTTCGTGCGGGCCAACCGGCGCGGCAGCGCCGTGTTCCGCACGCTGATCTTCCTGCCGTACATCGTCGGCCTCGTTACCGAGAGCTACATGGCAGTGGTCGAGCTGCAGCCGACCTCGGGCAGCGTCAACTATGCGCTGTCCAGGATCGGGCTGGTGAGCGACACCACGGCCTGGCTCGTGCACACCGGGCTGGCCCTGACCGCGATCAGCATCCTGGTCGTCTGGTTCTACTCCGGCTTCGCGATGATGCTGCTGATGGCGGGCATGCAGAGCATCCCGGCCGAGATGTACGAGTCCGCCAGGGTGGACGGCGCGTCCTGGTGGACGATGGAGCGCAGGCTCACGGTGCCCCTGCTGCGGCGGTGGATCGCGCTCAGCCTGATCGTCTCGGTCGTCGGCTCGTTCCTCGCGTTCAACCAGTTCTTCATCATGACCGACGGGGGTCCCGGCACCAGCACGGTCACCGTCGTGATGTCGATCTACAACACGGCGTTCGCGTCCTTCGACGTCGGGCTGGCCAGCGCGATGTCGGTGGTGCTCGTCATCGTGGTCGGGCTCATCACGTTCGTCCAGTTCCGGTTCCTGCAGCGGGACGGTGACTGATGCCTGCGGTCCACCGCGACCAGCGGCCGCGGGCGGGCGTAGCCAGCGCGCCTCCCGCCCGCATCGCGGCGCCAGCCAGGAACGTCGGCAACCGGTCGGCGGCAGCCAGCCGGGCACATCGCGGCGCGGCCGGCCGGGCGACTGTCTGGTTCGTCGTCGCGGGCGTGGCGATCAGCGCGGTGTTCGTGCTGCCGCTGCTCTGGGAGGTGTTCCGGTCCCTGCAGCCGGAGTCTGCCGTCAGCTCGGCCCCCTCGGCCCGCGGCTTCACGCACCTGACGCTCGCCAACTACCGGACGCTGCTGTCGGGCCAGGACGACATCCTGCGCAACGTCGTGAACAGCCTGATCGTGGCGGTGCTGACCGCGCTGCTGACGTCCGTTGTCGCGATCCTGGCTGGCTACGGATTCGGCCTGTTCCGGTTCCGCGGCGCGGGCATCGCGTTCGGTCTCGTGCTGGTTGCCTTCATGATCCCGTTCCAGGCCGTGCTCACCCCGCTCTTCCTGGAGCTGCATTTCCTGCACCTGCTGAACAACCTGATCGGCCTCGCGCTGTTCTACACCACGTTCAACCTGCCGATCGGCGTGTACGTGATGCGCAACAGCTTCGTGCAGGTACCGCGCGAGCTGGTCGATGCCGCCAGGGTGGACGGCGCCACGGTCCGGGTGACGCTGCTGAGGGTGCTCCGGCCGCTGGTACTGCCGGGTATCGCGACCACCGCACTGTACGCGTTCCTGTTCTCGTGGACCGAGTTTCTCGGCGCGCTGAGCTTCCTCACCAACGACAGCCTGTTCACGCTGCCCGTCGCGCTCAGCAACGTCGAGACCGGGACCTACGGCGCGGTGAACTACGGGCTGCTGCTGGCGGGCGCCGTGATCGCGATGGTGCCGTGCGTCGTCGTGTATGTCGGCCTGCAGCGCTACTACGTGCGCGGCCTGGTCTCGGGCGCGCTGAAAGGCTGAGGAAGCAGGGCACACCGGGCGCACGGCCCGGCCTCCGGTTGAGCGGCACCAGGGCCGGGGATGAGCGCAGTATGCGACGGTGACGGGCCACCGAGGCCGCTGATCCGCCGCCAGGGAGCCGAGATGAGAACTGACAGCGGTGGACCGGAGCACGACGACCGGGCATCCGAGGTACTGGGCGGGCCCGACCGCACCGCCCGCGAGGACGAGCTGGGCCAGGACGAGCCCCCGACCGAGGACGAGCTCGGCCAGGACGAGCCCCCGACCGAGGACGAGCTCGGCCAGGACGAGCCCGGGACCGAGGACGAGCTGGGCGGACCGGACGAACCAGGCCGCGAGGATACGCTCGGGCCCGGCCGCTAGTTCCTGCGCACCGGGGACTTCTTGCCGGTCCGGGTGGACCGCGCACCCGGCCGGGGGGCTGCCCGACGACAAAACGGTCAGATCCTAGGGCTGGAGTGCGATGTCACAGTCCGGGCCGCCAGCGTGTCAGCGGGGAGTAACCCCAGCACTGGCAAGGAGAACGCCATGAACGCCCGGCTCAACTTCTACGGTTCCGACCTCGCGGCAAAGTTCGCGAAGTACATCAACTCGGCGGGGAGCGTCGTCACGAACTCGACGCTGCCCGCCGCCACCCAGGAACTGGTCAAGATACGGGCCAGCCAGATCAACGGCTGTGCCGGATGCACCGACATGCACACCAAGGACGCACAGCACGCCGGGGAGACCGCAGTCCGCCTGAATCTCGTCGCGGCGTGGCGGGACGCCAACGTCTTCACCGACGCCGAGCGGGCCGCGCTTGAGCTCACCGAGCAGGGCACCCGGATCGCTGACGCCGCAGGCGGCGTCAGCGACGAGGTCTGGGGCCGCGCCGCCAAGCACTACGACGAGGACCAGCTCGCCGCGCTCGTCTGCCTGATCGGGCTGATCAACGTCTACAACCGGCTGAACGTGATCACCCAGCAGCCTGGCGGCGACTACGAGCCCGGCCAGTGGGGATGACTCGCCGCCCGGCGGCCGACCGGCCTGCGGGCAGCTAGCCGGGCAGCCGGGCGAAGGCGCGCACCGGGATCGTGCCGAAGCACTCGATCCGCAGCGGCACGGCGGTGAACCGGGCCCCGGCCGGCGGCAGCTGGCCCAGGCCGGTGAGATGCTCGACGACCGGGATCCCGGCCGCCAGCAGCAGCGTGTGCGCGGGGCGCTCACCGTCGGCGGTGTCGTCGATGTTGATCGCGTCGATGCCGACCAGGGCCGCGCCGTGGTCGGCGAGCCAGGCCGCGCCGGCCCTGGTCAGGAAGTGCCGGTCCGCCGCGTACGCCGGCGTGCCGAACTGCGCGTCGTCGCCGGTGTGCAGGAGCACGGCCCGGCCGGCCGCGTCGTGCGCCGCCAGCGCGCCCACGCCGACACCCGGCTGCCCGGATCCGGTCACCCGGACCACGACGGCGGGCAGGTCGACCGTGCGGTCCAGCGGGATACCGGTCAGGTCCGCGCCGTCGGCGTACCGGTGATACGGGGCGTCGAGATAGGTCCCGGTGTTCCCGATCAGCGTCAGCCGGTCGATGGCGAACTCGGTGCCCGGCGCGTAGACCTCCCGCGAAGCCTCCCTGGTCAGGTGCGGCGTGATCGCGGGCGCGGGCAGGCCGGGCAGAGTCACCATCCCGGCCCGGATGACGTGACTCAGCTCCACCAGGCGTCCGCCGCCCGGCGCTTCGGACGCGACCGCGGACCGAGCCTGATCGGACGGGCCGCCCCGCGTCCCCTTGTGCGGCTCGGCGAAGATCTCGACGTTGCTGAGCGTGACGGAGTCGGTCATCAGCAGGCCCAGCGACGCCACGAACAGCGCGGCGATCTCGGCCTCGCCCGGGCGGGCCGACGGCACGTCGACTCGGAATCCGTGCGCGGTCAGGTCACCGCCGTTGCTGAACCGGATCGTCGCGTCGAACGACGCGCGGTACTCCGTCATGGGTGCTGCGCCGGGGCCCGGCTGCCGCCGCGCTAGTGAGCCAGGGCGCCCATGGGGTCCCAGGCGGGCAGCACGATCGGCTCGGCGTCGAGTGCCTGCTGCAGTTCGGCGGGCAGCGCGTCCCTGCGGGCGGCGATCTCGAACACGTACTGGTCGAACCACGAGTCGTTCATCGTGTAGAACCCGTCCTTGCCGCGCTCGGATCCCCAGCTGTTCTCGACCCGCCACCGCCGGGTGGCACCGTCGAGCACGTCCACGCCGGTGAACAGCATCGCGTGCGTCATCTGGGTCTCGTGGTAGGCAAGGCGGGCCGCCTTGTCCAGCCCGAACTCCGCGTCGTACAGCGAGGGCAGGTCGTACAGCCCGGCGTCCCAGAACCCGTACTCGTTGCTCATCATCTTGCCGACGTCGCAGCCGAACCACACCGGCTCGCCGCCCTCGATCGTGCGGGCAGCGATGTCCTTGATCACGTCCATGCCGACGTTGAGGTAGGTGACGGGCGGGGCGCCGGTGACGTTGCCCAGGTACTCGACCGTGAACGTGCGGCCTGCCGGGCTCGTCGGCCGCGGGTCGTGGACCAGGCATACGTAGTCGGCGACCGGCAGCTCGACGTACTTCGCCGCGAACTCCTGCGGGGTGAGCACGCCGTCCCGGTGGAACTGCTTGTCCTTGTCGGTCCACTGCCAGTCGAAGCTCTCCGGTGGCGTGCCCAGGTGGATGCACAGCACCCGGTAGATCACCTGCAGGATGTCCGCCTTGACCGCCCGGGCGGCCTCGACGCTCTCGGCGGCCGCCGCGCGGACCGCGCGGGTCCCCTGCCGCAGCTGGTACTGCAGGATGGAATTCATCCGCGCGGTATTGGACGAGCTCTGTGTCTCCGGCATGACGCCCTTCGGGACCAGGCCGTGCTTTGCCACCAGCGCCGCGAACATGTTCCACTGGCCACCGTCGCTGGCGACGCTTTCGAGCAGGAACGCCACGGTCCTGTCGTCCAGGTCGCGATCGGCCGTCTCGATGATGGCCTCGAGGAAGTAGTTCGCGCGCTCGATCTTGTCCCAGAACATCGCGTGGTTCTGGGAGAACTCGAACTCCTTGAGCCCGGTCTTGCGCAGCACGCCGACCCGCAGCAGGTTCAGCCCGGCGAACAGCCAGCAGCGCCCGCTGCGCTCCTGGTTGGTTACCTTCCAGTCGTCCAGCGTGGTGGACTGCGAGTGGTCGATGGCGTTGAGGATCTCCCGGTTGATCGCGACATCGTCTACCGTGACGCGCGTCACCGCATTCTGCGCCAGCCGGTACACGGGATTCGCGGTGAAGTCCTTGCGCAGTTGCTCCAGGTCAGTGGCGGCGAGCGTGCCATTCATGCCGGGCAGTCCTCCTTGAGTCGTTAGCTCCGCGTACCGTTTCAACCTATCTCGGATAGCGCGTGCCGTCGTCTCCCTATCGGGTCGGCAGGACAGGCGCATACCCTGCGGACCGCTCCGGCTACTGCACGTGACCGCCGTGCGGGCCCGGCCCCGGCTCGGGCGGGTCGGGTTAGGCGGTCAGCGCCGCGAGCTCGGCGGCCGCCTCCCGGATGAAGTAAGCGAGGTCGTGCCCGGCCGGGTCGGCCAGCCAGCGCTCGAAGGCAACCTTCAGGATCGCGATCCCGGCCTCGCCTGCCAGGCTCGCGGCCGGCTCGCCGACTCCGCGGGCCCGCAGCGCCTCGCCCAGGGCCGCGGCCAGCCTGGCCAGCTTGATCAGCTCACGCTCCTGCAGGTCGGCGTTCGTGGCGATGATGGCCTGCCGCTGCCGGACGAAGTCGCGCCGTTCCTCGAAGACGACGGCGGCCACGCCGGTCAGCGCCCCGGTGATCGCCTCGATCGGTCCGCCGGCGGCGGGAGCCTGGCGGACGCCGGTCACGAGCAGTTCCTGGAGCGTGCTCGCGCCCGCGAACAGGACCTCGCGCTTGTCGGCGAAGTGCCGGAAGAACGTGCGCTCGGTGAGCCCGGCACGCTCGGCGATCTCGGCCACGGTCGTCGCCTCGAAGCCCCGCTCTCGGTAGAGCTGCATCGCCGCCTGCTCCAGGCGGCCCCGCGCGTCGGGTTCCCATCGGCCCATGCCGCGATCGTACCTGGGGATGACAGCGACTGTCATCGAGTGATAACGTGATGACAGTCACTGACATCAGGAGGTCCTCATGCGCGTATTCGTAACCGGGGCATCCGGGCACGTCGGCTCTGCCGTGGTCCCCGAGCTGCTGGCGGCGGGCCACCAGGTCACCGGTCTTGCCCGGTCGGAGGAGTCGGCCGCGAAGCTGACGGCGGCCGGCGCGGATGTCGTCCGCGGCCACATCGACGACACTGGCTGCCTGGTCGAGGCCGCCTCTGCCGCGGACGGGGTCATCCACCTCGCCTTCAGGCACGAGGCCATGCTGGCGGGTGACCACATGAGCGCCGTCGAGACCGACCTGCGCGCGTCGCACGCCCTCGGGGAGGCGCTCGCCGGCACGGGCAAGCCGCTGGTGACGACGTCGGGAACGCTGATGGTGGCCGGCCTCGGCCGCATCGCGACCGAGGCGGACACCCGGCAGTCGGGCCCGCGGGTGGACGCGGAGAATGCCGTGATCGCGCTGGCGGACAGGGGGGTCCGGTCGTCGGTCGTACGGCTGCCGCCGACCGTGCACAGCTCGCTGGATCAGCACGGCTTCATTCCGGTCCTGATCTCGATCGCCCGCAGGCACGGCGCAGCCGCCTACGTGGGCGACGGATCCAGCCGCTGGCCGGCCGGGCACACGCTCGACGCGGCGATCCTCTACCGGCTCGCGCTGGAATCGGCACCGGCCGGCTCCCGGCTGCACGCGGTCGGCGACGAGGGCGTGCCGTTCCGCGAGATCGCCGAGACCATCGGGCGCAACCTGGACGTGCCGGTGGTGAGCATCAGCCCGGCGGAGGCCGAGGCCCACTTCGGTTTCCTCGGCTCGCTCGTCGTGCTTGACGACCCGACCTCCAGCGCGCGCACCCAGGAACTCCTGGGCTGGAAGCCTGCCCATGCCGGGCTCATCGAGGACATGGACGAGGGCCACTACTTCGCCAGCCCGGCCTGACCGGATCCCCTCGCCGCGGGGCCGCGAGCGAGCTGAGCCGCGAGCGCACTCAGCAGGGTGCGAGGAACTCATGCACGGCCGCAGCGAACCAGGCAGCGTCGTCCACCCACGGGAAGTGCCCGGCCCGCGGCAGCAGCGCCAGCTCGGCGTTGCCGCACAGGGCGGCGAGCCGGGCAACGGCGGCGCACGTGGGCCAGATGTCGAACTCGCCCGCCACCAGCAGCACCGGCACCGTCAGCGCAGCGAGCTTGCCGGGCAGCGCCGGGTCCGGCTCGAAGCCGGCGTAGAACCCGTCGGTCGCCGGCTGGGCGAACTGAGCAGGCTCGGCGGCTGCCTGGGCCTGCGCCGCCGCGTCCCACCGCCCGTATAGCAGCGGTGCCGCCAGCCAGCGGTACCGCTCCAGGTCCTGCGGCGATGCGGCGTCGGCTTTCAGGGCAGTCACGGCGTCGGCATACCACGGCTCACGGGCGCGCAGGGCCAGCACTTCGTCGACACCCAGGTCGGACGGCATGCCGGTGACGCGAAGCGACGGATCGACGAGGACGAGATGGTCGAGCCGGTGCGGGTACTCGGCCGCGTACAGCAGGCAGGTCCCGCCGCTAGCTGAGTGCCCGAGCAGGTCCATCCGGTCCAGGCTGAGGTGATCGCGCAGCGCCTCGACATCCCTGACCAGCCGGTCTACCCGGTACGTCGCCGGATCCTGGGGCGGCTGCGACGCGCCCGTCCCACGGTTGTCCAGGAGGATCAGCGTCCGGTGACGGCTGAGACCGCCAAGGTCCCCGAGATACTCGGCAGCCTGGCCGGGACCGCCGGGAATGCACACGAGGGACGGCCCGGAGCCGATCGCCCGATACGCCAGCTCGGTACCGTCCCAGGACCGGAAAGACCGCATGCGGTCCGAGTCTGCCACATGGCAAGCATCCCCCGTCAGTGCCGGGCGACGGCATGCGCGCATGCACCGGTGGTGCGGCCGGCCCGGTGCGTCAGCGGCCGGACCGCCGCGCTGTCTCCTCGCCGGCGACGTCCCGCAGCAGGTTGCCGAGGGTGAGGGCGTACTCGTAGCCGTGGTAGCCCCAGGCCGGTCCGGTGTCGCCAAGGCCGTCCAGATGGTTGGCGCTCACGACGGGCCGGGTGTGGCCGCTGCCGGCGACGCTCGAGATCTGCAGCCAGCTGGCCCCGCCGCCCTCCTCGCACCTGGCGGTGTAGAGGCCGGGGTAGGTGACCCACGGCGTGGATACCTGCTCCGTCAGCCGTTCATAGCCCGGCAGGCGGGCGGTCTGGGTGGCCGTGAACAGGTAGGGGTCAAGGTCGCCGGCGCCGCCGCCGAGGGCAGCCGGGTTGACGCAGGCGACCTGCTGGCCGGCCCTGGCCGTCTGCCCCGACTGGAGGCTCACGCCCTGGCCGGGCCTGCCGAACACCGAGTCCGGCGGCGGCTGCGAGGGATACGAGGAGAAGGCGATCGCGCACCGCGCCTGAGTACGCGCGGTGCACAAGGGGACCCTGGTGAATGTCGCGCCGACCGTGGCGCCGGCGGGGACCTGGAGATTCCCGCCGACGAGGATCGCGACGAGGATCCGGCGCAGGACCGCAGGCTCGCTGTCGAGCCGGGCCGAGATGAGATGGATGAGGATCGCCGAACCCTGGGAGTCCCCGATCAGGACTACCGGCTTGCCGCCGGTATGAGCCAGGAACCACCTCCAGGCAGGAAGCACGCTGTCGTAGGCGATGATGAAGGTCGATCGCAGCAGCGCGTTGTCGCCGTCAAGACCCTTCTGCACGGCCGGAAGGGTCTGCGAGCGGTATGCCGGCGCCCACACCTGACACACCCGCGAGAACGGGGCGGCCTGCTCGACCGCCACCGCCAGGTCCACCTTGGTCACGGCCAGGCTGGTGTTGCCGGTCCCGGTGAGGCCGTCGGATCCGTGCACATAGAAGCAGGCGAACTTCGACGCGATCGCCGAGTGCGGAAAGGACGCCGGCTGAAGGGTGCCGGCGGCGGTGACCGCCGTGGCGCCGAGGCTCGCGGCGCAGGGGTCAGCCGCCGCACCGGGGCGGCAGACCCAGACGAGGTCCTGCCCCGGGCCAGGCGCGCCGGGGGACGGGCTCGCTGCGGAGCAGCCCGCTGTCACCAGGGCCAGCGCGAGGGCGGCGCACACAGCGCCCGCGAGGAGGCCGCGACGCGGCCGGCGACGCGGCCGGCGATGCGGCCCGACCTCACCCGGCGCACCGTGCTGAGTCATGGTGGGTCCTGCCTTCAGAAGCCACGCCCGGCCCGGCTGGGCCCGCGCCCAACAATCTGCTATCACAATGCTATATAGGTTGGCCGCGCTGTCAACCGCGATGGGTCCGGGCCGGGTCAGTCTTCGGGCCAGGACCAGCGGCCGCCGCCGTCATCCGGCTGGCGTGGCCGTCTCAAGCTGGCTGATCATCGGGGCGATCAGGTCGTTAAGTTCCCGGACCACGGCCGCGACCGCACGCCGCGCGGCGGCCGGCGCGTCGCTGGCCGGACTGGCCGGGGCGGGCGGCAGTCGGTCCAGCGGGACAGGCGCCTGGATCAGCAGCGAGCCCCGCAGGTGGGGAGCCCTGGCCAGGTCCCGCTCCGACGGCACCGCGTACTGCCCGAACAGCTGCGGCCAGTCCCGCCATCCGCGGTCGCGGCACCACGCCCGGGCCTGGCTCAGCTCGGCCGGCCACGGCGCCACGACGCTGATCTCGCAGATCAGGCTGCCATCCCAGGGACTCGTCCGGCATCCGGCGGCCGTGATCCGCCGGTGCCAGCGGACATAGGCCGGCGTCAGCGAGCAGGCGAGCTTCCACGCGGTGACGGTGAACGGAACCGGGCTGATGTGGTCCCACGTGCCGGCGAACTCAGCGGACCGCTCGCGGACCTCGGCGCCATACCGGCTGGCAAGGTCCGGCGCGTGCTCGCGGTCGTATTCCTCGTCGAGCCAGAAAACCGAAGGCGCTGCCATCACCGCTCCCGCATCCGCGGCACAACGACAGCGCCAAGCCTATGCCAGGCGGCAGCCTGTGCCAGGCGCCTCGGTCAGGCCGGCGGTCAGGCATGCGCAGCCGGTCCGGCCATCCCGCTGACCCGGCGCTGAAACCTCCGTCGGGCCGGACTTCTACTCAGACCTCGATGCCGATCGGGGCGCCGGCGGCAAGTCCGGCGGCGCGCATCGCCTTGCGGTAGGCGACGGCGACGGCGTCGAACTTGAGGTGCAGCTCGGCGGCCAGATCGAACGGCACCCGGTCGGGACGCTGCGACTCGACCACCACCCGGTCCTGACCGAAGATCGTGTCCTCGAAGTCCCGGATGACCTGGTCGTCCTGGCCGAGGTTGTAGTTGCGGCCGATGACCACGTACCCGATGCTGCGGTCCGCCGACACCGGCTGCGAGGCGAAGAAGTAGACCATGCCCTTCTCGCCGCCCCAGCCCAGCCGCAGCGCGATCGTGTACGGCAGGTGCAGCTCATACCGGCTGCGGCGCTCCGGCGGCCCGCCATGCTCGTTGCCGAAGACCGGGAAGTCATCGGAGTTCGGCGCCTCGGGCCGGACGATGGTGTAGTGCAGGACGTGGCCCTCGGTCCGCACCTCGTGCCGCGGCACGACCGGCCGGTCCGGGTCGCCCAGCAGCCCGGGGTGCACCCAGGGGAAGTGCCCGAAGTCGGTGAAGTTCTCCACCTGCCGCGCGGCGTCGCACTCCCAGGCATACGGCCCGGCGGTCACCGTGGCCCAGCCGCCGTCCGCCAGCTCGGGGACATCCGGCAGCCGCCAGCGCGGCTCCGCCAGCGCCACCCATACCAGGCCGTAGCGCTCCTGCGCGGCGAATGCCGCGACCCGTGCCCTGGCCGGCACCCTGGTCGGATCCGCCAGCTGCGGGATGGCCGTGCACCGGCCGTCCGCGCCGTACCGCCACCCGTGGTACGGGCACATGATCTCGTCGCCGCGCACCGTGCCCAGCGACAGCGCGGTACCGCGGTGAATGCAGACGTCGGACATGGCCCGGACGCTCCCGTCCCGGCCCCGCCACAGGACCAGCGGCTCGCCGAGCAGGTCCGCGTGCACGGGCTCGGCGCCGAGCCCGGCCGCGAAACCGACCGGATGCCAGCACGCGCGCAGCGCGCGAAGATCAGCGAATACGCCGGGAGAAGTCATTGTCAGCCCGCCAGTCCGGAACGCTCGGTCGTGTCACGCTACCGCCGGCCGCGCCCAGATCGACCGTTCATTCGTTTCGGTCGCTCAGCGGGGCGCTTTGCACCTTATGTGCGACCGGAGTGAATGAAAAGTGCGCGGGCAGCCCGGTGACGTACCCGGTGCCGTCCGCGCCGACCCCGGCGCCGAACGCGTCTCCGCCGGCGACGAGGCCGTCGACATGCAGCGGCGCCCACGGCGCGGGCGGCCCGGAACCTGCGGGCGACACGCGCACGGTGCCAGCGGGCACGTCGACCTCGAGCCCGAGCACGGCCTGAACCAGCGCGCCTGCCGCGGCCGCCGCCCACGCCTGCGGCCGGCAGGACGGCGGGTACGGTGACGGCCACGGCCGGTCATCGCGGGCGTGCCCGGCGAACAGCTCGGGGAGCCGCCAGTCGAAGGCGGCCGCCGCGTCCAGCAGCCCGCCCGCCAGCGCGGCAGCGACACCCGGGTGCCCGCTGCGCGCGAGACCGAGCACGGTGATCGCGGTGTCGTGGCTCCAGACCGAGCCGCAGTGGTAGCTCAGCGGCGAGTAGCCGCCGCTGGCCGCCGACATCGTCCGCAGGCCGAAACCCGAGTCCATGTCCGGCCGGGCCAGCCGGCCGGCGACCTGCGCCTCCTCGTCCGCGGTCAGCAGGCCGGTGCCGAGGAGATGGCCGATGTTACTGGTCACGGCGTCCACCCTGCGCTTCGCCTCGTCGAGCGCGAGCGCCGGGTATGCGCCGGCGTCGTCTGGCACCCAGAACGATGCACGGAACGTCGACGCGAGCTGTCTCGCCCAGGACCGCCACTGCGCGCCGCCGGGCTCGCCGAAGGCGTCGAGCAGGTCCGCGCCCGCGACCGCCGCCTGGTGTGCGTATCCCTGGACCTCGCACAGCGTCACCGGCGGCGCGGCGATCCGGCCGTCGGCGAACCGGATCGCGTCGTAAGAGTCTTTCCAGCCCTGGTTCGCCAGCCCCCTGCCGCTGTAGTCGCGGTACTCGAGCAGCCCGTCGCCGTCGGCGTCGCCGTAGTCGCGCATCCACCAAAGGGCCGCGTTCATCGCGGGCAGCAGCGCCCTGACCTGGTCCGCCGGCATGCCCCAGCGCCATGCGTCGTGCAGCAGGCAGACCCACAGGACGGTCGCGTCGATCGTCCCGTAGTACAGCGGCGGCAGCGCGTCTGCCCGGACCGGCTCCCGGCTCGTCGGGCGCAGCTCGTGCGGGATCTTGCCCGGCGCCTCGCCGGTCAGCAGGTCGGTGCGCCGGCCCTGGAACGCGGCCAGCGCCCGCAGCGTGCCGGCGGCGAGCTGCCAGCCGAACGGCAGCAGCAGGCGTGCCGCCCAGATGCTGTCACGCCCGAACAGGGTCAGGTACCACGGTGCCCCCGCGGCCAGGAACACCTCGCCGGGCACCCGCGCCGTTTCCATCCGGAGCGCGGCCGCGTCGGCTATCGAGCGGGCGAGCAGCCGGGGCAGCCGCACGTCTGCCGATCGCGCGCGTACTCGTGCCCAGGATCCGCCGCCGGCGCCGTCGCGAGCGGCCGCATCGGCTGCGGCCGGCTCGCGGTCGTCCGGCTCGCGGTCGTCGGGCTCGCCGCTGCGGGCCCGTGGCACCCGTATCGGGGCGCGCCGGGCCGGCCGGGCCGGGGCCGTCACGACCGCGGTGGCGTCGTGCACCGCGAGCTGCCAGCCGAGCTGGCTCTCCTCAGCGCCTGGCTGGATGTCCCAGGTCAGCCGCGCGCCGCCGGGAGTGACGGTGGTGACCGCGCCGGGCGCGGTCAGCCGCACTCCGAGCCGGTCGTCGCCCCAGCTCAGCCCCGAGCCGGTCGGCGTCATCTGGACCGCGCCGCCGGCCCGGCCGTCTTTAATGTCGGTCAGCAGCGCCAGGTCGGCCGCCACCCGCAGCTCGACCCGGATCGGCGCCCTGGCCGCGCGGGCGCGCGGACCGGGCATGACGCGCACGGTCTCGCCCATCGCGCCCGCCCGCACCGTGCGCTGCCGCGTCACCCACACGGCCGGGTCCGCCGAGTCCGCGGCCGTCTGCCGCGGCACGTACTCGAACAGCGCGGTGCCGGCGGACTGCAGGCCGGAGCTGATCGGTGCCGGCTCCGCGCCGTTGATCTCCAGGATCGCCGCCGACAGCACCCTGGAGTGCGCGTGCAGCACGCCCTGCGCCCCGGCGTCGCGCAGCTGCCCGCTCTGCTCGCTGATCGCCACCGTCGGCGAGCAGAGCAGCGTAATCAGGTCGTGCAGCCATGGCTGGCCCGCGTTCACCATCCGACCCTGTGCCCCCAGTGGTAACCGATTCTGCGGTAAGCCCTTGACATCAAACCTTAGACGGCCCGAGTATAACAATGGTTTGAACGTTCAAGGTGGCTTTAAATATGATTGGTCCGAGAGTTGGCGGGCGCCAATCCGCCTGCCGGGCCAGAGGGTCGTGATGGAAGAGCCAGGATCGCGGTGGCGCGGCGCGCGGCCGACGCTGGAGAGCGTCGCCAGGGAGGCGGCCGTATCCCGGCAGACGGTCTCCAACGTGCTCAACGCGCCGCACCTGGTGAGCGACGAGACCAGGCGGCGGGTCGAGGCGGTCATCGCCCGGACCGGCTACCGCCCGGTCAAGGCGGCCCAGACGCTGCGCACGCGGCGCTCCTACCTGATCGCCGTCGGACTGCAGACGCCCGCCGAGGACAGGGGCGAGGTGGAGCACGGCTTCCTGCACGCGCTCGCCGAGCGCGCCCAGCTTCGCGGCTACCGCATCTTGCTGTACACGGTCGCGGACGACGACGCCGAGATCGGCACGTACGAGAGCCTGCTCAGCGAGTATGACCTCGACGGCTTCGTGCTGACCGGAACGCACACGGACGACAAGCGGACGGCGTGGCTGGACCAGCACAAGATCCCGTTCGTGACGTTCGGCCGCCCGTGGGGGTCGGACGCCAGGCACTCCTGGGTCGACGTGGACGGCGCGAGCGGGGTGCTCGCCAGCACCCGGCATCTCATCGCCGCCGGACATCGCCGCATCGCCTTCCTCGGCTGGCCGGAGGGCTCGGGCGTCGGTGAGGACCGGCGCTCCGGCTGGGTGGCGGCCTGCCGCGAGGCGGCACTGCCCGCCGGCGGGCTCGCCATGCGGATGACCAACAGCTTTTCCCAGGGCCGGTCGGCATGCGGTCAGCTGCTGGACTCGGCCAGTCCGCCGACCGCGTTCGTCTGCGTGAGCGACGTGATCGCGCTCGGCGCCTGGTCGGAGCTGACCGCGCGCGGCCTGGAGCCAGGCCCGAGGGCCGCAGTCGTCGGCTTCGACGACTCGTCCGCCGCCGCGCTCGCGGGCCTGACCACCGTCGCGCAGCCACTCGCCGACGCGGCCGGCGCCTGCCTCGACTGCCTGCAGAAACTGCAGGAACGGCCCGGCGGCCAGCACACCACGCCGGACATGGTGCTCCTCGAACCCCGGCTCATACTGCGCAGCTCCGCCTAGCGCAATCGCGTCGGCTCGCCGGCGCACCCCCTGCCCGGCACCGCCGGGTCCCCGCGATCAAGTCAGGAATCCGAAATGAAACACACCAGGGCATTCCTCGCTGCCGCCGCCGTCATCGGCGTGCTCGCGGCTGCCTCAGCATGCGGATCCAGCGCGCCGGCGGCCTCGTCGGCCGGCCAGCCGAGCAAGACCCCGATCACGCTGATGTTCGGGTCCAGCGGGCCGGCCGAGACCAAGGCCGTGAACGCCGCGGCGGCTGCCTTCACCAGGCAGAGCGGCATCAAGGTCAACGTCGTGGCGGCCTCGAACCTGACGCAGCAGCTGGCCCAGGGCTTCGCCGCGGGGCACCCGCCGGACGTGTTCTACCTCGACCCCGGCAGCTTCCAGAACTACGCGAAGGACAACGCCCTCTACCCGTACGCGCAGACCCTGCCCAACGCTAAGGACTTCTACCCGGCCCTGCGCGCGGCGTTCACCTACAAGGGCAAGTTCATCTGCGATCCCAAGGATGCCAGCACGCTCGCCCTCTACATCAACACCGCAGACTGGCAGCAGGCCGGCCTGACAAGCGCCGACGTTCCCACGAACTGGAGTCAGCTCGCCGCGGTGGCAAAGAAGCTCACCACGCATGGCCGGGTCGGGCTGGTGCTCGACCAGAGCCACTCCGAGCTGGACGAGTTCCTGTACCAGAACGGCGGCACCGTGGTCGGCGGCAACGGTCAGGTCGACCTCGACAGTACGCAGAACGTGGCGGCCCTGTCGTTCCTGAAGACGATGCTCAAGGCCGGGACCCTGAAGTTCCCGCCGGCGCTCTCGTCCGGCTGGAGCGGGCAGGCATTCGGCGAGAACAAGGCTGCGATGGACATCGTCGGCAACTGGATGGTCGGCGCGCTGCAGTCGGACTACCCGACGATCCGCTACCAGGTCGCGACGATCCCGGCCGGGCCGACCGGAACGGCGGCGACGCTGTCGTTCACCAACTGCTGGGGCGTGGCGCGGTCGTCCGGCAATGTCGCCGGCGCCGTGGACTTCGTGAAGTTCCTGACGACACCGCAGCAGCAGATGGCGTTCTCGAAGGCCTTCGGGGTCATCCCGTCGCTGGCCACACTGCAGAACCAGTGGCAGTCGACGTTCCCGGAACTGGCGGTGCACACGAAGGAGCTGACCTACGCGCATCCCGACATCGCGCTGCCGAACGACGCCCAGGCGCTGTCCGCGTTCGACTCGGCGCTGGCACAGCTCGCGACCGGGAACCCGGCCACGATCCTGAAGAACGCCCAGACCAACCTCGCGCCGCTTGCGAGCCAGGCGGGCTGACCTGATGGCCACGCGCCAGCTAGCGCTGCCGGCCAGGCGGCGGGCCCCGGACACCTCCGGGGCCCGCCGCGGCCACCGGGCCCGCCGTCGCGAGGCGGCGGCGGGCTGGCTGTTCACCGCGCCCGCCGTCGTCGCGCTGATCGTCTTCCTCGTCGTGCCGATCATCATGGCCGCGTGGGTCAGCGTCAGCGACTGGAGCGGCATCGGCAGCCCGTTCTCGGCCGGCGTGCACGCGGTCGGGACGGCCAACTACGCGGCGCTGCTGACGCAGCCGGGGCTCCCGCAGCAGGACCTCGGCATGAGCATCCGGGACAACCTGTACTACGTGCTGCTCGTGGTCCCGCTGCAGACCGCGCTCGCGCTGCTGCTGGCGGTCGTGGTGAGCCGCAAGGCGCTGCGCGGCCGCGGCTTCTTCCGTACCGCGTTCTACTTCCCGTCGGTCACCAGCTCGGTGGCCGTCTCGATGATCTTCCTGTTCCTGTTCGCCGACAGCGGCGTCGTGAACGGCGCGCTCGGCTTCCTGGGCGTGCACGGACCGCAGTGGTTCACCGACCCCAACGGCCTGCTGCACATGATCGCCCGGGGCGCCGGGATCAGGCCGCCCGCGGTGCTGACCGGGCACGGGCTGCTCGGCCTGTCCTGGTGGGACTGGCTGGCGGGCCCGAGCGTCGCCATGGTCACGCTCATCATCCTCGCGATCTGGACCACGTCGGGTACCTTCATGCTCTTGTTCCTGCCGGCCCTCTACAACATCTCCGAGGAGGTCGAGGAGGCCGCGATCGTCGACGGCGCGGGCCCGTGGACGCGCTTTCGCCGGATCACGCTGCCGCTGATCAGGCCCGCCCTCTTCCTCGTCCTGACGCTGGGCCTGATAGGAACGTGGCAGGTGTTCGACCAGGTGTTCCTCATCACCCAGGGCAACCCGGCCGGCACGACGCTGACGCCCGCCTACCTCGCCTATCAGGTGTCGTTCGGCAGCCAGCAGTGGGGGCAGGGCGCGGCAATCGCGTTCATCCTGTTCGGCATCATCGTGATCTTCACCGTGCTGCAGCGGCTCGTCCTGCGTGAGCGCGGCTCGGTCACGCAGGCGCGCGGGCGGGGAATGTGAGCCCGGCAGCCGGGCAGATCGCCGGCCGTCGCAATCCGTGGCTGCGCAGCGGCCTGTACCTGACGCTCGCGGTGTTCGCGTTCCTGTACATCTACCCGTTCCTGCTGGAGCTCGGCACGGCGTTCAAGACCGAGACCGACGCGGTGGGCAACCCGACGAACCCGCTGCCGCACAACTGGGTGGTCTCCGCGTTCAGCCAGCTCGGCAACCAGGATTTCCCGCGCTGGTTCACGAACTCGGTCATCGTCGCGGTGTTCGTCACCCTAGGGCGGATCCTGTTCGACTCGATGGCCGGATACGCGCTGGCCCGGCTGCGATTCCGCGGCCGCGGCGCGGTGTTCGCCGCGATCATCGCGGTCATGGCGGTGCCGGGCGTCGTGCTGCTGATCCCGAAGTTCCTGGTCATCCGCACCCTCGGGATCTACGACACCTACCCGGGCCTGATCATCCCGCTGCTGGCGGACGCGACCGGGGTGTTCATCATGAAGCAGTTCTTCGAGTCGGTCCCGGCGAGCATCGAGGAGGCCGCGAAGATCGACGGGGCCGGGGTATTCCGCATCTTCTGGTCGGTGTCCCTGCCGATGGCCAGGCCGGCCCTGATGGCACTGACCATCCTGTCGTTCCAGGGCTCCTGGAACGACTTCTCCGACATCCTGATCGCGCATGAGAACCCGTCCCTGGACACGCTCACGACGGGCGTGGGACGGCTGGTCAGCGGTCAGCTCGGTGCGGCGACGGAGTATCCGCTCAAGCTCGCCGCGGCGGTCGCGATGACGGTCCCGGTCGCGATCGTGTTCTTCGTGTTCCAGAAGCACATCATGCGCACCGGGCAGGGCGCGCTGAAGGAGTGACGGATCTCGCGGGCGGCGCCGTTACTCCATGCTCGTCACCGTCGCGGCAAGCACCTTGTCGATGTCCTTCGGGCTGACGCCGAGCTCCTCGGCGGTCTCCTTCTCGGCCCGGGTGACTGCCTTCTGCACCGCGTCCTCGACCGTGGACTCGCCCACCACGAGCAGGCCGGCCTCGCCGGGATGGATGAACTCGCCGAGTTCCTTCGCCCTGGCCCTGGACATGCCCTTGGCCAGGTGCCCGCTCACACCGCCGATGACACCGCCCGCGGCCGCAGCGCCCAGCACAGCCGGCGGGAAGATCAGCCCGACCGCGGCACCGGCCGCGATTCCCCACCAGGCGCCGTGCCTGGTCGCCGTCTCGTCCTTGTTCTCGTGCACCTTGCCGTTCGCGTCCTTGGTGACTACGGCGGCGTCGTACGCGCCTACCAGGCCGGCCGCGTGCAGTTGCCGCACGGCCTGGTAATCGGCCCGCGCGGCGCTCTCGTCAGGGTAGGTGGCCAGGAACAGGAACGTGCCGTCGGTCTTCGACATCGGTGGTCCTTTCTGTTCGCGCTGAATGGTGGCCCGGAGACTCCGTCATCCCCCTCGTGCCCCCCGTGCACGACGGAGCCGTCCGGGCCGCGGGAGAGCGCCGGCTATCTAGCTAGTCGTCCAGGCCGGCTACCCGCGCAGCCTGGCTTCCCGCACGCCGGAATCGCTGGCGCTGTTAGCAGCCTCGCTCCTCGCCGGGCCGGCCACATCATCCGCTGCGGATGATTCCCGGCCGGTGCCGGCGGGTTCGCCGGATTGTCCTGACTGCCCCCCGTGGTAACAGGATGTACAGCTCGCGGGCCCGGCGTACCGCCTCGCCGCGCCGGGCAGCTCCTAGCTTGCGCAGAATATTCCGAACGTGCGTTCTGATGGTGTTTGCGGACAGGCACAGCTCGTCGGCGATCTCGTCGGTCATCAGCAGGCCCGATATCAGCCGCAGGACTTCCAGCTCCCGCGCGGTGAGCTGCTCGGCGACCACCGGGTCACCGGAGTGGCGGCGACCGGCGGGGTGGCCGTGCCGTCCCGCCTGGTCGCGGGCGCCGCGCTGGCGCTGACCGCTAAGCCATTGAGCCGCCTGACGGCGTAGCTCGGCCGCGTCCCGCTGTGACTGGCCGCCCAGCTTTCCGCGCAGTGCGTGCCCGAACAGCGGGCTCAGCCGGTACTGCCCCGGTCCGGCGGGCTGGACGAATCCGCCGGGCTCTGCCAGCGCGGCCAGCCGGGCTGCCGCCTGGCTGTCTCCGGTCAGCTCCGTCGCCAGCGCTCCGCTGATGTGCTCCAGGGCGCTCGCCGTGAGCAGCAGGTCCCGAGTGGCGGCCGGCTGCGGATCGAACGCCTCCCTGATCAGGTAGCTGTCGACCACGCCGTCGTCGCGGCCGGCCAAGGCGAACTGTTCCGGCCGGGCACCCTCCTGGATGGCGGCGGCTGCCAGCCGCAGCCCGGCGGCCCAGCCTTGCGTGCGGTCCATCAGGGCCGACAGCGCGGACTGGGACACCGTCACGTCGTGCCGGGCCAGGAGCAGTCGCGCCTCGGGCATGGTGAAGGCCAGATCCGCGGTCTGGACCCTGGTGATCTGGCCGGCCAGGAGGAAGTGCGCGAGCGGCAGCGGCGGCTCCGATCGCGCGCTGACTATCACGCGCAGCGCTAGCCCGGCCCTGTCCATCAGCCACACCAGGTCGTCGTAAACCTCCTGCCGGGTGACAAGATGCAGGTCGTCGAGCACCAGCGGCACCGGCCGTTCTCGTCCGGCCAGCTCGGCGGCGAGCCCGAGCAGCAGCCGCCGATCGGCACGCCCGTCCTCAACTCGGACCGGCTCGCCGCTACCGACACCGCACGCGCCGAACGCGCCGATCAGGTGCTCCCAGAAGGTCTCTGGCTGATCGCCGGCTCGGGCCGCGTCCAGCCAGACGACCGGGCTGGTGTCCTCCTGCCTCGCGGCCCTCCGCTCGCCGGTCCCCCGCTCGGCGGCCGCCCGGCCGGCAGCCACCCGCCCGGCGGCCCAGGAGGAGACCGCTACTGTCTTTCCGGCGCCCGGCGGGCCGGTCACCAGCGTCAGCCGGTCCTCCGCTCCGCGCGCGATCAGGTCATCCAGGCGGCGGCGCGGCACCATCCACGGCGGCAGCTGCGGGGCTGGCACGCCTGACCCCGCCATGTCCTGTCCGGCCCGCGGGACTATCAGAGCGATTTCAGCGGACACGTCTGGCCTCCCCCGAGTGCACCAGGTGCCGGTCCGGCCCCCGATGTCTCCATGCGACCAGGCGCGATCCCGCGATGCGCAGGGTCATGGTGCCCGCATGAGGTGGCCTTGGTCCCGGAAGCCGCGTACCGGGAATATGGCCCGATGGTGGCGTAGCGCCGTCGCCCGGCCGCTCCCCGGACTAGCCGTCGCGCCTGGTTTCTGCCAGGTGCAGACCGATGATCGAGTCGAAGTCCGGGTCAGGCGCGAGCCCGAGCCGCAGTGCGCGATCCGCATTGATCCGGGCGGGCCAGCTCGCGACGATACGCGCGATCTGCGGGTCGGGCACCCAGTCGATCAGGCCGGTGGCCTCGGACCCGGCCGCCCGTTCCAGCGCGGCGACCATCTCGGCGACCGTCACGGTCAGCGCGGGCATGTTCACCGGGCCGTTCCCGCCCCAGGCGGCATCCGGGGCGGTGGCGGCTGCCAGCAGCGCGGCAACGGCGCTGGCAGGCGACGCGACGACCGCCGCGGTCTCGGGGACGACCGGGCAGACAGCGCGGTGACCGGCCAGCGGCTCACGGATGATGCCGGACAGGAAGCCCGAGGCCGCCGCGTTCGGCCGGCCGGGCCGGACGACGACGGTCGCCAGCCGCACCGCGCGGCCGCGCAGGAATCCCTTCCGCGAGTAGTCCGCCAGCAGGTACTCCCCCATCACCTTCTGCGTGCCGTAGCTCGACTGCGGATTCGGCCTGGTGTGATCGGTGACCACCGCGGGCAGCGGCTGGTCAGCAGATCCGCCGAAGACCGCCACCGAGCTGGCAAACGCGACGACGGGCACCGCGGCGTGCGCGCGGCAGGCGGCCAGGAGCGCCTCGGTCGCCCGCAGGTTGGCCCGGATCCCGAGGTCGAAGTCCGCCTCGCACTCCGCGCTGACGGCCGCGGCCAGATGGAAGACGACCTGCGCCGCGCCGAGCGCGCGCCAGCCGTCGCGGCCGGCCTGCAGCAGCTCGCCGGCGTCGCCGCGCAGCGCGCGGACCCGGGGATCGGCGGCGAGGTCTCCGGGCGGCGGGACGGCGTCGATCAGGGTCAGCGTGCCTATCTCTGCCGGGGCCGAGCCGGCCACCGCGAGCGTCCCGGCCGCCAGCAGCTCCCGCGCCAGCCGCGACCCGAGGAATCCGGCACCGCCCGTGACCACTACGTTCACCACAGTGCCGCCTCCGCGCCGACCCGGGGTCCAGCGCTCATCCTCGCAGCGACCGCACGGGCGGGGGAAGCCGGGCCAGCCGCCGGTTCCGGCTCAGCGGACGACGATGCGGACCGTGCTGACCGCGCGGCCGAGGTAGGGCGTGCCGCGGAACACCAGCCGGAATGCGGCGCCCACCGCGACGTGAACCCTGAATACGACCCGGCCGTCCGGGCCCGTCACGTGGCTGCGGAACACCAGCCAGCCGCCGGCCCCGAGGCGCTGGAGCCACACCAGCCGCCCGGCAATCGGCTGGCCGCCGTGCGTCGGCTCGGTCAGCCTGCCGCCGATGACGGCAGTCGTCTGGGCCGGGTGCCGGACCGGCAGGGTCATGCCGATCGAAAGGGCCATGGGGATGACACCGCCCGGGCCAGCGGCGGCCGACGGGCTGGCCGCGGGTACCGCAGCCGCCGGCGCCGACGACTGGGCCGGCGTGGGCGACGGCGTGACCACGATGCTGGCCGGCGGCGTCGCGCTGGCTTCGCTGGCGGTCTGCGCCAGGCCGCCGGCCGACGCGGGCCCGCAGCCCGCGATTGCCGCCGCGGCGGCGATTCCGGCGCATGCCGCCAGCGGCTTCAGTGCTCGTCGCATGGGTATCCTCACCTGGTTCGGCCCGGCGCCGGCGCGACTGGCCCGGCGCCGACACCGACACAAGCGCCGTCGGCCTCGCTGGCGTTACCCGGCGGCGCACCGCCGACCGCACCGCCGGCCGGCCCGGCAGCCGGTGACACAATCCGGCCATGACCGGCGGCTCGTCACCGGTCCGCGGTCAGCAGGACTCCGGGGTTGAGCAGGCCCAGCGGGTCAAGGGCCGCCTTGACCGAGCGCATGACGTCGATCTCGGTCTGCGTTCTGGATAGCCCGAGCCAGCGCGCTTTCGCGCGCCCGACGCCGTGCTCGGAGCTGATCGAGCCGCCCAGGCTCGCGACGAGCGACAGCACCGCGGCGGTGACCTTCTCGGTGTCTTCCGCCTGCAGGACGTTGACGTGCAGGTTCGCCTCGGCCAGGTGCCCGAAGATCAGTAGCTGAGCGGCCGGCGCCGCGGCGGCAACCGCGTCCGACACCCGGTCTGCAAGCTCGGCCAGCCGGGTCAGCGGTACCGACACGTCGAGCTTCACCGGCACTCCGAGCGCGCTGATCGTCTCCGTGTGTCCTTCGCGCAGCGCCCACAGCTGGGCCCGGTCGGCCGAAGACGACGCCACCGTCGCGTCGCGCACCTGCGGGCAGGCTTCCAGCGCGGCGAGCAGGTCGTCCAGCGGATCGGCCTGGCCCGCCACCTCGGCGAGCACGTAGGCCTCGCCCGCTCCCGCGAGCGGTACCTGCACGCCGAGGCGGTCCGCGACAAGCGCGATGCCGGCGGCGAAGCACAGCTCGGCCGCGCACAGGCCGGGCAGCCGGGCCCGCAGCCCGGCCAGCAGGTCGACGGCGGCTGCGGTCCCGGCGACCGCGACGAGCGCGACCGCGCGCTCGCGCTCGGCCGGGACGAGGCGCAGCCGGAGCCGGGTCAGCACGGCTAGCGTGCCCTCCGAGCCCGCCAGCAGATGCCCGAGGTCGTAGCCGGTGCTGTCCTTCGCCAGCCCGTCCAGCCGCGACACGACCCGGCCGTCGGCGAGCACCGCCTCCACGCCGGCGACCTGCTCGCGCATGCTGCCGTACCGCAGCACCCGGATGCCGCCCGCGTTGGTGGCGACCATTCCGCCTACCGTGGCCGAGTCGCGGGCGGCCAGGTCGACGCCGAAGTCAAGGCCGGCCGCGCGGGCGTGCGCGGCCAGAGCGGCGAGTCTCACCCCGGCGCCGGCGGTGACCTGCCGCGCGGCCTGCGAGACGTCGTCCAGCCCGGTCAGCCGGGTGGTGACCAGCAGCACCGGCCGCCCGCCGCCGGGCACGCCGCCGCCGACCAGGCCCGTGTTGCCGCCCTGGACCACGACCGGGACCCGCGCGATCGCGCACTCCCGCAGGACGTGCGCGACCTCCGCGGTAGTCGCTGGCCGGACGACCGCTCGCGACTCGCCGGTGAACCGGCCCGTCCAGTCGGTCTCGTAGCCGGCCCGCAGGTCCGGGTCGAGCAGGACGTGATGGTCGCCGACCGCCGCGCGCAGCGCCGCCTCGAACGTCAAGACAGGACCCGCAGCCGCACGGTCTCGCTCATCGCGCGCAGCTGCTCGACCACCTCGTCCGGATAGTCGATGCCGATGTCGGTCAGGGCATAGCCGAGATCGCCGCGGGTGCCCAGCAGCTGCGCCTCGACGTTGACCCCGTGCGCGGCGAGCACCGAGTTGATCTCAGCCATGACACCAGGCACGTTGGCGTGCAGGTGCGCGAGGCGATGCGAGCCGGCCGCCGGGGGCAGCGCGAGCTGGGGCAGGTTGACCGACAGCGAGCTAGCGCCGACGGCGACGAAATCGGTCAGCTTGGCACCGACGAACGCGCCGATGTCGGACTGAGCCTCCTCGGTGGACCCGCCGATGTGCGGCGTCAGGATCACGTTGGGCAGCCCGCGCAGCACGGACTCGAACTTCTCGCCCGCCGACCTCGGCTCCTCGAGGAAGACGTCGACCGCCGCGCCGGCCAGGTGACCGGACAGCAGGTGGCGGCGCAGCGCCTCGTGGTCGATCACGAAGCCGCGGCACAGGTTGAGGAACAGGGAGCCGGGCCGCATCCGGCTGAACTCCTTCTCACCGAACAGCGAGCTGTTGGCGGGGCGCCCGTCCACGTGCAGGCTGACGACGTCGGACTGCTCGAGCAGGTCGTCCAGGCTCACACACCGCCGGGCGTTGCCGAGCGCGAGCTTGTCGGCGGTGTCGTAGAACACGACCCGCAGCCCGAGTGC
>Ga0335078_10001243_pt1 | contig 38676 bp, 30 predicted proteins | sample Lox_Sample_32_FD_206711 | JGI IMG/M metagenome (GOLD analysis project Ga0335078, IMG submission 206711) | Soil microbial communities from Loxahatchee National Wildlife Refuge, Florida, United States - Lox_Sample_3.2 | ecosystem: Environmental > Terrestrial > Soil > Wetlands | place: USA... | reverse complement strand
ACGTGTCCAACACCATCCATCACCGCCACGCTGGTCTTTGGCGGATTGGGGCTCTGTGTCACGGTAGTTGTCACGGTCGGATTCGGCCCCGCATCGCTGTAAGCGATAGTTGCACCTCCGCCATCCGAGTAGTTTTTCCCCGTAAGCCGGCCCCACGGATCGCTGTAGCTGTAGCTCGTCTGCTGGCTATTTTCGTCCTTCGACCACGAAAGCTGGCCATCGCTGTAGCGATACGCGTAATTCCCAACATGGGGAATGTTGTTTACTGTCGGATAAAAAATCTGTGTGAGATACCCGCTCGTATTTGTTGACGGCGCGCTATCAGTGAAGTTGTCAGAATAGTAGTATTGCGTCTGGTTGCCGTTTGCATCCGTGCTCGTTGCCAGTTGGCCGGTCTGATAATACGTGTAAGACGTCACTGGATTGCTGCACGTAGCTGACGCCGTAAAGCATTCCCGGGTCACTTTCGTCGTATTCCCTCGCGGCAAGTAGCTCGCTGGGAAATTGGAATCGTCGTGCGCGGCGGCGGTTTCCGGGCTTAGCGCCGCCTGATCATACAGGTAATCCGTCTCCGCCACGCGTGCTCCAGACCCGTTGTACACAATTACGTCTGAAGGACGGTCAACAATCTGGCCGCCGACACGCGTGTTTGCGATCGTAGCGTAGTCCGTATGGATATCGCGCAGAAGGGCGCTATTGCGAGAGCATACGTCTGCTGGCCCGGTTGCTCCATATGTGCAGACATCTTGAACCCGCATAAAGGGGGTAATACTAAAGTCGTACTTTGTTTGCACATCCGATACAACGACGCCATCCAGAGTGGTCGTCTTATCTGTTGGGGGGAAATATGCAGTCACTAGATACGGGGATTCGCTTCCATAGCTGTCGTTTTCTTGCTTCGCCAGGGTACTTCCGTTAAGGACTGTCGTTGTAACGCTTGTTTCCAGTGGCAGTGTGTCGTTAACTCCGGTGAATTGCTCGGATGGATTGTTGAATCGCGATTCCGGCGCCGACGGCTGATAGTTATAAGTCGTCGTATACGACGTCTTGCGCACAAGGTCATTAGTAACTACAACTGTCTGCTTTGCGGACCAGGCTTGATAGGGACCCGCCGTAACTCCGTCAGGCGCGGTTGCTACGAATGACGTAGAATACGAGAAGTCCTGTCGCAGCGCTTCTGTCTTTCCATCGAAGCTAACATAACGATGCAAAACGACAACCCCGGCCGATAATGCCTCGCAGGATACTCCGGGGGAATCGACATACGATGGGTTGCTGACACTGACGCCCGTTGGAAACGGAGGAAACAGGACCGTGTTCGCATAAGTGGGAGTTCCGTTTGAAGATGTGGTGATGCCCCACTCGTATCGAACATAGCCTCCGGTCGGATATGTAATTTTGCTCAGTTCTCCATATGTTGATTCGTATTGAAATGTGTACGATAGTCCATTCGGAAGCGACAAAGACGTTATCTCGGGCTGCAAACCGTTTAGCCCGTAATCGCCGCTAACGTTGGTATTGGTTCCGGTGCCGCATGTATAAAGTGCGGTCGATTGAGGAAGTGTTGTAATAGAGGTCGATGCAATGAACTCATCGGGCAGTGAAAAGGCGAATGAGGCATTCGACCATGTCATGGTGTACGGCGTACCTAGCCCGGAAACCGTAACGGTGGAGCCAGTGGCGCCAAAATCGGCCATAGTCAACGCCGGACGTCCGATGTCATCTGTTATCGATACGCCTCCAGTTGTCAATGCCGGAACTATTCTATTGCCGTTGCGGTCTTCGATGAACTCAGGCGGACAGCTGTACGAGCCTCCTGGGCCTTCCATACATCCAAGAAAGTTACCGAAGTAATAGACCGTACCATCAGGATCGGTTATCGTGACAGGCGGCGGAGGATCTTGTGCCTGATTGCTCGTGTTGCTGGTTGTGGTTGCAGATACAACTCCATCGCCGTCCGTCAGCACCTCATAAGGCCAGGTGGGGTCACCGGCACAGTATGGAGAAGAAGGAGGAGGAAGGGCAATGCCAAGATGATGGGGAGTGCCGGTCTTATCCACGAAAATGACGTTGGAGTAATTGACACATATATCAGTGTCATTACCCCAAGCAGAGAGACTTTGTTCATATGAAGGGAAGCCAACTTGCTCACTGTAACTGAGTGTAGGCAGCACATAGGTCCAGCCGCCCAGCGCCAAGAACCCCCCATTATCCGTCCAGGCGGTGCCGTTGTAGGAGCTACTGAGGCCCGGATAAAAGTGATGCGCAGCGTTTGAGTCGTAGCCGAAAGCGAAGGGCAGATTCAGCGCTCGCCCTTCCGGCATGGGCACGGAAATTCGTATGCTCACTGCGCCGTTCGAAGGATTGACGGTCTCATTCAGAAAATGAATATAGTCGTGCCCAGCACCCGGAATAGGTGGCGCCTGGTCCGGAGTCACGGCCGTAATTTGCGCTCCGCAGGTACAGGCCACAGCGAAGGCGAGGATAGCAAACGTAGGGATTCTCGAACTGCGGCCAAACAATATTAGCGTCGGAATTCGCGGAGCGCGTTTCTGGTTCGTCATCATTTCACCTCGTTCTTGGACGGCACCCGTCGAGCTGACCATATCGACTTCGCCAGTCGCCAGGTTCATAGGAGATTCCTGCCTTTCGGAGTTCGAGTCTGGATTCGTACCAAGAGCGGGTCACCTTCGCCCTCAAAAGTCATTTCTGCGAGATAAGTATTCTCGTTCCGGGCCCATGTGCCACAAATAAGCGTGCTTGTCGCCAGGAATCGCACCTGCGCCTTTTGCCCGTGCCTACGCGGCCACGAATTATGCGGATCTGCAGAGACGCCGCCGCACAAAACCATCACGCCGGTTTGTGCAAAGAGCCGAAGCCTCGCACAATTCTCCTGCGGCGTGTGCAATGAGCACGCCCGAATAAACCCAGAACTTTGAGTGATTCGCTTCACCGGGACGGCGTAAAGGTACACGCAAAGACCGAGGAAAAAGTTGTTTGGCCGCGCACGATGATTGCTTCAGCGGTGGGAGAGGGCGCGGCCCACAACGATTCCATCCGGTTCCGGACGGAAAGAAACAGCTCTGCAGTGGACCCGTGATTCTTGTGTAGCATCATAGCTAGGTGCAGCCTCTTGATGTCAAGCGAAATCTCGTGTGAATCGTGCGCAAAAAACGGGTGCGGCCAGGGTAGTAACCTATCGCATTATTTAGTCGGTTAACAGCGTCTGAGCCATAAATCGCCACGGTTCATGCGCCTCCGCCCAGCAATTGAAGCGTTCATTCGCGCTGCGGGTTCCGGGTTCTTCGGCGCGCTTGCCGACAGAACCAAAGCGGCGTCGCAAAAGCAACAAAACCGGCTGCTGACACTGGGGCAACCCCGACAGACACTCATCGGGGAACACGGTGCCGATTGCCGGAACGTATTCGCCCCGATTGATCGATGTTGAATAGCGCCTTGGTCGCAACATACTGAAGCTGCTCTGACGCCCCCGCGAATTCGGTATGCTTCGATCAAACCTGCACGAGTCCATCCCCTCTGAGACCGTGCGCGTTGCGCAGGCCGCCTTATCTCGAAACAATCGCTACGTGAAGCTAGGAAAGCAATTCGGGGCAGTGTTTAGCGACCAGACATTCGCGTCTCTGTTTCCCGCGCGCAGCCAACCGGCGGCGGCGCCGTGGCGGCTGGCCCTTGTCACTGTCCTGCAGCTTGCGGAAGGCTTGTCCGACCGGGAATTGAGCGCGGCGAAACGGTTCCGCCGACTTCAGAAGCAGGCAATCTGTTCTGGTACAAGAAGGGTTCGAAAACAACTCATTGATCCGCTGCTGGCGTTCTGTTTTACTGGAGTGCTGGCTCTTCAAGAGTGTACCCTCCCAAAGCACCACCCGTGATCGTTTAGGGAAAGCACGATCTTGAACGCAGGTGTCGATGATTTTGTAGCGGTCAAAGCACCCAAGAGCCACAGGATTCAATAGCACTCGGCCAACTCGTGCCAAGCCGTTCAATTAAAAGTAGTTATATTCCGCATATTTCCATAGGCTTCCATAAATCGTTTGACCTGCTTTGGGAGCAGAGGGTCGGGGGTTCGAATCCCTCCGCCCCGACCATTCAACAACCTATTGGAACTGCACCGCTTTCGGCGTATTCAGTTTTAATTCAGCAGGTTCCAAGCCGTCCATACAATTCCCTGACGTCTATGGAATCTATGCTGTAGCACAGATTCTACTCGAAAACGGTATCAGTGGTATCACCCATTTTTTCCTCGTACGCAAGGACTTTGGGGCGGTATTAATCTGCGTCTTCGCTAGCTCCGTCGGCCGCCGAGAATTCGATGCGAAATTGGGGGTCGGTCTCAAGATCATCCTCGCCGCTTTCATCTCCCGATTCCAATTCGCTCACCCCATCTGTGGTCGCCGCTGCGAATGCTGCCCGCTCGCGTTTGTCCCGCCGCACATCTAGTAGCTGCTCTCCGACCGTGTGCTTCGGAGAAAAGCAATACTCCACGTAGGCTTCGAAGAGCGACAGGTTTCTGAGGCCGCGTTTCATCAGATCTCCGTGATGGTGCCTAAGGAGATCTCTTAATGCATCGGGAGTAATGATGTAGAAATGCCGCTTGCCCTGATTGGCGACTGAGGCCTGAAGCCAGTTCCGCTCGATCCAGAAAACGACTTCTGCTTTGCGGACATGGAGAACGCTTGCCAGGCTCTCCACTGAGAAGAGATCACAGCGAATTTCGCGCAGACTGAGGCGGTTTCGTCTGAGCATATTGCGAATCGCTTTGGGCGTCCGATCGATCTTTTTCGCGACTTCCTCGATGGGCCGCTTCACCAGTTCCTCGCGAACAATCTCCACCTCCGACTCCGTCCATCGCCGGTAGTCTTTTCTTCCCTTGATGCCGTGCTGGATGATCAATCGCCAGCAGGCCTCCTTTGGGCGTCCCGTGTGACGCTGGAGACGTACAGCAAGCTGTTCGAGTTTGCTGCCGGAGAGCACCTTGGCCTGAGCGGCCATTGCTAAAGCGTCGGGACTCCACTCGCCGGACCGCACTGGCAATTTGGGGAGAGTTGCCATACGCGCCTCGATAACCGATCTCCGGTGATTGCCAGGGCAAATTACTTGACTGGGCCTGCGGAACCTCTGGAGGAGTCGCTCTCTCAACGCGAAAGCCATGGCCCACGTCGCTAGCAGAGCGCGATCCGATTCATCGCGTCGAGGACGCCGTCAAACCCCTGTTGTCTCGAAAACTCGTGCGGCTTTCCGCGGAGGCTTTCGACGTGCAGCCGAGCGCGGCCACCCAGATGCGCAGTACAACCTGGGCTTCATGTATCTGCTTGGCGAAGGTGTCCAAGCTGATCCTGAAGAGGGTTTGAAGTGGCTGCGGCGTTCGGCCGACCACGGGGACGAGTGCGCTATCCGATTGCTTGCCGATCTGTATCGCGACGGCAGGTACGGTATTTCGGCTGATGCGGTGGAGGCAGAGTTGTGGCAGGAGAGATATAGAAAGACGGATCCTTATCGATTGCGGGAACAGAAGTGGGGTCCAGAAGGAGCCTAGCTTGGCGGTTTTGGTCTCTTGCAGAGGTATGATTCGATGCCATGATTATTCAGACAAATCCGGAAGTGTTCTCACGCCGCCTTCCAGTACACACGGTGACCAACATAGACCGATCTAGAGGAACCGTCACCCTGAGCGGATTGAATGGCACGACGTTGGATGTTCGTCGGGATTCTTGAGGACCTTTGGAAGATACTCAGCCCGTCATCGGAAGCAAGGTCCAACTGCTGGAGAAATGAGCCTGAGCCGGACTGCAGAGTCGTCCAGCGTTCGATCTGGCGCCCGAGAAGAGTAGGGAGATCATCCTTGGGAGCCAGAAAGCTAAGTCTTTCAACAACAGAAACTTAAACCATACGCAGCCCGCACAGAAAGCAAGCGAAAGTTGTTGCAACTCGTTGCTTTACTTTCAAGAACTTGCAGGAACGTGCGTCATATTCATGTCATACTCGCGTCATATCTTTGGCTTGAAGTCGGCTCCATGAGCGAACGTCTCGTTTTCTGTTACTAATCCGTCTCTTTCACCGGCGCTCTCTGCTGTGACAGCCCAATGGAAGCCCGTAGCTTGTAGAAATCAGGAGGATGGATGGCTAATTTCTGAGCTCTAAGGCGTTCCGAGGAACGCCCCTCGGATTGTCAATGGGCCCACGACATCCGTCCCGCAGACCTCTGCCCAATGCTACGTAGATTTTCAATCGGGACATCCGTGAATTTGCGCTTCGAGTTCGCTGCAGGTCGTGTCGAGCTGATTGCGGATTCTGAGCCCGCTCTTCGGGTCTGTCAGACGCCGCTCATGGCCGAGTCACGCAGGATGGCTGGGACGATTTCGTCGCCAACGGGAAACTCGACGGTGCGGCTCGGGTCTTCGGAGGCGTCTGCGTCACCCTCGCCAGGTGCAAGGAAAAGGTTGGATTCGAGGCCGTATTGGCGGGTGTAGAGCTCGCAGTAACGGCCACCGAGAGCGCAGAGCTGTTTATGATTTCCGCGTTCGACGATGCGGCCGTCTTCAATCACAAGAATCTGGTCTGCACGGCGAATCGTCGACAGGCGGTGCGCAATGACGAAGGTTGTTCGGCCCATCATCAGGCGTTGAAGGCCCGCTTGAATCATGGCCTCGGACTCGGAGTCGAGAGAACTGGTGGCTTCGTCGAGGATAAGAATGCGGGGAGAAGCAAGAAGCGCACGCGCGATCGAGAGCCGTTGACGCTGGCCTCCGGAGAGTTTCACGCCACGTTCGCCAACAATGGTGTCGTAACCCTCTGGGAAACGCTCGGCAAACTCGTGGACACACGCGGTGCGGCATGCGTAGAGGAATTGCTCTTCGGTAGCGTCGGGGCGGGAGAATAACACATTCTCGCGGATGCTGCCATCGAAGAGGAACGATTCCTGAAAGACAACGCCAAGTTGAGTGCGGAAAATGCCGAGACTAACGTGCGAAAGATCGATACCGTCGACGAGGACACGCCCGGATTGCGGGGTGTGAAAGGCGCAGATCATGCTGATCATTGTCGATTTGCCGGAACCGGAAGGGCCGACCAGCGCGGTGACCGAGCCGGGGGGCGCGTGAAAACTAACGCCGTGCAGCACTGGCTTGTCCTTTTCGTAGGCGAAGGCTACGTCTTCAAAGCGCACATCGCCCTCGACGGGAGGCATCATGATGCTGCGCTCGGGCAACTCGTTCTCTTCTAATTCTGAAAGCAGTTCGGTGGTCCGGTCGAGTCCTGCTAGAGCTTCGGTTAGTTGCGTGTAGATGGTGACAATCTGGAAGACCGGCGCGGTCATGAAGGCGAGATAAGCGGTGTACTGAACATAGTCCCCCATGGTCCATTGCGAGCCCACGAGATGTCCTCCCATCACAATCACGATGACGGTGACTACGCCGGTGACGAGCGTTGAAGCCGATCCCAACAGGCTGGTCATCGTCAGCGACTTGATTACGTTCTTGAGCAATCGCTCCGCGCCCGCTGCAAAGACGCCGGCTTCGCGCTCCTCCGCATGATAGCCCTTGATCACACGAACGCCGCCGAGAGATTCGGTAAGCCTTCCGGTGACCTCGGCGTTGATGCGGCCGCGTTCGCGAAAGATGGGGCGCACGAGCTTGAATGCGAACTGCAAGAAGAGGGCAAACGAAATCACCACCGCGAGCACGATCAGTGTCACGCGAGGACTCTTGTGTAGCAGATAGGCTGAAACGAGAACAGCGGTGAGAAGACTGCTGGCGAATTCGACGATGCCTGTGCCGATCAGGTTGCGCACTCCTTCCACATCGGTCATGATGCGAGCGACGAGCGTGCCGGTGCTGTTGGCGTCGTAATAGGAGACGGGCAGCAGGCCAACGTGACGCTGCACGCGCATGCGGAGGTCTGTAATCAGGCGCTGGCCTTCTGTGGAGAGCAGTTGCGTGAGTGCATAGGACGTGATGGCTTGGAGGACGGTGGCCGCGAAGACCACAAGTGCGATTCCCGGCAGCCGCTCGAGATGAGGCGGACGCGTGTTGAGAACGTGATCGATGAGCCGCTTGGTCACTTGAGGAACGGCGAGTTTGGCAAGCACGCCGGCAATGGTGAGCAAGAAGCCGGTGGCCATGATCCAAAGCCGCGGCTTGAGCATGGACCAAATCAATGGCCACACCCGCTTGAGGTTGGTTTTACGCTTGGGGAGCCGGTCGAGAGCAGCGCGGCGTGCGCTGCCTCCGCCCATACCGCCACGCTCGGCCCACGCGCCCATGCCGTTGAAACCCATGTGTCCCATGTTTATCGCTCTCTCCAATATGGAGCGTACTTTGAGAGCTACGCGGACGCGCCTAGTCGGCCGCCACTCCATCCTTTTCCGACTGCTTTCGCTCTTCGCCAGGGTGGCGGCCCGGTTGATCGCGATCGATTAGGGACGAGAAGCGCTCTTTTCCGTTGACCCAGACGTATGCAACGTCTCCATAGCCGTTATGCGGATGGAAAGCGACAAGATCGGCGCGCTTTCCGATTTCTATGCTGCCGGCAGTATCGCCGAATCCCAAATAATGCGCGGGGTTAGCAGTGAACATTTTGATCGCCGCGGACAGCGACATGCCTTCTTCGGCCATGCGTAGCGCGCAAGCCAGCATGGAGGGGAAGTGATAATCGCTGCAGATAATGTCTACAAGATTTTCGGCCATGGCATCATGACAGGCAAGATTGCCGCAGTGCGAGCCGCCTCGGTAGTAATTAGGAGCGCCCATGCAAACCATCATGCCGAGTTCTTTGGCTTTGCGCGCGGCCTCGATTGTGCAAGGCATCTCGCAGAGCGTGGCGCCGGTCTCGTGAGCTTCGATTACATGCTCGATGGTGGTGTCATCGTGGCTGCCAATGGGGATACTGCCTGCGATGCGGCGCTTCACTTCCGCACGGTTGTTGATTCTCCTGGCGCGCTCTGTTCGCTCGTCCATTAGCCGCCTGGCTTCTTCGAGAGAGATGTTCTGCCGGGTTGCTCGCTGCCGAATCTGCGCCTCAATGTCGCGGAACTGCCGTTGTCCCGGCGTGTCGTCGTTGTAGACGAGGTTGGCGATGCTCTTGAGCTCCAGCACCTGGTCCAGGATGTGCTCGACGGGTTCAAAGTTAGTGCTCCAACGGATATGAATCAGGTGATGTGCACGCATGGCTGGAATAAGATTCTGAAAGCTGCGTGCCAGCGCTAACCCGTCGCCGCGCCAGCTGCCGGCTGCACCGTCGCGCTCCTCGGAGATGCGAGCCGCCGAGCAGATCGTTGTGAGGCCGCAGCTCAATGCACGTAGATCCATTACATGCAGAGCCAGCTCGAGCGGAATCTTGGCCGAGGGCCGCGGTGCAATCTCGCGCTCGATATAGTCAGTGTGGATGTCAACAATGCCGGGAATGAGAATGGCCCCGCACAAATCGATGCCATCGAGAAGATTGTGAGGAAGGATGTCGGTAATGCACTCGTCCTCGATGACTAGCGATCCTTGGATCTCCCGGCTGGGGCGAATAATGCGAGCATTGGTGAGAATCGTTTCCGTCATGTTGGTCTGCTTCGCTCCCTGTTCGAATTCTGACTATCGAGCCAATTGCGGTTGGGTGATGAGCATTGTGCGCACCCCGTCTGAGATGCGTTCCATTCCGTTGATCATGATCACAATCAAAATGGTGTAGGCGAGCACGTCTTTGTAATGGAGAAGGCCATTCGCGAAGGCGAGTTCGAATCCGATGCCACCGCCGCCGAAGACACCCAGCGGAATCGCCGCGCGCAGGTTGTAGTCGAAGGCGTAAAAGAGATTGGCGACGAACGAAGGCATCACTTGCGGCAAAATGGCGAACCGGATTGTCTGCAGGCGGGTGCTGCCGACGCTCTCGACAGATTCAGTCATGCCGCGGTCCGCCTGCTCGATTGCATCCGCGAAGAATTTACCGTACATACCAACCGATCCGAAGACCAGGGTGAGCATTCCGGCAAAGGGGCCAATGCCGACCGCAATCAGCAAAACGAGAATGACGACCAGATGCGGAACCGAGCGATTTGCGACGAGCAGGATGCGCGCTAGCAGACGAATCCATGGAAATGGCGCTGTATTGGCTGCCGCAAAGAAGGCGAGGAAAAGGGCAAGAACTCCGCCCACGATGGTACCCAGGAAAGCCATGGCAAGCGTGTCAACAAGTGAAAGGCAGATTGATTTGCTCCACAGCAGGTTGAGATTGGGCGGCAGCATCTGGTGGAACAGATCCGCGACGAAGCGCAGATCAACGACAAAACTCGCAGGGCTCATGCCGAGAAAAACAAACAGCAGCGAAAGCACGGCGAGAATTCCCCCAAAGGCGAGAACATTGGTGCGCAGCTTGCGCGAAGGCAATGCAGCGGCGGGTACTTCTGTGATCATCGCAGCGTGCCTCCGCTAAAGAGGCGCACGCGGAAGAAATCCGACAGGCGCTCCGAGGCAAACACCAGAATGAGCGTGAGCAGTGTGGCCATGCAGGCGCGGGGATAATCGAGGGAGTTCATCGACGTGCTCATGACGTACCCGATGCCGCCCGCGCCAACCGCACCGAGTATCACACCGGCGCGCACATTGACTTCAAACCGGAAAAGTCCGTTGGCAAGCAGAGAGGGAAGAATCTGAGGAATGACGGCGTAGCGGATAACCTGCGAGCGCGTGGCGCCTGTGCCCTCCACTGCTTCGAGCATGTGGGGCTCGATCTCCTCAATACCATCGGCGAGTAATTTTGCCAGCATTCCTATGCTGCTGAAAGAGAGCGCCACGAGGCCGGGAACTGTGCCCAGGCCGAAGATGGCGATCAGGAGAAGCATCTGCACAATTTCGGGCAATCCGCGCTCGACAGCGATGAAGGAGCGCATCACAAACCGCAGTGGTTTCGGAGCGATGTTGGATGAGGCCGCAAGCGCACATGGCAAAGATAGACACATGCCGCAGATCGTGGAGATCAGCGCCATCACCGCGGTCACGGCGAGCGGCTGCATCATCTCCCCAATGCTCTTCCAGTCGGGAGGGAAGAACATCCCGAGCAGTACAGTACCTTTGCCGATCCCCGTTACAAAGGAGCGCAGATCAACATCGCAACGCCACGAGGCAAGCACCGTGAGCGCAAGAACGAGTATTGCTGCACTAGTCGCCTTGGCGCACTGTGACGTGCGTCCATGCTTCCATTCGCGGAAAGGACCATACCGGTGAACTGGTACGCTCGAAAGCGCGCCCACTAGATCCGCACTCCTTCGTGAAGAGTTTGCTGCATCGCCGGCTGCAGGCCGGGTTCGAACAAGTACGGCGGCATCTCTGGCTCGTGGCTCACTGTCTCCGGCCCGTCGGGCATGTCTCCGTAGATTTTTTCCAGCTGCCGGGCCGAAAGCTGCGCAGGGCCGTCATAGACGATTTGTCCCGTGCGAATGCCGATGGCCCGCGTGCAATAGCGCGCTACGATGGCCGGCTGATGGAACGCTCCGATCACCGGAGTTTCGCGCGAAAGCGGCTGCAGAATCGACATGATCGCCTCGGCGTTTCTGGGATCAAGCGAGGAAATCGGCTCGTCGGCGAGATAGATAAGGGGCCGCTGATAGATAGCACGAGCGATCGACACGCGCTGCATCTCGCCGCCGCTGAGTGATCCGGCCATGCGCGCTGCGTACTGAGCCATGTTCACGCGATCGAGGGCTGCCATCGCTTCGCCTGCCTCGGAGTCCTTGAAGCCGAGCAGACAGCTGCGCAGCGGGTGAATGTAGCCGAGACGGCCAAGCATGACATTTTCAAGCACGGTAAGCCGTTTCACAAGATTCGAGCCCTGAAAGATGAGACCAATGTGGCGCCGGGCGCGGCGCAGCTCTTTGGGACCGACATTCGTGGTGCTATAAGTTCGGCCATCCGGACTGATCAGCTTGATCTCGCCTTCGGCCGGGCTCGTTAGACCGACGATGCAGCGGAGCGTGAGCGACTTGCCCGCCCCGCTCGAGCCGAGAATGGACACAAATTCGCCTCTCCCGGCGGTGAAACTGATCTGATTCACCAGACGCTTTCCGTTCGGAAGCGCGACGACGATGTTCGAGACAAAGAGCATAGGTGGACCTACTTCTCTTCGAAATTGAAATCTTTGACCTGCGATGCGTACTTTCTAAGCCCGTCATACGTCGCATCGGTCACGGGAACGATAACATTTCCGCTGTCTGGGGTGTGAAAGAGGCTGTTGAGGTGCGCCATCAGTGCGGGGTCGCGGGCAGGCATTTGAACCAGCGCAGCCTGGATCTCTTGCTTTAACTGCTCGGGAAGAGCTTTGCGAACGGTGTATGGCCCATTGGGAATAAGATCAGACGTCCAGATAATGCGGATATCGTCGGGCGCCATCTTGTGGTTGGCGACCAAGGTCTTCAGCATAGACTGCATGCACGCCCCTGCATCCACTTTGCCCGCCTTGATGGTGAGCGCGGATGCGAGGTGATTGCCCGAGAAGATCACCTTCTTGAAATCCGTATCGGGATTGATGCCATTCGACACCAAGCCGACTCGGGGATAGAGATAACCAGAGGTGGAAGCCGGTTCGGCAAAGGCGAAGACCAGATCGTGCGCATGGGCCTTGAGATCCTGCATAGAGTGAATCGGACTGTCCTTCGGCACCGCGATCACGGATCGATAACCGCCGATCGTGCCATCCGGAAAACCACGCGCCGCAATCGCCTCGCCGCCGGCTTTCTGCGCTGCAAGGAGGTAAGTCAGCGAACTGCCGCTGAACATGTCGATCTTTTCCGCGCGCATGGCTTCGACGGTGGCAGCGTAGCCATCCACGCGCACAACCTCCACCGGCATGTGCAGCTGCTTTTCGAGGTAACTGCGCATCAGTTCTACGCGCAATCCGCCGCCCTGCAACTGTTCCGCCTGGGGAAAATATGCCATGCGAAAGACCGACGGCCGGGCTTCGCTGGCGTTGCCCGCTTTGCAGGCAGTCAGCGATGTACAGAAGGCCGCTACAGCAGCCAGCGCAAGCAAACTCCAGACGCGCTTCATCGTTCCCTCCCGCGACGTGTTTCTCGGCGAATCTGCATCAGGCGCAAACTACTTCCCTGAGCCGTCCCTCTTCTACGTGCAGTGTCCTGTCGGCCATTCGCGTGAGCGTGTGCTGGTCGTGTGTGATCAGGATGATGGATGTGCCGCCGCTTTTGGCGTCGAGCAGCATGTCGATCACTGCATCTTTCGTCTTCAAATCGAGAGAGGCAGTGGGCTCGTCAACCAGCAGCAGGCGCGGGCGCGCGATCAGAGCGCGTGCAATGTTCACGCGCTGTTGCTCGCCCCCGCTGAAGGTCGCCGGGTAAGCGTCCCAGAGATCTCTCGGTAAACTGAGATACTCAAACGTGTTGCTCGCCACTTCCCTCGCTTCTTGCTGAGGAGTGCCGCGTGCAATCAGTTCCGAGGCCACGACATCGATGGCAGGCACGCGCGGAATCACCTGTAAGAACTGCGAGCAGTAGGTTATCTCGGTTTTGCGAATCCCTAGAACATTGTGCTCCGAAGCGGACGCGAGATCGACCAGATTGCCCTTCCCGGTCGTAAAGAGGATCTGCCCGCAGGTCGCCAGATAGGTGCGGTAAATGCACTTCATCAGTGTCGATTTGCCGGACCCAGTTTTTCCCGTGAGACCGATAATCTCGCCTTCCTCCATCCGGAATGAAACCTCGTCCAGCGCAGCGATCTGCTTTTCATTCAGGATGTGGATGTCGAAACGCTTCTGCAGGTTCACGACCTCGAGTAGTTTTCCCATTGCTTCCTCTTGGTTCCCAGAGTTTGTTATCCGCGCGCCAACGTTTAAAGCAGCGAACTCACCAACAATTGCGTGTAGCCATTCTGCGGATCCTGCAAAATCTGATCGGTGAGGCCTTGCTCAACGATGCGCCCGTGCTTGAGCACGATCGTGCGATCGGTCAACATCCGGATCACGCCAAGATCGTGCGAGACCACGATCATCGAGATGCCAAGATCCTGCTGCAGTCCGCGAATCAGATCGAGCACCTTAGCCTGCACGGAAACATCGAGGCCGCTGGTGACTTCATCGAGCAATAGGAGCGGCGGATTGTTGGCGATGGCCTTGGCGATCTGCACGCGCTGCTGCATGCCACCGGAAAAGCGCGCCGGCGATTCGTCCATACGCTTGATCGGCACCTCTGTCTTACTGAGCAGATCGGTGCCCCGAATCCGGATGCGGCCCACGTGAAAAACACCAGCCATAAGCAGCTTTTCCGCAATATTGCCGCCCGAAGAAAAGCGAAAGTTGAGACCGTCGCGCGGGTTCTGATACACCATGCCCATCTGATGGTTCCGGATGTAGCGCTTCTTTTGATTGGAAAGTTCGAAGAGATTGACGCTGCCCTCTTCGACCGGCCGGAAGCTCGCCTCGCCCCAGGTGGGCTCCTGATCGAAATACAGCATCTGGACCAGCGTGCTCTTACCCGATCCGCTCTCTCCTACTACGCCGAGAACTTCTCCGGGATAAAGATCGAAGCTGATGCCGCCACAGGCCACGACCGCACCCGTCTTCGGACAAATGTTGCTATTGAATCTCGGCCCAGTGCGCTCCACTGCTTCGGGCGTAGCCTCGCCGTAGATTTTGGTCAGATTCCGAACCCGAAGCAGCCAGTTATTCTCCATCGCTTCTTCCTTCATTCCCTATTCGGGGTTGGTAAAGAGCTTTTGCGGGGGACGGACACCGGTACGCAGCTTATCGAGAAAATTGCTGTCGTTGACGACCCAGGTGCGCGAGAAGTCTTCCTTGTAAAGCTGATCGAGGAAGGCATTATCCTGGCCGGTCACCGAGCACTTGGCTCCTACGAATTCCTCCACCTTGAAGCGGATGTCTTCAAACTCGAGGGGTTTTACCGGAGTAAAGGGTGGGATGCAGTGGATGCGCTTCTCGCGGCCGGCGCCAAAGAGGTAGAGGCAGCGAGCCATGCTGAGATTGGGCACGTCCCAACTGGGAATTGGCGAGGGCGTAGCCACATAGCGCCCGTTCACCATGATGGGATGGCCTGCGCCGCTGCGTAGCGCGCCGCTGCGCACGTAGGCTTCGTAAAGCGTGACCCAGATTTTGGCGTAGTCGGCTTCGGCGTGCATCGTGCGCGTCTTGGCTTCGTGCCTCTCCACGCCGCGCAGGACCTCCGGCTGTGGAACCTGCAGCACAAGGATTTGTTTTTCCGTGAGAATCTCTTCGGGCACGCGATGGCGGGTTTGGATGATCGTAGCCTGGGCAGTATCGAATGTGACCTGGCAATTCGCCATGGCCTTAACAAAGGCGCGGAGGTTGCACGCGTTCACGCTGGCATCGCTGCCCTGATCAATGACTTTCACTACGTCGTCCGGACCGACGAGCGAGAGCGTCAGGTGCAGGCCGCCTGTTCCCCAGCCGCGCGAGATCGGCATCTCCGGCGACGAGTAGGGCACTTGATAGCCGGGAATGCAAACCGCTTTCAGTGTCTTTCGGCGAATCTCCTTCTTGGTGAACTCGTCGATGTAGGCGTAGTTGATGCCCTTCTGGAACTTGGTGTTCTCAATCATTGCTCGCTCCCTGAGCACCGGCGCCCACTGTGGCTTTCGCCCGCTCCTGCTTAAGCCTTTCAACCCGGCGTCCGCCTTCGAGGCCGGCCTGGAAGGTGACGTAGTGCGGCAACTTGAGATGGTTGGTGAATCCGTAGCTCTCGATCACTTCCGTGTGGTAGAGCACGAACTCCTGACTGTTGGCTGGATTCTCCGAATCAGGACTGCGCAGCGCGCTTTCCACCATGCCCATGCAGATGGCTTTGGTTTCGTTCTGTCCGAAACAGAGGCCATAGCCGATGGAATACCGGGGAGCTGCGGCCTGCTTACCGTTGCGGTTGGCGTTGTTTTCTCCGGCACGGCCGCCGCGCCTGCCGCCACCACCGACCATCTCGGCTTCACTCACTTTGATCTTTCCGATGCAGCGAATGCGTCCACGCCGGTCCTTCACGCGCACCGGCGCTTCGCCCACGCGTAGCTCGCCAACCGTTCCGTGCGATTCACCGAAGCCGCGCATGGTGCTATAGGCCATGCACATCAGTGCGCCGGTATCGGAGCGGGCCAGCATCTGCAGCGCAGCGGAGCGGGGCACCGGAAATTTGATGGCCTCGCGAGTCACGTCGAAGACGCGCCGATCTTCGTCAGGGCGTGCTCCCATCTGCATGAGCCCCTCTTTGAGAAAAATGTCGACCACCTTTTTGTACGTGGTCATCTCGTGAACTTTGCTGGGATCGATTTCATCCTGGAGATCGGAGAGGAATTTTTCGATTGAGCCGAGCGTGTGTTTGACCAGGGTTGGGTTGAGCAGGCGGAACGAGTAGTCGCGAGTGGGGCCGAGTATCTGGCCACCCGGGATGTCGCGGAATGTCGATGAGATCCGTCGATGCACAAACATCTCCCGGGTATTGAGGATTTCGGATTCATACCGGCGCTCCAGCGTGGCGCGATAAGCGCGGAGATGGAACGCCGCTTCGAAGGAATCGCCCTCGACCTGCAGCAATGCCAGCGCCGCCAGTTCGGGCGCATAGAGCCCGCCCTCGCCCATGGCGCGGTCTATAGCCAGGCGCAACTGCGTGCGCGCCTGATCCAGCTCAATCGGCTTAGTCCTGCCCTTCCAGCGAAAGTAGTCCACCAGCTTATTGGAGAATTCGATCGCGTCCTGCCCACCCTTTACCGCTACATAACCCATGCCGTCACCATCCTGATCTTCAAATTCAAAGCGGCTCTACATCTGCTTCCACTGCACGTGCGTGGTACGCGGCAAAGCAAGCACGCATGGACCCGTCGCCAGACTGTCACAGGTAAAGAATGTGTCCACGCCCACGGGAAACTCCGCATTGCGCTCACGCAAGACTTCGAACAGTTCGCCAGAGACGCCGCGGACGTACACTTCGGCTTCAGTTTCGATCCCCGGACCGCTTAGCAGCAGGCGAATCCCGCTGGATATGGGCGCGGGAGAAATGGCCTCGGCCTGCACGATCGCAGTTGCGCCCTGATCGGGAAATGTCAGTGTTCCCGTGCGGGCCTCGCGCAGCGCAGAGTAGTGCTGGCCGCAGGGAAAGATCAGGAAATCCGCGTGCGCAGCCTTTGCGGGTTTAGCGGCGGTTTCGCGCTGCAGGAATTGGTCGGTGTCCGCAGCGGCGAGATCGAGATGATACGAGATATCGCCCGTGAAGAGCGCAAGTGCAAGGAGGGCCGAAGCGCGGTTGAGTTGCGGCGGGACATCGAGCGCAGCATCGTCAAGCTGGCCAATAGTTCCGGGGCGCGCCGTAACCTGCAGAATTGTGCGATAGTGCTTCTGGCCATCGAAGACCGGATCATAGGACTTCACCGCGAGAGACGTGCTCATTCTTCCTCCATCAGCTTGAAATCAACCTGGGTTTGAAGGATCAGGTCGTATTCGTCCTTATCGCGGCGCGCGACCAAGCGACCCTGCTCGCGAAGAAAAGAATTGAGCTCCGGCACCAGCGCTGCGCCGCCGTGGAGCAACGCATCCACGACGGCGATGCAATAGGCCCTCACCGGCTCGTCGCCCAGACAAAGCCCGAAACCGGACATCCCATCTACGGTTACTTCGCACTCGGTAGTGAGCGCTTCACCCAAAAAGAACTTCTGTTGTTCGAGGGAATCTTTGGCAGGGATCATGGTGAGGCAGACCGAGGGGTCTTTGCGAACAACGATGGAATGCGACTTTTCGAGTTCGGCCACCATCTGCTGCAACGGTTCGAGATCGCATGCAGCGAGCGTGTAATCATCCCCGAGAACGCCGCCACCGTCGATCAGCGTACTGCCATTTCCATGATTTCCGTTCATGCAGATTCCATCCTTCTATGGATCGGAGCGGGGCACATGCGAGCGTCCGCGCAGGAATGCAACCAATATTTCAGCTTGCCATTGACAGTTAATACGTATACGAACAAGGCAATCATGGCACAGCGTTGCTGCGCGGGGTTTAAGGGATTGTGAAAAGTTGCTACTTCATATGTAAACGCTGGATAAGGAGCGTAAAAAAATGCGAATCCCGCAGTCGATTCCCTGTTAGTACAATATTCATAATCAGTTACTTCGTGTACGTATTATTATTGCTGTGTGGAGATCAAATCATCGCCTAACTTCCTTCAAGACGAAGCCGTTGTTCCACTTAGGCAACGTGCCGCGTTCCTTTGGATCTACTTGAAGGCTTATCCGCTGTTCCTGGTGGTTGGCGTTGTCTGCCTTATCGGTCGCAACGCGGTATCCTTCGCCATTCCCCTGCTCATCCGTTCCGGCATCAACGCGTTGAACGCTTCTCACGGCACCAGCGGGCCGGCGATTTTGCGCATCGCGATGGCCATTATAGGGATTGCAGTGCTGAGCGCTGCGTTTCAGGCAGTGGCGCGGCTCAACGTGGTCGGGATGTCGCGTCACGTGGACTATGAGATGCGCAAGAATTTCCTGGCGCACCTGCTGCGCCTCGATGCATCGTTCTGGGGGAGGACGCGCACCGGAGACATCATGGCTTTGGCCACAAACGATTTAAACGCCGTGCGCATGATGCTGGGTCCAGGAATGATCTCTTTTTTCGAAGCCACAGTCCAGCTTCCGGTGGCGATTGTCGTGCTGGCTTCGTTCAACTGGAGGTTGACCTTGGCCGCCATGGCCCCGGCGCCCATCGCTGTTCTCGTGATGGTCGTTTACGGGAGAACCATCCGGCGGCGTTTTGAGAGAATTCAGGCCATGTTTTCCACCATGAGCGCGGCCGTGCAACAGACGATCGCCGGCGCGCGGGTGGTGCGTTCCTTCGTGCGCGAAGAGGCCGAGCAGAATCGCTTCGAGACGATGAACCGATCGTATCTTCGATCGAACTGCATCCTGGGGATTTACTCCAGCACCTTCGACCCACTTCTCACTTTCGTCACCGGGCTGTCGGTTCTGATTGTCCTGTGGTATGGCGGATCGCTGGCCGTTGCCCACAAGCTACGGGTAGGTGATTTCGTGATGTTTACGACGTATATGGCCATGCTCGCGCAACCCATCGCGTCTTTGGGCAGAGTAGTGAATATGATGCAGCGCGGCATGGCTTCGACGGCGCGCCTGCAATTGCTCTTCCTTGAATCGCCCGGCATCGATCCCGGGCGTTGGCTGCGGCCTGGCGAGAGCCGCAATGGCGGTCTGCCTTGTGATGGAAAGATCGCGCTGCGCAATGTGAGCGTCCATTTTGGGCAACACACGGCGCTCGACTCCATCGATCTCGAAATCGAGCCCGGCTCGACGCTGGCGATTCTCGGCGAAACTGGCGCTGGAAAAAGCACGCTGGTCAAGCTGATTACGCGCACCATCGATCCCAGTCACGGCAGCGTCTTGTTCGGCGGCGTCGACGGCCGCGAGCTTCCGCTCAGTACGCTCCGTTCTCTCGTAGGCGTGGTTCCGCAGGAAACATTTCTTTTCAGTCTCACGCTCTCAGAGAATATTGCACTGGGAGTGGACGATGCGCCGCATGCGGCAATCGAAGAAGCCGCTATGGTGGCCGGGCTCGATCCCGATCTTCAGGCTCTTCCGGCGGGATTCCAAACCGTGGTTGGCGAACGCGGCGTCATGCTCTCCGGCGGGCAAAAGCAGCGGGTAGCCATCGCCCGGGCTGTCCTCAAGAATCCGCGCATCCTGGTGCTGGACGATGCCCTGTCGAGCGTGGATGCTGTAACCGAGCAGTGCATTCTCGATCACTTGAAGAGCATCATGGCAGAACGTACGACAATTCTCGTCACGCACCGCATCGCGACTGCGAAACAAGCTGACCATATCGTCATTCTCAAGCGCGGACGGATTGTGGAACAGGGGACGCACCAGAGCTTGCTCGAAAGAAAAGGCAGATACGCGCGGTTGGCACGGTTGCAGGTGCTCGAAGAGGAATTGGAGGTCTTGTGAGCGCATTCGGTGGTGGGCTCGGTTGGTATGGCGGAGGGGGCGGAACGGGTGGCCACGGAGGTGCTTTCGGTGGCAGCACCGAGGAGATCTCTGCCCATGTACGCGACTGGTATCTGCTTGCGCGTCTGTTGTCGCTCCTAACGCCCTACTGGCTAGGCTTGCTGGCGTCGTTTCTGTGCTCGTTGATCTCGACACTCTTGCAGGTCCTCAATCCGCTCATCATCTCCGTCGCCATCGACGTCTACTTCCTGCGACGCGCGCCAAAGTTGACGTTTCTCGCCGGCCGTTTGCCTTCGGATTCCGCACACGGCATTCTGTTTCTTTCCCTGCTGTACCTGGCCGGAATCGGATCGTGCCTGCTCATCGACAGCACACAAAATTATCTGGCCCAATGGACCGGCCAAATGGCGATGGCGGAACTTCGCCGCCGCCTATTGAGACATCTTCACAAGCTGCCTATGGCCTACTTCGACGTAACTCCGGCTGGCCGGCTCGTAACGCGGCTGACCACTGATATCGAAGCTCTGAACGATTTGTTCGCCAACGGCGTAGTTGCACTGCTAGCCAATCTCGTCACTACGTTTTTCTTCCTCGGCATGTTGTTCTGGATCAACTGGCGCATGACTCTGGTTCTTGCAGCCGTGATTCCGGTCTTCATCGCGCTCACCGCTTACTTTCGACGCTTGATTACGCTTAGCCAGCAAAAAGTCCGCGTGCTGCTGGCGCGCATCAACGCCTTCATCGCCGAGCATTCAAATGGCATTCATGTAGTACATCTCTTTAACCGCCAGCAGGCGTGCGTCGATACGTTCGACACAATCAACTATCAATACATGGTCGCGGGCAAGGAGTGGGTCACTGCCAATTCATGGTTTCTTCCGTCAATCGGCTTGCTCGGGACGATTGCGCAAGCCGGTCTTCTCGTCACCAGCGCCTATCTGCTGCGCGGCGGGATGCTGACGGTGGGAACCGTGGTGGCGTTCCTCATGTGGGGCCCACGGTACCTGCGGCCTATTCTCGAAATCAGCGAGCGTTACGGCATTATGCAGACCAGCATCGTCTCGGCGGAAAAGGTCTTCGTGCTGCTCGATACGGAAACGCTCGAAGAGTCGCAGCCGGCTGCTTCAATTGAGCCGCGCGAGATGTCGTTCGAATTTGAACACGTCTGGTTCGCGTACAAGCCGGAGCGATGGGTGCTTAACGATGTCAGCTTCAAAGTACAAGACGGAGAAATGCTGGCGATCGTCGGGCACACCGGCGCGGGCAAGACCACGTTGAGCAACTTACTCTTGCGTTTTTATGAGCCGCAACGTGGGACCATCCGTCTGGGAGGCGTTGACATTCGCGAAATGCAGTCGGCGGATTTGCGCCGGCGATTCGGTGTGGTTCTGCAGGATACCTATGTTCGCGAAGGAACGATCCTGGACAACATTCGGTTTGGCTCGGAGTCACTGACCGAAGAGTCTGCGCGGCGGGCGGCGCAGGCCATCGCGCTGGATGAAATGGTCGCACATCTTCCAGAGGGGCTCGAAACATGGGTGCAGGAACGCGGGGATAACTTGTCGACTGGGCAAAAGCAGATGATTGCCTTTGCCCGCGCCCTCGCTCACAATCCCCGGCTTCTGATTCTTGACGAGGCAACCTCAAACATCGATGTGGAGACAGAGGTTCGTATTCGACGGGCCCTGAGCCGGCTGCTGGAAAACAGAACAACCATCGTCATCGCGCATCGCTTGTCCACTGTGCTTGCCGCCGATCGGATCCTGGTCATGCACAAAGGTGTGGTGGCCGAAGCAGGCCGGCACGAAGAGTTACTGGCGCAGCGCGGATTGTATTGGAGGCTCTTTCAGATTCAATTTGCGCAACAAGAAGCCGGCGAAGAGAGTCTCGAAGAGGATCTCTTGCACGAGATCGGAAAGGATCTCCCAAAACGCTCGAATGGGCACTTTGGGAATGAATTGGCATTGTTGTAACGCTGTTTTGAGACCATGAACGGTAACGTATGACTGAATCCGGTAACCTCATATCGAGATACGCAATTTACTTTTCCCAAAAACAGGAATGCGACCTATTCCGATTGGGGAGCCAGTGGCTCGGCCGAAATGCGATAGTCGGGGAGAATCTTGACCCTGCTTTATCGAACGGGCTTAGCCGCGAGGAATGGCGAACTGCGACAGATAGTCCGCGTCGATACGGTTTTCACGCTACGCTGAAGCCTCCCTTCCGGCTCGTTCAAGGGACAACCTACGACGAACTGCGCAGCGCAGTGCACAACTTCGCCGCGAACTATAGGAGCTTTGAGGCTCCGCCACTCACCGTCGGAACCTTGGGGCGGTTTATAGCGCTCACGCTCTCTGAGCCAAGCGCAGAGTTCTCGGATTTGGCAGCAGCGTGCGTGCGCACATTTCATCGTTTTCGCGCGCCGGCAACGGAAGAGGAGCTTGCAATCCGCCTGAGGGACACGATGAACGACCAGGAACGCGAGTATCTGTTGCGCTGGGGCTATCCCTACGTCCTGGACACATGGAAGTTCCACATGTCATTGACCGGCTCTTTGCCCAAGGAGAAATTATCTCCTCTGGAGAAGGTTCTGACGCAACGATTTGCACCGGTATGTAGACAGGGCTTTCCAGTCGATTCTATTTGCATTTTTCGCGAACCGGCTCCTGGCAATCCATTCCGATTGATTGAACGAGCGGATTTGAGGTCCTGATGACATTGCTTTCCCCGGCGGAACAAGTGTGGAAGCCATGCGATTTGCGCGGTACGTTTCCGGATTGGGTTTCTCCGGCGTTGTTTCGCGACATTGGCAGCGCCATCGGCACGATGCTCACGCGTGATGCGCGCGTTGTTGTCTCCGGCGACTACCGGTTGAGCACCAACGAGCTGAAGGCTGCTTTGACGGATGGGCTCGCACAGACCGGAATGACCGTTCTCGATGCCGGCCAGGGCCCAACCCCTCTTGCCTATTTCACTGCGAAACATCTCAAAGCCGACGCGGTCCTGATCGTGACCGCCTCGCACAATCCCCCTGCACACAATGGGCTCAAGCTGATGCTTGGATCCGCGCCCACGACTCCGGAACAACTGCAGGAAATCCGCCGGCTCACCCAAATGCGTGCGTTTCGCTGGGGTACGGGGAGCGTGGAGAAAATCGATCTGCGCTCACTCTACATGAAAGCCATGCTCAAGCGCTGGCGCGGACTGCAGGGGAGCGGACGGCGGCGCGTCGTGATCGATGCCGGCAACGGCACCTGGTCGGAACTGGCGCCGGTTATTTTCACTGACCTCGGCTTCGAGGCGATGTGCCTGTCCTGCACAGTGGATGGAAGATTTCCCGACCGCTCACCGGATTGCGCGCGTGCTGGAAACCTGCTCCGGCTGTCTGCCGCGGTTCGGGAACGGCCCGGCGCAATCGGCATTGCCTGGGACGGCGACGGTGACCGTGCCGCTTTTGTCGATGAAAACGGAACCTACGTGCCGCCGGATGAGATTGCAATTCTGATTGCACGCTCGGCCCTCAGCGCAATAGAGACTGAAACTAGCGCCAACCGTAAAGTCGTCGTCGACGTCAAGTTTTCTGACTCGGTGCGCCGCGCGGTCATTGAAGCCTGCGGTGATCCGCTGCTCGAGCGCACAGGGCATGCTTTCATGCGCGGCCGGATGGTGAAAGAAGATGCGCTGCTTGGGCTGGACGCTTGCGGACACTATTTCTTCCGGGAGCTCCACGGGGGCGACGACGGCCTTTTCTCTTCACTGTTCCTTCTCGATCAGGTGCAGCGGAGCGGAGGTCAACTCTGTGCATTACGGCGCGCGCTTCCGAAGACGTTTACCACTCCGGAGTTGCGCATCCCGATTTCGCTTGTCTCCTTCAATCAAGCGAAGGACGCATTGCATAAAACGTTTCCGGAGGCCAGCGCCGTGGAGGTGGATGGACTGCGCTTGACGATACCCGACGGGCTTGTTCTGGTTCGCGAATCCGGCACCGAGGCGGTTGTCTCTCTGCGTTTTGAAGGCTTCTATAAAGAGGGTTTCGATCGCATTCAGGAGCGAATACTTTCGGCTCTGCCTTCGACGACCGAATGGCTGCGTCAGGAATTGGAGCTTCCGGCCGCGGTTTGATCTTCGTACAGTTTCAACTTCCTAACACAAGGAGAAAACATGGCGACTGAACCCGTTCAGCTATTGGATACCGCACCGGAATCTGCCGAGAATGCGCAGAGACAGCACCCCAAAAAGCCGCTGGGGCCGGAACCCCGCATTGACCCGACCGCGCGTGTGCGCAATTGCCAGCTTGGCATCTACACCTCAGTCGGCCCGCACACATCGATGAACGAATCAACCTTCGGAGATTACTCCTACGTCGTGCAAGGTTGCAGCATCGTCTGGGCCGACCTCGGGAAGTTCTGTTCGATCGCGGCATCTACACGCATCAATCCCGGCAACCATCCCATGTGGCGGGCGGCGCTGCACCACTTTACCTATCGCAGCGAGTCCTACGGCTTCGCGGTGGAGGATGACGCCGAGTTCTTCGAGTGGCGCGCGTCGCATCGCGTTGTGCTTGGCAATGACGTGTGGATCGGCCATGCCTCGACGATATTGCCCGGCGTCAAGATTGGAACTGGCGCAGGCATTGGGGCAGGCGCGGTGGTTTCAAAAGATGTGCCACCCTTCGCGATCGTCGGCGGCGTGCCTGCGAAATTGATTCGCTTTCGCTTTCCCGAGAAGGTGCAGGAAGATCTGACGAATCTGGCGTGGTGGGACTGGCCCCGCGAGAAGCTGGAGATGGCGCTTCCCGATTTTCGCAAGATGAGCGCGGAGGAGTTCATCGAGAAGTATTCGAAATACTCGTGGCATGCATAACCCACGCAGATCTTCGCTAAGGTTTTCTGGAATCAATGTGGATGCGCTTCGCAAGCAAATTCGATCGCTTCTAATGGCTTCGCTTACTCATCCTCCGTCCGACGTTCAATTTCTTGGCGTGGACTCGGAGGACGGGTACAGACGAACTCTGGTTTGTTACGCAGCACCCGATGGCGAACCGATTGAGGCGTTCTTCTTTCAGCCCGCTGGTTCGGAGCAGCGTGGCGCGATCCTTGCTCTGCACCAACATAACAGCCAGTGGAAAATCGGGAAGCGCGAAATCGCAGGGCTTGTGGGAGATCCATTTCAAGCTTTCGGGCCCACATTGGCGCGCCGTGGTGTGACAGTTCTTGCGCCTGACTCGATTGGTTTTGAATCCCGCATGAGGAACACGGGATGGGGAACTCCGCTTGCGCCTTTACTCAAAAAACCTCACAGTACAGTGGAAGGATGGCTGCAATATTACAATCAGATGGCTCATCGGCTCGTTACCGGTGACCTGCTCATACGAAAAATCCTGGAGGATTCCGCAGCGGGTCTTTCAGTTCTGCAGAGTCTCACTAAATCGGACACTCTTGGCGTCATTGGCCACTCTTTTGGCGGCAGCACGGCGCTATTCCTTGCTGCACTCGATACTCGGGTTGACTATTGCTGTGCGAGCGGATCAGTTTGTTCTTACCGGCGTAAGCTGGCCGATCAAACTGCCCTTGAGGGATCTCTCATCATTCCCGGTTTTGCCCGGCACTTCGACTTCGACGATCTGCTACGCTGCGTCGCGCCGAGGAGAATTTTGGTGGTGTCTGCCAATACCGATCCCAATTCGGCGGACGCGGAGGAGCTCGTACACAATGCTTTGCCAACGTTTGGAGAAATGAATTGCGTCAACCACCTCCAACATTTGCGCGTGTCAGGCGGACACACTCTTGATCAGGAGCGGTTTCACGCTATTGTGGATTGGATGGTCAGCCAGGTGAGTGGTTGAGACCCACTATGGCTCACGCAGTTTGGGGTGGTTTCCAAGTAGGTGGAGCAAAATAGGTTCGATCTTTGTATTCAAAAGCAGCACCTACCATGAACTCGTTCCATGGGGCCATGGGCAATGACTTCGATTCATCACGCGAAACAAACTTCAGAGCAGAAGTCTCACATCCGTCTGCGCGTAGAGTTCCACTAATCCTTCGAGCTTCGAAAACAATAGCGACATAGGAAGCAATATCACCGTTGGGATAAACAATTCGAAAAGACGGCCCTCCGAATACGCCCAATAAACGGATTGGTCTGACGAGCAAACCCGTCTCTTCCCAGCATTCCCGAACCGCTGCATCCGCGGGTTCCTCACCGGGATCAATCGCACCGCCGATGGTCATCCACACTCCCGTCTCTTTGTTTTGCGCGAGCAGCATCTTTCCGTTTTCGTCGAAGAGTATGACTGTCGCCGATTGCAACAAGAGAAGATCGTGCCCTATCTTAGCTCGCAGGTTGCGGATGTATGGTGACGCCGGCATAGCTCCCCTCTTTAGAAGTATCAATCAGACAGTTTGGATCGCGGAGCAGAAAAACCGTCTTTCCCCCTCGTGATGGGAGTCATTTCTCGCGCAAGCTTAGGTACGTTTCGCGCACCTCACTCGCACTGAAAATGTGGTGGAATGGAGCTCCCTGAACTGCTCCTTCAACGGCGAACCGGCCATTCGCTTCTTCCCGTTCCACGAGGCAAACCACGCCGATGATGCACATTCCCGCTTCCCGAGCGGCGCAGATTGCTGTCACGATCGATGCGCCGCTCGTGCAGGCATCGTCCACGATCACAACCGGAGCATCAGGTTCACAGAAGCCTTCAATGCGCCGGCCGGCGCCGTGCACCTTCTGTTCTTTACGTACCAAAAATCCATCGATGAGAGTTGCGCCGGGAGTCCCGGCCGCCAGCCAGGCGCTTGCTGCAACCACATTCGAGATCACCGGATCCGCGCCGAGCGTCAAACCTCCAACGGCATGCGGCGACAACTGCTTCTCACGGAGCAGGTCGAGAATGAGAAGGCCTGTCAGCCGTCCGCCTTCCGCCGTAAGAGTCGTTGTTCGGCAATCAATATAGTAGTCGCTAGTCGCTCCGGCAGAGAGCCGCGTCTCAGAAGTGCGAAAGGATTTTTCCGCGAGCAATCTCAGCAGCGCTGCTTTTCGTCCGGTATCCACAATTCGGCTCCTGCTTTCAAGCAATTGTTTGAATCCGCCGAAGAACATATTGAACTAGTTCTTCGCTTGGAATCGTTCCGTCAAGTCGCAGAACACGAGCCCCGATCTGGGCCAACCACTTTTCATGCCGTTCCCGAGTGCGGCCATCGCCGTTTCCATCGTCATATCCATCGGCCCATTCAAGGAACGCGAGATGCGTTTTGTAAAGGTCGCCCCCCGGCTGAATACGCGCGCCGAAGCGTGCGGCTTCGCGCGCTTTTAGGCGCTGAAGCCTTATTGCCGCGGGCACAGAGAGGAACACGACCAGGTGGAATAGCGGAATGAACGAGTCACCCCAATCCAGAATCGAACCGGAAAGAACGCAGCCGCGCTCTTCAGATGCTCGGATTTGCTCCCCGAGTATCTCGACGCGAACTGTGCGATCCCGCTTCTGTATATATGGCGGATCAGTCGGTACCCAGAAGAAATCGTCAGCGTCGATGTGGACCGATCCCAATGCACCTGCGAGCGCACGTCCCAATGTTGTCACACCACAACCCGATGCTCCGGTGATATGGATGACAGAAGTCGCGACTGCGCTCATATCTCGCATTTGTCACCTCGATAACGCGTCCGGCCATCAAGAGCACAGCTCATCTGAGCAGAGTCCTATGCCACGCGCTGACCTTCACGCCAAACCATCGTTGCCAACGGAACACCGTGCGCCACCTTCACCCGCACAAGGTCCGCGCGCTTGCCGGTTTCGATCGCGCCGCGATCATGGAACCCGGTCATTTGCGCTGGGGCCAAACTTACCAGATTGATAGCTTCATAGAGGGGCATTCCCAACCGCTCATGCATCAGAAACGCTCCGAGCAGCATACTTGCCGGAACGTAATCCGAAGCGATCGCGTCGAGCAGGTCATTACGCGCGAGCTCTTCCGCAGCTACATTGCCGGAGTGCGAACGGCCAAGTACGAGGTTGGGCGCACCGGCAACGATCTTCATGCCTTTGCGTCGTGCAGCTTCTGCAGCAAGTAGGGTAGTCGGAAACTCTGAAATCTCGATCCCCTCTCCATAAGCCTCCTCGACATGCTCGACGGTTGTGTCGTCGTGACTGGCCAGCGCAACGGAGTGACCTACAACCATAGCCAGCAGGCGAGCGCGGTTCGGACCGCACAGCCGCTCATGACGATCCCTGGAAGACGCAAGGAACTTCGTGATCTCTTCCTCGGTGAGATGGTAATCGCGTTTCTCCATCTCTACGTACTTCTCGAGATCGCGCCATTGTCGCTGGCCAGGAGTGTGATCCATCAATGAGACAAGCCGCACGATGGGGTTGGGATAGACGGCAGCAAACATAGGCGCCATCATCTCCATCGAGGTTTCGCAGCGCAGGTGAAGATAGTGGTCGCCGCGCAGGATCTTGCTTTCGCGTGCATTGCCGAGTTCGACGATGGTCTTCTTGAGCGTGTCGAAGCTGCGCGTCCCGAAACCGGTGAACCCAACATAAAGAGAATCGAAGATTGTCGTAATTCCGGCGGCGACCATCTGCGCATCATGTGCGACCAACGAAGGCAGTACAGGCCAATCGACGCTGCTGCGTGGACGAACGATACGCTCGAAATGGTCTGTATGTAGATCGATGAGGCCCGGAATGATGAAGTCTCCCTCGCAATCGATCACGTTCGGCATGGAAATCGAACCAGGCTGCGCGTCCGCAATTCTTCCGTCGGAAACTAGCACCGAACCATGAAAGCATTCGCGCGGCGTAACGACATGGGCGTTGGTCAGCGTAAGTTCCGCACTCGTGCATCCGGCTTGGAAGAGAAACTTTACAGCTTGATGGATTTGAGTCGCCATACAGTTCAAGCCACCCGTCGGCCTTCGCGCCACACCACGCGCGCAAAGGGCACGCCTTCAGCACGGCCGACGCGAACCAGATCAGCGCGCTTGCCGATTTCTATGCTGCCGCGATCGTAGAGGCCAACCATTCGGGCAGGCGACGAAATGGCAAGGGCAACAGCGGCGTTCAATGGCACCGCGAGTTTTTCTGATAGAAGAAAGACGCCATGAAGCAAGCTGGCAGGAACATAATCAGAAGCGAGCACGTCGAGCAAGCCGAGCTTGGCCAGATCTTCAACGGCCACGTTGCCAGTACGCGAGCGCCCGAGGACGAGATTTGGCGAACCGGCTACGATTTTCATGCTTTTGCTCCGAGCCAATTGCGCAGCTGCCACCGTCGTCGGAAACTCGGAGATTGCGATGCCCTCGGCGAGTGCCTGGTCGACATGCTCCGCGGTTGTGTCATCGTGGCTGGCGAGTGCAACACGATGCCCCTTGACCAGCGAAAGCAGCCGGGCGCGGTTGGGTATGGAGTACCTATCCTGGCGCTCCTCCACGGTCATCTCGTTTTCGTGACGGGGTTCAAGCTGTGAATCGGAATTGCCATCTTGACCCAAGCCGCCCAATCGGCCGCCCATCCTGGCGCCGTTCGCGAACTGGCGCTGGCCAGGCGTATGATCCATCACCGAAACCATTCGCACCTCTGGATGGGGATACACCGAAGCGAACAGTTCCGGCATCCCTTTACGCGAAGTTTCAGCGCGCAGGTGGAGCATGTGGTCGCCGCGAAGCACTCCCTTTTGCCGCCCTGTTTCCAACGCAGCGATGGAATCACTAAGCAGATTCGGTCTGAACTCTCCGCCGATGTTTCTCGCGCCTACGTAGAGCGCATCAAGAATTGTCGTGACACCGGCGGAAACCATCTCCGCATCGTGCGCCATCACCGCGGCCAGAACCGGCCAGTCTGCATCGCGGCGAGGTCGAAGATGCCGTTCCAGATTGTTGGTGTGCAAGTCGATCAGCCCCGGGATGAGATAATCTCCCTCGCAATCAACAGCTGACGGAGTTGAGCACTGGCCCGCCTGCACGTCGGCGATAACTCCCTCGCGGACATGCACCGATCCTTCGATGATCGTGTCCGGCGTCACGATTATTGCGTTCTTGACAACAATCTCTTCCAGCAAGATCAGATCCTTCGCGATCGCATCTCTGACTTGTTGATGACCGACATAAAGGAGCGCCGGCGGTAGTGATTACCGCCGGCATGTACCAGGCACCTGCTAGAACGTAAACCGGCCGCTGATCTGGACTTCGCGAGGGTTATTCGCCTGGGTTTGAGGGTTATAACCAAAGTTCGTATCCGTTACCGTCGCATCGGGGCCGCCAAAAACCACCGTGTTCAGAGCGTTAAGCGCCTCCATGCGAAAGGTTGCGCTCATGCGCTCGGTGATCTTTGTTGTTTTGGAGAGGAACAAATCCATGTCCCAGTAATTCGGGAACCGGACATTCGACAAATAGCGAGGAACGTTGCCGAAGAGATAGGGATCTGCCGTCCCGACGCCATGAGCAGTTTGTCCAGGCTGCATGAATGCGTTGTAGTTGAAGCTGGGTCGCACTCCGTTGGCGTTGGCGGGCAAACCTGTAGTGTTGGTAATACTCTGCCCCGGAACCAGCGACGGACGCAGCACGTTCATTCCGTACAGATTCGATGCAAGGCCTCCCTGGATCGGCGCTGTGAGTTGCAGAGGTTGGCCAGTGCTGAACTGGTAAGTGCCACCAAGTGACCAGCCACCTGCGACGTAGCTCGCGGGACCGCTATTAAGGAATGGTTTTTTCGAGCCAAACGGCAGCTCGTATGCGGTACTCAACCGCACTACGTTGGGCTGATCCAGATCGGCAATTGACCGCTCGCAGCGATGGCACCCGTTGTCCTGGATGGTTGCCGAAGTAGGCGATTCGCCAATATCGTCGATCGACTTGCTATAGGTATAGGCGAACAACATCGACAGCCCCTGGTTCATCCGGTGCTCCACCGTTAATTGGCCGGCTTGGTAGTTTGAATGTCCCCATCCGTCGCTCAGAGCTTCAAAATTCAGGAATTGAGGGTACGGTCTTTCGAGCAAACCCTGTTCCACAGTGGGCTTGCTCAGCGGCGAACTCGTATCGGTGATGATCCCATAAAAGGGATTCGGTACAACTGTGGTCAGGGCACTTCCGGTGGCTAGCTCCGCGTCACTAAGCTGGTTAAGCTGCACTGCACCGTAGAGGTGAACACCAACGCTGCCTGCGTAGGCGGCGGTGACCACGAAGTTGCCCGGCAGTTGCCGCTGTACGTCAAAAGACCATATCTCCTGATATGCGTCGCTTTGCTGATGCAGATCTCCGGAGATGCTCTGTCCGAGTTCAATGCTCAATGGACCGCTGCCAGTATTGTTCCCTGTTTGCGAAGTTGGATTATTGCCATACGGAGCTGGAAGGCCCGATGGAAACGGGTTGGAAAAGTTCAAGAGAGGACTGAAGCCATTGGCAGCTGCATCGATCGATGTAGACTTGCGTGTGAATCCGTACGAGGCCGGATTCGTTCCCCACGTGGCGGTCGGATGATAGAACGTGCCAGCGCCGGCATGGACCACGGTCTTTGAGTCTAGGCTATAGGCAAGTCCAAGGCGGGGCTCGAAATGCAGTTTGCCCGGAATTTGCAAAGTGCGGCTCTGACCATTCAAGCCAACAATCCCTACGCCGCCTACCAGACCCGAACCGGAGAAGTATGGATTCGCAGGAACCTCAGACGCGATCGCCGAAGCGTCCGTTGTGTCCAGATAGCTGAGTTCGTTGCCCGAAGAGACGTCGCCGCCTTCCAGGCTATAGCGCAGGCCGTAGGTAACGGTTAGATTATGCGCCACCTTATATGTGTCCTGAGCATAAACCGAATAGTACTGGTGCCGAAAATCCACCTGCGGGGCGTAACCGCTGGTTACTGTCGCTTGGCCGAGCAGTAGTTCCGCAATTGCATTGCCCGTTGTTCCTGTAACCGAGTTCGCGTAGGGTCCGCCTGTAAAGCTTCTTGAGGTATTCACGGTCAGCAGTTGTGGATCATAAAGCTGATCGGGGTAGCGCCTGAGGTCCGCACCGAATTTCAACGTGTGTGCGCCCTTCAGCCACGTCACGGCAGGCGCATATTGGTAGACCGAATTCGGATTTCGCTCGTAAGGTTCCAGGTTTCCAATTTGGCTCAGCTGATTGGTAGTTGCAGCTACTTCAGGTGTGAACGTTCCGGTGGGCCCAGGCGCCGCGTTTGTAGGAATTCCGAACGGTCCAGTGCCCAGCGGATTTACAGAACCGCGATGTGACTCCATATGCCCCCAGGAAAGGTGATGATCGAAGATCATCGTGGGCGAGATCACCCAAGTATGATCGACGACGATATTGCGCAGTGGAAGAAGATTGTTGCCATAGATCGGCGTGAGGCTGGTCGCTCCTAGAGTCTGAAGAAGTTTATCGATCTGAGGCGAGTTGCTGCTGTAGGTCGATTGCTGGAAGACCGGGGCATAAATAATGTAGTTGTCGTTAAAGTCGATGTGCCCGAAGATGCTCTGTTTATCGGCGAATCTGTGGTCGATGCGGATGTCATAACTGAAATCATGATCGGCAGTGGTGGCAGACGAGAAGTAATTGTTCTCATCGCTGCCGCTCACGCCCGCCTGATTCGGTGCCGGATAAAGCGCCAGAAGGGCCTGAGCTACCGGGTTGAGCGACGCCGGATTCAGCACATTGTAACGGCCATTATAATAGCCCGGGCAGCGATAATAACCTGCCTTGGTCGTTGGATAGGACTTACTGTCTGGACATGAGTAGGATGAATTCGCTGGTTCGGAGACGGTCGTTGTTGGATCGTAAATCGTGTTCAGGGAGCCATTCGTGTTGAGGGTCTGCGAAAAATCTCCGGTCTTTTCCAGCGCGGTAGGCACGGTCGTCGTAAATCCCGAGCCGCCAAGCGTGAGGCCGGGAAAGCTGTCACGCAGCTCTTCGTAGCTGCCGAAGAAAAACGTCCGATTACGGCCGTGATAGAGATGTGGAATGACGACCGGACCGCCGATCATGCCGCCGAACTGGTTTCTGCCAAACGAGGCCTTAGATTGATCGGCGTGATTCGCATTCCAGCCATTCGCGTCCATGGCGTCGCTGCGGAAATACTCCCATGCACCACCGTGATACTCATTGGTTCCCGACTTGATGCTGTAGGACTGCACTCCCGTGCCTGTGTGGCCGAACTCGGGAGCGTAGGCGGCGGTGTAGATCTTGAACTCCTGGACAGAATCCAGGTTGGGAATTGCGCCAGCAGCGTGGGTGTCGTAGAAGACGGTATTGGCGGCGCCATCGATCAGAATCTCCGACTCGCCGGCCTTCGTGCCCTCAATATAAAAAGTATTGGTGGTGCTCTGAGATGACATATTCGTCCCGGCTGTCAGCGAATTGCTCTGTACCACACCCGGCGTGAAGTTTGTTTCTTGAAAGGGATTGCGCACATCCAGCGGAATGGTTGCTACGAGTTGCTGCTCCGTAACGGTGCCGCGGTCCACATCTTGCGTATTCAACTCAGGCGCAGCGTCAATCACCATAACTGTCTGACCAACGGAGCTAACGGCCAGCGTTGCATCGATGGATTTGGTCTCTCCAACCTCCAGTACGATGCCTGTGTCGGACCAGTTGGCAAAGCCCGGCGCCAGCACCGTCAAGTCATAGTGACCCGGCGCAACGGGGGGCAGAATGAAGTTTCCCTGCGCATCGGTCGTAGTTGTGGTCTTTACCTGTGTCGAGGGTCTGACGAGAGTGACGGTCGCGCCTTTGACAGTTGCACCGCTCGGGTCCACCACATGACCGCTGACGGTCGCGCTCTGTGCGGACGCGCGCGCACCGAATACAATCATCAACAGAAGCAAACCGCCTACAACATAATTCCGAATTCCGCCGAACGTGCATCGCATGGCACTGCCTCCTTGGAAATGTGCTTGGTTGTCTTGCGCCTCTCCGTTTGGCCCGGCGACCGCAGATCTGGATTCATTGGGAGTCAACCCGAGCGAGCCAAGCATTCGAGCAAATCGTCGTGCGATAGCAGTGTAGAGGGGCAAAGGTTGCGGAATGATGACCAGAAGTTGAAAACTTCGTATACGAAATAATACAAGTTGATGACAGAACTTGGCGAGGCAGAGAGGATTTGTTTCAATTCAAAAGAATTAAGCTGCTTTGCATTGCCGACGGTGCATATTGCCGGAGAGAATAGTGGTGCAAGATTAATCCCTATTTACATTGCCGTGCTTCCGCTAGAATCGGGCCGAAGCGGTGGGATGAAGAGGTATTTGGCATTGGGCTGTCTGGATTGAGAGGCATTGGAATCAGACAATGCAATAATATTCGTCTACGAAACATCCAAGGTTTCTTTCGCAAGAACTGTATTTTCTTTGCTATACTTCTGCATATCCGGCCAAAGTACTGCATCCACTTGAACAAACTGGGGCGCCGGGATCGCAAAGGCATTGCTACGCCTGTTGGCAGGCGCGTCTGTCGCTCCGAAGTTTCGTGCCGGCTCAATTTCAACCTGTGTGGGGTGTTTCTCCGGTAGCTGTCTGAATCGAGAATGCAGGTCAAAAGGTAATGTCACGTTCCGAGGAAAAGATCGATCGTAACTTGGCGCCAGCCGAACAGCAACCGCAAGAGAAGTCCCTTCATGTAGTGAGGCGTCTCCGGCGTGCCTTTCTTTCGATTTGCCGCTGCGGCGACGTCGTTTTCAGCCCCTACCGTCTGACGACCGAACAATACGCTCTGATACGTTCTGTGCTGCTGGAACCGGGCATTCGCCAAACCGAAATCACAAATCGGATTTTTGCCGAGCCGAACACAGTTACGGCAATGGTGACATTGTTGGAAAAACGAGGAATCCTGCGCCGTAAGTCCAGTCCCACCGACAAGCGAGTGCGCCAGGTGTTCCTCACGCCGCATGGGCAAGCGGTGATGCATAGACTTTCGACCGATTGGAAGCCGATGCTCGAGATTTTGCGCAAGTCCTTTGCGGGCGAGAACGGACAACGGGCGTTGGAGATCCTCGACGAAATCGCGGAGAAGATGCAGGTCGAAAGAGAGAAGATGCTGCAGATCTCGATCGGCCCACCCATTGGGCAAGAGGAACTGGAGGTCGTATCTCCATCGAATAACGGCGCTGGGCGCCACAGCCGGCCCAAGCGAAAGACCGTTCGCGCAAAGTGAGAGTCCGCGCATATTTCGTAATTGAAAATCGCCTTTCTTGCCGCTGAAGAATTTACCTCCAGTTGATTCTTCCTTCCTGGCGCCTCATATAACGTGCGGTTGAAGGCGAGTGTCTGGATGGAATCTGCAGCATCATTGCGCGTGATGTCGTTCAACGTTCGCCAAATGGACGGAGACGACGGACCGAACGCCTGGGAACACCGCAAGGAGCTGCTGGCCGAAACGATTTGCATGCAAGCTCCGGATCTGCTCGGAACTCAGGAAATCTTCGTTGAGCAGGCGGCATTCATCTGCGAGAAGGTTCCCTGGCTCGAGTCGTTTGGCCGGGGGAGATTTGGCGACAATCGCGACAAACACAACTTGATCTTCTTTGACAGCCGCCGATTCGCCGTAGCGGAGTGCGGCGACTGGTGGTTCTCGCTCACGCCAGATGTGCCGGGCTCTGCCGACTGGGGAATTCCCCGGCCGCGCATGGTAACCTGGGGCCGCCTCAAACAGGCTAACGGCCCCGATATATTGATCCTGAACACTCATATGCCCTACGGCCGCGGCGCAGACGAAGCCCGGCGCCAGTCAGCACTCGTTGTGTTACACGCGATCGCACACCTTCACGAAAGCCTTCCGCTTTTCCTTACTGGGGACTTCAACGCGCCTGTTGACGGCGAAGTCTACAACCTGCTGACAGAGCACCTTTGCGACTCCTGGAAAACGGCGCGGCAAACGATCGGCCCGGAAGGTACCTTACACGGCTTCGGCCGCATGCCTGCCGGTAGCCCGCCCAGAAGAATTGACTGGATCCTGCACCGCAATGCAGGAGCACCATTGCACGCCGAAACCGTCACTCATTGCCGGGGAGAACTCTATCCCTCTGATCACTATCCGGTGTGTGCGGAGTTTTGTCTGAACGCGGAACTCAACAGGCATGCCGCTCGTTGGCCCAGTACTGGTACGCGGGTATCGTCGAAAACAAGTAACATCTATGAACCACTCAACGAATCCTCTTGAGAAATGATCGCTCAGCCTGCGTGGTCCGAAAAGAGACTTCCAACCTATTAGGGTGTCTGCCACCACTTGGGAATTACCCGTTATCAGATACCAGAATGATTCATTGGCATTTTCCCGATAAAGTCTGCTGAATTATTGGCGGCAACGAGGTTAATATAACCGCCAGGTCTCAACCCCTACATCAAATGCGGACTTCGTCTTCTCATCCATCGAGAAGGACGGCACCCAACCGATCTTTCCGGAGACGATTCTGAGGCGCCAGATTCGACCGGCATTGAAGGATCTCGGCATCACCAAGCAAGTCGGTTTTCACACGTTTCGGAACACGCTTGGTACGTTGCTTCGGCAACGCGCTGACCTAGCCTCGTTCTTCGTCCAGTTCGGTGTATGAAATCGTAGCTAAAACCCAACCAACCGATGGGGACGATCCCTGTCCGGCCGTAATCCGGATTAATGCGCTGAAGCGCTCTTCTTGTGTGGTCGTCGCAAATGCCAGCGTCGTTGATCCTGATTCATTCACAGAATCGACCTCAGTAACGCTTGACAAGCACTTCAACCTGAACGGATGCAGGACATACTCTATGCTGCAGAGGCGCCGTCGCCACATGCCCGATCTCACATGCGTGTGTCATATTTCGGGCCATATCCCAGTCGAGCAATCGTCCACAAACCTCACGGTTACAGATGCTTGCGGACTCCGCAAATGAAATCTTCAACGCCAAAAGATCAGCGAATCATCGAAAGCTGTTTATCGCTGAACGGCACGCCAAACGATAGCAGCGCGGTATGCGCTGGACGATGCTGTGTTCCTACGATCTTCGGCTGCTTGCCCATGTCTTTCCAAATGCGAAGCGCCGTAGCATTCATATACAGCATCCGCACCTGCTCGCGGCTGTTGCCGCGCAGGCTATAGATGCTGAGTGTGGTCAGCAACCGCGTCTGTTCAGACGCTATCAAATACGGTCCCATACTGACGGATGGGGCATTTTGAATGTCCTGCACATCTGCAGCGCTTTGCGCAATTACGGTATAGTTCATAGCTTCTTGTGGGCGGTCTGATGCAAGGCGGAGCAAAAGATCGTTCGACGTAGGGTTAGACGGATATTCCATTCAACGTTCTCTCCATTAGATCAATCAGGCTTTTTCCCGGTATAGACACGCGAAGGCATCAGGCCGGGTTCTCAGTATGGAAGGCGAACCAGTAATACCGCCTCCAGCAGAACATGCAACGAACCGGCCGTAATGCAAACATACTGAGCAGTCCATCGAGCGGGTGTAACTCGGCCGGTTTGAATTTGACCGAGTTGCAGCTGGGACATTCGTGCCTGGTCCAGATCAGATGAGGTAACCACATAGGTCGCTGCCGGCTTGCTGCACGCATTTTCTCCTCCATCCGATGCGCTACAACCGGCGCATGTTTTCTGTATCAGAGTGCAGGTCGAGCCATGCAAGCAGAGCGCTTATGCTGCCCGTTGCCATCGCCATGCACGAATCCGCGGCACCATAATAGAGACAGAGCGTATCTCCATCGGCGCCGATGATTTGCCCGCAGGGGAACACAGCGTCCTTGACATCTCCGCTGCGCTCATAGGGAGCTTCCGGCCCAAACATCCAGGAATTTCCACGTTGCAGGCAGATCTCCGGATTTTCCAGGTCGAAGAGTGCAAGTCCGAGGCGATAAATGCTCCCTGCGGCGGTTTGCCGGACTCCGTGGTAGATTGTCAGCCATCCCTTCGATGTCTCAATCGGCGGTGAGCAGAGTCCGATTTTGTTCGCATCCCACCATCCGCCGCGACGTGCTTCGAGCATGACTTTGTGGTTCCCCCAATGCCGTAGGTCCGGCGAATAGGATATCCACATGTGTGCGCCCGTAGGCGTTACCGGGCGATGAATCATGGCCCAATAGCCATTGATCTTGCGCGGCAGCAAAGCCGCGTCCTTATCTTCGGGCGGCATGATGACACCGAGTCGTTCAAAGGTCCTGAAGTCCTTGGTTAATGCGAGTGATACGCCAGGACCGCCGCGCGCGAACGAGGTATAAGCAATCGCATATTGATCGAGTTCGGGAACGTACGTGATCCGCGGATCTTCGATTCCCCAGATTTCTTCGGGGTATTCGCGCGGATTGGCCATCAGCGTGGGTTCGGAATCGATGCGCCATCCATCGATTCCGTTTGTAGAGCGGGCTGCGCACAGATGCGACAAGCCAGTCCGCTCCTCCACTCTGCAGAGCAAAAGGGTGTCTCCATCGGGCAACCGTACAGCCCCCGCATTGAAGACACTGTTCATCGGATAAGGCCAGTCTTGCCGGGTGAGGATCGGATTTCCGGTATAGCGGGTAAACAGGGAAAGGTCCGCGCCTTGCCCAGGCTTCTGCGGGTCTATGGTGATGGAGGCATTCAGGCTCAAAGAGAAACGCTCATTTCCTGGTGAAGTTCGTTTAGGTTGGTCACTTTCTCCTCTCGCAATTCGAGGAGAGCCATCAGGAACGAAAGCGTTGATTCCGCGCCCTGATTTTCATTTACACGATCGGGATGAAGCCCGTCCTTGCATCCGCCCGTTGCAGCATCGT
>Ga0335078_10001242_pt1 | contig 38683 bp, 37 predicted proteins | sample Lox_Sample_32_FD_206711 | JGI IMG/M metagenome (GOLD analysis project Ga0335078, IMG submission 206711) | Soil microbial communities from Loxahatchee National Wildlife Refuge, Florida, United States - Lox_Sample_3.2 | ecosystem: Environmental > Terrestrial > Soil > Wetlands | place: USA... | reverse complement strand
CCCGGATGCACACGGATAAACACGGATAAAAACACTCCCCGAATTTACATCCGCGTATCTGCGTCCATCCGCGGCCATACCTTTGACAGCTTGCCCGGTTTCTGGCAATAGCCGGGCCGGCTACTTCTCGAGCGCCTTCACGCCGGGCAGTTCCAGTCCTGCCAGAAACTCCAGCGACGCGCCGCCGCCCGTCGATACGTGGGTGATTTTGTTGGTCACGCCCGCGGCTTTGATGGCCTTTTCCGAGTCGCCGCCTCCCACTACCGAGGTCGCGCCCGAGGCCGCCACCGCCTTGGCTAAAGCCACCGTCCCCGCGTCGAAGGGCGGCTTTTCGAAGATTCCCATCGGGCCGTTCCAGATGACCGTCTTCGCGCCGCGAATCACCTGCTCGTAGGCGGCGGCGGTTTTCGGCCCGATATCCACGCCGATCTTGCCCGCGGGAATCGCGTCCACGGCTTCGTGGGCCGCGCCCGCGGCGATCTCCGAAACCACCACGTGGTCCACCGGCAGCATCAGCTTGCCGCCCAATTCGCCGAGCAGCTTCTTCGCCAGGCCGATCTTGTCTTCCTCTACCAGCGATTTGCCGGTTTCGTGGCCCTGGGCGCGCAGGAAAGTGTACGCCATGGCCCCGCCGATCAGCAGCTTGTCGACCACTTTGCCGAGGTTCTCGATCACTTCAATCTTGTCGGAAACCTTGGCGCCGCCCAGAATCGCCACGCACGGGCGCTCGGGGTTGTGCACCGACATCCCCAGGTACTTCAGCTCCTGCTCCATCAGCAGGCCCGCGGCTGCCTGGGCGACAAACGGAATCATGCCCGCCGTCGAGGCATGCGCGCGGTGCGCCGAGCCGAACGCGTCGTTGACGTAGAGATCGCACAACGCGGCAAGCTGCTTGGCGAAGGCCGGATCGTTCTTCTCCTCTTCCGCGTGAAACCGAAGGTTCTCGAGCAGCAGCACTTCGCCGGGCGCGGGTTTCAGAGCTTCCACTTCCGGACCGACGCAATCCGGGGCCATCTTCACCGGCCGGCCCAGCAGCTCCGCCAAGCGCGCGGCAGCCGGCTTCAGGCTCATTTCCGGATTCGGCTTCCCTTTCGGGCGCCCGAGATGCGACGCCAGGATGACGCCCGCGCCGTGCTCCAGGGCATATTGGATGGTGGGGAGCGACGCTTTGATCCGCTTGTCGCTGGTGATTTCCATCTCCCCCTTATCGTTTTTCTGCAGGGGTACATTGAAATCCACCCGGATGAAGACGCACTTGCCGTCGAGAGAGAGATCGCGTATCGAAAGATAAGACATATCAGGCCTCAAATGCGGATTAACTTTGAGGGTAACACGAGGCGCTCCGCGCCAGCTCCGGCGCTCGCGGCGTGCGCGCTACTTTTTGGCGAATACCGCGACATCCTCCACCACCGCTTGCGCAACGTGGCCCGGCCTGGCATATTCCGCATCGAAGCTGGGCCCTTCGCCCTCCACGAAGATGTGGCTCAGCTTGGGATATAGTTTGAACTCGACGTCTTTTCGCTCGCCGAGAGCTTTCTTCCAAAGCGCCCAATCGTCCAGGGTCACCTGGTAGTCGCGTTCGCCCTGCAGGATCAGCATCGGCATTCTCAACTCACGCGCCGCTTCGGTCGGATGATAGGCGCGCAAGTCCAGCCAGTAGGATGCGGCGATTCCGAGAGGCAGCTCTTTCGGGGCCGTATCCGGCTTAAGGTCCGCGCTTTCGGCCAGCGCCACCTGCTGCTTCATCTTCTCCACTGCTCTTTCATTGGCCCTGCTCATCGGACCATTGAGCGTAAAGTTGTGGATCATCTGCGGCACGATCACGTCGAGCAGGAAGTGCGCGGTCCCGCCGGCCAGGATCAATCCCGCGATCGTCGGATCCGCTTTCCCGATGCGCGGCGCCAGAGTGGCTCCCAGGCTGTGGCCAAGCACGAAAACCTTCTTGGGGTTGATTTCCGGCATCGAGCGCAGAAGCTCGGCTGCGAGCACTGCGTCATCAATCGACTCTTCGTTTACGGTATAGGAAGTAAGATTCGCAAACTGCGCCGCGTGCTCGTACGATCGCTTGTTATACCGGATCGAGGCAACGCCCCGCGACGCGACGCCCCAGGCTATGTCGCGGAAAAGCTTGTTGGGACCGATGGTGTAGTCCCGGTCGTACGAGCCCGACCCGTGGACCAGCACCAGCGCCGGAAAAAGACCGCTTCCGTTGGGTATGGTGACGGTTCCATGCAAAGCCCACTCGCCCTTGCCGACAACTACTTCGCGTTCGCGAAATGACGACGCGTTCACGTAGGCCGGCGGCGTATACTCGATGTGCAGTCCGATATTGAGTCCGCTGACCAGCCCGGTCTTGGTGACGGGAATTCGCGCGTCAAGCTTCAGCTTCTCGAATTCGCAGGTGATGACGACCGTGTCCGCCGTGTCGCCGGCTTCGGTCCGGGCTTCGCCGAATTGCTTGAAGGCGCCGGCCTGTGCGACGAGTCCGCCCCAGACCTGCTGCAGCTTCTCGAGCGGCAGCCTGGCTTTCATCCCGGCATCGAGCAGCGCCGCCGCGCCGGCGGCGTCGTTTCTGGAAAGCAGCTCCAGGAACCTTCGCGCCTGGGTTTCGGGTCCGGCCGGCTGCGCGGACAGCAGGACCACCGCGATGGCCCCGACAACCGCGGATTTTCGCATAGGTGCCATCTTGACGCGGTACTCCGCCCGGATGCAACCCGCGATTACGTTATTCTCCGCTTTGTTGCAAGAGTTTCGCGACGATTCCCGTCCATCCCGTCTGGTGGCTCGCGCCCAAACCGGCGCCGGTCTCCCCGTGGAAGTACTCGTAGAACTGCACCAGGTCGCGCCAGTACGGATCGCTGCGGTATCTCTCTTCCCCGCCGTGCGCCGGTCGCCGGCCGTCGTCATCGCGAAGAAAGATGCGCGACAGCCGCCGCGAAATCTCGGCAGCCACTTCCCACAGCGTCATCATCTGCCCCGACCCCACCGGGCACTCCACTTTATACTCATCGCCCAGGTAGTGATGGAACTTCTGCAGCGATTCGATGATCAGGTAATTCAGCGGGAACCAGACCGGCCCCCGCCAGTTCGAATTGCCACCGAAAAGACCCGTGGTCGATTCGCCCGGCTCATAGTTGACGCGGTGCTCCGTGCCGTCGGCCGCAAGGATGTACGGCTGGTTTTGGTGCACCTTCGAAAGGCTGCGAATGCCGAACGGCGAGAGGAATTCGTTTTCGTCCAGCATGTAGTGCAACACCCGGCGAAGCTGCGTGAGATCGGTGATGGACAACAGCAGCCGTTCGCCCTTTCCCGGAACGATCATGGACGCCACGTTGTGGGTCAGGTCGCGCCGGTTCTCGATGAACCATTCCATCCGCCGCTTGAATCCCGGCAGCCGCTCCATTAACCGCGGCTCCAGCGTCTCCACCGCGAACAGAGGAATGAGCCCGACCATCGATCGCACCTTGAGCGGTTGATGATCGCCATTGGGAAGGTGCAGGACGTCGTAATAGAAGCCGTCGGTTTCGTCCCACATGCCCGCGCCATCGTCGCCCAGGTGATTGATGGCATTGGCGATGGAGAGGAAGTGTTCCCAGAATTTGCTGGCCACGTCCTCGTACGAGGATTCCTCGCGCGCCAGCTCCAGCGCGATCGCCATCAGGTTGAGGCTGTACATCGCCATCCAGCCGGTGCCGTCGGCCTGCTCGATGAATTCGCCCGACGGCAGGGGCTCGCTGCGATTGAACACGCCGATATTATCGAGCCCCAGGAATCCGCCCTGAAAGACGTTCTTACCGGCGGCGTCTTTGCGATTCACCCACCAGGTGAAGTTCAACAGCAGCTTGTGGAAAATGCGCTCCAGGAATTTGCGGTCGGCCTTGCCGCGGCGCTTTTGCTCGATTTTGTAGACGCGGTAAGTGGCCCAGGCGTGCACCGGCGGATTGACGTCGCTGAAATTCCATTCGTAGGCCGGAAGTTGCCCGTTGGGATGCATGTACCATTCGCGCAGCATGAGTACCAGCTGGTCCTTGGCAAATTCGGAATCCACCAGCGCGAGGGGCAGACAGTGGAATGCGAGATCCCAGGCGGCGTACCAGGGATATTCCCACTTGTCGGGCATGGAAATCACGTCGGAGTTGTAGAGGTGTGTCCATTCGTGATTGCGGCCGCATTTGCGTTGCGGCGGGGGTGGAGGAAAGCCGGGATCGCCGTGCAGCCAGTCGCGCACCACGTAGTGGTAATACTGTTTGGACCAGAGCATTCCGGCGAACGCCTGTCGCATCACGTTGCGCGCATCGTCGGAGAGGGATTTGGGCGCGATGCTGGCGTAGAATTCGTCGGCTTCGCGGCGCCGGGCGTCAAAACTCTGGTCGAACTCCGCGCCGAACGGCTCGCCCGTTTCGCGGTCGATGAGCCGCAGCCGCACCGCCGCCGACCCTCCGGGCGCGAGCGGCAGCACATAATGCGCCGCGCTCTTCGTCCCTTGCCCGTCGGGATTCACCGCCGTGCGATCCCCGTCCACCACGCAGGCGGCGATGCCGCTCTTTACGAACGGCGTGCGGCCGGGCGTGCCCCACAACGCCCGCCCGTCGGTCTCGTTTTCGGTAAACAACAATTCGGGCGCGCCGTCGCAATACAGCCAGCGCCGCCCATACTTCGGTTCATTGAGTTCGATCGCGCCGTTCGCCAGCCGGTGAAGCTCCGGGCGTTGCGCGTTCAACCCCCATGACCATTTGTTCCGGAACCAGATGGTGGGTAGCAAGTGCAACGCCGCCGATTCCGGTCCGCGGTTCCAGACCGTAAGGCGGACCAGCACATCCTCGGGCGCCGCCTTGGCGTACTCCACCAGGACGTCAAAATACCGGTTTTCATCGAACACGCCGGTATCGAGGATTTCGTATTCCGGTTCGTGGCGGGTGCGGGCGAGATTGACGCCGCGCAGCGCGTCATAAGGAAACGGCGCCTGCGGATATTTGTACAGGCACTTCATGTAGGAGTGCGTGGGCGTATTGTCGAGATAGTAGTAGCACTCCTTGACGTCCTCGCCGTGATTGCCCTGTTTGCCGCTGAGACCGAAGAGCCGCTCTTTCAGAATGGCGTCGCGCCCGTTCCACAGGGCGATGGCGAAGCAGATGCGCTGATGGCGGTCGCTGATTCCGGCGATCCCATCCTCGTTCCACCGATAGGCGCGCCGTGCCGACTGTTCGAAGGTGAAATACTCCCAGGCGTCGCCGTCGGCGCTGTAATCCTCGCGCACGCTGCCCCAGGCGCGCTCGCTGAGATAAGGTCCCCACCGGTTCCAGTGCGCTTTGCGCGCGCGATTCTCCTCCATCCGCGCGGCTTCACTCATGGTTCTGTAGGGCAGGCCGGCAGCCTGTGGCGGACCGGCAGTCCGCCGTTTGATCCAGCCGCAGGATGCCATCCCGCCCCACGGCAACCCACCTCAGACCACCAGAATCCGATGGTCCGCGCAGCCCAGCTCGATGGCTTCGTAGACCTGCCCGACCAGGTCCGGCCCGTGCTTCGCCAGCAGCGGCAGAAACGAATACAACCGCTCCTGCAAATGCCGCTCGGGGTAAATCAGGCCGTAGAGCGACCGCGCGTCGCGAGCCGCGCGCTGGTCCCGGCGTAGGGCTTCGCGCCCCGCTTTGCCCTCGATCTTGGAGAGCTGGTGGCGGATTTTCCGGCCGCTCAGATCGAGTGCTTTCGCCAGCGTGGGATCGAAGCCGGTCATCGAGGCGCGCAGCCGTTCGAGCGCCGAGTCCACCGTTTGGCGCGTGTGGTGCACGGCGCCGGCAAGCTCGGGCGGCACCAGACGGGATGCGATCCGCTGGCGCAGGGCGTCCTCGCCGGCGAAGAAATCGGCCAGCGACAGCCGGTAGTTCTCCATACGTTTGTAACTGCGCTCATCCAGCACCGTGAATCCGCTGCGCGGCACGGCCACCGGCATGCGCCCCAGAACCCGGCGGTAGATCACTTCGCTCTGCGCGAAATAGGCCACTTCAGCCGGTCCGGCGATGCTGGCCACCGTCGGCAGCACCGAATCCTGTACCACCGGACGCAGCAAAGCGTTAGGCGAAAGCCACTGCGCGTTGGCCGCCAGCTCCTCGTTGCTGAATCGGCGCCCGTTGAGGCCGTATTCGCGCCCATTGCGTCGAAGCGTACTCCGCTTGCCGTTCTCGAGCAGGAAAACCAGCGAGGTCTGCGGTTCCATATGGACCTGCGCGTGGTATCCCGCGCCGGTCAACTGTCGATTCCGCTCCAGCACCTCGTTGCTCAGATCGTCCCCCGCTTCCACCGCGGCGCGAATCGCCGGAGCGGCCAGCTCGCGGAACGAAGGCCGCATCGGATCCACCTGCAGAATGTCATACCTGGCCAGCACGCGCCGGAGCAAATCGCTGAAAGCCTGTCCCATGGTCACGCCCGGCCGGTAGGCCTCCGCCACCAGCGACGCCGCTTCGGCGCCGTAAGGCCATCCGCCGATGAGTCGGCGCAACTCCTCCACCGGCGGCGCAACAAGTGTCACGTCACCCGCCGGCTGCGCGCTCGCCGAGCGCCGCATCTCCAGCTTGTGCGGCTGATGCTCGGAATCGAACACCCACACGTGGTTGACCTCGGCGAAATCGTGATCTTCAGTGGCCAGCCAGAATACCGGAACCGCCGGGAGGCCATTCTGTGTGAGCCAATCCGCCAGCTTGGCCGCGTGCAACGCCTTGTAGATGGTGTACGACGGACCCGAAAAGAGGCCGACCTGCTGTCCCGTGGCCACCACCATCGTCCCCGGCTGCGCCAGCCGCTCCAGCGCCGGGCTGCCGGGATTCTGCTCGCGCAGAGCCGCTACCAGTGCTTCCCGCTGGGTGTCGGAGAACTGAATTTCCCGCGCCGCGGCGTGGTACGACTCCATGTTGCGCAGCGGATGCCGAAAAAACGGGGTTGTGCGATCGGGATGATACAGCACGTCCGCGAACAGCGTCGAGGTGTGCGGAAGTTCCGTGTAGCGGACGCAGGTACAGTGCATGCCGTGGATCAGCTTACCAGATGATCGGTTCCCCTCATCAGATTCAAGTAAGACCGCGCTCCGCAACGGTTACATCCTGAAGACGATCAGCCGGCGGGGATGTACCGGGAGATGTCGTTGAAGATCACAAAAGCCATCAGGACCATGATGAAGACAAAACCGACCTTGAACACGGTTTCCTTCACCGCCATGCTGAGATCGCGCTGCATGGTCATCTCCACCAGCAGCATCAGGATCGTGCCGCCATCCAGAACGGGAATCGGCAGCAGATTGAAAATCGCCAGGTTCAAACTGACCATGGCCATCAGGCCGAGAAACGCCGACAAACCCTGCTTGGCGGCGGCGCCGGAAAGCGAGCCCAACCCGATCGGACCGGCCAGGTTCTTGGTCGACATGCGCCGCTGCACCATGCCTTCCAGAACCTTCACGATCAGCATGGCGTCTTTGGAGTTCTGGCGCAGCGATTCGCCGAGGGCGTCGGGCAGCGACAGCCTGGTCGTAGTGATGTCGAGCTTGGGCTCCGGAACCACGCCGATCATCCAGCGCGCCGGCGGATCGTTGGTCTTGTTGGACCAGATCGGAGTCACGGCCACGCTGTGAGTTTCACCCTTGCGCTGATACTCGACCGTGACCGGCTTGCCGCCGCTCGATTTGGTGATCTCCTGGAAGCGCAGCCGCGAATGAATCGCCTGCCCGTTGATCGCCAGAACGATGTCGCCCTTCTTCAGGCCCGCCTTTTCAGCCGGGTAACCCGGTTCGATCAGTCCCAACTCGATTTGCCCGCGAGCGTCCCACCCGGCGTAGCCCACTCCCAGGCTCTCGCTCAAAATCGGCGTGACCACCGTGTCGAAGGTGCTGCTGCCGCGCTTGATGGTGAGATACATGGGCCGTTTGGCGCCGGCGAATTCCTTGTCCAGAACGTCTTCCCAGGTGGGGTTGTTCTGGCCGTCCATTTTGATGATACGGTCGCCGTCCTGAATGCCCGCCTTGGCCGCCGGAGAATCGGCCACGACATGCCCGATGATCGGTTCCATGTCGGCGTCGGAAACCTTCTCGAATTTCACCATGTACATGCCGGTGAGAATACACACCGCCAGCACGATGTTCATAAAAGGTCCGGCAAAAGCGATGATCAGGCGCTGCCAGCGCGGCTTGGAAAGAAAACTCCGCGGATCGTCCACGTTCTCATCGGTCACCTGTTCGCCGGCCATCTTGACGTAGCCGCCGAAAAGGATCGCGGAGACGCGATAATCCGTGTCCCCTCGTTTGAACCCGAACAGCCGCGGACCAAAGCCCAGGCTGAATGCCTCCACTTTGACGTCGAAGTGGCGCGCGGCCCAAAAGTGCCCCAACTCGTGGATCATGATCATGACCCCGATCAGGACCAGCAGCGATAACAGATCCCAGCCGAATGCACCCAGATCAGCCATATAAACTCACGCCGGAACAACCCCGGCAGTTCGGGCCGCGACCAGTGCGGATGCTACTGCGCGCGATTCCCGATCGATTTCAAGGACTTCGCCCACGTTTTTGGGCGCTCGCAACGGAACCCGTCCCAGCGTATCGCTGACCACTTCCGCGATTGCCGGAAAGGGAATCCTGCCTTGCAGAAATGCCTCCACGGCAATCTCATCGGCCGCATTCAACGTACACGTAGCCGAACCGCCGGTCTCCTGGCACTGGTATGCCAGTTTGAGCAGAGGGAACTTACCGAAATCGGGAGGCAGGAACTCCCACCGCCGCGCTTCGCCCCAATCGATTTTGGGCACCGGCGCTTCCCAGCGATCGGGATAGGTGAGTGCGTACTGAATCGGCATCCGCATATCCGTCGCCGATATTTGAGCAAGCACGCTGCCATCGTTGTATTCGATCATGGCGTGAACTGTGGATTGAGGGTGGATCACCACCTCCACCTGCGAAGGTGGGAAGTCGAACAGCCAGCACGCCTCGATCACCTCGAAACCTTTATTCATGAGCGTGGCGCAATCGATCGTGATGCGGTTGCCCATTCTCCAGGTCGGGTGGTTCAGGGCCTGTTCAGGGGTTACCGTGGCGAGTGCCTCGAGGGGCGTATTGCGGAACGGACCGCCGGATGCCGTCAGGAGCAGCTTGGATACCGCTGCCCGATTGCCCGCCCGCAGGCACTGATGCGCCCCGTTATGTTCGCTGTCCACCGGCACCAACTCAGCTCCGCAATCCCGAACCGCTTCCATCACCAGCTTGCCGCTGGTGACCAGGACTTCCTTGTTCGCCAATCCGACGCGTTTTCCGCAGCGCACGGCGCCATAAGTCGCTTCCAGGCCGGCCACGCCCACAATCGCCGAGACAACCGTATCCACTTCGGCGGCCGTTGCGATCGCCACTCGCGCGGCGTCGCTGGACTCCAGCTGCGGCCACTCCGCTCGCGCCATCCCGCAGGATTCCAGACTCTTGCATAGACGCTCGAGATCTGCGGACGTTGCTACCACCGCGACTCTTGGACGAAATTCCACGATTTGCGCGGCCAGCAAGTCCACGTTGCGCCCTGCGGCAAGCGCGTACACCTGATATTGGTGGCGGTTGCGCCGGAGGACATCCAGGGTATTCGTTCCGATCGAGCCGGTGGATCCCAGGATCGTAAGCGTTCTCATCGGGCTTTCCGAAGCGAGTATCTGCCATGATATCACGCCTCATTTGCGACTTTCCGGTAGCGCCCGCGACTCCCGCGACCACAAACCTGCCTACGCGCCTTGATGAAATTCTCTACGGTCGAGTGGCTTGTTTCTTTTTTTGGGACGACCTCTAACCCTTTCGGGCGCCGGGGAGGGTTGCTTCAGGGGTCTTTTTTTAGAGGTTAGTCTCGCTTTGGTGGGAGTTGCCTCCCCGGCTTACTTCCAATAATAGTAGATTCCGATTTTGGAAGCAACAAAAATCTGGATTTTTTTATTCAGCTTCGATCCTGACCCGTACCGTTTCTTCTAGAACCTTGATAGTAGAGCAGAAATCTTCATCCCCATGGCCTTCCGAGATGGCCGTCTGGAAAAGCTGCTGGGTCAAACCGGTCAAAGGCAATGGTACTCCCAGCTCTTTTCCCGATTCCAGCATCAGTCCGATGTCCTTATGCATCCACTTCGTCGAGAAGTTCGCGCGAAAGTCCCGGCGCAGGATGAACGGCGCTTTGTAGGAGATCAGGCCCGACTTGGCGGCGCTGTTGTCCAGGATGTCGAGCATCAGCCGGGGATCGACGCCACCCTTGGCGGACAGCACCATGCCCTCGCTGAAAGCCGCCATAATGTTGCAAAGAATCAGGTTTTGCGAGAGCTTGGCCTGCAGCCCGAGACCCGCGCCGCCACAATAATAGATACGCTTGCCCATGACCTCGAGAAACGGCTTGATCCGCTCGAACACCGCCTGATCGCCCCCGACCATAAATGTCAGGGTCCCGCCTTCGGCCCCCGGAGTGGACCCCGTACAAGGCGCATCCAGAAAATCTACGCCTTTTGCTTTCAGCGCTTTGCCGATTTTCCGGCTTTGCTTGGGCGAAATCGTGCTGGCATCCGCCACAACCGATCCCGGCCGCGCGCCCTCGACCACTCCATTCGCGCCCAGAATCACTTCCGTGGCCATCTCCGTGTCGCCGACGCACAGGAACACGCAGTCGGAGGCGCCTGCCACCTCCTTCGGCGACACCATGGCCGTGCCGCCTGCTTCGGCCGCCAATTGGCGCGCTTTCTCCGCCGTGTGCGACCACACCGCAACCTCGTGACCGGCGCGTATCAGGTTGCGTGCCATGGGATAGCCCATGAGCCCCAGTCCCAGAAATCCTAAGTTGGCCATAAAGTATGGATTGTACACCGCGGCGAAGGCGCGAAGCGGTATCGCCCCCCCGCTCACGCCATCGAGTTCACAGATCCAGAAACGATTGCAGCTTCTCGAAGGAAGTAGCCCATACGGCTCGCGGCAGATCGTAACCCTTCAGGGAAACTTCCCGCGGCACGAACGGCGACGGATGCGAGAGACGCAGTTCGGCATATGTCCGCTCTCCCAGCACCAGCCCCATTCCCAATTCCTTGGTGGCCGTCTCCAGCCGGAAGGCCGCATTGACGGTTTCGCCGATAGCCGTATTCTCGCCGCCATCCACTACCGCCGGGCCGGTATTGATGCCGGCGCCAATGCGCAGCGGACCCGGCAACGGGAGCAGGTTGTGAAGCTCGCTGGTTACCGTTTGAATCTCGTTCACGGTCCGGAGGCTCCGCATCACGTCGGCATTGACGTTCGATCCGTCGGGGTGCAGCCATACCGCCATCACCGCATCGCCGATATACTTTTGCGCCCAGCTGCCCTGGCGGTGCGCGATCTTTCCGACCCGCAGAAACCAGGTTCCGACGGTCTGCGCCAGCACATCTTCCGGAACCGATTGCGTCAGGCCCGTGAAATCGCGAATATCGACCACCATGATGGTCGTCAGGCTCAGGGCGTGAAGCGCCGCCGTGGGTGCGTTGCGCGTAGAGGTATCGGGAGCGCTCTCGCCGGTATCCGGATGAGGCGCGGTGCGGAAGATAAGGTCCTGGTCGCCGAAGGTCAGCCGGTCGCGGTCGTGCAGAACCCGCGGCACGCTGACGCGCTGTCCGTTGACAAAGCATCCGTTGCGGCTTCCGAGATCGACCAGGGCATAGTCGCCGCCGTCGCGGCGCTGGATGAGCGCGTGCAATCGCGAGACCGCGCGGCTGTCGAGCATGACGACGCAACCTTCGCCGCGGCCGATCGCCCACGATTGCCCCGAAACCAGGGGAAAATGCCGCCCGGCACGTTCCAGCAACAGATAGGCCTCGGGTTCGCCGCCAGGACTCACGCCGTCCACTGTATCATGGCGCTTCAACCCCCAGTCACCGTACTAATGCTGATATTCGACTGGAACAAATGGTACGGATGAGTACTTTTTTGGCGGTTTGTTGCGGATAAAATGAGGAGCAGAATTGCACTGATTCAGCCATAGAGCCCGGAACGAAAGAAAAGGATCGACGAATGGGTATCGTCCCGATTTTCATATACCTGCAGCTGCTGGATGTACTGACGACATTGGTGGGTTTTCGCCTGGGCGCCAGTGAGGCGAGCCCCTTCGTCCGCCTCCTGATGAGCGTGGGGCCGGGTTGGGGAGTAGTGCTATCGAAGCTGCTGGCGTTTGCCCTCGGTGCGGTCTGCATTCATTGGAAGCGGCTCCACATACTTCGGCTTGCCAGCTATTGGTATGGCGGACTGATCGTCTGGAACCTGGTCGTGATGCTGGCGCAGCAGCACGCAGGATAATCAGCGCATCAGCACCGAGATCGTGGCCAGCAGCGCCAGTGCCAGAACTGCGTCCGCCAGAGTGAGACGCCAGGCCCCGTCGCGTGTCAACTTCGCGGTGCCCCGGCCAAGCTGTTCCAGAATTTCATTCCACATGGAAGTCCTGCCTCTAAAGTTCGAATCACCAGACGCCCGCCCTCCAGGTCCACCTGATAGAGCGGGAGATCCTTCTTTCTCACTACATATCGGCCGCGCTGCATGTTCCACGAGTCCCCATAGCGGAACGCCACGTAAGGATTAGCCTCGGTCACGCGGACGCGAAACTGCGCGGTGGACGGTTCATAATTGGCATAGCTGAAACACCGCCCCAGACAAACCCGGTCGATCATGTGGGTCACGGCCCAGGCGCGCAACCCGTTGTCTTCCACGCCGCTGACCACCCGCTGGCCGGGCGTGAGGTGCGCCACCGTGTCCTGCATGCGGTCCTCGAAAGAGTTGAGGGCTCTCTCGTCGCGAAAGAGAAACCCGAAGAAAAGCAGCGCCACCAACGCCAGTCCGCAACGCACGAAATTCCGGCCCTGAGCCATCCCGAGCAGCCCGCAGACGCAGACTCCGACGCCCAGCGACATGCGTTCGGCAATATACACCAACGAATGCCGAAATCCCGGAATCGCCACCGTGCTCGGCATGATGAATACGCCCAAAGCGCTGATGATGCAGATCTGAAACGGCAGGCTCGAGGCCACGCGGCGCGCCCCGGAGCTATGCACCAGTTCCAGAAACAGCAGCCCCCAAACCACCAGCAGCCCGATCAGCACGTAGTAGTACTTCATGTCGAAAACCCAGACCTGATCGAGACCGGTGGTGCTGGCCAGTTGCAGCGGCGACCACTGCATCACCAGATGACGTCCCAGCAGCCAGTGGACCGCGACCATCGCCAGCAGCGCCGCCGCGGAAAGAAACGAGTGGCGGCGCGGCGGAACATGGCGCGCCAGCCAGAGATACAAGAGCAGGCACGCCGTCCAGGCGACCGGCAGTCCGTGCGCTACATATGCCAGGACAAATACCGGCGCCGCCCAGATCCAGCGCCGGCCGTTATCCCAAACCAGCGCCATCCCGCAGAAACAGAGGCCCAGGCTGAGATAGAAATTGAAAAATCCCATGTGAAAGACCCAGCCGTACGCCAGCATGGCGATGCACGCCAGCAGATGCCACGGCTTGCGGCCGGCCAGCTTGGAAACAAACGCGAAGGCCCCCCACACGAATATCAGCACGGCGATGGAAACCGAAATCCGCTGCGCCGCCTCGGCGCCGACAATGCGGTACAGCCCGCCCAGCATCAGATCGAACAATAGATTGGTCGTCTGACTGGCCACCGTCAGTCCTTGCAGCCGCCCGGCTTCGATCAACTGCACCAGCCATGCGTTGTAAATATGGCTGGATAGATCGCCCGCCTGCAGCCGGGGCTGCCAGAAGCAGGGGACCAGCAAAAGCAGCGAGAGAAACGTGTAGAGCGCCGCCAGGCGAGCGCGTGCGGCGGGTTTCGATGGGGCCGCGCCAGCGGCCTCGATGAGAGCGGGCTGTCGGAGTGAGCGAAATAACGGCATAAGGACCCTCCCAGTCTCAACTCAGGCGTACACCCTGGAATTCGGGGATCAGCTCGAACGCAGTCGCCACCGACTCGATGCTTTCCCCCGATTGCACAATGTTCTGCTCGGCCAGCCGCGCCGGGACGATAGCCGCCAGGCGCAGGTAGCCGATACGGAACGGATCGATTTTCATGATGCGGCAGCAGGTGGCGTCAACGGCCAGCGGCGGCCCCCCCGCCACCAGGATGCCGGCGTGCTTCGGCTTCCCTTGAATCGGCCCGTTTCCTTCCATGCCGACGATGCCATCCACAATCCCGAACTTGTTCGGATAGGCGGCATCCAGATCGCTGATGCACTCATCGATGCCGGCCCAATGCAGCACGTTCTTCGGCCATCCATAAATCCCACCCGGAACCGTGCCGAAAAGATTCTTCATGGAGAGGGTCGCGCCCACCCAGTGGTGGGTTTTCATTTTGGCGATCGAGACCAGCAGATCGGCTCCCAGAATGGTGTTCGGAAGATACAGCTTCTCGATTCGCGAGAACTGCGAATTGGGCCAGACGCGCGTCACGTCGTCCAGGTTCAGATCCACGAATGCGTCTTCAAAGCGCGGGATCGTCTCGAAATAGCCGGCGGCATCCGCCAGGTCGAGGGTATTTCGCCGGTGTCCCGGGCCCTCGGCTATGGTGACGCTGCGGGCGCCCGCCGCGCGGAAGGCCTCATACGCGGCGTGAACCAGCAGCGGATGTGTGTTGATGCTGCTCTCCGGCTCGAATTCCACCAGATTCGGTTTCAAAACCACGCTGCGGCCGCGGACATCCAGTTGGTGATCCTCGACGATCCGCCGCACGATGCCGTACAGCTTCTGGTCGTAGGCGGGAACGCGCAGGATGGAAACGCGGGGCGGCGCCGAAGCCCGGACGCTGGGAGGTCCGGCCGGGCCCGCGCTCTTGCACGCCGTTAGAGCCGAGGCTCCCGCGGCGGCGGCCAACCATTCGCGTCTGGTGAAATCGCGGCGCATCCGTCAACCCCAAAAATAGTCGCGGCCCTGCTCGGCCGCGGTCATTACCGCATCCAGCGACTCTTCCGGGATAGTGCGATACTCCACGCCGGACGGCGTGCAATATCCCGGCGGAAGCTCTCCGTGAGCCCGCAGTCCCAGGCGCAGCCAGTTCAGCGCATCCGCGGACCGGCACTCCGAAAGAAACTGTTTGGCCACTTCGATGGCCTGATCGACGCGAGGCGACCGCACCCCGCGGAGAGCGGCCAAGGCGAGCCCGGTGGTCTCCGGATAGGCGTGCGAGGCATAGCCAAAAGAGTGCGTCGAGCCATGGTTCCAGCCGCCTTCATCGCACGCCCGGCCCAGCAGGAATTCGCGGCCCGCGTCGATTCGGTGCTGAAGCGCGGGCGTGGGACGGCTGTGGTTCTCTTTGTCCAGGGCCAGGATCGCGACGGAGGTGGGGCCGACCCAGGCGGCGGTGCCGGGAACCCACGGCCAACCCGGAAAGTCGCGATCGCCCTTCGGCGTCGGATTGCCGAGAAGCCACTCGCGCAGCCGGTAGATGGCGCTCGATTCCTCGCCTGTAGTGTTCATCAGCCAGCCGATCGCGCGAACATGTTGAGATTCGCCCAGGACCTCCGCCGGCAGCAAAGCCACCAGGCCGGTCACCCAGGTGCTTTGATCGACGCCGGCGCGGGGAGGCCATCCACCGTCGCGCCGCGCAATCGAGCGGATCCACTGAATTCCGCGTCCGGCGGCCTCGAATTCGCCGGCCGAAGAAAGCGCGAGAATCGCATAGACGGTCGGCTCGGTCCACGAACCGCCGCGGACGTAAGGCCAACCGCCGTCCTGGTTCTGCCTGGAAATCAGGGTAGCGATCGACATAGAATCAGGAGCCGGCGGTGCTTCACGGCGGCCGCCGGCCCGGAGAAGGGAATCAGCGCGTGACGCGGCGCTTGCGGCGGCGTGAGAGGAGCATGACGAGCGAAACGCCCGCCCCCAGCCAGATCGCTCCTTGGATTGCGATGGTCATCTATCTCTCCTTTCCCGAAAAAACGGCTCACTGGCGCTCGTGGCGCACCCCGGGTGCGCGACCGCTTACCTTTGCCGGCGCGATTTCCGCCTGCGCAGGTACAGCAGCATGGCGCCGCCGGCAACCAGCCACATCACTGCTTGGACCGTAGTAGTCATCGTATAAACTCCTTTCCTTACCCGACGTGTCTCATCATCGGGAACAAATACTTGAAAATCTGCAAAAGCCCCGGCCCGGCCGCGACTACCAGAATGGAGGGCAGGATGAAGAAGAAAATCGGAAACACCAGTTTCACGCCGACCTTGCCGGCGCGTTCCTCGGCCTCCTGCCGGCGCCGCGTGCGCAGGAAGTCCGAATGGGTTCGAAGCGATTCGCCCATGCTGGTCCCGAACCGGTCGTTCTGAATCAGGATCGCCACCAGCTTGGCGATCTCCGGTTCGCCCGTGCGTTCCGCGAGGTTGCGCAAGGCGTCCGAGCGCCGCTTTCCGGCGCGCATTTCCAGCGTCACCAGGGAGAGCTCCTCGCTCAATTGCGGGTGGCTCACCATCAGTTCGCGGGAGACGTGCTGAATCGCCTGGTCCAGGCCGAGTCCCGCTTCCACCGAGACCACCAGCAGGTCGAGCATGTCGGGAAGCGACAGCCGCAGGGCCTCCTGGCGCTTGGCCACTCGTTTTTCCAGAAGGAACCGCGGCAGGATCCAGCCCGCCGCGCATCCCGAGATCATCAGCGCGACCTTCATCACCGGATTGTCCGGCAGCTTCGGTTCCAGGATCAGGCTGACGATCAACAAAGCCATCGTGGCGATGATGCGGACGCCGTAGAACACTGGCAGCGCGGTTTCCGAACGGATCCCGGCGCGGAGCAGCTCGGTTTTGAGGTTGGCGACTTCCGCATCGGACGAAGGCACCTTCGAGCCGATCTGGTGAAGGAAGGTGACGATCGTGCTGGGAGTCGGTTCGCTTTCGTTGTCGAGGACCCGCTGCGCGGCTGTGATGACCGGATTACCGAGCTGGCGCATGAACTTTCCCGGCTTGTAAAAAAACCGGTAGCCCGCGCCCGTAATGGCAACCATGAGCATCAAGAACGCGACAATGGAGAATAGAAGTGGATGTTCCATTTCACACCTTGATGTTGATAATCTTCTTGATAAAGAAATTGCCCAGCACCTGCGCCACAATGGCGCCGCCGATGAGCCATTTCCCGTCGCTGTCGTTGGCCATGCTCTGCAGATAGCCGGGAGCCACCATGAGCAACCCCAACATGGTGAAGATCGGCAGCAGGGTCAGGATGGTGGCGGTCAGCCGGCCATGCGCGCTGGCCGCTTTCACCTGACCCTTTAACCGGAACCGTTCGCGGATGACATACGCCAGCCGCGAGAGAATTTCGCTGAGGTTGCCGCCGGTCTGCTTCTGCAGCAGCACCGACGAGGTGAAGAACCGGATATCCAGAAGCGGAACCCGCGATGCGAAGTTGCGCATCGCCAGATCGAGAGGCGCGCCGAGATTCTGTTCGTTGAACAGGGTGCGGAATTCCTGTCCCAGCGGATCGGCGATTTCCTCGCCCACCATCTCCAGGCTGATCGAGAAAGCGTGGCCCGCCCGCATGGAACGCGCCAGAAAATCCAGGGCCTCGGGCAGTTGCTCTTCCATCCTGTCCAGCCGGACCTTGCGCTTGTGACGGACGTACAGATAGGGCGCCGCCCCGGTCACCATGGCCAGCGTTACGCCCGTAACCGGTCCGCTGATCAGGACCGGCCACATCATTCCCAGCACAAACCCGGGAATCGTCATGACCAGCATCATCGTCAGCAGGCGGCTCGACGACCAATCCATTCCGGCTTGCTGGAGCAGGTCCTGCGCGTGCCGCGTGAATTGCAGCGATCGCAGCAGCGCATTGATGCCGGTCGGCTTGTCCGGCTCGATCTCCTTCAGCAGCGTGGTAATCGTGGGAACGTTCTCGCCCGCGGCGGTCTGCAGCATGTCCACCATCTGGTTCTTGCGGCGGGCGTCGAAGAACTTCAGTCCGGCGGTGACCGCAAAAAGAATCAGGGCGAAGAGAACGATGAAGGAGACTATTACCGCAATGGGCATTTAACGGATCTCCACGACCGTTTGGAACATCTGCGTGGGCAGAGTGATTCCGCAGGCCTTCAGACGTTCGTAGAACTTGGGCCGGATGCCCGTGGCGCGGAAACGTCCCATCACTTTGCCGGATTCCGCAAGACCGGTCTTTTCGAACAGGAAAATGTCCTGCAGCGTGATCATGTCCTGTTCCATGCCGACCACCTCGGTGATGTGCGTGATGCGGCGGGTACCGTCGCTGAAACGGGAAGTCTGAATAAAAAGGTCCACGGCCGAAGCGATCTGCTGCCGGATGGAGCGGATGCCCATGTTCGAATTCGCCATGCCGACCATCACTTCGAGGCGGCCCAGACCGTCGCGGGGGGTGTTGGCGTGAATCGTGGTGAGCGATCCGTCGTGGCCCGTGTTCATGGCCTGCAACATGTCCAGCGCTTCGTCCGCGCGAACCTCGCCCACGATGATGCGGTCGGGACGCATACGGAGGGCGTTGATCACCAGTTGGCGGATGTGGATGGCGCCGGTGCCTTCGACGTTGGCCGGACGGGTTTCCATGCGCGCCACGTGCGTCTGCTGGAGGCGCAATTCGGCCGCGTCTTCGATGGTCACGATGCGCTCGTCTTCCGGAATGTACGAGGAAAGCGCATTCAGAAGTGTGGTTTTACCGGAGCCGGTGCCGCCGCAAATCAGGATGTTCAGACGGGCTCTCACGCAGCCCTTCAGCAGATCCAACATCCCTTCGGTCATCGACAGTTTGGCCACCAGGTCCTCGCCTTTCAGGGCGTGGCGGCCGAATCGGCGGATCGAGAGCAGCGGCCCGTCGACGGCCACCGGCGGAATGGCGGCGTTGACGCGCGATCCGTCCGGCAGGCGGGCATCCACCAGCGGAGACGATTCATCGACGCGGCGGCCCACCCGCGAGACGACTTTTTCAATGATGCGCAGCAGGTGCGCGTCGTCCTTGAATTCGACCGGGGTCCGGTACAGCTTGCCGCCGCGCTCCACGTAGACCAGGCGCGGCGTGGTCACCAGAATATCGCTGACCGACGGATCTTGCAGCAGCGGCTCGAGAGGACCGAGGCCGAACACTTCATCGAGAATTTCTTCGATGACGCGGTCTTTCTCGACCAGGCTGAGGGGTGTCTTCTCCTCCTCCACCAGTTTCGCGACGGCGGCGCGGATTTCCGCGCGGACGCGTTCGCCGGCCATGCTGGACAGTGCCTCCAGGTTGATGCGGTCCAGCAGTTTGCGGTGGAGGGTGAACTTCAGCTCCTGGTATTCCGGAGTGTACCCCTCGCGGTTGAACAGGCGGTTTACCCACCCGCTCTCGCGGTTTTCGGTGTGTCTCTGAACGGTGTCCAGTATGGCAGGCATGTCGTCGTCCTTCTCTTAGCCGAAGAGGCCGAAGCGCTTTTTGTCTCTCGACTTGTCGTCTTCCAGGCCGCCCAGTTTGACGGCTAACCTGGCGATTTGTTTGCCGAGCTCGGAGTTGCGGTTCAACATCCGGCCTTCAGCGTAGGTTTCGTAAAGCTCGGGATAGTCGTTGGGGATCGTGAAGTAGATCGGAACTCCCAACATTTTTTCCAGTTCGCCCGGGGTGATATCCAGCCGCTTGGGTGCCCGGTTGATGATGAGTTTGACGCGGTTCTTTCCGTAGCCGGTGTCCAGCAGGGTCTGGATGATCTGCTTGGATTGATGCAGCGCCGGCACCTCCAGCGTGGTCACCAGGCAGGCTTCATCGATCTCGTCGAGCGCCGCCAGAGCCGTGTGGCTCAGGCTGCGGCCCAGGTCGATCAGCGTCCAATCGTAATGCGGTTTGGCGAACGCCAGCACGTGGCGGATCTGGTCGTCCTTGGGCTGCATTTTGGAAGCCAGCGCCAAAGGAGACGAAATGATCTCCACGCCGGGAATGCCGTTCGAGACCAGCGCCTTCCAGTAGTGGATGTCCAGCCGGTGGAGATTGTTGATGGCGTCCAGAACCGAGTAAACGGATTTGGTCTTGGTAATGAACGCGACCATCCCCGCGTCCAGATCGAGATCCGTCAGGAGGATCTTCAGATTGTGCCTTCCCAGTTCGGCCGCCACGTGAGTAATCAGCGTGGTCGCGCCGCAGCCGCCTTTCGCCGAGAAGAATCCATAGGCTTTGCCGGCCCCTTTGGCCCCGCCATCCCGGCGGCGGCTCCTTTCAGCCGACCGGCGTTCCAGTGCTTTCTTCAGCGGTTCCTGCAGCGGCGGATAGAGATATTCGTTAATTCCGGCCCGCAAGGACGACAGGATAGCGTCAGCTTCGGCGTGAGTGTTGAGAGCGATCAGCATCGGATCGCCGATGGCTCCCTTGATGGAAGTAACCAGTCCTTCCAGGGGCTCGCGCCAATTGCTGATGTCGACCAGGACAACGTCCGGCCGCATCCGCTCCAGGCGGTCGAGAAAACTGCTGAGGTCGCCGATGTCCTGGTGTTCCACGATGATGCGGAACGGCAGTTCGGACAGGCAAGCCTGTGTCTGCTCCAGCAGTTCCCGATTCTCGATCGCCAGGCCTATGGTTAACGGATACATGAGAAGTAACTCCCAACGGTCCTAGTGACCGCCACCTCCGGGTCCACCTGAGGCCTGTCCTGCGGCCGATCCTTGGCCGGTCATGGGCGTGGGTGTCACACCGGTATTCACATTGGGCTGTCCGGTCGGAACCGGCACGATTTGGACGGTCTGCGTCGCCGGCGGAGCCTGCTGCCCCTGTTTCTGGTTCTGGATGAGTTCCTCCAGGGGAACGGTGGGGGTCGGCGGATGAACCGGCACCGGTCCGGTCTTATCGATTCCCGGCTGCCGCGGATACTCGCTGTTCTTCGGCATGAAAGGCTCGGTGAACTTCAATTGCGGCAGCGCCTGATCCGCGGGAATCGGACGCACTAATTCCGGCGTGATGATGATCAGCAGTTCCGTATTGGATTTCGTCGTATTGCGGGTTTTGAACAGGTTCCCAAGGACCGGGATGCTGCCAATACCAGGCACTTTCGAGAAGGAGTCGGTGGTTTCGTTATCCAGCAGTCCGGCGATGGCAAAACTCTGTTTGTCGTCGAGTTCGACTTCGGTCTGCACGCGGCGCGTGGACAGGCCCGGCACGGGGAGGCCCTGGATAGTCAGCGCGTGCGAGAAGTCCAGCGAACTGACTTCCGGCGCCACCTGCAATCGGATGGTGCCGCGCGGCGTAATGTTCGGAATGAAGTTCAGGCGGATTCCGTATTCTTTGAACGTAATCGAGATGGAAGACCCGCTCGCGCTGGGCTGCACCACGGGATACGGAAACTCGCCGCCCGCCAGGAAGCTGGCCTGTTTGCCGTTAACTGCCAGGACGTTCGGCTCGGCGAGGGTCTGCAGCAGGTTCTTGGTCTGCAGCGCCGTGATGGCCGCGGTCAGATTGATGTCCGGGCGGAAGAAGAAAATGTTGACGGCTTCGCCCAGGTTGTAGCCGGAGGCGCCGGTGCTGCTGATCGGGGGCGTGGCGGTGCCGAGCCCGGAAAGCATGTTGAAGGCGCTCGACGCCAGGTTCATCCCCAATTGCTGGCTGGCATTGCGGTCGACATCGGCGAACCGCACTCGCAACAGGATTTGCGGATCTTCCGTGGGCACCTGGACGTTCAGGAGATTGATCACCCGCCCCAGCGTGGAGGCGATCGCCTGCACGCGGTCGGCTGAGGTAACGTCCTTGACGGTGCCGCGCACAAACGCCGCTTCGTTGTCGAAAGTGACGTTGATGTCGGCGTTCGGAAATTCGCGCGCGATCTGTTGCCGCACGGCTTCCAGGCGTAACATGCTGGGCCGGACGGTCAATTCGAAGACCAGGCGGTTGCCGCCCTTCTGCCACACGATCAGGGAAGTCTCGCCGGCCGCTTTGCCGTTGACCAGCACCTCTTTCGGATTAATCGCGACGGCATCGACCAGGTTATCGTTGGCGATCGAAAGGCGCTCGATATTGAGCGGGCTGTCGATGATGAGGGATTTGCCGACGGTGACGAGCAAAGGCTCGGGCTTGGCATTTGCAACAGGCTGCTGGGCCGAAGCGTCCGGCTGCGCGGTTGCAGGCTTGGCCGGCTCGGCTGGTTTGGCGGGCTCGGCAGGCTTGGGCTCGGCGGGTGCCGCCGGCAGCACCGCTGCGAGCGCCAGGCTCAAGGCCAAAGCCGCCGGAAAAATTGCGATTGGCCGGACGTTAAACACTTACTTACCCTCCCCGTTCTTGTCAAACTTCACTTCAGTTCTTTTGGTCCCGCTGACGATCTCCATGGTGACCGGAGGTTCGGGCTTCCTGGCTTCGCCTTCACGCTGCACCAACACAGCCGGGACGACGTGTTCCCCCCCGGACCTGTGCGCGGGCCGCGGTTGCGAATCGGCGACCTCGGCGACGCCTGCCGTCTGCCGAATGTCGAGACGGCCGCCGTCGAACAGATTCTTCATCGACGTCCCCGGAGTCTTGGCGACTTCCCGGTCGAGCGGATTCCGCAGCACCAACTGGATGCTGAGGTTGGACGCCAGACTCAGTTGTTCGGCCTGCTCCGGCGTCACCAGCAGATTGACGGTGGAGACGGCCACGGGGTGGTTCTCCGCGTCCTTCTTGATCTCCTGACCGGCCGAGAGCACTTCCAGATCCTGCAACAGAGTCTTGGTGATCGTGCCGAGGTTTCCATTGCCCGTGGGACGCTGGCCGGAAATCAGGACATCCACGTGCGTGCCGGTAGAGACGAAACCGGATACTCCGACCACCTCATTGACACGAATCGCCACGGCGCGCATGCCTTTGGGAATCTGCGCCGTGAGCCCGCCGCCCGCGCCGGGCGCGGCCAGACGCGACGACAGCACCGGCTCTTTGGCGACCATGGACACCATCACTCCCCGGCCGACCGCTCCATCGGGACCGTCGATTTTCGTGATGGCGCCCGCCGGCACCGGACCATTCCAGTCAGCCAGACGGACATCCTCGGCCTTCAGAATTAATCCGGTATCCAGATCTTTGGCGGCCACCACGATCTGCGTCATGGGCGGCGTGGCCGCCGCCTTGGTCGCCTGGGAACGGTTGTTGAGCAGGCGGTAGAGCAGCAGGCTGGCCACCGAGGCCACCACGAAGGCGAAAATGAGTACCCCAACGAATCTTTTATTCATTTCAGTTTCCCGTTCCGCTCTGCGCGGAACATCCGGCGTGTCTCACCGGAATTCTCCTAGGCCCCGCCACCGACCCCGTGGCGAAACCAAAACTGGCCGGACATGCCGGGGGGCGCCCCTGCACCCCGACGGCACGCCCAACCTGGTGGTTTAGCTGCCCGCGTTGGCCGCAGCAAGTTGACTATTGGTGGTCGACCAGATTCCTTTGATGCTTCCGCCGGCGCCAATGAACAAAGCCGCCGAAGCGAGAGCAACGAAGGCCAAGAGCAGGGTGTATTCGATGAGGTCCTGCCCCTGTTCGTCCTTCCAAAAGTTGCGCAAAAACGTCATTGTTGTTCGCTCCTAAGTTTTGGATTTGAGTTCAGTGATCGCTTGATCACGTGCCTGAGTGTTCGTGACCTCGCGACCACGGTTTTTTCCGTCACCGCTGCCGGTGAAGGAAACGGTTTCGCCCGCGGTCGTTTGCGTGGACCGGAATACCAGCGCCACATGGTCGTCGTAAACGACGCGCCAGTGCGCGGATTCCTTCAAGGCGCCGGCTAACGGCGCGCTCGGGGGCAACAGCACGGTGTCGACGTGGAAACGATTGAGAGTCTGCTCCCAGTCGTAGTTCACGTTCAACACGGCTTGATAATTCTTCTTCTCAAAGTCGGGGCCGTAGAAATCGCTGCGGCCGTCCATGAAGACTTTCGTCCGCGGATAGAGGCGGTAAATGAGATAGTCGCCCCATTGATCGTGCGCGAAAATGCGCGCCTCCGGGACTTTTCGCAAAAGGTTGACAGCGCCCGCCGGATAGCTCTCCGGATCGAACTCGGCGCGGAACGATTTCGGCGGATTGGGCGCAAACAGCACCGCCCCGAAAATCAGCGCGGCCGCGATGCTGACAACATGCCAGCGCGCGATGCGGTCGGTCTCGCTGGTGTCCTGCGCCACGCGGCCGAATCTGCCGGCGGCCTGCCTCACCCAGCCGGCTACGTTCCAGCCCGGCATCAGCGCCACCCATTCCTCCATCGCCGCCGCCACCACCGGAGCCGCCACGATCATGAACAGCGGGATGTTGCGCGCGGCCAGCAGTGCGGCATGGCCCCACACCACAATCACCACGGCCTCCGTGTACCGGCCTTTGGCCATGTCCCAGACGGCGGCGGCAACTCCAGCCAGCAGCATCGACTCGAAGAAAATCGCGATGGGGTGATGGAAGCTGATGGACAGAAACTCCATGATGTGCTGCGACTGATAGGGGTCCCGCAGGTATTCGAGAACGTGTTGGTGAAGGTGCCAGGTATATGGATTCGCGAGACTGGCGGCTACGCAGGCCAGCGAACTCAGCCCGTAGTTCCGGGCGCGGATCCAGGCCGGAGCGCGCTGCTCCACGTCCGTGGTGAGAGCGATCTTCAATAACTCGCCCGCCCCGTAGGCCGCGATCAAAACCGCGCCCACGAAGAAACCGCCGTGCAGGTTTGTCCAGAGGATGGTCGCGAAGGGGAGGATGGCCAGATATGGAATCGGACCGAGCCGCGTTTTTCCGGCGCGGACATTTTCCAGGGCTCCATAAAACAGCACCAGGAAGAGCATCGTGAACAGGTGCGGACGCGCCAGCCAGTGAATCGACGAGGCCGCCGCGGCGATCATGGTGACCACCACGGCGATTATGGCGTTTGATTTTCTTCGCACCAGCCGGAAAAGCAGCACAAATGTGAGCGAAATCAGAAGCATCGCAAACAGAACAATGGTGCGGAGCCCGCCGTGGCTGTAGAGCGATGCAAATAGAATATCGGTCAGCCATTCCCAGGCATACCAGACGCTATTCGGCTTCGAGAAAGAGAAAATGTCGTGGACCGGCACCTGGTGATGGGCGAGAATCCATTCGCCGGTGCGAATATGCCATCCCGTGTCGCAATCGCTGAGGAGCGTTTTGACACCATCCATCTTGCCGAAAAGAAAGAGGATTGGCATGATGAAAGCGATATCCGTCAAAGACGGCAGCAATTTAACGGCGAATTGTGCGCGCCGGGCCGGCATAAATCGTTCACGCCATCCAGGAATTCGCCACCGGAATCATGGTCTCGATCGCTCGGATCCGATCATGAAAGGAGCGAAAATCCATATAATTAATGCTCAAAGCAATGCGGGGAAAATCCTGTCCATCGTCCGTAATTCGGGTCACTGTCCCCTGGCAATGAATGCACTTCTGTCCAAAACCGTGATTTGCCGGAAGCTCGACTTCCACCGTCACGATTTGTCCGATGGACGGCAGCGGAAGCGGATTGGCATCGCCGCGCCATGCGATCAAAAGACCATTCCGGCTGATATTTTCCGTGTACATCGCGCTGCGCATCCACAGCGCCGGCGAAGTCACGTGGCAGCGGAGCTTGATGTCGATTCGCGGGCTCTCGCGCCGGTTTATGTTCTTCATTTGATTACTTCTGACACTCGCGAATGTAGCGCCTGCAGACCACCCGAGCAATATCGTAAATGGGCTATACCATTCTGTTGCCCAAGGTTATTACGCCAAATAATAGTGATTTCAGGGGAAAACGGCAATTTCCAGAACAGGTAAGCATGCGCTGGCAACTCCCGGTTGGCATGGTGTACATCGATAGGGTTATTAGCCGTCTATTTTGGGGGTATTTCTCGGAATTTACGCCGGAACTACAGCGGGTTTAATGTAGTTGTAAGATATTGTAAAATAGACTGTTAACGTTGTTAATTCACGACAATTGCCAGCGGAATCACCGGAAATAATCAGGGTAATTTTCCGTATTTTTGGTAATTTTCTGTTGACATCGGAAGTAAACAGTCGCACAATACAAGAGTAACAGCGGTACCGTATTTCTTAAGTAATGTTCGGAGACTGCGCCCCAAAATCGCTGTACCCGAGTGCGGATCGCCTGGTATCAAGATGAGGTGAAGAGTATGACGCGAATTCTTCTTTATAGCGACGAGCCCATTCTGGCAAAGGGACTTGAATCGGTACTGCGCCAGGTGGAAGGTTTTGACCTCCTCCCGACCTGCACCACGGTCGGCGGACTGATGGAACAGATGACCAATGGCTGCCCTGACCTGGTCCTGATGGATCTCACCCCGGAAATCACGTTCGCCGTTTTGAGCGACATGAAGCATGCCATGACCAGCTCCAAGATCGTGCTCTGGGTCAATTCGATTTCTACCGAACTGGCGTTTCAGGCCATGGGACTCGGTGTGCGCGGCATCCTGCGCAAGACCCTGCCGACCGACCTGCAGGTGAAGTGTCTGCAAAAAGTTCAGGCGGGCGAGCTCTGGTTCGAAAAGGCCCTCACCGATAGTTTCCTTTGCGCGCGCCGCGTGGCCTTGACGCAGCGGGAAGGCCAGCTCGTGAGCTTGCTCTCCCAGGGGCTGAAAAATAAGGAAATCGCCACCACGCTCATGATCTCCGAAGGCACCGTGAAGGTCTACCTCTCCCGGCTCTTCCAGAAAGTCGGCGTGAAGGATCGTTTCGAGCTGGCGCTGTTCGGGCTGAAGAATCTCACCACGGGACAGCTTCCCGTCGGCGAGAAGGGACAGCACCGCGGCAGCGGCAATATGCCCGGACTCAGATCCCTGGTGTTGGAACGGCCGGTGGAACGCGCCGAGCAACCCACGCGTTTCGCCCCCACTCCGCTTCGCCCCGTCGCCACCCGGTACTAGGCAACGGATAGTTATCACCGGCGGACCGATGTGTGCGCCGGTGACGTCACGCCAGGGCCGGCCGGCCTGGCTTTGACGGTGGTGGGACCACCCTCGATCCTGCTGTCACCCACGGTTTTAGACCATTCCATCGCGCCATCCGGCGCCTTTATTCCCAGTACCAGACTTCTACAGCATTTCGGGAGTTTCGTGTAGAATACGCTTGCGTGGACCGCCGCGGCACACTCGTAATTCGCGAAGCCCAGATGAAAATCTTTCGTTTGCAGCCGAGGCTGCAGTTCGAAAGAGACATGGCCGACTACCTGAAGCGATATTTTCCCTTCGAGGCAGCCAACGCCGATCTGGAGCGCTGGGTGCGGACAGGATTGGCGAAAGCCGGCCAGTTCGGCTTGACTACCCGCCGGCAAAACGCCCTGTTCCTTGCCTTGACCGCGATACTGGGCGCCGCGTTCGACGAGGACCCGCTGATTCCATGGGCTGCTGAGATCGTTTCAAGCCCGGACGGGTCCGCCGCCGATCGCCTTTCCCGCGTCTACGACAAAGGGATCGAATTCCTGCGCGCTGTCGGCGGGCCGAAGTGCGGCTGGCTGGTGCGCGCCAAACTGCGAGTCCGCCGGCAGGACATGACTGCCGCCGCCGCCGGCATGTCGCGCCGCAGCATGGCGGAGAAGATTCGCCAGGTCCTGGCGCAGATGTATCCGGAAAAGGCGCGCCAGGGCGGCGACAAGGCCATGAAAAAACTGGTGGGGCTGGCGATCGGCCGGGCGCGGGAACGCGGAGCGGAAACCCCGGCGGCGGCTTTGATCCACGCCACTCATATGTTTTATTTGGGCGCCGGTTTCGACCAGGACGCCTGCTATCCCTGGGCGGGGAACACGCTCGACGACCAGAATGCCGGGCCGGTCGACCGCCGCTACGAGCGCATGCACCAGCTCTCGCTCGAATACCTGAACCGCTCGTTTCAATTCACAGGCTGAGAGGCGACGATGGGATCGAAGAACCCGAATACCGCGGAGAACGCCAAGGATGGGGCGGACCAGCAACTCACAGGCGACGCTCCGGCGCAGAACGAGCCGGCGGAAAAGCCCTGCCAGATCAAGCACTGGTTCGCCGTCAGGGTGGAATGGGAGCACAACGGGAAACTGGTCGAAACCGGCATCAACATGAAGGTCAAGCTCAACAATGGCGAGGACCGCGACGTCACGCTGAGCAAAGGAACACAGTCCGGGGGCAAGTACTCCACCGGAAAAATTCTCGATACCACCGCCGATTGCGAGGTATCGTTTCCGGACCTTTACGATGCCGAGTGTGAACTGAAATGACATCGCAACCGGGTAACATATGCCGACGGTGACGGATGGGGATTGCATGGTGAGCCTGGCGGACAGCCTGGGCATGCACGACTACCATACCCTCTACGACGACGGATCCAATGCGGCGTTGAAGAAAACGCGTCCGAATCCCAACCAACTGAAGGTCGGCGATGTGGTGAATGACCCGCCGGCAAAGGGAAAGGTCCACAAAAAGCCGGCCGACCGGGCGTTGAAATTCGCGATAAAACCGAAGAAACCGCCGAAGCTGCGCATCGTCGTTGTGGATGGCGACGGACAGCCGCAGTCCGGCAAGAACTGGCAGTTGACGGCGCCCAAAGTGGTGAAAGGAACCACCAAGAAGGACGGATTAATCGAGATCCCCGATTTCGACCCGCAGCAAAAGAACGGGGCGCTGGAAGTGGAGTGGCAGAAGACAAAAGCGGCCAAGCCCGCCAAACCACCCAAAGAGAAAGAGATCAAGAAGCCCACTTACCCGCGGCCGATCAAGGCGGACGAGTTTACGGACGACCCACCAACCGCTCCCACCGCCGTCGACGACATCATGCAGTTTACGCTCAAGATCGGCAGCATGCCGCCGTTCAGCGAGGATACCGGGACTCGCTCGCGCCTGCACAACCTGGGGTTCCCGTGCAAGCCCGACTCCGACGGACCCACGACTCAAAAGAGCGTGAAAGCGTATCAGAGAAGCCGCCTCAAACAGAAGACGCCCTCCGGCGTGCTGGCGGATATTCGAAACGATGCACGCGATAAACACGATAACCCATAACTTTTCATGGCACTGAAACGAACCGTTTACGTTGCGCGCACCGCGTATGACTTGAATCATGTGAATCGCCTGACGGTTCCGAAGTATGGCGTGCTGAAGCTGTTTGTCACGATCGGGTCGAAGAACAGCAAGTCGCACCTGATTCCCGAAGCTCCCGAACAGGCTCAGGAGGCCAATGCGACCAATGACTTTCACTTCGCTCCCGAGAAGGAAAAGCCGAAGATCAAGTACGAGCTCGACGACAAGTGCGGGTGCATCAAAAAAGCCAAGCTGGAACTCTTTCACCGCCAGAAAAAGGACGCCGTCTGGAAAAAGGACCTGACGGACGACGACATCACGGACGGCAAGCACGAAATCGAATGGGACGGAAAGATCGACAAAGGGACGGATTTTCCCGAGGAGTACATCACTGTCGAGCATTCTCCCTATAAGTTGAAGCTGACCATCGAGGGCGAAGCCGAAACCCACAACTACTCGCCGGCCGCCTGGACTTTTCTGCACGTCCTGGTGCACTCGATCGAGCTGGAGAAAGGCGAAAAGGACGCGCTCAGCCGGACGTTGGACAAAGACCTGTTCGATACGTATGGGTTGCCGGCCGATGGGGCAACCCAGAAAATCAACCTGATCAGCAATCTGTACAGCGTCGGAGGCGCCGATAAGGCGGACGGCACGTCGTTCACGGCGTTCCGCGACCTCTGGAAATCGGGGAGCGAAGAAGGCCCCAACATCCCGGTTTTCGCCAAGTTGTTCATCAAGAACTCGACCGACGGGAAGGAAGAAGTTCCGAAGGCCATTGGAAAGGTCAAACTGCTCTGGGATTGGCATGACACCAAGGAGGACTTGTCGATTCATTTCAAGGAGGCCAAGGAATTCCTGACCGACGCCCTGAACTACGACAACGACGCCACCCGGCCGAAGGGCGATAACTGCCATAAAGATCGCGGCGGCAAACGAGGCGACGACACCAAACCGGTGTTTCCGGTGCGCGGCGGCGCCGCCGAGGGCGCTACTTATCCGGCGGGGACCTTTCCCTTCAAGGTCGACCGGGGCACAACCCGAACCTGGAGCTCCTATAGCGAAACCTGGCGATCCGGCAAGCTGATGGGGAAAACGGGGGTCTCATTTCAACCTTCCCACATCGCCGGCGATACGTATGTGATCGACGCCTACTTCCCGCATAACCGCAAACCGGATGGGAAGGACGATCTGGACGACACCGACGACAAGAAACTGGAGAACGCCATCAAGGCCAAGAAAACCGGGATCTGGCAGACCTGGCGCGAAATCCACATCAGTCTGTATCTCAAAAAAGATGCCAGTATCGCTAATCTCAGTTTTCCGACGATCGCCACCACGCTGGCCAAGGCCTACATCGATCTGGCCGATAAGAGCGGAGGACCACAGGCACCGATGGCCGGCTACGACGGCAAGATTCGCGCTCATCTAGCCGGGGTCTCCGCCGAGCGCCAGTTGGCCGTCAAAGCCGGCGACATGGGTACCATCACCAAGGGCGGCATCAGTTATCTGGACCGCACGGGCTTCCACGCCGCTCTTAAGGTAGCCAAAGGCTTCAACGACGCCCAAGCGACGTCCTGGATGAACTCGCACGCGATGGCCAGTGTCAACGCCTATCGCGACGTGCTGGAAGCGATCGCGGATGACGTTGTCGTCAAAACCTGCAACGAGTACTTCAACGCCTCCGACGGCATCAAGGTATTTCACCTCGAACCCTACTGGGAAGCCGATGGCGGCGATCGCAGCGATACCGGAGGTTTTGCATCCGTCGCCTTTGGGAATATCACGCAAAAGAAGGCCGGGTATATTCAAGGCGTGCTCACGCCGCCTCCATCCGTCAAAGAGATTGCGTCGCACGAAATCGGCCACACCTTGTTCCTCCCCCACGCGCCGGGCCGCGCCGGCGGTCCGCAAGCGCCCCACGATGACGTGGCGCACTGGAACAACTGCATGATGTCCTACGAATTCGACAAGGAGATGAAGTTCTGCGGCCTCTGTTTACTGCGGCTGCGCGGGTGGAACTATCAGGTGCTCAACAGCAATCGGAGCTCGAATAAAAAGTGAGGCACTCCGGAGATGTCCAGGCAATTAGCGGTCGCCTTGTGGTTTGCCTGCGCGGCGGCGGAGTTGTGCGCGCAGCCGAGGTCTACGATGAAATTTGAACTGATTCTGCCGCGCGAACTTTACCTGACGGGCGAGAATATCAGCGTGGACGTGCGGCTCACCAATACCGGCCAAGCCGCGGTCGATGCCCCGCGGCTTGTGGCCCGCGAGAATGCGCAGCCGGTATACACGCTGCGCGGGCCGTCATACCCGAACGGAGTGAGTTTCAATTTCCGGGACAGCCGGCCGGGAGCGGCGTCTGTTCCGCCGCCCGCACCCTCGACGTACCGGGTGCTTCCAGGCGCCCACATGGAAACTGGCTTCAACCTGACCGAGATCCAAGCCCTAAACGCGCCGGGCGAATACACACTGTCCGCGCGTATCGATTGGGAAGGCTGGTCCGCGGAAGCTGCGCCCGTGAAATTCCGGGTCGAGAAAGCGAAGTTCGTAGAGGCCTCGCTGGGCATGGATGTGTATTCACGGTCCGCCCGGTCGCTGCGCGCGGTATGGATCGGCGAATCCTCCGGGCGCCGGTTCCTGGGCGAATCGTTCTTTTACGAGAACCGCCCCGATCTCGGAGAAATGAAACTCTCGGAAACCAGAATTATCCGCCAAATCGGCCCCAAAGGCGCGGACCCGTTCTGTCCCTGGGTGAACTACGACCGCATGAGCGCGCCCAAGTTCTGGCATGGCTGGCGGGAGGGCGCGATTCTCTACGCCTTCTCCGACGACGAGCAAGCGCCGCGCCGGTTCGATATGCGCTCCGACAAGGCGCGGATCGTGCACCCCGCCCTGATGAGCGAATCCGGCGAGCTGGATGTGCTGGTCCTGGACGGCAACCGCAAGACCCTGCGGATGGTGCGCTTTCCGGCGCAACCGGAGGGCGAAAACAGCGCCGCGGCCGCCTGGACCGCGGAACTGCCGGAAGAAGTTGCCGGACTACGGCTGGGAATCGGCCCCAAGGAGCAGGGCGGATCGCGCCTCGCGGTGGCGGTATCGCAGCACGGCGCGAAGCTGGCGATCCGCATCATTCGAATTCGCGACAACGCGGCGGAGATTAGCCCGCCGCTCCTGACCGATACCGGCTACGTGCTGCACGAGTCCCGCCCCGCCATCGGTTTCGCGCCGGACGGGTCTATGCTGGCTTCGGTGCTGTTCGCGAAGCATCCCGGACTGCGTACGCTGGCCGTGGCGGACGTCGCGATACCCCGCGAAGGAGAGCCGAAGGTGCAAGTGACCGCCCTCGGGCTTGCGCCGGCCCCGGTGGTTCAGGCCTGGACGGAATTCACGGCCACCGACGATCCGCCGGTGAGGCGCTGGCTGATCCGGACGAACAACGAGCACGTGCTGGGCGGCCAGCCGCTGGTTCGGGTCAACTTCAACGCTCCGGTCGTGGACCTTTTGCGGATGTCGGTAGCGACCTATTGCCTGACCTTGGATCCGGATCATGGCGCGCGCATGGTTCCCACCGGGTTTTAGGGTCCCCGTCCGGCATCCCGCAATTGCGCGACAATAGAGTCGCTTCCATGGAATCGATTATCGGCAGGGCTGCGATCTTCGGCGCGGCGGGCGCGATCGGCCAGGTGCTCGTTCCCGAACTCGACCGGCGCGGCATTTTCGTGCGCGTAGTCGGCCGCTCGAGGCCGCGACTGCAGCAGGCATTCGGCGCGCTTGCCAACATCGAAGTTCGCGAAGCGGACATCGGCGATGCGCGTTCCGCCGGAGCCGCCGCCCAGGATATCGACACCATCTTCTATTGCGTTGGCCTGCCGTACCCGCAACACCATATGCATCCCATTCTGATGCGATCGGCACTCGAGGGCGCCGCGGCCGCGAAGGTAAAGCGTGTACTTCTGGTCTCCAGCGTCTACGCCTACGGCGTGCCGCGCACTTCGCGCGTGGCGGAAAGCCATCCGCGAATCCCCGGCACGCGCAAAGGCACATGGCGGCGCGAACAGGAGGACCTGGTTCTGGACGCGCGCAAAAAGGGTCAGTTGGATGGCCTGGTCATCCGGCTTCCGGATTTCTATGGTCCCTTCGCCGATATCGGCCTGGCCAATCCGGTGCTTAGGGCAGCGCTGGCGGGCAAAACGGCCAACTGGGTTGGTCCGACCGGTGCGCCTCACGAATTCATATATACGCCCGACGCCGCCTCCGTCATCGCGGATCTCGCCTCGCGTGAGAATTGTTACGGCGAAGCCTGGAACCTCGGCGGCGCGGGCGAGATTCCGGTGATCGATTTCATTACGCGCGCTTATCGCGCCGCGGGACGCCAGCCCAAATACCGCACCATCGGCCGCGGAATGCTTAAAGTGCTGGGGTGGTTCAGCCCGCTCATGCGGGAGTTGCAGGAAATGATGTATCTCGAGGAAACTCCTGTAATTCTCGACGATAGCAAGCTACTAACGAAACTGGGGACGGTGCACAAGACGTCTTACGATGAGGGTATCCGTCAGACCCTGGATTGGATGCGCGCACATTGAATCGGGAGGATTTCCAATGAGTTACCACGAGCCGAGCCGTCTCCAGGAGCTCTTGCGTAAACTCAAAAAGTTACTGAAATCCAAGCCGGAACCGGAAGCCGAACCGGGATCGCCGGATGATCCTTACGCCTACGTGGGCGCGCCCAAGCGGCCGCGTTCCCCCAACCGCAGCGCCGCGGCGGCGGAACCGCTGGAGTAGGAGGCTGCGCGCCTCAGGCCGCTTTGCGATCTTTCCGCACGGTTTTTTCAAATTGCTCCAGGCTCTGCGGCTCCGTTTGCCAGTCCCGCCAGAGCTGACGCATGCGACGCACGAAGCGTGCCGGTCTCTCTTCGTAGATCCGTTCGCCCACCGCCTCGGCATTATCGCGCAGCTCCTTCTGATATTTCTCGATGTGGTTGAGAACCGGGGCTATCGCTTTTTCGTGTCCGAACCGATCCGGCTCGGCCATCAGCCGCTCCCGCAGAAGCGCCAGGTTGTGATCGTCTCGTTTACGAGCCGCAACGCGCGCGTCTTCTTCACGCTCTTGCGCGCCTCGTGGATGGCCTTGTCGCGCCGTTTTCCGCTGCTTCGAGCCAGTTGCGATGCCACGGAATCGATTTCTTCTCCCGCGATCCGCCGCACCGCTTCCGCCACGGATTCATTCCGCTTGATCCGATATGCCATCTCGGGGACAGCGTGCAACTCGACGGCCCTTGTGCGGATCGCCGCCGCAAGGCTCTAGGATGTGCTTCTGCGCGCCGAACGCCGCAAACGCTACACTAGACCTCATGCTGTCTGCCCCGGAGCTCGCCGCCCTGCGCTCGCGATTCCCCATCCTGGGCCACAAGACCTACCTCTACAACTGCTCGCAAGGGGCGCTCAGCGACGCGGTGGAAGCGGGCATGGCGGCCTACGCGGCAAGCTGGCGAACCTCCTCCGCGCCCTGGGACGAATGGATGGCGGCTTACGACACGTTGCGAGCCGGCTTCGCCCGTCTCATTAACGCGTCGCCGGACGAAATTGCGATCGTCACCAGCGCCTCCGCGGGAATCAATCCCATCGCCAATGCGCTGGCATTCGACAGCCGCAACAAAGTCGTGATGGGCGAATTCGAGTTCCCCACCATGGGCCATATCTGGCTGGCGCAGCGGCCGCGCGGCGCCGACGTCCATTTCCTCCCCGGCGCCGGCGATGCCGTCCCGCTCGACCGCTATGAAGAAGCCATCGATGACCGCACGCGCGTAGTCCCGCTCACCCACGTCAGTTTCCTCAACGGCTTTCGTTCCGATGTGGCTGCCGTTACGCGCATCGCTCATGCCCGGGGCGCGCTCGTCTTTCTCGACGGCTATCAGGATTGCGGCACGCGCCCGCTCGACGTAAAGGCTCTCGGCGTCGATTTCTTTGTCAGCGGCACGCTGAAATATCTGCTCGGGCCTCCTGGCCTGGCATTCCTGTACGTCCGCCGCGAGCACATAGAAAATCTCTCCCCGACGATCACCGGCTGGATGGCGCAGCGCGACGTTTTCGCCTTCGCCACGCAAGTCCTCGACCCGGCTCCTTCGGCGCGGCGCTTCGAATCGGGCACGCCGCCGATTCCCAATATCTACCAGGCGCAGCCGGCGCTGGACCTTCTCGGCACGATCGGCCTGGAGAAGATCGCGGCACAGATCGCCCATCTCACGCGAGCATTCATCGATGGCGCGCGCAGCCTCGGCATCGCCTGCAAAACACCCGCCGACAGCGTCGGACCATTGGTGGTGCTGCGATCGGCCGATCCCGCCGCGGCCATCGCCCGCCTGACGGAGCGCGGCGTAATCGTTTCGGCGCGGCGCGATGGAATCCGCTTTTCCTTTCACGTGTACAACAGCCTCGACGACGTCGATGCCGCGCTGGCCGTCCTCAGGAACAATCTCCACCTGATGGTGCGCGTGTGAAGACCGCCAACGGCGCCATCGAACAGAGCGAGCAGCTTTCACGGCAGCTTTCGGCGCGGCAGCTCGCCATGATCGGCATCGGCGGAGCGATCGGCACCGGTCTTTTTCTGGGAAGCTCGCTCGCCGTTCACACCGCCGGGCCGGGCGTGATCCTGACTTATCTCCTCGGCGCCGCCATCACGCTGCTGCTCATGGGCGCGCTCTCGGAAATGGCGGTCGCCCATCCGACCGCCGGCTCGTTCGGCATCTATGCCGAACTATATGTCCACCCGTGGGCCGGCTTCGCCATCCGATACACATATTGGGCCGCGCAGTGCATCGCCATCGGCAACGAAGCCATCGCGATCGCGATCTATTGCCAATGGTGGTTTCCAAACACGCCGAAATGGCTGTGGATTTGCGCCTTTTCGATCGCTCTCGTCACCGTCAACGCCGCCAGCGTGGGCAGCTTCGGCAGCTTCGAATATTGGTTCTCCATGATCAAGGTGGTCGCCATCGTGCTGTTCATTGTTTTCGGCGCGGTGCTCCTATTTGGATTCGGAGTGACGACGCCTGCCGGATTCCGGAACCTGACGGCCTACGGCGGCTTTTTGCCGAACGGTTTTAGGGGCGTTTGGATGGCGCTGGCCTTCGTGATCTTCGGCTACCTCGGCTCGGAGACCGTCTCGGTAACAGCGGGAGAAGCCAAGGACCCGGAAACCGCGGTGCCGCGAGCCATGCGCGGAATGGTCGCCCGGCTGATCCTGTTCTATCTGGGATCGATCGTGGTGCTGGTGAGCATCGTGCCCTGGACCCGCATTCAAACCGGCGCCGACGTCACCGCCAGCCCGTTCGTCCGCGTCTTCCACCTGATCGGCGTGCCCGCCGCCGCGCACCTCATCAACTTCGTGGTGATCACCGCCGCCGCCTCCAGCATGAACTGCAACCTCTACCTGGTAAGCCGCATGATGTTCTCGCTGGCGCGCGGCGGCTATGCGCCGCAAGTCTTCGGACGAGTGTCGCCGCGCGGCGCGCCGCTGCCGGCTCTCTTGGTTTCGGCCGCGGGACTGGCCGTCGCCGTGGTGGTCGCGCTGATCTATCCCGATGGCGCGTTTGTGTACCTCTTCGGCGTCTCGCTGTTCGGCGGGCTGTTCGCATGGCTGATGATCTTTGTCACGCACCTGTTCTTCCGCCGGAAGTGGGAAGCCGCCGGCGGACGCCGCCTGCCGGTGCGCATGATCGGCTATCCGTATACGTCCATCGCGGGCGCGCTGGCCATCGCCGCGATCATTGCCACCACCTGGTGGGTCGAGAACATGCGCGTCACCATCATCGCCGGTGTGCCGTGGCTGGTGGTGATCACCATCGCGTACATTTTCCTGAAAACGAGGAGATCCGAAACCCGATGACGAACGATGTCCTGGCTCAATTCGCGCAGGCCTTACTTACCGGCGCGATCCGCGTGATCGATCTCACTCAGCCGCTGGCCGCGGCGACGCCGGTCATTCAGTTGCCGCCGGAATTCGGCAAGACCTGGCCGTTTCGTCTCGAAGAGATCTCCCATTACGATTCGCGCGGCCCCGCCTGGTACTGGAACAATTTTGCCTGCGGCGAACACACCGGCACGCATTTCGACGCGCCCGTTCATTGGGTGACCGGCAAGGATTATCCCGATAACACCACCGACACCATTCCGCCGTCGAAATTGCTCGCGCCCGCGTGCGTGATCGATGTTTCGCGCGAAGCCGCCGCCGATCCGGATTTTCTGTTGACACCGCGCCATATCGAAAACTGGGAAGCGATTCATGGCCGCATCGAGGCCGGAAGCTGGGTTCTCATGCGGACGGATTGGTCGAAGCGTTCCGATCCGGCGGCGTTCCTGAACCTGCGCGAGGACGGCTCGCACGTCCCCGGCCCTCATCCCGACCTGGTGCCGTTCCTGGCGGGCGAACGCGATGTCATCGGATGGGGCTCGGAGGCGGTGGGCACGGATGCCGGCCAGGCATTCCGTTTCCAGCCGCCATTCCCGTGCCACAGCCTCATGCATGGCAGCAACAAATTCGGTCTGGCGAGTCTCGCCAATCTCGATCAGTTGCCGCCCAAAGGCGCCATCCTGATCGCACCGCCGCTGAAGATCGTCAGCGGCAGCGGGAGTCCCTGCCGGGTGTTGGCGCTGGTTGGAAAATAGGGAAAGCTACTCGCTGAATTCGAGCTTCTCGTACACGTCCGCCACCATGATCCGGCAGGCGACCGATCGCAGCTCCAGCGACTCTTCCGGACGGCTGACGGAAGTCAGGAGCCAGCGGCCGTCGGCTTGGCGCGCGTAGAGATCGATGTGGACGCGATCGGACGATACCAGCAGGTACTCGGTGAGGGATTCGATAGATCGGTACATTTCAAATTTCAGTCCACGATCATAGCCCTCCCTCGAAGGTGAGAGCACTTCGATCAGGAGATTCGGATTGAGCAGAGTGTCGAGCTTGCCATCCAAAAACTCCGGTTTGCCGCACAGCGCCACAACGTGGGGATACGTGTAGAGATTGGAGTTACCGGCCCGCACACGGAGATCATTCGCGTAGACACGGCAGGGCCTCGACCGAAACTGCACGCCGAGATCACGCAATAAGTTCGCGACGAGGAGGTTGTGCACTTCCGTAGCTCCCGCCATGGCGAACATCTCGCCGCGGTAGTACTCGCTTTTGAGCTCGGCGTTCCGCTCGATTTCGAGGTACTCTTCGGGAGTCAGGAGATGCTTCGGCTGAGTTGACATCGGCTGCGTCTCGGACCACCATATCATGAGCAACGGGGCAGATCCCGCGATCTGCCCCGCTCATACCAACCGAATCACGCGGTACGCTGCGTCTCGGATTTATCCCCCGAAATCGCCGCCTGCGCCGCCGCCAGGCGGGCGATCGGCACGCGGTACGGGGAACAGGAAACGTAGTTCAAGCCGACACGGTAGCAGAACTGGACCGAATTGGGCTCGCCGCCGTGCTCGCCGCAGATCCCGATGTCCAGGTTGGGCCGGGTCTTGCGCCCCAGTTCCACGGCTGTCTTCACCAGCTTGCCGACGCCATCCTGATCGAGAATGGCGAAGGGGTCGTTGGGCCAGATCTTGCGATCTTCGTAGTCCTTCTTGAACGACGTATAGTCGTCGCGCGAGATTCCCATGCAGGTCTGGGTCAGGTCGTTGGTTCCGAAACTGAAGAACTGCGCTTCCTGGGCCACCTTGTCCGCAGTCAGGGCGGCGCGCGGGAGTTCGATCATGGTGCCGACCTTATATTCGAAG
>Ga0335078_10001241_pt1 | contig 38687 bp, 38 predicted proteins | sample Lox_Sample_32_FD_206711 | JGI IMG/M metagenome (GOLD analysis project Ga0335078, IMG submission 206711) | Soil microbial communities from Loxahatchee National Wildlife Refuge, Florida, United States - Lox_Sample_3.2 | ecosystem: Environmental > Terrestrial > Soil > Wetlands | place: USA... | reverse complement strand
CAGGCTGTACGGGTAATGATAGTGGCGCGGCCGCGTTCAGGTAGTCAAGCGCGGCGCTGGCCATCGCCAGGGCCCGCGGCGCGCTGCCGAAGCCACGGCCGGCCGTAGCGTCAAAGGCGCCGCCTCCGGCGTCCGCGTTGTCCGCAGTGCACATCGTGGGTCACCTTCTGGATGGATCGGCAGCCTTGACCGGCTCCCTGCTTCGCTCTCGCGTCACCGCGCTCCCGCGCGCCATACCGGAATACCGGCCGCCAGCCCACCCAGGGCCTGGTATTAGGTTAACGGTTCGACCACCGTAAGGCAAGCGGTAAACCGGTGATCATCTTTTCGAGTGCCCGCCCGGGCTTGATCCCCCGCCCGCCGGCGGACGCAGGCGGACGCGGGCCGGCCCGCCGGGCGCGGGAACCCGATCCACGCCCAGGCCCCGCGCCCCGCAGCACCACCGCGCCGGCCGGCCACCCGCCGGCCGGCCACCACGCCACCGGGCAGGCGGGCAGGCGGGCAGGCGGGCAGGCGGGCAGCACCCCGATGCCCCATACCACCATCCGGTCCGCCGCAGAAGCGCCGCTCAGCCGGCCGACTCGAACTTGTAGCCAAGCCCACGGACGGTCACGATGTGCTGTGGCTTGGCCGGGTCGGTCTCGATCTTGGCCCGCAGCCGCTTGATGTGTACGTCGAGGGTCTTGGTGTCGCCCACGTAGTCGGCGCCCCATACCCGGTCGATGAGCTGCATCCGGGTGAGCACCCGGTCGGCGTTCCGCAGCAGCACCTGGAGCAGCTCGAACTCCTTGAGCGGTAGCTGCACCTGGTCGCCGCGGACGCTGACCACGTGCCGTTCCACGTCCATCCGGACTGGTCCGGCCTCGAGCGTCGCGTCGGTCGCCTCCTCCACGTCACCGCGCCTGCGGAGCACGGCCCGCATCCGCGCCACCAGCTCCCGCGAGGAGAACGGCTTGGTCACGTAGTCGTCGGCGCCGAGCTCAAGGCCGACCACCTTGTCGATCTCGCTGTCCTTGGCGGTCAGCATGATGACCGGCACGCTTGACCGCTCGCGCAGCGAGCGGCATACCTCGCTGCCGGGCAGCCCGGGCAGCATCAGGTCAAGCAGCACCAGGTCGGCGCCGGTGCGGTCGAACGTGTCGAGCGCGTCCGGGCCAGTCGCGCAGACGGCCACCTCGAACCCCTCCTTGCGGAGCATGTAGGAGATCGCGTCGCTGAACGATTCTTCGTCCTCGACCACGAGCACGCGTGTCACTGAAGTTCCCCTCCTGATGGGGTCGGGCGGGCGGGGCAGGGGCGGGATCGCGCGGAGTAGAGGCGAGATCGGGCGGGCAAGGGGCGGGATCGCGCGGAGTAGAGGCGGGGTTGAGCGGGCGAGGGGCGAGATCGGGCGGGCGAGGGGCGGGGGCGGGGGCGGGATTAGGCGCGCGTTCGATCGGCACTTGTGCCATCATTGTCGCTCCTAAGTGGTAGCCAGAGGATGAAGGTGGAGCCGGCGCCCTCCACGCTTCGCACGGTGACCCGGCCGCCGTGTACGACCGTCACGTGCTTCACGATGGCGAGCCCGAGCCCGGTGCCGCCGGTGGCCCGCGAGCGGGCCGGGTCGACTCGGTAAAAGCGCTCGAAGATCCGCTCTAGGTCACGCTCGGGGATCCCGATGCCCTGGTCGGTCACGCTGATCTCAACTCCGCCATCCCCCGGCTTCTTTACGCACACCACCACCCTGGTGCGTTCCGGGCTGTACACGACGGCATTCTCAAGCAGATTGCGCACCGCGGTCACCAGCAGGTCTTCCTCGCCAAGCACGCTGAGTCCACGGACGCCGATCGACGCGAGCGTGATGCCGCGCGCGTTCGCCTTCATCCGGCACCGGTCGAGCGCCTCGGCGACTACGGCGTCGATGGGCACGGGTGCCGGGTCGGGCACCGGCTCGGCCGCCTGGATCCTGGAAAGCGTGATGAGGTCCTGAACGAGGAACGTCAGCCTGGCCGCCTCCTGCCGCATCCGGCCGGCGAACCTGCGCACCGCCTCCGCGTCGTCGGCCGCGTCCTCGATGGTCTCCGCGAGCAGGGCGAGCGCGCCCACCGGCGTCTTGAGCTCGTGGCTGACGTTGGCTACGAAGTCCCTGCGCACCTCTTCGACCCGGTGCCTGTCGGTCTGGTCCTCCGCGAGCACGAGGACGAGCCCTCCGCCGCCGACGGTACCGGAGAGTGGCGCCACCCGGACCGCGAAGGTGGTGGTCCGCCCGCCGAAGCGCGGCACCGGCACCTCGAACTCGGCCTCGCGGATCTCCCCGTCCCTGCGCACCTGGCGCGCGAGGGCGGCCAGCTCGCTGACCATGAGCCGGTCGCCCTTGACGATACCGAAGGCGCGGGCCGCGGCGCTGGCGCGCAGCACGCGATCCTCGCTGTCTACGACGACGGCGGACGACGACAGCACGGAAAGCACGGACGCAATTCCCGGCGGCAGCTTCGCCGGCTGCTGCGCCGCGCGCAGTCGCGCGTTCCTCGGCTGCCGCGCTCCGCTTCCGGTGCGGGTCCTTATTGCCATGCCTCCCCCCAGGCCAGGGAAGATATGCGCCGCGTTGGCGGCGCGCACGGGCGTGACCAGTCCGTACTCACGTATCTGATGGTACGTGGACCTTCCGGGGCGCCGACAATCGGGAGATTGAGTAAAATTTCACTCTTTTCCCGATGTTCACCTTGCGACAAATTCCGAGCTACCCCGCAGACACGGTCCATTCACCGTCTGGTCGTCCTCAGCGGCCCTGGTTCTTCACGGCCTCGGCGGCGGCCTTTGCCGCTTCCTGGTCCAGGTACCGCCCGCCAGGGACCACCGGCGCGTAGCTGTCGTCGAGCTCGTAGCACAGGGGTATACCCGTCGGAATGTTTAGCTCGGCGATCGCCGCGTCGGAGATCCCGTCCAGGTGCTTGACGAGCGCGCGCAGTGAGTTACCGTGCGCCACCACGAGCACCGTCAGGCCCGCGGCGAGGTCGGGAACGATCGCGTCGTACCAGTAGGGCAGCATCCGCGCGACCACGTCGCGCAGGCACTCGGTGCGCGGCCTGAGCTCGGGCGGCAGCAGCGCGTACCGCGGGTCGCCTGCCTGGGACAGCGGGTCGTCGTCTGCCAGCGGCGGCGGCGGCACGTCGTAGGAGCGGCGCCAGGTCATGAACTGCTCGTCGCCGAACTCCTGGCGCGTCTGGGCCTTGTCCTTGCCCTGGAGCGCGCCGTAGTGGCGCTCGTTCAGCCGCCATGAGCGGTGCACCGGCAGCCAGCTGAGTCCCGCGACCTCGAGCGTCACGTTGGCGGTGGTGATGGCGCGGGTAAGCACCGAGGTGTACACGACATCGGGGCGAAGGCCGGCGTCAAGCAGCATCTGGCCGGCCGCCACCGCCTCCTGGCGGCCCTTCTCGGCGAGCCCGACGTCCACCCAGCCGGTGAACAGGCCCTTAGAGTTCCATTCGCTTTCACCATGACGCAGCAATACGAGGGTTCCCATGCGGTTCAGACTAGCTGGCAGCACCTCCTGCACCGTCAGGGGCACTGGCGCGGGACATGCCGGAAGATTTCGGGCCCTGGCGGGGTTGGTTACATCTGTGTCCCGCCTGCCCAACGGCCTTCCGCGACGGATCGCCACGCTCAGTGTCCATACGTCACCGCTCGATCAGCCGGGCACTGGCGATGCCGGGGGCCTGAACGTCTACGTTGTCCAGGTAGCTAAGCGGCTTGCCGCCCGCGGCACCGAGGTTGAGATCTTCACAAGGGCGGTCTGCAGGGACACGCCGGCACTGGCGGAGCTCGCCCCTGGCGTGCTGGTCCGCAGCGTGCCCGCGGGCCCGTTCGAGGAGCTTGACAAGCATGACCTGCCCGCACAGGTATGCCAGTTCACCCTTGAGGTGCTCCGCGCCGAGGCCGCGTCGGAACCGGGCAGGTACGACCTGGTGCACGCGCACTACTGGCTGTCGGGCAAGGTCGGTGCGGCCGCCAAGGAACGATGGGGTGTCCCGCTCGTGCAGTCGATGCACACCCTGGGCAAGGTGAAGAACGCGGCGCTCGCGGCGGGTGATGCCGTCGAGCCTGACCAGCGAATCCGCGGCGAGCTTGACGTGGTGGCCGCGGCGGACCGGCTCATCGCCAACACCGCCGAGGAGGCGCACCAGCTGACCGCGCTGTACGGCGCGGATCCGGCCAAGGTGCGGACGGTCAACCCGGGTGCGGACCTGAGCGTCTTCCGGCCAGGCGGCCCGCGGGGCCGAGCGGAGGCACGGCGCAGTCTCGGGGTCGCGCCGGACGCGGTGGTCCTGCTCTTCGTCGGCCGGGTGCAGCCGCTCAAGGGGCCGGACGTGGTGCTCAAGGCCGCGGCCAGGCTGCTTGAGGCCGATCCTGGCCTGCGCGGGACTCTCCAGGTGGTCCTCGTCGGCGGCCCTAGCGGGCGGCAGGAACGCGCCGATCCGGACCGGATGCGCGAGCTCGCCGCGCAACTCGGTATCTCCGACGCCGTCCGGTTCGAGCCCCCGTGCCCGCAGGACGAGCTTGCGCAATGGTACCGGGCGGCGACGCTGATGCTCACCCCGTCGCACTCGGAATCGTTCGGCCTTGTCGCGCTTGAGGCGCAGGCGTGCGGCACCCCCGTGGTGGCGGCCAGCGTCGGCGGGCTCCGCACGGTCGTCAGGGACGGTGTCTCCGGTGTCCTGGTGAACGGCCACGACCCCGCCGACTGGGCCCGCGCCATCCGGCGCCTGGTCAGGGCGCCAGGCGTGCTGCGGGAACTGTCGGCGGGCGCGCTGCGGCACGCGTCCGCTTTCGGCTGGTCCGCTACGGTGGACCGGCTGGCCAAGGTGTATACCGGTGCCATGGACGAGGCAGCCGTCTCCCGTGGGGACGACCCCCGGTACCTCCCTGGGCATGTCCGATGGAAAGGCGATGGTATCGGACATGCCGAACGGGTCGGGGCGTAAGCCGCCATGGCACCAGACAACGCCGCCGCCTCCGCTGCCATCCAGTCGGCCCTCGAGGGCCTTGGCCTGGCCTATGAACGCCCGGAGCCGCACGCCTACCTGGTCCGCCTTGCGGGCGAGCACAAGCTCGCCACGATGACCTGGCTGATCGCCGGGGAGCACAGCCTTCAGGTCGAGGCCTTCTTCTGCCGCCAGCCAGATGAGAACCACGCGGCCTTCTACCGGTTCCTGCTTGAGCGAAGCGCACGGATGTACGGGGTGCACTTCGCTCTCGACCGGGCCGGCGACGTCTACCTGACCGGTCGGCTGCCGCTTTCCGCGATCTCTGAGGCGGAAATCGACACGCTCCTCGGCTGTATGCTGACTTATTCTGATGAAATGTTCAATGAGGCGATAAAGATTGGCTTCGCCTCAGCGATCCGGCGAGAATGGGCGTGGCGGGAAAAGCGCGGAGAGAGCCTAGCCAACCTGCGCCCGTTCGCCGACCTTGTCACGGGCCAGGACAAGCGTGGGCGGGGACGGGTGGGAGAGAAGAAGAGCAGGCGTGAGCACACTGGATGAGGCCAGTATCCAAGTGCACCTGCATACCATCGGGGTGCATACGCTGCTGTGCGTCCTGTTCGCGCTGCTCACCGCGGGGAGCAACGCCTGTGCCTCGGTCCTGCAGCGCAAGGCGGCGGCCCAGGTACCGCCCGAGCGGTCCATGCACGTCTCGCTCATCGCCGACCTGGTCAGGCGCCGCGTCTGGCTGGCGGGCATCGGCATGGTCATGGTCGCGGCGGTGGCACAGGCCGCCGCGCTCGCGACCGGCCCGATTGCCCTGGTGCAGCCGATCTTTATCATCGAGCTGCCGGTCACGCTGGTGCTCGCCGCGATCGCCAACCACAATCGCTCGGCGCTGCGGCGGCTGCCCTGGACCGCCATCATCGTCACCACGGCCGCGCTCGGCGCCGGGCTCGCTGTCGCCCAGCCGAGTGGCGCGATCACCGCCGCGCAGGACACCAGCTGGGTGATCGCCCTCATCGCCACCGCCGCCTTCCTCGCGGTGCTCATCGGAACGGCCATGGGCACCAGGGGCGAGCCGCGGGCGGCGCTGCTCGGGCTCTCCGCGGCCTGCGGCTACGCACTGACCGCGGCGCTGATGAAGAACGCGATGTCCGACCTCGACGAGGGAGCGGTGCAGTTCTTCACCAGCTGGCACATCTACGCCACCGCCGCCGCGGGCGTGGGCGCGCTGTTCCTGCTGCAGAACGCGCTCCAGGCCGGCAGCCTGGTGGCTTCACAGCCGATGCTCACCGTCGGGGACGCGCTGATCAGCATCAGCTACGGCGTGACGCTGTTCAGCGAGCAGCTGCGCGTGGGCTGGTGGCTGGTACCGGAGATCGTCGCGCTCGCCGCGATCATCGTGGGTTGCGTGCAGATCTCCAAGTCCCCTCTAGCCTCAGAAACCTCGGGTCTGGTCACGGAAACCCCTTCGACGGTACTCTTATCGTCGTGAACAGGCTGGGCGACCTCGAACGTGCAATCATGGAAGTCCTCTGGCGGACTGATTCGGCGCTGACGGTCAGGCAAGTAAGCAACGGGCTGCCGCAGAGCCTCGCTCACACCACGGTGATGACGGTGCTTGACCGGCTGGCGAAAAAGGGATTCGCGCGCAGGGAACGGGACGGCCGCGCCTGGCGGTACCGGCCCGCCGCGACCCGCGAGGCGTACGTGGCGGAGCTGATGCTGACCGCGCTGGCGCAGACCGGTGACCGGGATGCGGCCCTGGCGAGGTTCGCGCAGAGCGTTTCCGGTGCAGAGGCAGAGGTTCTCCGTGAGGCCCTGTCCGGCCTCGAGCGGGAGCACCAGGAGAGCGCGACAGAAGGAGACAGCGGGGTCGGGTTATGGGGGCAGTGGCCGACGCGGTTCTTCTCGCCGCGGTCGCCGTAGGGAGCGTGCGCTGCGCACGCGCGATGCTGCACGTGTCCTGGCCGCGCAGGTCCCCGGCGGCCGCGATTTTGCTGTGGCAGGCAGTTGGCCTGGCCGGCGGCCTCGCGGCCGTTGGCGCGCTGCTTGCCGTCGGCGTCAGCGGCGAGGGACCTGGCACCGGGGTGCTCGGCGGGCTGGCCACGCTCACCAGGCGGCTGGCCGACGGCCAGCCCTTCGCGCCGCACCAGCCGCTCGTGCTAGCCGGCGTCAGGCTGACCTCGCTCGTCGCCGGGTTCGCGCTCTTCACGGCGCTCTGCGGGGTACTCGTCATGGCATTCGCCGACGCCGTTGCGGCGCGGCGCAGGCAGCGCGAGCTGCTCGCCCTGCTCGCGCACGGCGATCCCAAGGTTCCCGGCGCGCTGGTGGTGGACTACCCGGCGGCCGCGGCCTACTGCCTGCCGGGCATCCGCTCCCAGATCGTGGTGAGCGTCGGCACGCTTGACCTGCTCGCTCCCGCTGAGCTCACCGCCGTGCTCGCCCACGAGCGCGCCCACCTGCGCGCGAGGCACGATCTCGTGCTGATCCCGTTTACCTCGCTGCGCCGCGCGGCGCCGAGGTCCGGGCTGATCGCCCAGGCCTACCGCACGGTCGCGCTGCTCGTTGAGATGATGGCCGACGACCGCGCGCTGCGGGTCCGCGGCCTGGTGGCGAGGGAACTGGCCACCGCGCTGCTCCGGTTCGGCACCGCGGCCGCAGGCGACGCGCCCGCGGGTGCGCTTGCCGTGGCGGAGGGCGAGCTGACAGCCCGGGTGAGCCGCCTGCTCAGCCCGCCGCCCCCGCTGTCGCGCGCCGCCCAGGCGACGGTCGTGCTCGCGGCGGCGCTGCTCGTGGCGGCCCCGCTGCTGCTGCTCGTCGCCCCGTAGCGGTCACGCGGCAGCGGCACGGAGAACGGCGCAGCACGCCACCGTTCTGACTGATCCTGGGTTTTGACTTGCCGTTTACCAGGGGCCGTACGGGCCCGAGGAAGAACGGCTGCCGCGCTTGGTGTACTCGCGGACCTTGGGCCGGACGCCGAGCAGGTAGATCGCCGCGGCGACGAACGCGAGGATCGACAGGAAGCCGACGCCTCCGCCGTAGGCGGCCGAGTACAGCCCGAGCACGAACGCCACGCCAAGGATGATCAGCCACCACTGCTTGGTTAGCCGTTGCGCCGCGTTGTCGCCCATGGCCGCCGCCGCCGCGAACGCCGCCTTGGGCCGCACGATGGCGTCGACGAAGGCCCACGCCTCGACGACGAAGGCGGCGAGCGTGAGCGCCAGGAAGAAATAGTTGAGCGGGGTGTACACCCCGTTGCCGAGTACCGAGACCACGGGACTAACCTACCTCGCTTACTCGGGGTTTGCGCCGTCACCGGGTTCGCCAGGCTCAGGCTCGTCAGAAACGAGCGTCTCGTCCGGCGCGGGACGGTCGCGGATAACCGCGACGACCTCCGCGGTCGGCGGCTTCTGGCTCTCCCGCCTGAAGGACTCGTAGATCTCCACGAGCACCTGCTTCTGCCGCTCGGTGAGGTGCGGGTCGGTGAGCAGGGCGGAGCGGACCCCGGAGTCGCCTGGACGGTCCTCGAGTATGCCGGCCTGCACGTAGAGCGCCTCGGCCGAGATGCGCAGTCCCCTGGCGATCTGCTGCAGGATCTCCGCGCTCGGCTTGCGCAGTCCCCGCTCGATCTGGCTCAGGTAAGGATTGGAGACCCCCGCCTGCTCAGCGAGCTGGCGCAGGGAGATCTTCGCCTGCTCGCGCTGCTGCCTGATGTAATCACCGATGCTGTTCATGTTCGCCACAACTGCCATGCTAGCTCGCCTGCTTGCAGTTGCAAATCCGCAGCAAGCAGGGCTCTGTCGGGTCTTTGCCAGGGTTTTGCCAGGGTTTTGCCAGGGTTTTGCTAAGGCTGGCGATTCAGGTGACCGGCACGGAGGCGAGGTGCGTCCTCGCGAAGGCCAGCGTCTCCGTCAGGTCGGCGAGCCGTTCGTCCCTGGTCGCGGCGCGCCGGGTATTCACCTCGGCGCAGACCATCCCACGGTAGCCGGTGGCCGCGATGCCGCGCAGCAGCTCGGCGCACGGCTGCCTGCCCCGTCCGGGCACCAGGTGCTCGTCGGGCACCGGCCCGTTGGACACGCCGGTGCCGTCGGCCAGGTGGACGTGCGCGAGCCGTGAGCTCAGCTCGTTGGCCATCACGATCGCGTCCGAGGCGGACGCGGCGGTATGCGAGAGGTCGAGCGTCACGTTCGGGACGTCGAGCTTGGTCGGATCCCAGTGCGGCGTGTAGCCGGACACCTCGCTTGCCCCGGCCCGGATCGGGAACATGTTCTCGACCGCGAAGACCACGTCGGTCTCCTCCGACATCTTGGCGATGCCCTGCTCGAAGCCGCGGGTGTACTCGCGCTGCCAGCGGAACGGCGGGTGCACCACGACGACCTTCGCGCCGAGCCGCTCGGCGAGTTCCTTGGCGCGCAACAGCTTCGCCCACGGCTCGCGGCCCCAGACCAGCTGGGTGAGCAGCAGGCCGGGCGCGTGCACCGCGAGCACCGGGACCTGGTGGTAGTCGACCAGCCTGGCCAGGGCGTCGGCCGACTGGCTCACCGGGTCGGTGTATACCATCACCTCGAGCCCGTCGTAGCCGAGGCGCGCGGCGGTCTCGAACGCGTCAGGTGTCCGTTCCGGGTAGACGGACGAGGTGGACAGCACCACGGGAATCGACGGTAGCCCGGTCAACGCCTCCGTCCCCCTCTCACCGTGCCTCGGTGACGCATGCCTTGGTCGCTACACCCAGCTTATGCGGCGATCAGAACCGGTCCGGCGCGGAGCGCGGGGTCGCGGGGTGACGGCCGCGGCTGAATGTCGGTGCCCGCCGGTAGGGTGCGGCCATGGCGAAGTCGACGGCGGCCTTCCGGTGCACCGAGTGCGGCTGGCAGACGGCTAAATGGGTCGGCAGGTGCGGGGAATGCCAGGCGTGGGGCACGGTCGAGGAGACGGCCGTCCCCCGGCTTGTCCGTGCCGGGATCCGGGCGGCAGGCTACGGCGGCGGGACCAGCCCGCGGCTTGGCGGCGGGCCGGTGTCGACCACGGCGATGCCCATCGGGAAGGTCGACGCGGCGCAGGCCTCGGCCCGGCCGACCGGCCTTGACGAGCTGGACCGTGTGCTCGGCGGCGGCCTGGTACCCGGCGCGGTGCTGCTGCTCGCCGGCGAGCCCGGCGTCGGCAAGTCCACGCTGCTGCTCGAGGCGGGCGCCCTGGTCGCGGCGTCAGGCCCGGTGCTCTACATCACCGGAGAGGAGTCCGCCGCCCAGGTACGGCTGCGCGCGGACCGGACCGGGGCCGTACACGACAACCTGTACCTGGCCGCGGAAACCGACCTTGACGCGATCATCACGCACGTGTCCGCCGTGCAGCCGAGGCTGCTGATCATCGACTCGGTGCAGACGATCTCCGCGGGCGACGTCGACGGGGTGCCAGGCGGCGTGACGCAGGTACGTGAGGTGGCGGCGGCGCTGACCGCCGTGGCCAAAGACAGGGCCATGTCCACCATCCTGGTCGGGCACGTCACCAAGGACGGCTCGGTGGCAGGGCCGCGCACCCTGGAGCACCTGGTCGACGTGGTGCTGCAGTTCGAGGGGGACAGGCATTCACGGCTGCGGATGGTCCGGGCGGTCAAGAACAGGTACGGGCCGACCGACGAGGTCGGCTGCTTCGACCTCGGCGAGTACGGCCTTATCGGGCTCGCCGATCCGAGCGGCCTGTTCCTTTCCAGGCATCGCGAGCCGGTGCCCGGCACCTGCGTCACGGTCACACTTGAGGGTCGGCGGCCGCTGCTCGCGGAGGTCCAGGCGCTGGTGGGCCACTCGGTGCTCGAGGTGCCGCGCCGCGTGACCTCGGGGCTCGACGCCTCACGGGTCGGCATGGTGCTCGCGGTCCTGCAGCGCCGCGCCGAGGTGAAGGTCGGCAAGTCCGACGTCTACGCCGCCACGGTGGGCGGCGTACGGCTCACCGAGCCGTCCGTCGACCTGGCCGTCGCGCTCGCCATCGCGAGTTCGGTAGCCAACCTGTCCCTCGCCCAGGGCGTGATCGCGGTGGGCGAGGTCGGCCTGGCCGGCGAGGTGCGCAACGTGGCCGGCGTGCCGCGCCGTGTGGCCGAGGCGGAGCGGATGGGCTTCCGCCAGGCGATCGTCCCCGTCGGCTCAGCCGACGGCTTCACGGCCGGGCCGGCGGTGGAGGTCATCGAGGTGGAGGACGTGCGCGAGGCGCTCAAGGCAGCCTTCCGCGGGTAAGCCGGCGATACTGAACGCGCGGACCGTGCTCGCCTGGCCGTTGCTCATCGCCACCGCGTCGAACGTGCCTGACTCGCCTGCCGCCAGCGCGCCGCCGCAGCCCGATGGCCTGGTTGCCCTGGGATTCCAGGTCAGCGTCAGTACCTGCGGGACGCCGAGCGTGAAGCGGGCAGGCTTGGCCGGCGCGGGGCGGCACGCCGCCGAGTCCCACACCACGCGGCCATCGCGCGTCACGATCACCTGGACCGCGCCAGCGCCGAACGGCAGCGTGCACGCGGCGGCCTTGGTCGAGACCGCGTACACGCTGAAGGCAGGCCTGGCACCCCGCGCGTAGCTAGCCTGGCTGGTGAACAGGCTGAGCACGACGCCGGCCGGCGCGCACGGTGACGTCGCCGCCGCGCTCGCCGTCGGGCTCGGGTTCCCGCCCGTGGCCGTACGCTTCGTATTGGCCGGCTTCGCCGCCGCCGTGGACGCCGGCACGGACGGCGACACGGACGGCGACACGGACGACGCCGTGGACGGCGGCACGGACGCCGCGGGCGCCGGGCTCGCCCAGGTGCTGCCGTACACGGCCTTGGGCAGCACCTGCCGCTTGTCCAGCGCCGCCACCGACTGGCGCGCCTTAGCGGTCGCCCGCCCCGACGGCGAGTGAGCGCCGGGAATCAGCCAGGCGCACCCGCCAAGCGCGATGACCCCAGCGCAGAGGATCAGGAACCTGCGCCGCCAGTAGACCCGGTCAGCCCCCAGGTTCCATCCGTCGTCCACCGTGGTGTCGTACCTGGAGTCGTACGCGCTGTCGTACTTCTCGCTCAGCCCCTCTTCGTCACTGTCCGCATCCATCCACATCCAATTAGTATGCGACCGATTACTCTCGGCATCCGGTAGCCGCGCCGGCCGGCATCTTCGATCGGCTTCCCTTAGGTCGGCCGACCAGGCGGAGGCGTCGCATTGGCCCTGGGGTCCCCAGGGCCAATAGAGCCGTACCGGGGGAACCCCGGGCCAAAACCCCGGAGTCAGTCACTGGGCTCCTGCGCAAGGTTTGTCGGCGGTTGAGGTTGGTGCGCTCTCTTAGCGGCAGGTAGGGCTCATGCGAGGTCAGGCCGGGAGGGCGAAGCGGCCGTCTGGCAGGGGGTCGACCAGGCCGTCTGCGACAAGGCCGTCCAGGGCGCGGGCACGCTGGACGGGCTCGGGCCAGGCGGCGTCAAGGCGGGCCTGCGTAACCGGCTCACGGGTGTCCCTGAGTACCGCCAGCAGGCGGCCACGGCACTGCCTGTCGGTGCCCTCATAGGTCTGCCCTACGGGGCGGATCGCGGTGGCTGGGCTGCCTGCGGCCAGCCAGGCGCACTGCTGGGCGAGAGGGCAGTCATCGCAGCGAGGGGCTGCGGCGGTGCAGATGAGCGCGCCCAGCTCCATGACGGCGACGGACCAGCGCGCCGCCACGGCGTCGTCGTCGGGCAGCAGCGACTCGGCGAGGCGGTACTCGGCCACCGATGGCTGCGCGGTGGGGAACTCGCGCCCCGACTCCAGGCGCGCCAGCACCCGGCGGACGTTGGTGTCAAGGACGGCGTGCTTGCGGCCGAAGGCGAACACGGCCACCGCGGCCGCCGTGTAGGCGCCGATCCCCGGCAGCGCGAGCAGTTCGTCCCTGCTCGACGGAAGTTCGCCCCCGTACTTCTGCGTCACGATCGTGGCGGTCTCGTGCAGCCGCAGCGCCCGCCTCGGGTAACCCAGGCGTCCCCACTGGCGCACCGCCTCTCCCGCGGGGTCACCCGCCTGCGCGGCAGGCGTAGGCCAGCGCGCCAGCCAGGCCTGGTAGGCGGGCAAGACCCGGCTCACCGGCGTCTGCTGCAGCATGATCTCGCTAACCAGGACTGCCCACGGTGACACCCCAGGCGCCCGCCAAGGCAGGTCCCGCCCGTGAGCCGCGTACCAGCCAAGCACCGCGTCGGCGTATGGGAACGACATGAGGAGCATTATCCGCGATCACAGACACCTGCCGGGTGGCCTTTCCGGCCGCTGAGAGCTCGCGCGGGGGGCGCTGAGGTGCTGAGGCGCGCCCTTGGGGCGGCCGATCGGTTTTCATCGGACGCCACACGAGACGCGCAGCAGCACCCGGCGCCCCCACGCACCCCGCCAGCAATCTCAGCCACCGAGACCACCGAGACCACCGAGACCACCGAGACCACCGAGACCACCGACAAGCCCATGGGCGTAGAAACGCGGAGCGGGCCGGGAATGCATGTTCCCGGCCCGCTCCGCGTCTTGCGGACTAGCAGGGCTAGCCGACGGCCTGGGCGGTGCCCGGGCCCTCGCTTGACGGCCCGGCGGCCGGGTTGGTACCGCTGGACGGCTCGCTTGCCGTGGCGGCGACCAGGGCGGCCGCGTCGGGCACCGAGTCCGGCTTCGGCCGGCCGCCGAAGGTGAACTTCGCTTCCTCGCCGCTGCTCTCGGCATCGACGGTCACGATCGTTCCCGGCCGGAGCTCGCCGAACAGGATCTTCTCGGACAGCATGTCCTCGATCTCCCGCTGGATCGTCCTGCGCAGCGGCCGCGCGCCGAGCACCGGGTCGTACCCGCGCTCGGAGAGCAGCTTCTTCGCCGCCAGGGTGATCTCGATGCCCATGTCCCGGTCCTTGAGCCGGTCGTGGACCTTGTTGATCATCAGGTCGACGATCTCGAAGATCTCCTCCTGCGCCAGCTGGTGGAACACGATGATGTCATCGACACGGTTCAGGAACTCGGGCCGGAAGTGCTGCTTGAGCTCCTCGCCGACCTTTGCCTTCATCCGGTCGTATGAACCGCGGGTCTCGCCCTGCCGTGCGAAGCCGACCGACACGCCCTTGGAGATGTCCTTCGTCCCCAGGTTCGTGGTCATGATGATCACGGTGTTCTTGAAGTCGACCATGCGGCCCTGGGCGTCGGTCAGCCGGCCGTCTTCCAGGATCTGCAGCAGCGAGTTGAAGATGTCCGGGTGTGCCTTCTCGATCTCGTCGAACAGGACCACGGAGAACGGCCTGCGGCGAACCTTCTCGGTGAGCTGGCCGCCCTCCTCGTAGCCGACGTAGCCGGGCGGGGAGCCGAACAGCCGGGAGACCGTGTGCTTCTCCATGTACTCGGACATGTCGAGCTGGATCAGCGAGTCCTCGTCGCCGAACAGGAACTCCGCGAGTGTCTTGGAAAGCTCGGTTTTACCGACGCCAGACGGGCCGGCGAAGATGAACGAGCCGCCAGGGCGCTTGGGGTCCTTCAGCCCGGCGCGGGTGCGCCTGATGGCCTGAGACAGCGCCTTGATCGCGTCGTTCTGGCCGATGACCCGCTTGTGCAGCTCATCTTCCATGCGGAGCAGCCGCTGCGACTCCTCCTCGGTGAGCTTGAAGACGGGGATGCCGGTCGCGGTGGCGAGGACCTCGGCGATGAGCTCCTCGTTGACCTCGGCGACCACGTCCATGTCGCCGGCCTTCCACTCCTTCTCCCTGGCTGCCTTCTTGCCGAGCAGTTGCTTCTCCGTGTCCCGCAGCGCTGCCGCCTTCTCGAAGTCCTGGGAGTCGATGGCCGACTCCTTCTCCTTGCGGACCTGAGCGATCTTCTCGTCGTACTCGCGCAGGTCCGGCGGCGCCGTCATGCGGCGGATACGCATCCGGGACCCGGCCTCGTCGATCAGGTCGATCGCCTTGTCTGGCAGGAACCTGTCGCTGATGTAGCGGTCGGCAAGCTGGGCGGCGGCGACCAGGGCGCCGTCCGTGATGGACACCCGGTGGTGCGCCTCGTACCGGTCGCGCAGGCCCTTGAGTATCTCGATCGTGTGCGCGATCGTCGGCTCAGCCACCTGGATCGGCTGGAAGCGGCGCTCAAGAGCGGCGTCCTTCTCCAGGTACTTGCGGTACTCGTCGAGCGTGGTGGCGCCGATCGTCTGCAGCTCACCGCGGGCGAGCATGGGCTTGAGTATGGACGCGGCGTCGATCGCGCCCTCGGCCGCGCCCGCACCGACGAGCGTGTGGATCTCGTCGATGAACAGGATGATGTCACCGCGGGTGCGGATCTCCTTGAGCACCTTCTTGAGTCGCTCCTCGAAGTCACCGCGGTACCGGGAGCCGGCGACGAGTGCGCCGAGATCGAGGGTGTAAAGCTGCTTGTCCTTGATCGTCTCGGGGACCTCGCCCTTGACGATCTTCTGCGCGAGTCCCTCGACCACCGCGGTCTTGCCGACGCCAGGCGCGCCGACCAGGACCGGGTTGTTCTTGGTGCGCCGCGACAGCACCTGCATAACCCGCTCGATTTCCTTCTCACGGCCGATCACCGGGTCGAGCTTGCCCTCGCGGGCGCCCTGGGTGAGGTTACGGCCGAACTGGTCGAGCACCAGCGAGGTCGACGGCGCGGCCTCGGTGGAACCGCTCGCGGCCGACGTCGGCTCCTTGCCCTGGTAGCCGTGGAGCAACTGGATGACCTGCTGGCGGACTCTGTTCAGGTCTGCGCCCAGCTTGACAAGGACCTGGGCGGCGACGCCGTCGCCCTCCCGGATCAGGCCAAGCAGGATGTGCTCGGTCCCGATGTAGTTGTGACCGAGTTGCAGGGCCTCACGCAGCGAAAGCTCAAGCACCTTCTTCGCACGGGGGGTGAACGGGATGTGCCCAGACGGCGCCTGCTGGCCCTGGCCGATGATCTCCTCGACCTGCTGCCGCACCGCCTCCAGGCTGATCCCGAGCGACTCGAGCGCCTTGGCCGCAACCCCCTCGCCCTCGTGAATGAGGCCGAGCAGTATGTGCTCCGTGCCAATGTAGTTGTGATTGAGCATCCTGGCTTCTTCTTGCGCCAGGACAACAACCCGCCGCGCCCGGTCGGTGAACCTCTCGAACATGTCGTCGCTCTCCTCACAGCGGGGATCGGCAGGCTTCGGCGTGCCTGCCTGCCTGCTCCGCATGCTAGCCGCGTGCCCGACCCTGTACGTAACGCGATTATGCGCCAACTACAGGAAACGTTCCCCGGACACCGCTCCTTCACCCCATCCAACAGCGTCAATTGGCGGCATAGTTCCAAGTACGCCACCAGCGAACGCGCTGGGCAGGGCAGCGATACGCCCCGAGCGAACAGGGTCTACAGAGACGCGGCAGCCGCGGACGGAGGAGCTGACGTGGGGACGGGCCCCGCGACAGCACGTCGACCGCCTCGGCGACGTACCCGCAGGCGGTTGCTCGAGGTACCCGGCGGTCATGCACCAGGGCCTCGATCCGGGTCACGGATCAAGCGTAGCGAGAACTGCCTGCTCACGGCGGGGACAGGTAGCGGACACACCTCGCGGGGACTTCGAGGACCCTCGCCTCGCCCCGCCCCGGTCAAGGCCGGGACTTTTCTGCTCTTTCAGTGAGTGGGCACCCATATGCCGTTTCGGCCCGGTGCCGGAATACGGCGAACTCGGAACTATTGTCTTGGGGATGTCCCAGCGGGTCGAAGCGAGATGTTTCATACACCATAGGCCGGATATCTGCAGTGCACGGATCGTGTTCGAGCAATTACAGAAAGTATTGACGTCGGCAGGTGGCGCCGGTTAATCTTTCGTTAGGCAGCTTTGATCTCAGGGGCGGCCATCCAGTGGCGTGGCTGTCAACGTACAATGCGCCGATCTGTCCGGTGGAGAGGCTGGAGGCCAGGCAGGTAACAAGCGGATCGTCGGCGAAGGGGGCGGTCTTTCATGAGAGTCTGGCCACGGGGGTTCTTCGGTGATTCGGGGGCGTATACCGCCTTTCAGAAGAGCGTTGAGGTTCACCGGATCGGGTACGGCTGCCTGCAGGACGCGGAACTGAAGCTAGGGGAGCGGTATTCGACGGTGGCTGTTGCCTGCACGCTGCCCGAACCGTCGGCAACGCAGGGCGAGAGGACAGCCGGAGAACTGGCGGCCGAGATGGCCGAGCCCGCCGCCGCCAGCCCGGGTGGCGCTAGGCACCGGACCCCGCCACCGCAGACCTAACCCAGGAAACGGCCGGATAGGGCCTAGGTAGACGCCGCCCGCTCCCGCATTCACCTAACCATGCCCAGCTGCAATTGTGCAGCGCAAGCAACCATTACACGGCCGGGACTGCCAAATGCATACCGGCAAAGGCAGTTCGCGAGTACGGCGATCGACGCGTAGGCACACAGACGCAGCCACGGAGCGTGAGGAATCCATGAAATTCGACAAGACTATCTCATATGAGGACGATCCGGCATATGGCGATCCAGGCACCTTCTATGACAATTTTTATGACTCTATGCCAGCCGGTGACGTATACGGCCTTTTCAGATACGCGCACAGGGCCATGGAGCGTCCGTATCGGAAAAACGATAAATACCAGGATGTCATCGAAGTCGGCGCGGGCACAGGCAATCATTTTGGATTTGTGCGACACGCGTTCACGCAGTATACACTCACTGATTTGCGGGAGGCATCAGTCGAGAAAGCGAAGGCTTCGTTTGCCAATGACCCGCGCGTCACTTGCTCTGTCGCTGACGCACAGGATCTCCCCTACGATGACCAGTCCTTCGACCGCCTGATCGCGACCTGCGTGCTGATCCACCTTCCGCAGCCGGAGAGGGCTCTTATCGAGTGGCGCCGAGTTGTCCGCACCAACGGTATCGTCACGATCTATGTCCCAAACGAAGGTCCGCTTCTTCACCTCGTCCGGGACTGGACCAGCACCAGAATAGTTTACCGCTCGACGAGTTTCCGCGGCTACGACCTTGCTCTCGCAAGAGAGCACCCCAACCGCAGTCAAGCCCTCGACCTTCTCATAGCACACACCTTCAGGAAGGATCGCCTGATACGCGCAGGCTGGCCAGTCCATTCCAGCCCACGAGCTTGTAGGCTATTTACAGTCTATCAGGCGAGGGTCCTTTCTTGAGAAGATCCTTAGTACTCCAGCGGCACTTCGTGACCGGGCCGAATGTGGCGGTGGACATGATGCGGCCACCGCCCGGGCCTGCCACTACCGCCGACGAGCCTGCCCGGTACCGAAATACGGTGAGCTCGGAACTACCGTCCTAGGGAGTCTCAGCGTGTCGAAGCGAGATGTTTTATATACCACAGGCTGGATATGCGCACTTCACGGAGCGTATTTGAGCTATTGCAGAGAGTATTGACACGACAGGTTACACCAGTTAATCTTTCACTCGGCAGCTTTGATCTCACGACGCGTAGTCACACAGACGCGGCCAAGCAGCGGGAGGAATCCATGGGCATCAGGGGAATCAGGGAGACCAGGGACATCAACAAGATAATGCCATACGAGGACGATCCGAGGTATGGCGATCCAGACACCTACTACGCCGAGTTTTGTGATCTTGCGCCATGCGGTGGCGCAGACGGCCTCTTCGGGTACGCGCACAGGGCCATAGAGCGCCCGTATCGGCCAGGCGATAAATACTCGGATGTCATCGAAGTCGGCGCGGGCACGGGCCTTCATTTTAGGTTTGTGCAACACGCATTTATGCGGTATGAACTCACTGAACTGCGGGAGGCATCAGTCGAGAAAGCGAGGACTTCGTTTGCCAATGACCCGCGCGTCACCTGCTCTGTCGCTGACGCACAGGATCTCCCCTACGAGGACCGGTCCTTCGACCGCCTGATCGCGACCTGCGTGCTGATCCACCTTCCGGAGCCCGAGAAGGCTCTCATGGAGTGGCGGCGAGTTGTCCGCACCAACGGTATCGTCACGTTCTACGTCCCACGCGAGGGTGCGCTTCTCGACCTCGTCCGACGCTTGACCACCATCAGAGAGGCTAAGCGCTTGGGCTACCACGGCTACGAGCTTATGATGGCAAGAGAGCACGGCAGGCGCAGTCAAGCCCTCGACCGTCTCATAGCGCACCAGTTCCGCAAGGATCACCTGATACGCAGAAGCGGGCCGCTCCCTTCCAGCCCACCGGCTTTCAGACTGTACACGGTCTATGAAGCGAGGATCCTCACCTGAGGAGATCGTTGTTCTGCGCGGAATCGCCACCACTGGGTTTCGGGCAGGAAATACTAGATGTCCGCAGCGTCCGTCCTGCCTTGTGAGCAGGCGCGGGTTGTCGGTATGCGGCGGCGGTTTCACCCGGTGCCGCCTGCCGGTCAAGTAGCCGACCTGGTCCGGGTCGTCAAGCGATACCGTTCCTTGGCCCATCTGCTGCCGGACGATCCTGACCTGCGCCGAGGGCCGCAGCAACGTGGCGGTGGCCCGGCTGGACATCAGCCGGACCACGGGCCGCCCATCCTGGCCAGGATCCGCGGCCCCAGGCAGCAAACCCGCCCGCTGGATCCGCATCGACACCGGCTACGAGAACCTCCGCACCGGCCTGCAGTCGCTCGCGACGACCTTGGGATCTGCCCGGCCCGGCCACCGCATAGACAACATCTTGTCGATGCGGTTCACGCAAGGCGGCTAGTGCGCCGCTTCGTACTCGGCGACGATGTTGGCCGGGATCCGGCCGCGCTCATTGACCTTGTGCCCGTGAGACCGGGCCCACTCGCGGATGCGCGCGCTCTGCTCGCGCCCGGCGCCGTTGCGCTGGCGGCGGCGCCGAACCTGGGCGCTGCCGGATTTGCGCGCGTGTTCCACATACTGGGCAAGCTCGCCCCGTAGCTCGTCCGCGTTGCCAGAGCTGAGATCGATCTCATAGGCGACGCCGTCAAGCCCAAAGCTCACGGTCTCAGTTGCCTCGCTACCGTCGATGTCGTCGACCAGTAGCACCTGTACCTTCTGCGCCATGGAGATTCAGCCCTTCTGCGGTGCAACCATTTTCGGATGCTAAACATATACCCAGGTCTTGAAGCGCACAATTCAGGGGTGCACAGTTTCTTCACAGCCAGATAGCCGCACGGGAACTGCAACGGGCGATGGCGCTAGGGAAGTTCACGTCTTGTATCTGTCAAGTGACGTATCGAACAATGGGTGCACACTCCGCATATCACCCAGCCGGGGCCCTGGATGTGCGCAAACTCACTGCGGAAGTTATGTTCCCGGGGGACGACTCCCGGACTAGACCACCCAAAGAGCAAGCACATCGAGGACGCATAGCCTCTGTGCGCAAGTGCATAGGACCGCACGTCTAGATAAAACGCAGATGTCGCGAAATGTCAGCTTCTGCCCTGCTCTTGCTCCGCGGGCTCCTCGGTTCGCTTGTCCGTCGCCGCCGCCTGCGTGCGGGCCCGGCGCTTTGGCGCCAGTTCCCTGCGCAGGATGGCCCATGCGCCGACAAGAAAGGCGGCGCAGACAATCGCCGGCGGGGCGAGCGCGGCAAGGTCCTGCATCATGGAAGGTTTACCTCGGCCCATGTGGTCAGTCGCGGTCTGCCACTTCTTCGTCGCGGGCATGGCACGGCGACCAGACACGACTGGAGATGTGCCCGCACTAGGCACTCTACCCGCCAGCAGGAAACCGCCTGCCGGGCAGGCGCGGTGCGCTCACCCGGCCAAGGACGCGCAGTCGTCCGCGGAGGCCGTTTCCACAGGCTAACAAACGCAGCAGCATGCGCGTGTTTCCCAGGGTGTTAGGTTTCACCCGGTCCAGATCGAGGAACTCCGCGACGCCGTCATCGTAAGACCTGAGCAACTCTGCGTACACTTCTGGCGAGACTGGCGTTCCGTTGATTTCACGGAAACCATGGCTGGCGAAGAAGGAGACCGCGAAGGTCAGCACGAAAACGCGCCTTACGCCCACCGCCCGCGCGCGGTCAAGCAACTCGTCGACGATGAGATGCCCGATGCCCGCGCCCCGCCTGCGTACATCAACCGCGACGGTTCTGAGCTCCGCGAGGTCCTCCCACATAACGTGCAGCGCGCCACATCCGACAACGGCGTGGTCGGCGGACGCCTCGGCGACGGTGAACTCGAGGATGTCTTCGTAAAGGTTCACCGTGTGCTTCTCGAGCAGCCGTCGCGACCCGGTGTTCTGATCGATCAGCCCACGGATTTCCGCCACGTCCGTGGTGCGCGCTTGCCTCACTATGTGCTCCATCGCGGGACTACTGTAGCGCTGAATTACAATCGGGCGGGCACGCCGAGTATCGACAGGGTCATCCGAAATGCGCTTCGCCACCGCTCCGTTACGATCCGGCATCGGCGCGGGGCGCTATTACCACAAACTAGGCAATCCGCGCGACCGAACGCTGATGCTGTCAGAATAAGAAAACTTCTCCCGAGTCGGTTGGCAGCGGGATCACGATCTAATATCGTGCATCGACGTGCGTACAGTCAGCCGACGAGTCGGGCCACTTGCCGCGGCCGCGGTTACCGCTGCCGTCCTGCTTCAGTGCGGCGCGAGCCAGGCGCAGACGGTCGCCTCAACGCCGCCGCTCAAGGAGCTTGTCGCGCAGGCTACCCAGCTGTCCAACGAGGTTGACTCGCTCGGCCAGCAGTACGACGGCCTGCAGATCCAACTCGCGCACGCCGACTCAGAGGTGCGCATCGCAAAGCAGGCGGCCGCCCGGGCGGAGGCGGCGATGGCAGGCGGCGAGAAGGCGGTCGCGCAACTCGCCGCGATGAGCTACATGAACGGCGGCATGGACCCCACGCTGCAGATGCTCACAAGCGGCAATCCCGACCTGTTCCTCGGCCAGGCCGCCACCGTAGAGCAGCTCAACGACGAGGCGGGCATGCGGGTCACCACCCTGCAGCATCAGCAGGCCACCGCCGAGCGGGCGCAGGCGACCGCTCGCGAAGAGATCGACACCGCCAACCAGCTCAAGTCAGAGATCAACAGCAAGGTGAAGAGCATCAACGCCAAGCTTGACATCCTGAACAGCTCGGCGATGGCGCAGGCGATGGCCGTATTCGACAAGACCGGCTCCTACCCCGACGTGGTGCTGCCCGAGGCCACCAACGTCGGGACGACGGCGCTGCGCGCCGCGCTGACGCAGCGCGGCAAGCCGTACGTCTGGGGCGCGGCAGGCCCGGACTCCTACGACTGCTCCGGCCTTATCGTCTGGGCATTCGCCCAGGAGGGCATCTCGCTACCGCACTACACCGGCTCGCTGTGGAATTCCGGCATGCACGTCTCACGAGCCGACCTTGAGCCTGGTGACCTGGTGTTCTTCTTCGCCGACATCAGCCACGTCGGCATGTACATCGGCAACGGCCTGATGGTCGACGCGCCGAGCGCCGGCCAGGACGTCCAGGTACAGCCGATCTTCGACGCGTACGTCGGCGCGGTCCGCATCGCGTAGCGAGCCCTAATCCGCTGCGGCCCTCGTTCGCGGGGTACGGGGGGCGTCCCCCCGGAGAACTACTGCCGAACGAACGGGAACAGGATCGTCTCCCTGATGTTCTCGCCGGTAAGCATGATCATCAGGCGGTCCATGCCCATGCCCATGCCACCGGACGGCGGCATCGCGTGCTCGAGCGCGAGCAGGAAGTCCTCATCGAGTTCCATGGCTTCCTGGTCGCCGCCCGCCGCGAGCAGCGACTGCGCGGTGAGCCGCTCCCGCTGCACAACGGGGTCCACGAGCTCCGAGTAGCCCGTGCCGAGCTCGGTGCCGAACGTCACCAGGTCCCACCGCTCGGCAAGCCGCGGGTCCGAGCGGTGCTGCCTGGTGAGCGGCGAGACCTCGACGGGGAAGTCGCGGTAGAACGTCGGCTCCGCGGTCTGCTTCTCCACCAGCCGCTCGTACATCTCGAGCACGACCTGACCCCGGTTCCACGACGGCTGGAGCGGCACGTCGAGCTTCTCGCACAGCGTGAGCAGCTCAGGCAGCTCGGTGTCCGGCGTGATCTCCTCGCCCGCCGCCAGCGAGATCGCCTCGTGCACGGTCAGCGACCGCCACTCGCCGCCGATGTCCCACTCGGAACCGTCGGCACGGCGGATCACGGTGGAGCCGAACGCCGCGACCGCCGCGTTCTGCACCATCGTCTGGGTAAGCTCGCCGATCCCGTTGTAGTCGGAGTACGTCTGGTACGCCTCGAGCATGGTGAACTCGGGGTTGTGCGTGGTGTCCACGCCCTCGTTGCGGAAGATCCGACCGATCTCGAATACCGACTCGATCCCCCCGACCACCAGGCGCTTGAGGTAGAGCTCAAGCGCGATCCGCAGGTACAGCTTCGCGTCGTAAGCGTTGCCGTGGGTGACGAACGGGCGCGCGTTCGCCCCGCCGTGCAGCCCGGTGAGCACCGGCGTCTCCACCTCGAGGAAGCCACGGGAGATCAGCGTGGACCGCACCGACTGGACCACCGCGGAGCGCGTCTCCGCGAGTTGCCTGGCGCGCGGGTTGACGATCAGGTCGACGTACCGCTGCCTCACCCGCGACTCCGGGTCGGTGAGCCCGGCGTGCTTCTCCGGCAGCGGCCGCAGCGACTTGGCGGTGATCGCGAAGGAGCCGGCAAGCACGGAAAGCTCGCCGGACCGCGAGGTGATCACCTCGCCGGTCACCCCGACGTGGTCACCGAGGTCGACGTACCGCTTCCACCTGGCAAGCTCGTACTCGCCAACGCTGGCGAGCGAGATCATCACCTGGATGTCGCCGGTGCCGTCGCGCAGCGTCGCGAAGCAGAGCTTGCCGCCGATCCTGGAGAGGATCACCCGTCCCGCCACGCCCACGGTCTCGCCGGTGGCCGTGTCCGGCGGGAGCGTACCGTGCGCGGCGCGCAGCGCGCCGATCGTGGTGGTGCGCGGGTAACCCACCGGGTAGGGCTCGACGCCCGACTCAAGCATCCGGGAGCGCTTCTCTAGCCGGACGCGCACCTGCTCGGGAACCTCTGCGGGGGGTACGGTGGGTCGCTCCCCAGGGAGATCACTGTCGTCAACCACGACCGAAGGCTACAGTGGATCGGCCGCCACGGGCACATCGTTTGATCCCGCCCGCGTGCCGTGCGCCCTTACCCCGTGGCCCTGGCGCCGTCAGGCGAGGCGGGCTCGCCTTCCTGGCGGGCGCCCTCCGCGCGCAGGCTGGTCCCCGCGTTCCGCTCCCACGCCAGCCGCAGACCGATCAGCGTGAGCCACGGCTCGTGAGCGTCGATGACTGGCACCTCCTCGATCACAAGCGGCGCGAGCCCGCCGGTGGCGATCACCGTCACGGCGCCCGGGTCGTCCGGCGACAGCTCGAGCGCCATCCGCCGCGCTATCCCCTCGACCTGCCCGGCGAACCCGTACACGATCCCCGACTGCAGTGCCTCGACCGTGTTCTTGCCGATCACCCGCGGCGGCCTGGTCAGCTCCACCTTGAGCAGCTGCGCAGCACGCCGGGACAGCGCGTCCACGGAGATCTCGATGCCGGGCGCGAGCGCCCCGCCGACGAACTCGCCCTTCGCGCTCACCGCGTCGAAGTTGGTCGACGTGCCGAAGTCAACGACGATCGCCGGGCCGCCGTACAGGTGCACGGCGGCGAGCGAGTTCATGATGCGGTCGCTGCCGACCTCCTTGGGGTTGTCCATCCGGATCGGCACCCCGGTCTTCACGCCCGGCTGCACGATCACCGCGGGGATGTCCGGATAGTACCTGTTGACCATCTCGCGCATCTCATGCAGCACAGACGGCACCGTGGAGCACAGCGAGATTCCCGCCAGGTCCGACTCCTGCACCACGACGGACCGAGCGAGCAGGCCGTACAGCAGGGCCGCGATCTCGTCCGCCGTCCGGTCCTGCACCGTCGCGATCCGCCAGTGCTCGACGATCGTGTCTCCGTCGAACACGCCGAGCACCATGTTGGTGTTCCCGATGTCAATCGTCAGCAGCATGCCGCTCCGTCCCCGAGTCGCACTGTCACGTTGTCGATGAGCCTGGTGGTGCCCACTCGCGCGGCGATCGCGAGCACTGCCGAGCCGTGAAAATCAAGATCGTCCAGCCGAACGGGCGCGTAGCTCCGCGCATCGACGAGCGCGAGGTAGTCCAGCCGCGGCACGGTGCCGTCAAGCACGGTGCCGTCAAGCACGGTGCCGTCAAGCACGGTGCCGTCAAGCACGGGGTGGTCAAGCACGGGGTGGTCAAGCACCGCCTGCGCGGCGGCAAGGACCGCGGCCGACCCGGCGCCGGCGGCCGCCGCGCCCGCCGACAGCGCACGGTACAGCACCGGTGCCACGGCCCGCTCCTCGGGCGACAAGTACTTGTTCCTGCTTGACAGGGCGAGCCCGTCGGCGGCCCGCACCGTCGGCACCGCCTCGATTTCTATCCCGAGCCCGAAGTCGGCGCACATCCTGCGGACGAGCACGAGCTGCTGCGCGTCCTTCTGCCCGAACACGGCGATGTCCGGGCGAACCAGGCTGAACAGCTTGAGCACCACGGTCAGCACGCCGTGGAAGAACCCGGGACGGAACTCGCCCTCGAGTATCTGCCCGGTCGGCCCAGGGTCAACGCTGATGAGCTGCTCCTGCGGGTACATCTCGCGGACCGAGGGCGCGAACACCAGGTCGGCGCCCTCGGTCTGGCAGGTGGCCAGGTCCGTGTCGAGCGTGCGCGGGTAACTGTCCAGGTCCTCATTCGGGCCGAACTGGAGCGGGTTGACGAAGACCGAGACCGCCACCGCGCCGGCCGGCCCCGCAAGCTGGCGCGCCCGGCGCAGCAGCGCGCGATGCCCGTCGTGCAGCGCCCCCATGGTGGGCACGAGAACCACAGGGGCCGGATGTCCCACGGGGGGGAGACCCCCCGTATCCCCCGACTGCCCGCCCGATGGCAAGACCGGCCATCGGATCGGGCGCGCGAGAGCGGCCTCTAGTTCCGCGCGGGTGCCTGCGACGATCACCGGCGGTCTCCGAGCACGTCGAGCAGGCGCTCCGCGTCGCTCGCGCTCAGCATCCCCGCGGCGAGCGCCCGGTCGGCGGTCAGCCTGGCGAGCGCGAGGTAGGCGGGCAGCGCGCCGGGTTCCGCCGCCGCGATGGCCGCCACGTGCGCGGCCACCGTGCTTCCGTCGCCGCGCGCCACCGGCCCGGTCAGTCCCGCGTCGCCGAACCGCAGCGCGTTGTCGAGTGCCGCGCCGAGCAGCGGGCCGAGCATCCGGTTCGGGTTCTCCGCGCCCGCGTGCCGCAGCAGCGCCGCCGCCTCAGTGACCAGCGTGACCAGGTGGTTGGCGGCGAAGGCGAGCGCGGCGTGGTACAGCGGGCGGTCCTGCTCTGCGATGAACACCGGCTCGCCGCCCATCTCGATGACGAGAGCCTCGGCCGCGGCGCGGAGCGGTTCCGGCGCGGTCACACCGAAGCAGACGCCCTTGATCCGGTCCACGTCGTCCTCCCGCCCTGTGAAGGTCATCACCGGGTGCAGCGCGAGCGGCAGCGCGCCCGCCCTGGTGGCCGGCTCGAGCACACCCGTGCCGTGAGCGCCGCTCGCGTGCGCCACCAGCCGCCCGGCGTACGGCGCGCCGGTGGCCGCGAGCCCAGCGACCAGGCCGGGCAGCACGTCGTCGGGAACGGTGAGCAGCACAAGGTCCGCGTCGGCGAGTACCCCGGCGGGCTCGGCGAGCCGCGCGCCGGGAAAGTTGTCCCGCGACCGCTGCCTGGACCGCTCGGAAACGGCCGCAGTCGCGGTCACCTGGTGCCCGGCTCGCTGCAGCGCCCGCGCGAGCGCGACCCCGGCCCGGCCTGGCCCGATCACGCCAACCCGCAGCCGCGCCGGATGTTCGTTAGTTCCAGTCTCCACTGGTACCGGACAGCCCCCTCCTCCGCTGGCTAACGCCTGACAAGGATAGTCCCCGCAGCCACGCAGATGAGGTCGGCGCCCGGTGCGCGATGGGGCGGGCTAGTGGTGGAAGGGGGGCGGGCGAGGCGGCGGGGGGACGGCGTCGTCGTCGCCGTCGGGGTTCTTGGGCACGCGGCAGCAGTACTCGAGGAACAGCGCGGCGGCGAGCAGAACGAGGCAGGCGCCGAATGACAGGCTGGCGTTGACCAGGTCGCCGCGCGGGGTCGGCGCACTTGTCATCCCCGACAGGTAGATGATGAACCCAGCGCAGACCCCGGCGAGCAGCGCCGCGGTCTGCGAGCTCGCCTTGGCGAGCGCGACCATCCGCGCGACGAGCAGCGGCGGGGCGGGACGGGCTCCCTGGCGCCCCGCGATGCGGGCCCGGAGGTCGCGGCCGGTCCATGCCTCCGCGCCGGCCGCGATCAGCAGCGCGGGCACACCGGTCCAGGAGAGCGGTGGCAGGCTGGTATAGGCCGCGGTGAGCACCGCCCAGGTCGCCACCGCCGCGAGAACGGCAACGAGCACGAGTGTCCGAGGCCGGGTCGGTCTCATGATTCCGTCCAGGGGGCTACGAGGGGCGCCACGGCGCGGCGGATGCCCGAGGCGTCGATGCCGGCGAGCAGCTCCGCGACCGGCCCGTGACCCGGAAGCTCGGCCGCCTGGTCAATGTCGTGCCAGGGCGCGAGCACAAAGGCTCGCTCATGCGCCCTGGGGTGCGGCAGCGTGAGTTCCGGGTCGTCGCTGCGCTCGCCGGACACGCTGATGACGTCGATGTCGAGGGTGCGCGGTCCCCAGCGGACCAAGCGCACCCGGTCGAACGCCGCCTCGATCTCGTGCAGCCGGCCGAGCAGCTCATGAGACGGGAGGGTGGTCTCGGCGAGGAGCACGGCGTTCAGGTAGTCAGGCTGCGGCGGCCCGCCTACCGGCACGGTCTCGTAGACCGGGGAAACGGCGATCAAGCGCACCTCCGAGAGCCCCGCGATAGCGTCCACGCCACCTTGGAGTATGTCTCGCCTGTCTCCGAGGTTACTGCCAAGGGCAAGCACGACCACGCGCCCGGTGCGCACCGTCATGAGCGCGCGGCGCCGCGGTAGGCGGCCGCTACCCGGACCGCATCGACGTTCGCCGGGACCTGGTGTACCCGGACGCACCACGCGCCGGCCGCCGCGACCAGCGCGGTGATGGCAGCCGTCGCCGCGTCGTTCTCCGAGTAAGGCCGGTGCTCCCGAGCCTCTTCGCCGGCGCGGGCATCGGGGGGTACGGGGGGGCGCCACCCGGGAAGATAACCGAGCTTGCTCAGGTACCGCTTGCGCGAGGCGCCGACGAGCACGGGGAAGTCGCGGCCGCCGATCGTGGCGAGCTCGCCCAACCTGGCGAGCAGCTGCCAGTTGTGCGCCTCGGCACCGCTCGGGGCGGGGTTCTTGCTGAACCCGAGCCCGGGGTCGAGCACGATCATCGACGGGTCGACACCCTCGGCGGTCACCGCGCCGATCCGCTGGGCGAGCTCGTCGTGCACCTCGCTGACCACGTCCTGGTAGACGGCCCGCTTTTCCATGTCGTGGCTGTGCCCGCGCCAGTGCATCACGACGTAGGGCACCCCGGCCTTGCCCACCAGCCGGGGCATGTACGGGTCGGCGAGCCCGCCGCTGACGTCGTTGACCAGGCTGACACCCGCCTCGACCGCCCATTGCGCCACCTGGGCGCGCATCGTGTCCACGCTGACCACGGCCCCCGCCCTGACGAGCTCGGTGATCACCGGCTTGACCCGGCGCAGTTCCTCGTCGACCGGGATCCGCTGCGCACCCGGCCTGGTCGACTCGCCGCCGACGTCGATGATGTCGGCACCCTGGGCGATCAGCTCAAGGCCGTGCTGGATCGCCGCATCGGCGCCGAACCAGCGCCCCCCGTCGGAGAACGAGTCAGGCGTCACGTTGACCACGCCCATGACCAGGCATCGGTTCGCCCGAGGCGACCCTGCGAGACCAGGCAGATTGACCATAACGGGAATGGTAGCCAGCCGGCCCCGGTCAGCGCGGGCGGGCCCGGCAGGCCGCGGCCATGCGGTCAGGCCTGCTCAGCGCGGACGCCGGGCGCCCGCCTGCCCGGGTGACGCGCGACCAGGCCGAGGCGGCCCGCCGCCCGGCGCACGTACCGCTTCACCTCGAGCCTCGGCCACACGAGGAACGCCTCGGCCTCGAGGGCGGCGAGCGCGATGCGCGGCGCGTCCCGCCCGCTGGTGAAGACGAAGAAGCGCGGCTCCCAGACGGGGGCGAACTTCGCGTTGAACTTGTAGAGCGACTCGATCTGGAACCACCGGGACAGGAACACGAGCAGCCCGCGCCACGCCTTGAGTACCGGCCCCGCGCCGATCCGCTCGCCGCGCTCGAGCGCGGCGCGGAACATGGCGAAGTTCAGCGAGACGCGCTTGACGCCGAGCCCGGGAGCGGCCTTGATGGCCTCGACGATCAGGAAGTCGTTCAGCCCTGCCTGCGCCGTCTTGTCGCGCCGCATCAGGTCGAGTGAGAGCCCGTCGATGCCCCAGGGCACGAATTGCAGCACGGCCCGGAGCACGCCGTTCTCCTTGGCGGTCACCAGGACGCACTTCTCATCGCCCGGGACCCCGAGGCGGCCGAGCGCCATCGAGAAGCCGCGCTCGACGTGAGCGCCCCGCCAGCGGTCCGCCTCCCTGATCACCCGGTCGAGCTCCTGCCGCGGTATGTCACCGACCCGGCGGACCTCCGCGGTGTAGCCGTTCTTGGCGACGCGGTTGACCATCTGCCTGACGTTGCGCATCTGGCGGCCGGCGAGGCTGAAATCCACGACGTTGACGATGGCCTCGTCGCCGAGCTCCAGGGCGGTCAGGTCGCCCTCGCGGCACCACACCTCGGCGCCGAGCTCGCTGCAGCCCATGACCGCGGGGCGCCACGCGTGCCGCGCCGCCTCGCCGAGGAACTCGGCGATGGCGCCCGGCCACGCCTCCGAGTCGCCGAGCGGGTCGCCGGCGGCCAGCATCACGCCTGCCACCACGCGGTAGCAGATGCCCGACTTGCCCGTGGGCGACCAGATCACGCTCTTGTCGTCGCGCAGCGCGAAGTAGCCGAGCGAGTCGCGGTCGCCGTACCGGTCGAGCAGCTCGCGGATCCTGGTCGCGTCGGCGACGGCGAGCCCGGGCCGCGGCCGGTCCGAGCGCAGGAACAGGTAGATGGTGACGACGACAGTGAACGCGCCGAGCGCGCTTGTGAGGAAGTGGTACAGGTCGCCGCGCGCGTCGGATGCCCACGTGATGGGCCCGTACACACCGACGAGTTCGTACAGCACGTCCTGCAGCCGCTGGACAAACGAGTAGCCGCCGGAAAGCGGCCCGACCTGGAGGTAGCCGAGACCGATCGCGAAGTCAAGCACGACGAGGACGAGGAAGGCCCGCAGCGCGGTCCGCCGGTTGCGCGGGTCGGCAACCGCGTAGAAGTCCTCGTGCCGGTAGAGCAGCACGCCGAGCAGGCCGATCGCCACGATGCTGGAGACGGAGATGGAGATGGTGCGCGGGAAGTGCAGGATGTGGATGACGATATCGAACACGAGCAGCGCGATCACCGCCTGCCACGCGCGCCGCTTGCGTCGCCGCAGCCCGCGGGCGAGCATCAGCAGCAGCAGGCCGATGATGACGTCCGAGGTCCGGGTGACGTTGGTGAGCGTCCCCGGCACGACCGTGTTGACCTTGTGCGCTTCCAGTGCCTGGTGCCAGGCCGGCTTGAAGACGGCGAGCACATCGGACAGGCCGATGAGGAAGGTGAGCAGCGCGGCCACGGCGGGAATCCACGTCAGCCGCCTGCCAGGCTTACGCTCCGGTGAGTTGCCTCCCGGATCACGCGCGCGCGATACGTCGCTCTCGGTCATCTCAAATCTCTTGTCAGGCCCCGAATCATGGATGAGCAGAGTAGTCATGACAGCCTCGCCAAGCACTGCCCATTCCCTGATCTGCTGAAGACCTTCCCAAGCGGCACGGAGGCCAGACACGCGCGCGACGGCAAGCACCGTCTTAGCAAGTTCTCCACAGCTACGGTACCTCCAAGCGCCCCGAATGAACCGAACGAGTGGTAAAGACTGCGGTGTTTCTCCCGTCCCGCTCGAAGTCCCCCGCGGGCATGGCGTCGGGATGAAAAGTCCCACTGTCCGGCAAACAATAAGACGGACGGAGGCGGTCACCGGTTCAAACAATTCAGACCGTTTCCGCTGCCCGGCACAAAGCGGCTAGAAAGGGTCATACCGCCCGACGTTAATCCGGAGGAAACCTCCGGATTAACGTGCTTGCGCTATTTAATGCCGAAGAGCAGCGACATCGCCTCGGCGCGGGTCCTCGCATCCTTGCGGAAGACGCCACGGACGGCGGACGTCACGGTCGTGGCGCCCGGCTTGCGCACCCCGCGCATGGACATGCACAGGTGCTCGCACTCAAGCACCACGATCACACCGCGCGGCTCGAGGATCCGCATCAGGGCGTCGGCGATCTGGCAGGTCATCCGCTCTTGCACCTGTGGTCGCCTGGCGTAGACGTCGGCCAGCCTGGCGAGCTTGGACAGGCCGGTGATCTCGCCCTTGTCGTTCGGTATGTAGCCGATGTGCGCCTTGCCGAAGAAGGGCACCAGGTGGTGCTCGCACATGCTGTAGACCTCGATGTCCCGCACGAGCACGATCTCGTCGTGCTCGGAGTCGAAGACCGTGGTCAGCACTTCCTCCGGACGCTGCCGCAGGCCGGCGAACTGCTCGGCGTACATCCTGGCGACCCGCGCCGGGGTCTCGACGAGCCCGTCCCGCTCCGGGTCCTCGCCGAGCGCGAGGAGGATCTCGCGGACCGCGCGCTCGATCCTCGCCTGGTCTACCTGCGGCTCACCACCGAGCGCGAGCCGCTCAGCCGCGGCCTGTCCGTGTACAGCAGCGGCATGCCCGTCAATCGCCATGAGTTCAGTCGCTGCCCTCGGATGAGCCTGAGTCGAGGCCGTAGCCGAGCGCCTGGCCGTTTGACGGGCCAGGAATGCCCTCGAGGCCCGAGCTCGCGGCGAGCGCCAGCTCCTTGGGCGACATCACCGGCGGCCGGTCGGACGGCAGCCGCTTGCCGTAGCCGGTGTAGGTGCCGCGAACCAGCCGCTTCTGCACCGGCGCGAACACCTCGAGCACCTGCTTGCGGGACAGCGTCTCGTGCTCGAGCAACTGGAGTACGAGGTTGTCGAGGACGTCGCGGTACTCGACGAGCACCTCCCACGCCTCGTCGTGCGCGGCCTCGATCAGCCGCTTGATCTCCTCGTCGATCGCGGACGCGATCTCCTCCGAGTAGTCCCTGCCGTGCGACATCTCCCGGCCGAGGAACGGCTCGCCGTCACCGCTGCCGAACTTCCGCGCGCCGAGCCGCTCGCTCATGCCGTACTCGGTGACCATGTTGCGGGCGATCTGGGTGGCCTTCTCGATGTCGTTCGCGGCGCCGCTCGTCGGCTCGTGGAAGATCACTTCCTCCGCGGTCCTGCCGCCGAGCAGCATCGCCAGCTGGTCCTGCATCTCGGCCCGCGTGGTCAGGAACTTGTCCTCGGTCGGCAGCGCCTGGGTGTAGCCGAGCGCGCGGCCGCGCGGGATGATGGTGACCTTGTGCACCGGGTCGGCGTTCGCCATCGCGTGCCCGACCAGGGCGTGCCCGCCCTCGTGGTACGCGATCAGCTTCCGCTCCTTCTCTGAGAGCAGCACGCTCTTGCGCTCCGGGCCCGCCATCACGCGGTCGATGGCCTCCTCGAGCGCGGCCATGTGGATCTGCTTGCCGTTGGTGCGCGCGGTGAGCAGCGCCGCCTCGTTGATCACGTTGGCCAGGTCCGCGCCGGTGAAGCCGGGGGTACGCCTGGCGATGACGTCAAGCTCCGCGTCGGGCGCGATCGGCTTGCCGCGGGCGTGCACCTTGAGTATGCCCTTGCGGCCCGCCAGGTCGGGCTGGGCCACGACGATCTGCCGGTCGAACCGGCCAGGGCGCAGCAGCGCCGGGTCGAGGATGTCCGGCCGGTTGGTGGCGGCGATCACGATCACGCCGCCCTTGGTGTCGAACCCGTCAAGCTCGACCAGCATCTGGTTCAGCGTCTGCTCGCGCTCGTCGTGCCCGCCGCCCAGCCCGGCGCCGCGGTGCCGGCCCACGGCATCGATCTCGTCGACGAACACGATCGCCGGTGCATTCGCCTTGGCCTGCTCGAACAGGTCGCGCACGCGCGAGGCGCCGACGCCGACGAACATCTCCACGAAGTCGGAACCGGAAATCGAGTAGAACGGGACGCCCGCCTCGCCCGCGACCGCACGGGCGAGCAGCGTCTTGCCGGTGCCTGGCGGGCCGTAAAGCAGCACGCCCTTGGGGATCTTTGCGCCGATCGCCTGGAACTTCGCCGGGTTCTGCAGGAACTCCTTGATCTCCTGCAGCTCCTCAATGGCCTCGTCGGCACCGGCCACGTCGGCGAAGGTGGTCTTCGGCGTGTCCTTGGTGATCAGCTTGGCCCGCGACTTGCCGAAATTCATCACCCGCGAGCCGCCGCCCTGCATCTGGCTCAGCAGGAAGAAGAAGAACAGCGCGATCACCAGGTACGGCACGAGCGTCTCAAGGATGGAAAGCAGCGCGCTCGACTTGGGGATCTGCACATCGTAATTGCCTGGCAGCTGTCCCTTGTCGAACTCGGACTGGAGCAGCTGCTGCAGCTGCTGGCCCTGGCCGGTGATGAAGTCGGCCTGGTACTGCTTGCCGTCCGTCGTCGTCACCTGGATGGTCTGGTTCTTGTCGGTGAGCACTGCCGACTTGACCTTGCCCTGCTCAATCAGCTGGACGACTTTCCCTGTGTCCGCCTGCTGAGGGCTGCTTCCAGAGTTGGCCCAGCCCAACGTGATCGTTATGACCAGCACCGCAAGCAGCACGAGCAGTAGCGGTCCACGGAAAATGCGCTTCAATTCCATTGCGAGCGACCCCTTCGGCCCGGGGCCGTTCCCTCCTGACCAGCCTCACGTCCCGCCGACCACCGGCGGCACCGCCTGTCCCAGTCCCGGCCGGCAGCGCCGACCATATCCGAACCATGATGATTCCCTGACGGTACATCAACGCTACCTGTAGCGGCATGTGTTCCCCACCGCCCCCGGGCAAGCGGAGCGGGGGTCGTCCCCCGGGGGATAACCGTGTTCCCCCGTACACCTCGGGGGCCAGCGTCCCGATGAACGGAAGGTTACGGTAGCGCTCCGCGTAGTCCAGCCCGTAGCCGACGACGAACTCGTCGGGCACCTCGAATCCGGTGTAGGCGATCTCGACGTCCATCTGCGACGAAGACGGCTTCCGCAGCATGGCGCAGATCTCCACCGAGGCCGGGTTGCGTGACTTGAGGTTGCCCACCAGCCAGGACAGGGTCAGCCCCGAGTCGATGATGTCCTCGACGATCAGCACGTGCCGGCCGCTGATGTCCGCGTCCAGGTCCTTGAGAATGCGGACCACCCCGGAGGACTTGGTGCCCGAGCCGTACGACGACACGGCCATCCAGTCCATCTGGACGGGCAGGTGCATGGCGCGCGCGAGGTCGGCCATCACCATGACCGCCCCCTTGAGCACGCCGACGAGCAGCAGTTCGCGCCCGGCGTAGTCGGCGTCGATCTGCGCCGCGAGCTCAGCGGTCCGCTCGGCCAGCTGCCCGGACGTGATGAGCACCTCTTTCAGCGCCGTCCCCATGTCAGCAGCTTCCATGCGTTGCCCCTCCAGCTCTGTCGGTCTCAAAGCACAGCCGCCCCGACCGGCGTAGCGCGCGGATGCCGCCAGGCAGGTCGACGCCCCGCTGCCCGTGCCAGTCGGTGACCAGCTCCCCCATGCGCGCGACGTGCGCCGCCGTCAGCGCTCCGGCGGGGCATCCCGCGTCCAGTGCCGCCGAGCGCAGCACCCGGGCCCGCACCGCACCGGGGAGACCGGCAAGGGCGGCGGCGGACAGCTCAGCGTCGCCGCACATCCGCTGCGCCTGCGCGATTTCCTCCAGCACCTCGGCATCATCTCGCAGCTGGCCAGCGGTTCGTGCAAGCGCCTCTGCCACTCCTGGTCCGAGCGCTCCCTCGAGCGCCGGCAGCGCGTCGAGCCTGACCCGGACCCTGGCGAACCGGCGGTCCGCGTTGTGCGGGTCCGCCCACGGCCGCAGGCCGAGCGCCTCGCACGCCGCGGCGGTGACGGTCCGGCGCACGCCGAGCAGCGGCCGGGCAAAGACGCCGCGGCGCTGCGGCATGCCCGCGAGCGACCGGGCGCCTGACCCGCGGGCGAGCCCGAGCAGCACGGTCTCCGCCTGGTCGTCCAGGGTGTGGCCGAGCAGCACCGCGACCGCGCCAACGTCGGCGGCGGCCTTTTCCAGCGCGGCGTAGCGGGCGGCACGGGCCGCCGCCTCGGGCCCGCCTGGACCGTCCACGGTCACGGTGACGGCCCGCACCGGGTCAAGGCCCAGTCCGCGCAGCGTGCCCGTTACCTCGCCCGCACGGTCCGCCGAGCCCCGCTGTAGCCCGTGATCGACCGTGACCGCCCCGGCCCGCAGCCCGGCGCGCGGCGCGACGAAGGCCAGCGCGGCGGCGAGGGCCAGCGAGTCAGGGCCGCCGGAGCACGCCGCGAGAACCAGCTCACCTGGCGTGAGGCCGGCCAGCGACGCGCGGACCGCGTTGCGGACCTCGGACACGACAGGAGAGAGGGCACCACCCACCGTCAGGCGACCCGCTCAAGCCATTCGCGCGGTTCGGCGAGCTCGGCGCGGGTGGGCAGCGTCTCCGGCGAGGTCCACACCTTGTTGAACCCGGCCATGCCTGCCTCGGCGACCACGGTTGCGACGAACCGCGAGCCCTGTTCGTACTGCTTCATCTTCAGGTCGATGCCGAGGATGCGACGCAGGATCTGCTCCATGCGGCCCGCCGTGCCGCGCCGCTGTGAGAACTTCTCCCTGATGTCCGCGACGGACGGCACCACCTGCGGGCCCACCGCGTCCATCACGTAGTCACCGTGCCCCTCCACCAGCGTCATCACCGCGGTGAGCTTGTCGAGCAGCGCCCGCTGCGCCGGCGTCTGCATCGCCTCGACCAGGCTCTCTCCGTCGCCGCCGCGCACCGCGTCGGCCACCGCGGTGGCGGCCGACCGCAGCCGCTCGAGTATCGCGCCCGCGTCCAGGTCCGAGGCGAGCAGGAATTCCGTCATCATGCCCTGCACGTAGCCGCGCAGCCAGGGCACCGAGGTGAACTGGACCCGGTGCGTCTCCTCGTGCAGGCAGACCCAGCGGCGGAAGTCGTGCGGGTCGACGCCGAGCTCGCGCTCGACCATGACGATGTTGGGCGCGACCAGGGTGAGGCGGCCGACGCCCGCGCCCTGGGCGGCAGCGGCCGCGCCGTTGACCGCGCTCGCCGCAGGCGTACCGTTCGCGGCGCCTGTACCGTTCGCGGCGCCTGTACCGTTCGCGGCGCCTGTACCGTTCGCGCCGCTCGCCGGGGTCCCTGCCTCGCCGGGCGGCAGGAACAGCTCGTACTGGCCGAGCACCCGCGAGGACAGGTAGGCGAGTATCAGGCCGGCCTGCACGCCGGTGACCCGCGAGCCAACCGCCCCGACGACAGAACCGGGCGCCGGCATGACGTTGCTCCGCTCGGCGAGCTGCTCCGCGAGCGGCTCAAGTACCACGCGGAACCCGCCGACATTCGCCCTGATCCATCCCGGTCGGTCCACCACGGCGACAGGGCCGACGGCCCCTTGGCTGGTCAGCCCGGTCAGGTCCCGCACGGGCTGCTGGACGACGGCGGTCAGGCCGCGCAGTTCCGCCACCACCGCGCGGGCTTCCGTAAGGCTGACCTGAGGTCCTTGCCTGGCGAACCTGACGCCGGTGGAGATCGCCATGTCCCAGTCGATCATCTGTGCGCTGCTCACCCTCCTACCGTACGTGCTGTATCGACCGGGGGGCGACCCCCCTGCCGGTCAACGACAGCCGCACCCGGCCAGGCCCGCGGCCGCCGCGTCGATCGCGGCCGCGGCCTGCGGCAGCTGGTAGGCGCTCGGCACCCGAGGCGCCATGATCGCGAAAAGCAGCAGCGCGCCCGCCTTGTCGTCCACCAGCCCCGCCAGCGTTGCCACCGTGCTCAGGTTGCCCGTCTTGGCCCGCACCACCCCGCGCGCCGCCCCGCCGGCGACGCCGCCGATCACGCCGAAGTCGCTGTCGCCCGGCGAGAGCGTGCCGGTGAACCCGGCCACAGGGAGCCCGGTGACGGCACCGCGCAGCGCCGGCCTGCCCGCGGCCGCGGCGAGCACCCGCACCAGCGTCTCCGGCGCGATCTTGTCATCGGGCGACAGGCCGCTGCCGTCGACAAGGCTGGCAGGCGCCGTGATGCCGAGCCGCCGCAACTCGGTCATGTCTGCGGCGGCCGCGCCGCTGAACGTGGCAGGCATGCCGAGGGCGATGGCGACATGCCTTGCCAGGGTCTCGGCGATCACGTTGTTGGACTCGGTCAGCATCTGCTCGACGATCTCGGTGAGCGGTGGCGAGCTCACGCTCGCGAGCACCGGGGCGGAGGCCGGCGCGGCGGACTGCGCGGGCGTCCCTGTGACGGTGATGCCGTACCGGATGAGCAGCTTGGCGAACGCGGCGGCGGTCACGCCCGCCGGGTCGTACGTCCGCGGGCGGTAGTTGACCGGGTCGTCGTCGTCTTCCAGCGCGCCGCCGGCCGTCAGCCGTCCCTGGTCGGCCTCGAGCGCGACGATCGGCGTCACGTCCCCAAGGGCGATGTCGCCCTCGCTCCACCCGGGCGCCAGGCCTGGCCCGCTGAACAGCGCGATGTCATAACCGAGCCGCACGGTGCGGCGCCCCTGTGCCCGCAGCGCGCTTGCGGTGCCCGCCGCGAGCTGCGCGAGGGTGGCGGGGCGCGGGTAATCAGCGGAGGGGTACTCATTCACGGCGAGGGTCGGGTCGCCGCCGCCGGTAAGCACGATGGTGCCGCCCGCCTGGCGGACGGCCGTGGTGAACCGGGCGCCCGGGCCGAGCGCCGCGAGCGAGGCCACCGCTGTCACCAGCTTGGTGGTGGAGGCCGGGGTGGCGAGTTCGTCCGCGTTGTCGGAGTAGAGTACGCGGCCGGTCGCCGCGTCCGCCACCTCGATGCCCAGGCCGGCCCCGGTCACGGCAGACGGCAGCTCCCTGCCGAGCATGGCCGCGAGGCCGCGCGCCGTGGGCAGTGCGGCCGCCTGCTCATCGGGCGCCCCGGCCGGGGTCAGCGCTGGTGTGGCATTGACCACAGGGCGCGCGGCGAGCACGGGGACGTGCAGCCGCGCGAGCCGCGGCGGTAGCATGCGCGCCACGGTGAGCCCGGCCGCGAGGGTAAGCACGTTGAGCAGGGCGAGCACGGCCAAGGCCGTGGTCCGGGTGCGGCGCACCAGCCCACCTTTCGCGGTACGAGGGTGCGCCCAGCTTAGGGCCGGGCCGCCGGTACCGTCGCCCTCAGCCGGCGGACCGGTCGGCCTCGCGTTCCAGCGACCGGCGACAATGGTGTCATTCAGCCAACTAATGGGCGGAGTGAGCATGGACGTCGAGGTAATCATCGAGATCCCGCGGGGCCAGCGGAACAAGTACGAGGTTGACCACCGCACCGGGCGGATCAGGCTCGACCGCATGCTGTTCACCTCGACCAGGTACCCAGCCGACTACGGGTTCATCGAGGACACCCTTGGCGGAGACGGTGACCCGCTTGACGCACTGGTACTGCTTGAGGAGCCCACCTTCCCCGGTTGCCTGGTGACCGCCCGGGTCATCGGCATGTTCCAGATGACCGACGAGAAGGGCCCGGACGACAAGGTCCTTTGCGTGCCCGCGAGCGACCCGCGGATGGCGCACCTGCGGGACATC
>Ga0335078_10001240_pt1 | contig 38708 bp, 34 predicted proteins | sample Lox_Sample_32_FD_206711 | JGI IMG/M metagenome (GOLD analysis project Ga0335078, IMG submission 206711) | Soil microbial communities from Loxahatchee National Wildlife Refuge, Florida, United States - Lox_Sample_3.2 | ecosystem: Environmental > Terrestrial > Soil > Wetlands | place: USA... | reverse complement strand
GACACCGTGCTGGAACTCGACCGCTACAATTTCATACGAGGCCCAAATGCATCGGGCAAGAGTTCTATACAGATAGCGCTGGAATACCTCCTGACCGGTCGGTGCGCCACGACAGACGCGGCCGGACGAGGAGCGGAAACCCTGATCCACTCCGGCGAAAAGGAACTCGAGGTCTCGGCGACACTGGTTGGCGGACGAACCATTTGCCGCCGGCGGACAGGGAAATCTCAAAACGTTGAGATCGATGGAAGGAGAGCGCCAATTGATGTCGCTGAGGCATTGTTCAGCCAGAGTATAGGTACAGCTGATCTGTTGTCTGCTGTTCTGAACGTCGACCGCTTTGTAAGAATGTCCGCGGCGGACCAGCAGAAACTTCTGGCGCAATTGGTCCCAGCCAAAACTGAGTTGCCACCTGAGATTCGTAATGCCCTGGACGCGCTCAACGAGCGAGAACCAGAATTAAGGGATGTAGCGAACATCGAAGCTGCGTATAGGCGCTATCGCGATTTGGCGGTTGAGGTGGCGCGCACCTTGGACGCTCTCGGGCAGGTCGCCGAACCCGCCTCATCGTCGGAACTTCCGGCGGCTTCGGAGGTTGAGCGAAAGATCCAAGAGCTCCGACGAGAGAAGGAACTTCTGCTCGTGCAGAGGAATAAAGAAGCGGCTCGCTGCTGGCAGACTGCGCAGGCGGCATCCAAGGTTCACCAAACTCACCAAGGATCTCTTGCATTGGATGAAGACCATCACGTTCACATCCGCGGTGAATTGGCGCAATTGAACGTGGAGCAGAAGTCGATCGAAATCGCTCTCGCGGCGCTCGAAGAGACGAACGACAGCTGCCCAACATGCGGCCAGGCGGTTGCGGCAGAAGTGAAAGCACAACGGGCGGCGACGCTCGGTGAAAGGCGAGGTGAAAGCGAAGTTCTGATCCAGGGAGCAAGAGAAGAACTAAGCGATTGCGAAGCGTCATTTCAACCTGAGGACGCTAACTCCAAAGCCCGCAGAGAGGAGCGCCCCACGCTGCCGTTGGCAGCCGGGTTCGCCGCGGATGGTCTCGAAGGCCGGCTCACGGTCCTAACGGAACGAATCGGCAAGGCCGAACGTGTGCTTGAGAAGATTCGACAGAATCAAAGCGCCAGGGAGAAGTGGGAGGCGCACGTCCGAGAACGAGTGCGTCTAGAATCGCGGCACTTAATGCTGGAGAAATTGTCCAGCAGTTTCGGCCCCAACGGGCCGGTAGTACAGACCGCGCGGGATGAGATCCGTTTATTGTCAGAGCGTGTGAATCAACATCTCGCTGCTTTCGGATATGTGTGCCGCGTTTCTTTTGAGCCTTATGAAATTCGAGTGAGCTCGCCGAAAAACGCAGCGCACGAACTGTCACTCAGGCAACTCTCAGAGTCGGAACAGTTCCGTTTCGGTATCGCGCTCCAGGTAGCCGTAGCGATAGCGACCGGAGTCGGGTTTGTTGTAATTGATCGGGCGGACGCGCTGGACACCGAAAGCCGACGAATGCTCACCGGTCTCCTGATGACTAGCGGTTTGCATCAGGCAATCATCCTCGCGACGGGTGAGGATGCGCCGTCGGCCACTCTACCAGAGGGCGTCAAGTTTTTTGACCTTGCTAGGCTGATAAACTCTTCAGCATCTGGTGATTCTGGATTGATCGGACGAGAACCGTCCTGCTCCACTGCCGAGGCTGCAATGGAGAGCGCACGGATGGCATAATCAGGACGCGATGAAAGCACGAGACCTGGAGCTGGCGATCCTCAAAGCGGTCGCCCTAGTTAGAAACGACGATTGGCTCCCTTGCTCCTTTGGAGATCTGCGCAATCGGATGAGGGAGTTCGACGCCGATGCCGGAAACGCTTCTGTCACCAGCATCGCTGAGGCCGCTATCTCTCTCAATCAGGTGGGTCATCTGCTGTTGGGCAAAAGAGACGATGGTGGCAGAAGATCCGCGTTCGATGTTCAGAAGCAGTTCGACGAAGCGTACATTTCCAACTTCTTTGGTCGGGGCAGTTTTGAGCTCAAGCTAACCCACCAGGGCCGTAAACACCTGGAAGAAAACGATTCACGCGCGACCGCGGCTAAACCGGACGAGCTCGTAGTTTCCTCCCAGAAGAGCGCCGAGACTCAGAAGAACATTGGTCGAAGAATCGGTCGCACAGCAGTGGTTCTCAATGTGCTCATCGCATCACCGTCGGACGTCGCTGAGGAACGCGACGTCGTTACTAGCGCAATCTACGCTTGGAACGCGGCGCATCATCCGACTGCCGGCATCATGCTTAATCCGGTTCGATGGGAAACGCATTCCTACCCAGCCTCGGGCGACCGTCCGCAGGCCATCATCAACAAACAAATCGTCGAATCGGGCGACATCCTCATCGGAATTTTCGGCCACAAGTTGGGCACTCCGACAGGCACAGCACAATCGGGCACAATCGAGGAAATCGAAGAGTTCCGCAAGGCCGGGAAGTACGTGGCGTTGTACTTCTCGACCGCAGACCCTCCGCAAAGTACCGACCGCGCTCAACTGAAGGCCCTAGAAGACTATCGGCGTGAGCGACAGATGGACATGTTGTACGGCACATTTGGTACGCCCGAAGAACTGCGGCTGCTCGTTGCGCAGCATCTTCACAGAATTGTTGTCGAAGTTTCAGGAGGCGGCGAAGATCTCACGTCAGAGACAAGTGCAACTTCACACCGAGGCAACGGTACGCCCATCCCGTTTTCGCAATCGCACGATTTGAGTCCGAAAGAGATCGAACTCTTATGGAATGCGACAAAGGACGCGTCCGGCGAAATGCTCTACACTCGTACCTTCGATGGTGAGAGCATAAGAACCAATGGACGACAATTTCTGGAAGATGCAGACGTACGCACCGCAGCGGAGTGGATCACGGCGTTTCGCAATTTGCAGAAACGCGGTTTGATTGAGCCGTTGAGCCCTGACAGCGACTTCTTCCGAGTCACCGGCGAGGGCCATCGAGCCGGGGATGGTGTCCATGGGTTTGCCCGATGGAACACGAGATCAGTGGTGTTGCGAGCGCGTTACATGAATGCGCCCAACGACGAGTGCACCCTGTCATGTAAGGCGATCGTTGCGATTCCTCCATACTATTTTGGCGATGGGGTCGGCGCGGATGGATCGATTCAACGCAGCCTCAAAGAACCTCGTTCCATACTCATCGAGGGCATCGACTCCAAGCCCGGATTTGACTGGGAACCAACCGAGGTAGAGTTTCTGGATGGAGAAAGCGGGCAAGCTCAGAGATTGCTAGTCCGGGGTATGGAATTCGTTTCGCCTGCAACTCTCAAGCTGCCGATTGTCGGCTGATTTACCAGGATCAGAGTGCAGGTGGGAAAACGGTTTGTTGAAATGGCCACCGTCGCCACAAAGCCGATGAAGCTCCCAGCCACTCCATGGGTGGAAGGATACGTCCTCGATTATCACACGGTCAGTAGCACCCCGACCGGCGACCCCTATTATCGCTTCGACACGAAACGCACCGATCTTGGAGAATTACTCTTTCGTTTAAAGTACCGTTCCGCGGGAAATGACACTCTGGCTGATATAATTGATACTGTGGCTGATTTTGTAGGCAAGTGGCGACCCCCAATCGACTGCGTTGTTCCGTCGCCACCTTCACAGACGCGAAAGATGCAGCCCGCGATTGAAATCACTCGGGCGCTGGCGGACCGTCTTGCATTGCCAGCCTATTTGGAAGCCGTCGTTAAGGTGAAGACGACTCCACAGATGAAGAACATCGACGACTGGGGGGAACGGCAACGAGTATTAGCGGATGCAATGCGCTTGGGGAATGCCGAACTCAAGGGAAGGTCGATTCTGCTATTTGATGACTTGATTGAATCTGGTTCGACCCTTCGCCGCGCCGCGGAGATCCTCCTCAACGACGGAGGAGCGCAACGAATCTATGCGCTGGTGCTGACGAGAACAAAATGACGAACACACGAAAGGATACCAAAGTATTCATTGCTGGATCGAGGCGTTTGTCGAAGCTCAGTCAAGAGATAAAGCGCCGGATCGACAATATCGTGGACAAACACCTTACGGTCATAATCGGCGACGCTAATGGCGTGGATAAGGCGGTGCAGCAATATTTGAGTAAGAAGGGCTATAGCGACGTGCTCGTTTTTTGCATGGATGGTTCGTGCCGCAATAATATTGGCAATTGGACAACCCAAGAAATAAAGGCCGCCAACCCGGGAAGACGGGATTTCGCGTACTATGCAACGAAAGACCGGGCCATGGTAAAAGAGGCGGACTACGGCTTCATGCTTTGGGATGGAGAGAGCCGTGGGACGCTAACGAGTATTGTTGAGCTGGTTCGGGATGCCAAGCCAGTGGTCGTTTTCGTTGCACCCGATAAGGCATTTTATACCCTTCGTGATTCCAGTGACTTGGTTAAGGTTTCGCTCCACGTCGACCACGCTGATTTCGATCGGATCGAACGAGATCTTCAAACTGCAAATACAAGCCAAGCGGCCAGCCGAAAGCACGTGGTCGCTCCGCCACTCTTTTAGCCGGGCGTAACGCAAGCTACATGGCTAGTTTCCGTTCAACGGCATGAGCCGACTTCTTCAAAATCGATTCGAGCTTCTCCCAAGTCGTCGTCCACGCGTTTCCGAAATGCACGACTAGCCGGACATGCCCGTTCTCAGAGTCGCTGGCCATCCGTGGCAAGCAGATCGCCTGGTATCCGGTAACATGGAATTTCGGCGCTCGCTTGTATTCATCGATCATTGTCGCGAAGTATTTATCCATTTGAGCCGACTGGGTGCCAATAAGAGATTGAGCGGCGTGGCAGGCGGCTGAAGAATCTCATGCACGGACGGCATGATTGACTCCCGCATTAGGTTCCGATATCTCACGCGCTACGTTCTGCCTCCCCAACGGTATAAATGGCTGAGAACTGCGTGTGTCGCAGGGATGATCCCTCGTCACAGATTGAGCGGGAACACGTGACCGGTAGGAAGATCCCCTGGATGCGAACGATCACGCGTTTCGCCCATTTCCAGAGCAAACAAGGAGGACTGCCTCACGACGGCCACACGAAACGCGAAGCCTAAGGGAGTAGAATGTATTCTTCGAAGATTGATCTGCCTCCGCCCACTAATGCTCCGAAGATCGACCTGGATAAGCCTTGTGCGCAGGAGAAGCGAATTGCGTTCTGACAGCAAAACACCAAACTCAGAGAATCTCGACGTCAAACTGGAGTGCGCATCTCATCACGAAGCGGGCCATATTGTGATAGCGGCCGTCCAGGGCTTGAAACTACGAGCGGAAGGTCTGATCGTAGACGCGTTAGGCGAAGGCCTCGCGTGCTATTTCAAGGAACCCGAGGAAAATGATCTTTCACGCGAGCGTGTTGCCGTTGCCTCATTCGCGGGCTTCAAAGCCGAGAAAAGGCTTCGTCAGGAGCACTCCTATGCTCGATTGCACGAACTGGGGATCACGCTCAGTCCGGACTGGGTCCACGCAAGAAAGTCTATTTCCAAGCTGTCTCCGAAGTATCCCTTAGGCGACCGCGAGATGATCCGAATCAGGCTCGAAAGTGTTTCAGAGCGTCTAGTCGAAGAGAATTGGGTCACGATTCAAGCGTTGGCGGCGGCTGTTCTGGCAAGGGACTTGATGCCCCTCCAACCTCCTAAGAGTTTGACGCAGTGGTCAGACGAGACTATGGCAAGGTATCTTGCGGGCGAAGAACTCGTCGGCATTCTAAGGGAATGCGGAATCACGGCTGTCTGCGGTGCGGCTGATTGATTCGGTGTCCATAAAATGTCGCAAGCAACCGATCCAAGCGGGATGGTAATGCGACCAAGAGCAGCATCAACAGCTTATCAGCCATGTCGACCTAACAGGTGGCAATCATTCGGAAACCAGTCTTTCAAAATCCGCACTCTCCAAGTAGTTTGCGAAGCCCCGATCGTGTAATTCAACTGTAGCACCAGCGCGTAGTGCCTCAATGCTAGATCCCAAGGTTTGTAAAATCGCGCTGGCATCACCTCCTGACACAATTACCACACGGCTAGCATCTGGAATGTGTCTTAAAAGCTCGACGACGTGTTCATCATGGCCGCTGAATCCCACAAAGAGAAAGTGATTACATGTTTGTATGAATACCTTCGTTTCTTCACTTTGGTCTCGTGGACAGACGAATTCCGTGGGCGCATCGATGGGCACGATGATTCTTGGGTATGGAAATCCGAGAGATTTGCCTCCTGGTACGTAGAAATCGCCAGAATGTCTATTCCAGAGAACCGGAGTCAAATCCTTGGATCTGGCCAGCCATGACCTCCCACTTTGTCAGCTTCCTTTGTAATTCTAGCCAGTTAACAATGTCTCCCCCAACACAAAACTGTGAGCTTCCCGACTGTTCTCTCAATTTCGACGCGTGAGGACGACCGGGCGGAAGAACGGATGCAAAATGCGTTGTCCATACTGCGGTGACAGACGAACCGAGGTGCTGAAGACCGTTTACCGGGGCCATAACTCATATCGCCACCGGCGATGCATCTATTGCGGATGCTGCTTCAGTACCCAAGAGAGGCCAGTACGCTGGAGCCGTGTGGAGCGGAAGTGGCCAGGGACGCGCCCGTCGCGGAACGGATGGAAGAAGCACCGAGTTTCTGCGGTGCGCGAGAAGTGCGAAATAGAGTCCTGCGGAGTAGATTTCAGGCAGGCTGGAATAAGCCGCCATGTGGACCACATTGTGCCGGCGAGGCTCATCCGACGATTAAAAGTTGGCAATCCAGACCGCCGCGAAAACCTTCAGTGTATCTGTGGATCCTGTCATGGCTACAAACTGCAGGCAGACCACAAGCTATGCCTCGGCAATAAGCTTGGGTACGTAGAAATTCTCCGAACTCACCATTTCGATCTTGCTCGGGTCCAGCGCGCGCTTGCTATCTACGGGCTGTAGGTCTCACCGAAGAAATCGCGGTGGAGAAGTGCCTGATGATGTGAGAGTGAGTAACTCCCTGACACCTGGGTCAGGGCTAAGGTCTTCCGTCCAGCATGATTGTGCGCGCCCGAACGGTGTTTGCCATCGCTGGTTAACTCTCGCCCCAAGGTTACAACAAAGCATGATCTCTGCGACAATGCCCCTGGGTGATAATGGGGCATTGGCTGACCACAAACACATCGAGAGTTTTTTCACCGATCTTCGCGACACGCACGTAAGCGGCGTCGGCGTGAAGGAAACGTCCTATTATCCGTACCTGTCGAATCTTCTCAGTTTCATCGGCAAGCAGCTCAAACCGAAGGTGCGCTGCATTATTCACCCGCGCAGCATCGGCGCAGGTCTGCCTGACGGCGCGCTGATAACAGCCGATCAGAAATCCAAGGCCGACGATCCGCTCGCGGATGGCCTGATTCCCTCGCGGGGCGTACTCGAAATCAAACCGCCGGACGAGGGCGTTGAGGCGATCGCAGGTAGCGAGCAGGTCGCAAAATACCTGAGCAAGTACGGCCTGGTGGTCGTCACTAACCTGCGTCAGTGGGTCATCGCGGCCAGGGTGCAGGGCCAAGTTACACAGCTTGAAGCCTTCACCATCGCGCCCACCGAGAAAGCATTCTGGAAATTAGTCGCGAACCCCCAAAAGCTGACCGAAGCCATCGGCGAGTCGTTCAACGAATACCTCACGCGTGTGCTGCTGCAGGCCGCACCCCTTACGGCGCCGAAGGAAGTGGCATGGTTTCTGGCGTCCTACGCACGCGACGCAAAGGCACGCATTGAAGTCCAGGCGGATCTGCCGGGACTCGCGACGCTGCGCACCGCGCTGGAGGAGGCGCTCGGCCTCAAATTCACGGGCGAGGACGGCGAGCATTTCTTCCGATCTTCCCTCGTCCAGACCTTATTCTACGGCGTCTTCTCCGCCTGGGTGCTGTGGTGCAAGCGCCCGACCACCGGCCCCAAGGACAAGTTTAACTGGCACGAGGCGGCATGGTCGCTGCATGTGCCGATGATCAAGACTCTCTTCGAGCAGCTCGCCACGCCAACGAAGCTCCAGTCACTAGGGCTGGAGGAGGTGCTCAACTGGACGCAGACGGCGCTTAACCGAGTCGAGCGGCCCGCATTCTTCTCGAACTTCGAGGAGCATCACGCGGTGCAGTATTTCTACGAGCCGTTCCTGGCCGCTTACGATCCCGTGCTGCGCAAGCGCTTGGGCGTGTGGTTCACGCCCCCCGACATCGTGCGCTACATGGTCGCTCGCATCGACAAGGTGTTGCGGGAGCAGATGCACGTCGCCGACGGATTCGCGGACCCTAACGTGTATGTGCTCGATCCCTGCTGCGGCACCGGGGCATTCTTAGTCGAAGTCCTCCGCCAGATTGAAACGACGCTCAAGGCGAACGGTGGGGATGCGCTCACCGCAGAGGACATTAAGACGGCGGCGATGGAGCGCGTATTCGGATTCGAGCTGCTGCCCGCACCATTCGTGGTTTCGCATCTGCAGCTAGGCTTGCTGTTGCAGAATCTCGGCGCTCCGTTGTCGGAAAAACTTCACGAGCGCGTCGGAGTGTACCTCACCAATGCGCTCACCGGCTGGAATCCGCCCAAGGGAGCCAAGCAGAAGCTCATATTCCCTGAGATGGAAGAGGAGCGCGACGCCGCCGAACTCGTCAAGCGCGACAAGACGATTCTGGTGGTCCTTGGCAATCCACCTTACTACGCATTCGCCGGAGTGAGCCCGGAGGAAGAGCAAGGGCTGGTAGAGCCGTACAAGGAAGGATTGGCCACCGAATGGAAAATCCGCAAATACAATCTCGACGAGCTGTATGTGCGTTTCCTGCGCCTGGCGGAGCGGCGGATCGCGGAGATGAGCAAGCGCGGCGTCGTCTGCTACATTTCCAGCTACTCGTATCTGAGTGATCCGTCCTTCGTTGTCGTGCGCAAGCGCCTGTGCGGGGAATTCAATTACGCCTGGCTTGATTGCTTGAACGGCGACAGTCGGGAAACGGGCAAGCTCACGCCCGACGGCCAGCCGGACCCCAGCATCTTCTCCACCGAATACAACCGCGAAGGAATACGACTAGGGACCTCGGTAGGCCTCTTTGCCAAGACCGGAGGCAAGGAGCCCGTCACCGTCCGCTACCGGGAATTCTGGGGCACAGACAAACGGGCAGCGCTCCTTGAGACGCTCGAAAATACGGAAAATTTCGATGGGCAGTATGAGCAGGTGAAGCCCGAAGCGGCGAACCGTTTTTCCTTCCGGCCGTCCAATACCGAAGTCAACTATGCATCGTGGCCCGCAGTGGTGGAACTTGCCCGGCAAGAGCCTATCAGCGGTTTACAAGAGATGCGGCGCGGCGCGCTCATGGGCTATGACAAAGAGACTCTGCGCGACCGCATGACGGCGTATTTTGATCGAGAAACCGATTGGGCGACATTTGCCGCAATGGAGACGGGTCTCTCAAAAGACGCGGGTCGTTTTAATCCGGCCACGACCCGGTTGCGGCTGCAGGAAGCCGAGACGTTCGACGAGGCGCGGCTGAAGCGTTACTCGCTGTATCCGCTCGACAACCGATGGTGCTACTACAGCAGCGTCCGGCCGCTCTGGAACGAACCTCGCCCAGAACTGGTGTCACAGCGTGCGGACGAAGAGAGTTTCCTGATCGTGCGACGCTTCGCGGAACGTCCCAAGGAGGGCAGCCCCGCATTCTTCACCTCTGCCTTGCCCGACTATCATCTGCTGCGGCCCAACGCGGTGGCCATTCCGCTTCGATTACGCATATCCCCTTCCGAGAGCATCTCAGCAAACTCTAGGCAGTCCACCTTGTATCAGCAACTAGGCGAGACCGATGGCACAATTGCAAATCTGTCGGACGGCGCGCGGCAATACTTGAAATCTTTAACCAATGCGAATCCCGACGAAGACGAGGCATTGAGCCGAGCGCTCTGGTTTCACGCCCTGGCCATTCTTTACACGCCAAACTATCTTTCCGAGCATGTTTCCGCCGTTCGCTCTGACTGGCCGCGGATTCCGCTACCGGCGACGCTAGCGGCGCTGCAGCACTCCGCACAGCTTGGAGTCAAAGCCGGACAAATCCTCGACATGGACAGCGCCGCGCTTGGAGTCACCACCGGCAAACTCCGGAAAGAATTGAATTTTCTTGGGCGCGTGTCGGGGCCGCAGAAAGGACTGAGCCTCGCCATCACAGCGGGCTGGGGCCACGGCCAGAAAGAGAAGGACATCGTGATGCCGGGTAGGGGCATCGAGAAACGCCGCGACTTCACCGCCGACGAGGCGAACGCCATCGCCGAGGGCGCAAAGGAGCTGGGGCTTGAGCCCGAGGACGTGACGGCGCTGTTGGGTTCGCAGACGCTCGACATCTACCTCAACAACGAATCCTTCTGGAGCAATGTTCCGGAAGCGGTGTGGGAATACGCCATTGGCGGATACCAAGTGCTGAAGAAATGGCTGAGCTACCGCGAGCGCCAGGTCCTTGGGCGGGACATCACGAAAGACGAAGCCAGGGAGTTCACGCACATCGTGCGCCGTGTCGCCGCGCTTCTGCTGCTGGAGCCGGAGCTAGAAAAGAACTACTCCGCTATCAAGGCGAACAGCCATCCCTGGAGCGCCGCGCCGGTCAATGTTAAAGAGGCTTTATGACCGAAGCCGCGCCGGTCACGCAGCCAAGGGACACGTTGCTGCTGAGCCACGCCAATCCCGAAGACAATGAATTTACCCTCTGGCTGGCGCTGCAGCTCGCAAACGAGGGCTACCGAGTGTGGTGCGATCTCACCAAGCTGCTGGGCGGCGAGGTGTTCTGGGACGATATCCAGGAGGTGATTAAAACCCGCGCGGTCAAGCTGCTTTACGTTCTCTCCCGGACATCGAACGCCAAGGACGGCCCGCTCAAGGAACTGCATTTCGCACAAGGCGTCGCCAAAAAGGAAAAAGTCAAAGACTTCGTCATTCCGCTGCACATCGACGCTCTGCCGCACGGTGAAATCACCATCGAAATCACCCGCGTCAACACCGTGCCGTTTGCGCAATCCTGGGGTGCAGGGCTTGCCAAGCTGCTGGAAAAACTAGAGAAAGACAAAGTTCCCAAAGACACGAAATTCAACCGGACGGCAGTCAACGACTGGTGGCGCACGCAGTTCAGCGCCGAGCAGGGATTGCGCAAGGAGCCCGAAGAATACCTCTCCAACTGGTTTCCCGTGACGCTGCCGACCCACATTTACTTCCACTCGCTCTCGCGAAAAAGCATAGGCGTGCTGGAAGTAGCTCCCGCACTGCCATACCCCGCGGTTCAGGACGGAAGGTTCCTGATCACCTTCGCCGAAGCCGGCGACTTTGAAGGAAGAGTCGGCCCGGAAATGTACATCGCAGAGGCGGGAAAGCCAATGGAAGTCGCGGCCCTGCTGGCGGCGCCCAAATCCACCTTTGGGAAGTTCCTGTTTCAACTGCTGCGCGTCGCCTGGGAACAGATGCTCGAAGAGCGCAAGCTTCCAGTCTATGAACTGGCGAATAAGGTGAAATGCTTCTACTTCGCAAAAGACCGCGTACCCAACGATAAGGTATTCTTCACGGGCGTGGACGGAGAACGCACGTACCGCGCGATGGTCGGATACGCCACGCGCACGAACCCAACGACGGGCGTAAGCGTCAAGCGGTTCTGGCACTACGCCATCCAGGCGCGGCCGATGGTGCATCCCACACTCGCCTATATCTTCAAATCGCATGTGCTCTTCACCAACGACGGCACCACCATCTGGGAGAGCAAGAAAAAGCTGGCCTCCGCGAGACGCAGCCAGTGCAAATCATGGTGGAACGACGAGTGGCGCGACCGGACCCTTGCGGCCGCCACTCACCTGTGCGACGGCGCGGATAAGATTACAGTCAAGCTCGGAAGCAACGTTAGCCTGACCATTCCGCCGGCGCCGCTGCCGTTCTGCAGCCCGGTGTCCTATACCGACCCGCAGCTGCTGCGATTCTCCGAGGATGACGAAACCGCTGACGATTATGGCCGCAATTCCCGCGATGACGATGCCTTTGAAGACGATCCACCCGAGGGCGGCGAGCAATGACAGATCTGATCCACATTCCGGAGCCGCGTCTCTTGTTTCGCCACGATCAGGCGATGGAGGACCCACGCGACGGCCTCACTCTGTTCGGCCCGCTGGACGAAAGCAAACCCTATGGCATCAAGGCGGGCGTGATCGGCACGGAAGCCGGCGCCAGGTGCTTTGAGCGCTGGGTGGAATGGGTGCAGCGACCGGTATTTAATACGGCTCCGCTGCTCGGCCGTCCGCCATTTCCGGGTTTCGAGACCGTGTTCCGCTCACGCTGGAATACCAAGCCGCTGCTCTCGCTCACCGTCACGGACACCGAGATAGACGAATATCTCTATCTCGACGAGGCGCACCAGCGCGTGTTCGGGACCGTGGGAGTTTTTGCCAAGCGCATTCTTGAGGCAATACGCGAGGAGACGGACAAACCCGAACTGTGGTTTGTCGTCGTGCCCGACAAGGTGTGGAAGTATTGCCGCCCCAAATCCGTTGTTGAGCCGGAAGTTCGCCAGCAGGCATTAAGAGCCTTCAAGCATGCCAAGCAGGCAAGAACGTTTTACGAGACGCGCGCCCTTTTCACGGAGATGGATAAGGAGGCCGAACCCTATGTCTATGAGGAGCAGTTCCACAATCAGCTCAAGGCGCGGCTTCTGGATGACAAAGTCCTGACGCAAATAGTCAGGGAGAGCACGGTCTCTAACATCCTCAAGCCCGGAGACGCGGACTTCGACAAGCGAGCCGCCGCCCGGCAGTCCGAGATTGCCTGGAATCTGTCCACTGCCATCTTCTACAAGGTAGGCGGCCGTCCGTGGAAGGTCGCAGAAATACGCGACGGCGTGTGCTACGTGGGCCTCGTTTTCAAGAAAGACGAGACTACCGGCACATCCAAGAACGCCTGTTGCGCGGCGCAGATGTTTCTCGATTCCGGTGATGGCGTGGTGTTCAAGGGCGCGCTCGGTCCCTGGTACAACGAAGACACGGGCGATTTTCATTTGAAATATGAGGCGGCCAAGGCGCTCGGGGATCTCGCCATCAAGACCTACACGAAGAAAGCGGGCGGCCCGCCCAAGGAAATGTTCATCCACGGGAAAGTGCGCTTTGAACCCGAGGAATGGCAGGGATTCATGGATGCCGCCGGAACCGGCACAAACATGGTCGGCGTCCGCATTCGGGAAGAAAGAAACCTGAAGCTCTACCGCAAAGGCCAGAATCCCGTGTTGCGCGGCCTGGCGAACATCCGCAGCCCGCGCAGTGCGCATCTCTGGACGCGCGGATGGACGCCGCGCATTCAAACCTATCCAGGGCGGGAGGTTCCCAATCCGCTGATCATTGAAATCAGCAAAGGGGAGGCGGACATCAACGTCGTGCTCAAGGACATCCTCGCCCTCACCAAACTCAATTACAACACCTGCATTTTCGGCGACGGCATGCCAATAACGCTGAAATTTGCGGACGCTGTCGGGGAGATTTTGACGGCCGGCCCCATCAAAGACGTTCCTCCATTGCCTTTCGGACACTATATTTGAGCGCACGGAATAGCTATGAGTGAAAAGGTATTCGCATACGGGTCCAACATGTGCTCAGGGCGATTCCGCGCATACGCGGTTTCACCTGAAACGTCCGGCTCCTCTGCGCTGCTACCAGCGTACCGGCTCCTGTTTAACAAGAGGAGTCAGGACGGCTCGGGCAAGGCCAACGTGGAACCGCATGATGGCGGGCAAGTCTGGGGCGTGCTGTACACCATCCCAGATGCAGACTTAGCAACTTTGGATCGCGGCGAAGGCACTGGCTATCATCGAGCCAGAATGCCGGTGCGTATTAACGGTAACGAGATGACGGAGGCTTGGGTGTATTTGGCGTCGAGACCAAGCAATGACACTTCACCACGTCCCTACAGCTGGTATAAGCGTTTTTTGGTGGAGGGTGCGCGCGAACATTCTCTGCCAGCCCAATACATCGCAACCTTGGAGAACATCGAGGCCGTGCATGATACGGATGGCGCGAGAGACCAGCAAAGGCGTGCATTGGCGTGTGAGGCGCAGTCATAAATCGCTTTCAGCCAAACCCAGCCCAGACCCATGACAGCGACATTTCCATTTCTTACCTCATACGATCCGCCGGGAAGCAGTGAGGGCGCTCTTGACCCTCTAGGGCTCTACCAAATTGCTGACCAGTTGGCGGTTCAACTGGTACCGGCAGTGCGTGAGCGTATGCAGCGCATTCGGATGCTGACCGCGATGGCCGTCGGTGCCGTGGTCACCGAGGGACTCGACGACGATCAACGCAATCGGGACGCTTCTCCTTATCTGGTTTGGGAATGGCTGGTCGTCGAAGCATTGACACGCAAGATGCGTGACGATCCTGAGCTATGGGGTGTTCCGGGAACACTCGTTGCGGGCCGCGCTCTTGACCAACAGGGTTATCTAGACGCTCGCAGTTATCTGAAAACGCCGCGCATCTTCGGCTTCACGGGCGTGTATAAGCGACTCGCCATTCATCTGGGAGTGGTCGATATACATCTGGCATCTGGCCCAAATGCTGAGGGGCTTGTGGAAGCCTGGGCTCGCGGTCTGCATTCCGCGGGCTTGCCGGAGGCCAGGGCACTTATCAGTCGCTGGACGGCCGCTGTGAAGCGCAGCCTTGCCGAAAGTCCGCCGCGCACAAGACCCTCGTGGGGAAATGCAGAGTGGGAACAATTGGCCCGCGCGTTTGCGCCCGCCGAACGACGAACACCGGAGAAGAACCACCTGCGACAGCTCCTGCACAGTTCGGAGGACCGGCGACTAGGCGCCCTGCCGACCATCTGGCAGTTACTGTCGGAATTCGAGGACGAGAATTTTCAAGAGGAGGCATTGCACGACCGTCTTGAAGAACTGGAGCCGCTCTACGCGCCACTGCTTGCTGCTATCCGCGCCTATGAGGCGTTCGCGCGAAGCCTTCAGGATGGCTTTGATGTACTCCGAGTGGAGGCCGCCAGGCGAGATGCTCAGGGCTTCACCGTGCCCAGCATTGTGAACAATCCCGAGTTCAAGAAAAGCATCGCCGGGCTGCATGACAGGTATTGCGGAGCATACCGTGCGCTAGGCGAAACCGTTGTACGCGGCTTGCCACTCCAGAGTTCCTTCCTGGAAAGATTCGTCGCCTTCTCAGAACCGATGGATGTCGGGACATCCGCTCTCGCCCTGTGCGCGCATCACGAAGCCGTGCAAAGCGGCAAATCGGCCGATGGGAAGCGCCCGTGGTTTGACCGGCTGGGGCAAGACCGGATTTATATCCGCCACGCATACCGAATACCTCCTCGTCCAATTGCGCCTGGCTGCTACGTTCACGACTACCGAGGTGTGCCGATCCGTCGCTTCTGGAGGGATCTGTCGTGACCGCGCGCAGCAACACTGCCATGCTGGAATTGTGGCGCCCTCCTGCAGCGGCCGGCGATCCAGTAGGTTGCGTCACAACGACATTCACATTCACACCGGGTCTTTTTGATGAGCAGTGTCTGGCGAGATTCCTGGACATCGAGTCCGAGCCCGACCGCGAGGATCTTGCTTTTCTGCTTGAGCGAGAGACTCGGCTGGGGAGTGTCTATGCCGGCGTGCTTGTTGATCACACACGCGCGGGAGTCGAGCATTCTCTTCGATGGGATGTGTTACCGGTGCGAATTCGGGGCGGCAAGCAGCATGCCAAGTTGAGTCTCCTGCTTTGGTCTGCACATCTTCGCATCATCGTTGCCTCTGCCAATCTGACGGAGCCGGGTTACCGAACGAACCACGAAGTGACCGGTGCGATCGATCTGACGCCAGAAGCATCAGACGCCGAGATCATCGAGCAATCTTTAACATTTCTTCGGGGCCTGATGTCCTTTGTGCCGGGAGCATCTGCGGCCCCGCCCGAGATCCGGCGACTGGAAGCATTTCTCGACCAGGTTGAGAGCCTTGCACGCCGGTGGAAACCACGGACGCGAAGCCGGACGGTTCACCAGCAGCTCGTTTGTACGCTTCCGGCTGCGGCGCCGCGTGCACCACGCAGCAGTCTCGAAGAGGCCATCGAAGCGTGCCGCCACCGCGGAGGATCTCCCGCCGGGGCCCAGGTCGCCTCACCCTTCTTTGACGCCGCCGCTCATGACAGCCATGTGACCGCTTCCCTGTGCAAAATGATGGCGAGGGGAATGACGCGGGACATCTCCTTCTGCGTGCCCGCTATAACAGATGCAACTGATGCGACGCCAGCACCCCGGCTTGCCGCTCCGAAGGCGCTCCTGCTTACGCCGGGGCGATACAGCGGCAGTGTGCAGGTCAAAATATTGCCGCAGTTCGACTCGGACAAGAACCTCCGGCCCTGGCACGCGAAGATGCTGGCTCTCTCCTCGGATTCGTATTCCGCTCTCATGATGGGCTCATCCAATTTCACTTGTGCAGGGATGGGCGTCGGAGGAAACAGGAACGCTGAAGCCAACCTTCTCACAGTCGTCTCGCGCAAAGCCTATGGACGCGATGTTGCTTCACTTGAGGCCATATGGCCCGCAATGGAATCCGTGGACGATCCTGATTCCGCGGAATGGCAGGGACCGCGCGGAGAGTTTGAGGAGGAGGAGCAGGGGGAAGCTCCGTCGGCGCCCGCAGGTTTTCTGTTGGCAACATATCGCGCGGGAGATAAACCCGCTATCGCACTACGTCTCAACCCGGACAACTTGCCCGATGACTGGCATGTCCACGCATGCGGAACCGACAGGCCTGAGCTCCTATCCGCCGATCTATGGCGCCAGGGCGGAAGCAGACCACTCGTAAACATAGCCTGGCTACAAGAAACGCCTCCGGAGAAGCTGCTGGTGCGCTGGGGGGATCGAGAGGCGTTCCTTCCCATCAATGTCGAAGACAGCCGTGCGCTGCCCCCTCCGGCGGATTTGAAGGGCATGACCGCCGACGACATGCTCTGGGTGCTGGCGGCGGCCGATCCGAGCGCAGCGTTCCGCGCCTGGGCTGCACAGCGGAAACGCTCGGACGTGTTCGACGAAGATCTTGATTCGGCCCAAATGGTTGAACTGGACCCCCTGCGACGGTATGACCTGCAGGCGACGTTTCTGCACCGGATAAGACGGCGGGCACGTATTCTTGCCCAGCTCAGAGCAAACCTCCAGCGGCCCGTATGGGGTCATCAGGCGCTGGAGTGGCGCTTGCGGGGCCTGGTGGGCATTCAGCCTTTGGCTGAGCGCCTCGTAAAGGAGTTTGCCACGGCAGATGGCGCAAGTGATGATGCTCTGTTGACGCTCGCCGATTTCCTTATTGTGTTGCGTGAAGTGGACTACCAGCCCGGCGACGGATCACTTCCAAAGGCAGAATTCGACAAGACTTACAAAGCGTTTCTTCACGATCTGCTCGATACGATTGTTCCGCAAGTGCAAGCTAAGACAAGCACTACCCCTCCAGACTTGATTCATTTTTGGGAAAGCGTGGTGAAACGATGCCGGGCGTGAGCGACATCTTCAATCCGCCGATTGAGCTGGTGCTCGGCACACGCATGAAAGACCGCGTCCCGGAGATGGACCAGACCCGACAACGCCTGGAAGTGGAGGAAATCCTGCGCAGGTTCCGCAATCGGCCCGGTGTGATTCTTGCCGACGAAGTCGGGATGGGGAAAACCTTCGTCGCCTTGGCGACAGCCTATACCGTCGCTGTGAATAGTCCCCGAGGGCCGGTTATCGTACTTGTACCTGCGAATCTTATCGACAAATGGGTGCAGGATCTCAATACCTTCTGCGAACTTTACGTCGATAACCGCAAAGCGGTGCCGCGAGACATGACGGCGAGACAGGAACTTAGGTCGGCAAATGCATTTCGATTTGGCATCGCACGACACAGTGTCGAATTGTTAAAGCTACTGGACGACGATAGACGCGACCGGTGCCATCTCGTTTTTCTCGCGCATGGTGCGATGAGCCGCCGCCAATCCGACAAATGGATTCGACTCACCCTTATTGCGGAAGCTCTCCTTCGTCATGGCAGGGGCAAAGCCACCCGCCTCATTCAGGTCAAAAACACGATTCACCGGTTTCTTGCGAGGCTGCTGTGGGCCATTGGCGAAGAACGGGCGCAAGAGTGGGGCGAAGAACTGTGGCAAAAGCTTCTGCGCACCGATCCGCGTACTTGGAAGGATGTTTACAACGGGGCCGTTTGGGACAAGCAACGTCAGCTCTCCGATGATCCGGTTCCAAAGGTCGTGGCTCGCGCTCTGCAGCGTATTGATGTGAAATCACTGGCGGAAGCGCTCGAACAAATGCCTGTACGGGCGCGAGGCGGCGACGCCCGAGTGAACGAACGCATCGACAATGCTCGTCGCGCTTTGAGGGAGGTCGAGGCCGCTCTGTGGAAAGTGTTGCTGGCCCAGGCCCGATGGCGATCACCACTGCTCGTCATGGATGAAGCACACCATCTCAAAAACCCGGCCACCTTGCTGGCCAGACAACTCCAATCGACGGATTCGGATCGCGACCTGCGCACGGGCGACGGCGCGATGGCAAATGCTTTTGATCGGATGCTGTTTCTTACTGCGACCCCATTTCAGCTCGGCCATCATGAGCTGGTGCACGTCATGCGGCGCTTCGGGGATGTGCGGTGGGATGCATCCGCGCTAGGCGAGCCTGCCGAATTCCAGCAAAGCCTGGTCGATCTAAACAACCATCTCAATGAGAGCCAGCGAACTGCGACGCTCTTCCAAAAGTCATGGAGCAAGCTCCGTCCCGAAGATTGCACCGGCAATATTGACGTGTGGTGGAAAGATGTCCTCCAGGCGCAGCCGGAAGCGCTTGCGAGCCGCCAACGAGCTGTCCTCGACGCGTACAACGCCGCCAAACAATCACGGACGACTGCGGAGACCGCTCTGCGGCCGTGGATTGTGCGTCACAACAAGGGTACGTTCTGGCCAGGCACTGATATAACCCGCCGTCAGCGGATAACTGGAGCCGCAATTTCCGATCAGAGTAAATCGGGCGGACTTCTTGTTCCCCCGGACCAACTCTTGCCTTTCTTCCTTGCCGCCAGAAGTTCCGTTAATCCTGGCCAGGACCTGCTTGGCGAAGCTCTTTCCTCATCCTATGAGGCTTTCCGCTTTACACGCGAGAATCGCGATGCGGCAAAAGACGAGCAAGATGAATCGCCTTTACCGCTCGTCAATCAGGCCCATGCGACGTGGTATCTGGGCGAATTTGACCGCGCCTTGGAGCAAACGAGCGGAGCAAGCCATCCCAAGGTTCACGCGACCGTCCGCAGAGTCGTCGATTTATGGGAAGCTGGTGAAAAAGTCCTCGTCTTCGCATTTTACCGGTATAGCTGCCGGGCTCTGCGTGTGCATATCAGTCAGGAAATCGAACGTCGCATTACGCAAAAAGCGCAGCAGCAACTCAGGACCGCAGGCCAGGGGAGCGGCAGCCGCGCGGTCGAGCGGCTACTGGAGCGGGTTCAAAAGCGGTTCTTTGATGATGCTGACGCGCCGGGCCGTCGCGCTCTCGATGCCGCACTCTATGGAACCGTGCAGACTCATGTGGGAAAACTGGACGCAGTCGGCATTGTGGCCGAAGATCGCGAAGCGATTGTTGACGTGATGCGCCGCTTCCTGAGAGCTTCAACCACACTTGTCCGCTGCTTTCCGCTTGGAGAACAGAGCACTCCGGCCGATGCGGTCGCAACAGCACTCGATCAACCTGACCGGTCGGGCACCTCCTGGCGAAACAAGTTCGATACATTCATTGAATTTCTTACTGAACGTTGCTCCACCGAAGAGCGTCGCCTTTATCTCGAAGCGACGCAACGAATTCAAACCGGTGGAATTCGCGTTGACGACGAAGACGAAGATTCGGACTCACAGAAGCCAACAATAACGCTGCCGAATGTTCAAGTCGCCACAGGCAAGACCAAGCGCGATGCCCGATCCCGCCTTATGCGCGCTTTCAATACACCGTTTTTCCCCGACATTCTTGTTTGCAGCGAGGTGATGGGAGAAGGTGTTGACCTTCAACGATTCTGCCGTCACGTTATTCACCACGATCTCGCGTGGAACCCAAGCACCATCGAACAGCGGACGGGGCGCATTGACCGCCTTGGATGTAAGGCTGAAGGCCGTCACCCGATTGCAGTCTATCTGCCGTATTTGGCTGGAACCGCCGACGAAAGGCAGTATCGGGTCATGTCCGAGCGAGAACAGTGGTTCCGAGTCGTAATGGGGCAGGACGAAGTTGCGCGTCTGATAACGCCGGAATCAACCAATGCATTTCTTCTCCCCGAAACCATTTCGGACGGATTGAGCTTCAACCTGGGCATCTAATCACCCTTAGCTCTACCATTTCGGTATTGGCCTTCACGACCTTGTTGGGTAGCCCGATATTTCTGCGGGCTTCCATACAATTTGTAAAGTCCGGGTATCTTTTCTGCGCCAGCCGGCCTCGGCGAAAATCCATAAATCCAGTCACCGAAAGGGGGTATGTCCGGCAGGTTTTTTAAAGATCGTTCAACAACCAAATCGTAGTTAAAGGTGACGACCGTATCTGAGGACTTAAGTCTCTCCAGCATTTTGATATGGTGCTTGCGCGCTGCGGTGCTGTGCGCCTTGCGCAGGAGCGTGTCAACAGCCCCTGTGAAGCAGCTGAGCAATCTCTTGACACTGGTTTCAAGATGTTCGGCGGGAAACAGCACTTCTTGCATTTGCGCTCTCAGGTTTAGCGTGTAGAAAGTGCGCTCCATCGAGTTCCATACAGGACTGTGTGCCGCTAGTATCCACTGAATCAGCTCTGAAACGGCCGTCTCGTCTCTGTCTTTTGCCTCGACCTTTTGGAGAAGCTCAAAAAAATCGGAATCGAGCGGAGATCGAATCGGCCTCTTGCTGGCGTAAGACACCGCGCGACTCGCACCGGCACCTAGCAAGAGCGTTATTCTCTCAGCCATCCCGTCTCCTCGTTCAACCCGGACGACAACACGCTTAATACAAGATTTGGTCCGCTGCTTTAGTGCTCGTTGCGAATTTTATTTATGAGTGTAAGAACGCGCAAGGTCACTTGCCGTGGTGTCCCTGGCTGCGCCAGCGCTTCGAACAGGCGCCTGTAACCGGCCGAGGGATAGTAATCGTTGAAATCCTTTAGGACCCGTTGGTGCAGGGTCGCGGCCGTGCTTCCGGTGCATCCGACCGGAACGACAAAAAGCCTGTTTGCGACCGCCAGCCGAAACTCTTCTTCCATTCCGTCCGCCGGAGAAATCCCGCTCCCCGGCCCTGTCTTATTGCCAAAGAGGAATAACGCAACGCCGGCCTGTGCAAGCATGTCCTTCCGGTATTCCGTCCATCGTCGCCTGCGCTCGACCGCGTCGCGTATGGCAATCGGAAAAGGGCGCAATACGATTCGGTCGTCCAGTAGCCGCGTGCCTTCATCGTACAGCTCGCGAAGGATGCCGTTCAGAACGTAGGGCCCGACGCCTAAACCGAAACCAGAAACAATGCCAAAGCCAGCGCCCATCAGCGCCTCAGACAAACCCTCAATCAATTGGTGCGCTTTCTGTTCGGGCCAGGGATCGTATGTCGCGGCGCTACCAGAGACGAAAACCCGTCCAAGAGCGTATCGGTAATAAATACGCCGCAAGACATCTGTGTACTGCCTATAGTCATCTACAAGCAAACCCATGATGCCGTAACGCCTCAGGTCGTTAACCTGAAGCTCTTGTTTTACGGACGCATAGCGATATTCCGCAACGCTCCCGAAGTCAGTGCGCTTGACCCGCCGCAGCAGACAGTGGTGCTCCCGCCGGTTTTCGCCGAGAAGCACGCGTATCCTGCTCAGGACGTAGTTCAGGTTGGGATCATTGAAACTGAATCCGATAAAGAGAAATGTTTTCGAGACCAGATCACCGCGCAGCGCCGTTGAGAAAAGATGCCGGTGGGACTCATAGGATTCGTAATCATCTTTGGTAACGACTGCCTTGTCCGGCTGCGAGACATCGCCGTGCATTTTGTAAACAACCGCGTCGCGTCTTGGAACCGTGATCGCGAGATTTTCCACGGTTGTCTTAATGTCGGGCATTTTCGCATACGCTTTAAGTGAATCCTCGATAAGCGAATCGTAATTCGTCGTCCAATAGGTTTTGATGGGGAGCGATGCCAGTAATTTATGATTCTCGGTGGGTTTTGACCGTACCGCGAATTCATGGATCAGGGCCTGGTTAATCTTGTGCCTGCCCCTTCGCTCGTTGACATGAAACTGCGCCGCCGCGATCAAATCGCTTTCTTTATCGACATCAAGCCCTACATCACTCACAACGTCCCGAAGCAAGTCTTTCCAGTTAACGAGACCTGCCGGAATGGAAAGCCCCGCCCCCGCGAAAATCGCGGCATTTTGGTCGTGCAACGCCTGAACGTATGTTTCGACAAACGAATCGATAGGATCGGGTCGCACGCTCGTTCTATGCCTTTCTTTCAGCAGCGCCGTGCCGCCGCGCACTCTATAACCGCAACAAGGTCTCTCGTATCTCCCCATCGCGCGATCGGGGCATCGATATCGTTGAGCAATTGCGGCGCCCTGCCCCGCGATTCCTTCAAGCGAATGCCGCAGATTCCTTTTCCCAACTCGAACGCTGTGTTTAACTCCCATTCGACCCAGTCGCGCCAGGCCGTGCCGTTTCCGATGAGGCAGACAACGACGGATGCTCTCTGGATGATCGCGCGAATCTGCTGCTTTATATAGGTCCCCCGGGTGCTGTTTATCACGTCCCGAAGGCTGCCATCGTGGAAATCTATTTCCAGGTTCGGGGCGCGGGCCATCAGTCGAAATCCCCGGACTTGAGCCAGATCCTCGACATGAAAGCTCAGGTATACCCGGCGTTTGCTGGAGTGCGTGGTGAGCTCGCCGCGGTATGCCCTGAGGAGCTGGGTCAGGGAATCGAACCCCCTCTTTTCGAGAAGATTTCCCAGCTTCGTATCGCCGCGCGCATGGAGGTCTATCCCATAGCGCGCCTCGACCGTCTTTATGAGTGTGTCGTCACGAGTCGCGCGAAACATCGCCGGTCGTCACCTCAAGTGATGGAAATTCCGCGTGCCCGAAGATGCCGCTGCAGCAGCAGTGCGCCCGACAATGCGCCAGGATGGCATCTCCGGATTTGATCCATGGCCGGGCAGAAGCACTGGGTATGCCCCTTCATGTACGGTTCTTGGAGAAGCGCTGACTTTATTCTCGCCCAGTTACCGTCTCTTTCCAATTTGCGCAGACACTCTTCCGCGCGACTATCGTCCGAGACCGAGGCATACGCCTCCAGCAGCCCGGTGCCCCCGTGCGCGTATTCCCTCCAGGGCCAGCGTCCATGAGACGAATAAAACATCTGGCCGTACAGAAACGGAATGACCAGTTGCTCGACATAGAGCCTGAATTGAAATTCAGGTTCAAGAAATTCATCTTCTTCGAGAGGACTGCAAAGGCACGCGCTCTTGTCGCCCTGGCTAAAGTGGCGATCAGGAACAGGATCTATTCCTGTAACGTAGAGCGCCGGCAAGCGTGAGTCCGACTTGTTATCCCGTTCTTCGATCCTAACGTCGAATTCGCCGGCAAGTATCAGCCCGCCAGGTTCGGCCGCCGCGGAATCGTCTAGAATCGCGAAGCGATTGGCTTGCCCGTTGTAGCTCGCTCTAAATCTGATCGTTACCACGATTCCGTTGCCGTCCGCCACAAGAGCGGGATGGACATCGTGTAGCCAGCGTTCATCGCTTTCTCTCAACATAAGCAGAAGACCACGGTGCCCGCGGCGCGAAACCAGCCGAAGAGGAGGATACGACGCGCGCCTTGCTGGCTTGTCGGTTCTGTCCGGCGGCCCCGACTATTTTCTCATCGGCTCCGTATTCCGCCCGGATATCCGCAGCTTCATCGGCCCACTTGCCAAGATTCTCCCTGCCGTCATCAACTACCCAGTCGTAGGTTTTGCATACGCCGGAGAGCAATGTGCCATCAGCCAGCTTAAAGCTATCCAGCGGGTTGCGGCCGGACGTATCCGTTTTCTTGTCTTTGTCCTTGATGTTGTGAATTCGAATGCCGACAATCCCGTTACCGCGATTCCAGCTCCTTTCAATTTCATGCTGTACCCATTCGCGATCTGCCGTCTCGGCACCGATAAGAACGGCCGTGACGCTCGTATTCTTGAGCTGACCGTCAATCCATCGTTCGATTTCGGCATCGCCTTTTTTCTTGATCGATTCCCATTCGGCTGCGTCGATAAACCCGTATTCATCCTCATCAGAAACTACGTTGCAGTTCCGTACCTGGCCGGCGCGCCATGAGTCACGTTCATAGTGGAAGCTGAAAAAGATTTTTCGAGCCATCAAGGCCCCCATTTCTCAGATACGGCATCGATCTCTGCCGACATCTCCTGGCTGTCGCGATTGTCGCTCTGGAGGGCTCGCTCCGGGCGGTTCCGCCTGTACCAGTCAGTGCCTACAGGGAATCCCGTACTTGATTTTACTTGAATGAGGTTCTATCCTCACCCGTGAAACAGTGTAAAGTGACGCCAGATCATATGTCAAACTAAAACGCATGAATGAAACGGGAGGTGTAAATGACCCTTCTTCGCCTGGGGGCAATGCTTAGGGAACGAAGAGGTGGCCGTGGAGTTCGAGAAGTTGCGAAAGACATCGGTATCAGTGCCGCGACCCTTACCCGTGTTGAAGGTGGACGACTTCCGGACATCGCCACCTTTCAAAAAATGTGTTCCTGGCTGCAGGTCAATCCCGCTGACATTCTCGATATCACCGTCCCGAACATTCCCGCCTCGACCGAAACGCCGGTGGTCGCGTTTCATCCGCGAGCAGACCAAACATTGACGGAGGCCGCCGCTTCGGACTTGGCGAAATTAATCGTCGTGGCTCATCGCGAGTTGGGGCGCCGCGCGCAGAAGCGTCAGGTCGATGTTTCGGCGTGGCTTTAAAACATGGGCCGAGCGGACATCGCTCCGGGTGCGGGAGAAGCTCAGCCTGCCGGCCAGCTCACCGCTTGACCCCTTTCGGTTCGCCGATCTTCTTGGCGTGCCGGTCCTAAATCCGGGGGAATTGCCCGACTTGGCTGACGACGTGCGTCAGCGGCTCAATACGGATCATCGCGACTGCTGGTCGGCGATTACCGTCACTGACGGCAAGAGCCACTTGATCGTGGTCAATTCCTCTCACGCACGCACGCGTCTGAACAGCAGTCTCGCACATGAAATTGCGCACATAATTCTCGGACACGAGCCGTCCATGATGTTCATGAGCCCAAGCAGCGAAATGGCGCTTCGCACTCACAACGAGGAGCAGGAAGAAGAGGCCAATTGGTTTTCGGGCTGTTTGTTGCTTCCGCGGGAAGCTCTGATGCTGATACGGCGCATGGGGAAATCCCCCGACGACGCCTGTTCCGAATATGGCGTCAGTGCGGCCATGCTTCGTTTTCGATTTAACGTAACAGGTGTCGACGCCCAACTCCAATACGGTCGGCGGCGAAAGCATGGGCGTCGATAGAGGATCGAGAGGTTGCTATTCCCGTGATTTTCCGCTTCCGATCCTCTACGATGCGAACGGATCAATGTCGAGCAGGAGGGGTGACGCTTCGCGCCAGTCTGTCGCGACAGTTCACGTTTGCGGCGACAGTGCGATGGCCCGCGCCGGGAACTCATTCTATTTTCTGAACATCGGAAAATAGTCCTGCAGCACTAGAATCACGATACCAACCACGCAAAGGACGCTAGTCAGTGCGATCAGTCGCCGCGAAAGCGCCGGATCTTTAATGCTGCGACGAATGATCGGCAGGTTCACGAGCGCGCTCGCGATCGACGCCAGTACCACGCCCTCGCCAGCCAGCTGCGGCCTCATTCGCCCGTGACCAACCATATTAGCGGCGGCGGCGGACGTACTAGCGCTGCTCACAAGACCACCCAGAACGCTCACTCCTAGGAACCCGATCTTTCCCAAGTATCGTTGGCCCAGAGTTGAAACAACCTGAATAAGGACAAAGAGGCCAGCGAAAGTCAGCACGCGGATCAGAGACACCGGCGATTCGAGATGGATTTCACCGGGGGTGACATCGCTGCTGGCTCGTTCGCGGCGGACAAAAATGAGGGCCAATACAGCCATTACGACCAAAGGAGCTGCGGCAGGGGGAACTGCCGACGGCGATAATAGCGCAACAATGAGCAGGTTCCGAGCAAACATCGCTACGACGGTCAGCAGGAGAGCGGCCGTCGCTGTGCCCGACGACACTTCGCTCCCCACCATCGTCTTTGCCAATTCGAGCGCAGCGGCGCTGCTATTTACAAATCCTCCCAGAAAACCGCTCAAATACAGACCACGAGAGCCGTAGATTTTTAGCAGGACATAGTTCACGAACCCGACGCCGGCGATGACGATGACGGTCAACCACAGTTGTCGCGGATTGATTAGCTCCCACCTGTCAACGAATCGGTCGGGCAGAAGCGGATAGACAACCAGGCCGAGAAGTCCCAACAATACGGCACTGCGGATTTCCTGCGGCTGCAGTCCCCCGGCAAATCGGTGCAATTCCACTTTCCAGGCAAGCAGCATCGTCATCACGACGGCCGAAGCGACCGGAGTGAACAAATGACCCTGCCCGGCTAAGGCTCCCAAGACGAACGTGACCAGCAACGCCGCAGAAGTTGTTGCTTCCAGAGTTCGGTCCACGAGCAAACTACGAACGTTTGCGATACCGACGATGATCAATACTCCGACGAAGGAAATGGCGGTGATCGAGGGAGCAAACAAAACGGCGAGAGTACCCAGAAGAGCGGTCAGCGCGAACGTTCTTGCGCCTAGATCTTTGTTGGACCATTCTCTCTCAATGCCTACCAGGAGCCCGATGCCGAGGGAGACGGCGATCTTTGCGGCAACTTCCGAAGGCGGAAACCGGGTGACCATTGCCGACACAAGCACGAATCGCGCCTCCAATGAAAAAGTATATACGCGAAAATCGCATCAGTTCCGACAAAACGAACAATTAGCGAACTTGTTGGTGGCAGTTTTTGCCACGAAGCACATGGATGCAACGAGGATTCTTGAAAGAGCAAAATGTCGCTGCGAATCGACCTATGGGAAACATGCCACGTTCGATCTAGCGGGCTACGCAAACATCTTACTTTTGCACTTGCCAATCCGCTCCGCTGCCATAGTCCCTGACCTTGCGATTCTCGCGAATACTTCCCGATCGTATAGCAGAGGACCGCAGCGTACGACTCAACGCGTCGTCATTCGATATATATCCTTATTCCTGCTTGACAGAGGCCTCCAAATACAGTCAAATCTGACTTCCACTTGTAACAGAGTTGCAACTGGTCGCAGGAAGAAAATGGGAGGAAGGAGCATCAGGATGGTGGTGGGGGCATTAATTGCGACCGAGTCGCAACTGGGGAGATCGAAGAACGATACCTCGATTACACGCCCTTCCCTCATGGATGAATTGACTGCCCGTGGCGTCCGGATTACGGCTCAGAGACGACTTCTGGTCGGCATTATTCAGGATTCAGCTCGCCATCTTGATGCGGCCAAGTTGTTAGAGATCGCGAAGAAAGAAGATCCCAGCATCGACCGTGCCACAGTTTATCGAACCATTAACCTGCTGAAAGACCGAGGCTTGATCGACGAACTTGACCTGATGCATGTCGAGGGAGAGAAACACTATTACGAAGCCAAGACCGATCGCGACCACTGCCACATGACATGCTTCCGCTGTAAAGCAGTTATGGAGTATACGAGCCCGTCCTTCGACAGGCTTAAACAGGAGATAGCTCGACAGGGTGATTTCCTGATTCGCGTTGCGCGGCTGGAAGTGGGCGGACTATGTAAGCGCTGCCGAAAAACGGCGAGATAGAAGGCCGTCCGTTTTTTTTATTTCTGTAGATGCGACATTGTCGCAAGTAACTGTGGCGGGAAGCTAAAAGCTGGAAATTAAGCAGGCAGGAAGGACCGAAGTTATTTAGACATCTTTTTTAAGGAACGGTCCCCACGACGAAACCTTTGGCGAAGGACTCGTGGGGACCGTAAATCGACAACCCAAAGGCTGACGACCGCCTCAGTATACCGGCAAGCAGCCAAGGGCTATCAAGAATAAATCGCTGGCTGGGGCCGGATTCCGCGTCACCACTCCGTGCCCTGACAAGGCTCCACATTTAATCGAGTCGTAGTGGTGATTCTGCGCGTGCACTGGATTTTCAATCTTTTGCCGGAGGATACCGAGGATGAGGAAGAGCATAAAGAAGCAGCAGAAAGCGGAAACTAGCCATGGAAACTGGCCTGTCACATACAAATGGGTAGCCATGGGCACACTGGTTGCTTATACAGCTCTGGGTGGCCAGAAGGTAGCCTTGGCTCAGGCCCAGCGAGCGCCCGCTGGTACAAAGACCAATCCAGCGCAGCCACAAGCCTCCCCGCCTGTTCATCACTTCGAAGTCCCCGCTGGCCGGTTGGCGGACATCCTGCCGACTTTCGAGAGGGCAAGCGGACTACATATAGTGTTGGCCAACTCCGGCATCGGAGGAGTGCAGTCACCAGGTGTCACTGGCGATTACACAAATGAACAAGCACTTTGGCACTTGCTTGATGGGACGAGCCTGAGTTCCCGCTTCACAAGCCCAGATGTGGCGACGTTGAATCTTTCCCCGACGGAACAATCGGTCACGGTGAATGCTCACGACATAGACCCCTATGCAGACCCGGAAGCGCCCTACAAGGCCGACCGCCTGTCCTCGACCAAGTTCACCGAGCCGGTCCTTAACACGCCTAGGACGGAGACGATTCTTACGCAGCAAGCCCTCGAAGATAAGAGTGCGACGACTCTCCGTGATGTCTTGCGGTCAACGGCTGGTGTGACCTTAGGATCAGGCGAAGGCGGAAACGCCTTCGGTGACCGCTTCTTCATCCGCGGCTATGATGCGCGCAACGACGTATTCGTTGACGGCGTTCGGGATCCAGGCGTCAGCATTCGCGAGAACTTCGACGACGAGCAGGTCGAGATCCTACGGGGGCCGGCCTCTTCGTTCGCCGGGCGCGGCACCACCGGCGGTGCGCTCAACATTGTCACCAAGGAAGCCCAGGACGTCGACTTCTATCACTTCGAGAGCGAAGGCGGTTTCAACGACTCCACGAAACGCGGGACCGTCGACATCAACCATGCGGTTAACAAGGTGCTGGACGTGCGTCTCAACGGCATGGTCCAGTACGCCGATGTCGCCGGGCGCGACTTCACGACCGACAACCGATGGGGCATTGCCGGCGCCTTGACCTATCATCCGACCGACAACTTTAAGCTGACCGCGAACTATTCGCACACGTACATGTGGGGCCTGCCGGACTTTGGTGTGCCGAGCAACCAAGTCACACGCGAGCCGGTGACTGAGGATGGTCTGGTACCGCGCAACACATTCTATGGCGCGATCAATCGAGATTTCACTAAGTCCTCGCAGGATATGGGAACGCTAGACGCCCAATGGAATGTCAGCGATCACATAACGCTTGAGAACAAGTTCCGAGCGAGTCATTCCCTCCTAAACTACATCGGCACGATCCCAGAGAATCCAAGCTGCAGCGGCGCTACAGCACCTTATTGCTCGACGCTGACCTTCTTCTCGGGTTACGTCCAGCTGAACGCGCAAAGCCGCTATGAGCCGGTGGACGTCATCAATGACCAGCCGCAAGCTACGTTCCAGTTCGCCACGGGGACGATCCGCCATACGGCCATCGCGGGTGGGGAATTCTCGAACGAGCGGATCAGCATCCAAGGCTACTCCGGCCTAACTTCCGAACTGACGACGGGGCCTGTGGCCTTCACTTCGACCGGAGCGCCGATCGTCAGCGTCTTCAATCCGCCGAACTACATCTACGGGGCCTCTCCCATTCAGCTGGCCGGAAACCCCTTGCGGTATAACGTGGACACCAACGCAGCCTACCTAATGGACACGGCCAACTGGAAGGATCGCATTATCGTGAATGGCGGTATTCGTTACGACGACTACCACATCAGGGCGGCTAACAACACAGCCGCAAGCGCAGCGAACGACGGTATCACAAGCTACAACGCAGGTTTGCTGGTGAAGCCGGTGAAAATCGGCAGCATCTACTTCGCCTATGCCACCGCAGCCGATCCTGTGGGCGACGAGCTGGACGCCACGTCGAGCAGCTATGGCGGGTTGGCTGCGACACAGCTCGGGACGCAGATTTTCGGTCCTCAAAAGAGCCAGTCCTACGAGGTCGGCACTAAGTGGGAGCTTCTCGACCAGCACTTGCTCGTTAGCGCCGCGCCGTTCGAAACCGTTGTGACCAATGCCCGCGAAACCGCGCCAGCCGGCTTGCCTGGCTACACCAGTGGCCAGATAGTTGCGGGAGCAGCCTACCGCGTGCGGGGGCTTGACTTCGAGGCAGCTGGCAACCTCACCAGCAAATGGAGCGTAATGGTTGGTCTCGTTGTGATGGACCCCAAGGTGACCAAGTCGATTGTGCCGACCAACGTGGGCCTGCAACTGGCCAACATCGCACCCCGATCGTTCAATCTTCTAACCAAATATCAAATTACAAGTCGGCTGGAGCTTGGCGGGCAAACCGTCTACGCCTCGAAGATCGAGGGAGGTTCGCTGCTTGCCGCGAACGGCGGTATCGCCTACCCGGGTGCCCCGAACCCGACCTTCCTACCCTCGTATTGGCGGTTTGACATCTTTACCGAGGCTAGGATCAACGCCTTCACAAGCCTCAAATTCGCTGGGCTGAATCTGACTAACAAAACCTACTACGACTCTCTGTACCAGAGTTCGCAGCCGTTCGTCAAAGTCGCGCCAAGCCGGGCGTTCTATCTAAGTCTGATCTTTCACTTTAATAAATCATAGGTGAGCCACGCATGCTGATCTCTATCCCGGATGTCCTGAGCAAAGACGATGTGGCGGATTTCCGCCGCATCATGGCCACCGAAGGCTGGGAAGACGGTCGCTCGACGGCAGGGGCGCAATCGGCGGAGGTAAAAAAGAACGAACAGCTACCGCCCGACGACAAGACGTCCCGACAACTCGGCGAGCGCATTCTCCGCGCGCTCGCCGCCAACACTTTGTTCGTTTCGGCCGCGGTCCCTCTTCACGTCTTCCCGCCGCTGTTTAATCGTTACGAACCGGGCCAATTCTTCGGCGAGCATGTCGACAACTGCATCCGGGGCGACCGACTTACCGGTTTGCGCATTCGCACCGATCTTTCGGTCACCCTCTTCTTGTCGGAACCGGAGGAGTACGACGGCGGCGAACTCGTGATCGACGACTACTACGGCGCTCACCGAGTCAAGCTGCCCGCGGGCCATCTGGTTCTCTACCCCTCGACTAGCCTGCACATGGTAACTCCAGTTACTAGAGGCGCGCGCATCTGCTCTTTCTTCTGGTTGCAGAGCATGATTAAGGATCCGCTTGCGCGGCGGATGACATTCGACATGGACAATGCGATTCAGGAACTGGTCCGCCGACTCGGCCGGAACGACCCCGAAGTCCGAAAACTCACGAACATCTACCACAACGTCATTCGGTACTGGGCGGAGTTATGACACGGGTGCAGGAGGGCTACTCGGTGGCTGAATCGAAAAGTGCAAGTCGTTGCCTTGACCGTCACGGTAATGAAAAACTCTGCGGTTGCTTGGAATACCCCGCACCGGCTCGGCAGTCCGCGGTAGCTGAGACCTGTTCTGGGAACAATCGCCCTCTGCAAACCCAACCTGTTTCTTCGGAAGTCGTGAGTTTCCACGAAATCACCATGCTGGAGCAGCAGTAGATGCGGCAGGTCATTTCAGAACTGGTGACGACAACTCGCGGCATCGGTATCGGTGTTTTTCTAACGATCTGCGTATTGGTTATGGGGTTGAACTTTGGTGCCCCTTATTCCGGAGGCGCGGTCTTGATCCACTATTCGACGGCTGCGGTCCTGAACATCGGTGTCCTGGTCTTTCGCGAAGGACTCGAGTGCGTGCTCGTTCTGGCCGCCATTACCGCAGGAACCTCGTCAACGAGGCAACCCTATCAGCATGCGATTGCTGTAGGAGCGGGGATGGGGTTCGGGCTGACGCTGTTCACCTGGAGCCTTGCGGTCCGCATCCTTTCCGATCTGAGCAATGACGTTTCTGCGCTCGCCTTGCAAGCGACTACGGGCCTGCTTGCGGTCATCGTCCTGCTCATCGTGATGAATTGGTTTTTCCACAGAGTGTATTGGACCGGCTGGATTTCGGCCCATAGTCGGCGAAAGCAGAAGCTGCTCAAGGACGCAAACCACGAACAGGGATCGTCGCTGAGCGTCTTCTGGGGAATGGCCTTGCTCGGTTTCACATCGGTCTATCGGGAAGGGTTTGAGGTTGTCCTTTTCCTTCAGAGTTATCGATTGAGACTCGGAAGTCGGACCGTCTTGTGGGGAACTCTGGTGGGACTGTCACTCTCCGCGATTGTGGTAGTTCTCACCTTCCTGGCGCATCGCAAATTGCCATTCCGTAGGATGCTTGTTTTCACGGGAATTCTGTTGGGAATCGTTCTGGTTGTGATGGTCGGCGAACAGGCACAGGAGATGCAGCTTGCGCATTGGATCAGCACGACCACGGTGCCCAGGCTGGTTCCGCTGATCCCCTCCTGGATGGGATTGTGGTTCTCGTTTTTCCCGACGATCGAGACATTGCTAGCGCAATTTGCGGCGGCCGCCTTAGTACTGGGATCGTATTTTTTTGCTACCCGACTAACTGTTCCGAATACGCAATTCGCCGAAGGACTGCAGAGCGAAGAGATCACCACGAGAAGTACAGACTGAAGTTAGGAACGGCACGAGACGGAAGAATAGAAGGAGGTCCCCCATGGCGAACCTTGCGGGAGCGCCGTCGGAGCCAGACGTCGGCAACCGGTAGGTCGGCGACCGAATGGTAAGGCTGCTTTTCTAGGGAGGGATTGAAGAAGGGCTGCACCAGCGTCTTGATGGTCTCGAACATACGCTCGCTCCTCAAGCTCTGCTGCCAGGCCCACGCATCGCGAGTGCCCGTGAGATTCATGCACAAGGCTCGGGACCGGATATACCACTCGCCCATTGTGGGAGAAGTGCCGATGACGGGTGAAGAGATGAGCAGGCGCGCGTTCAAGTATTTCATCAAACTGAGCCCAGAGCAGATCCAGCGAGTTTCGGAAGAGTGCGCGCGGATTGGTTCTTACAAATTGGTTCGCGTGAAAAAGAGAGGACGGTCAACAATAGTGACGGTTCGATTCGAGAGTGGCAGACAAAAAACGGTTACGGTCTGATGGTCCTTCGTTGATGGAAGGTTGAAATATGTCCGGTAAGCAATCTCATCGAGCTGATTGGCGGCTGTGAGATGGGCGGCTGTCCGTAATGGCGCGCCTGCGACGGATGCCCCACCAAAGCACCCGATCGCAAAATGTTCCTGGATCGCAATTATGTACTGTGTGGGAGAAGACCATGTGTACAACAAAAAAGTTCTTGCTGCTGAACAGCAGGTCGGCTTCCTGGCTCAGTGCGACTGCGGCACGTTGCACCTGACTGTGGGAGTCGTAAGCCTAGGGCCCGATCGAGAAGGCACTCCGGCGCATACACCGCCTAATCGGCGCTGCGCTCAAGCAGCTTCCAGAATCACCGGATGAGGCCGCTCATATCACTCAGGAAGGCCTACGAACCGTTCATGTCCATTGAAATCACTAAGAGTCCTCGGTGTTCTGACGAATGAGCAGAAGTCGAAGACAACGATCATCTCCGCAGAACGAACGATCGAATGGAAGCCAAAGCGCGGGCGCCAAGAGGTCTCAAACCCGTTTGCTTGTTGCCTGCGCCATTCCGGAATATCGCGGGCGCCTGGCGTCCTTGGCGAAGGACCTGTCCTTTTCATTGGTAGTTACTGAAGCTAGGGATGTGAGAGAAGCCAGTAGGTCTTGCCTTGACAAAACAGCGGACGTGATTCTTTTGGATCTACGCCTAACCTTCGCGGACGGCCTTACGCTACTGCATGCGCTTCTCGACAAGACACCATGGGCGAGGGTTGTCCTCCTCGCTTCGTCATCCAAGGACATTTCCCTCAGAGTAGCGCTGCGCGCAGGAGCAAGGGGAGTGCTTCATCGAAATGCTACTCTCGAAGAATTGGCTCGCTGCCTCCAGCCGCTTCGGGACGGGCGGATCTGCAACGAACACGAGCCGGAAGCGCAAAGAAAACCAGTGCTGACGAAACGCGAACTTGAGATTCTGCGATTGATCGATTCACGCTTGAAGAACAAGGACATTGGAGAGAGGTTGTCCATCACCGAGGGCACCGTAAAGATCCATGTACATGCAATCTTGGCAAAGTTGGGCGCGAATTCGCGCAAAGACGCCATCTCGAAGGCCCGCGATTATGGATTCATGGCTGCTTTGCCCATTTTGGGGAACCCTATTCATGGAACTCGATAACCACAGTTTAAGTTCCACCGACGTGCTGAAGATCAATACGCAGGCTTCGGTCTTCATGAAGAAAGGGATTCGCTTGATGGACGACACCAGGCCAGAAGCGATCGTGGCGGCGCTACAGTGTTTTGACCAAGCACTCGAGCTGCGCCGTCGTCTGCCTATCGAAGCGTCCCCGATGCTTCGGTATGGTCTTGCCGCGTGTTGGCTGAATCGCGCTGATACCTTGATGCGCCTGGAAACCTCGGAGCAGACCCAGCTGGCACTTCGCTCATACGACGAGGCACTCACTTTGCTTCGAGATTTGCCTTTGCACGAGGATGCGCGATTCCCAAGACGACTGGCCATTGCGTACCAGAACCGTGGTCTGGCGCTACAATCGCAAGACGACTCCGCTATCGCCCAAGCTATGCAGGAATTCTCAAAGGCGATCGAGATCCTCGAAGACGAGCACGCCGCCCAGATTTGCGATCGCCTGTATTTGTTGGCGGCAGTGTGGATGAATCTGGCTAACGCCGGACTGGCCGAAGCAAGCACGCAAAGCGCAAAACGAGCCGAGGAAGCAGCGTACCGCGCGATTACCCTAGTTGCTGATCTTGAGAACAATGACGTGCACATTGCGGAGGTTGGGATAAAGGCACGCCATATTCTCTGCCATATGATCGCGCGGCGTCTATCGCAGATCACCGATAGGGACGCCAGAATGCTCAGTGACGTCCACGAGGCAACCGATGCGGCGGATGACGGTCTGGCTCTTGCCCGTCGCTGGGAGCAGAAGGGGGTCGCACGCTTTCGAGAGATCGCACTCGATTTGTTTCGATTCGGTATCCGCGTGTACGCAAAATATCAGCCGCAATTCTTAAGGGAGTTCATCTCCGACAACATGGATCCGAGCCGGTCGTGTCGAGAATATGTGGAGAGTCCGGCGATGCGTATGGCTGCGCAGGAGGGGTTAGCGGTTTGCGGGCGTATGGAAGGATAGTCAGTCAACTTCTCCCGTGTGCGGGGAAAACCGCCAGATGATGGTAGGGCCCAGTGCGAATTCAACTCGACGATAGACTTTGTCGGATTTTGAAAGCACAACCGAGATCGTCACATTCACACACTCGGCTTGGCCGAAAAACAGGTATCGCGATGTAGCATGCTTCAGCAATAGATCTGAGATTTCGCTCCACCGGTTGGCAGATGGTCAGCGCGTAACGGTGGTTAGCCTTGGGTTCGATAGTGCAGACGACACGCGAGATTAATCGCGCCATGACTTTTGCTCAACGATTGTCAGCGTGGAACGGCTGGTTTATCGGTGCTCATGGTGGCGTGTATTCACCCGTGGGGCAGTCCACTCTCAGATCAATCGAACGATTGCAGGATAGTTTTGCGGTTCCCCAACCTGGGCCCGAACGAGACAGCATCCCTGCCAAAGTGTGCGGCTGCTCTGGGCAAAGCGATATTCCCAAGGAGGAACTGCCGGATCTTCCGAAACGGCAGAGCTTTCGCGGCCGATCGAGTAAAAGTGGAACTAATTCGAACCCTCGATATCAGTGAATCACGCGGCCCGCACGTTCTGCCGTTCTCAATCTAGCGTCCCGCTATACTGCGCGAACTCTCTGCGTGTTCACTCAACCAGTGCTTATAACCCTGAATATCGGGCCCCCCGACATTAATCGCGTACTCGACGCCAAGCAGACAAGAACGAAATACAATTCTCGGTAGTCCATAGAAATATCCACTCGTTCAATACCTAATCGGCGGCCACGATTGGCAGAGCTCAAGCCGTGGCGCCCCCAGGACGCTCGAGAATAAGAATTATATCGTCTGACCTGGCCGTTGCATCTGAGCGCTATGGGCAGCACGATCAACAACAGGAATAGACCAGTAAACGATGCGTCAGCTTGACGGAGCAATTCTCGTCGGACATAATCGCGGCAACGGGTGTTGGAGTTCCACCTTTAACCGCCCCGCTCGGGGAAGATGACTCCTACAAGAGGGATATCTCTTGCTGGGAGCACCGCGGCGGCCTTCCCCCAAAAGGCTGCCAAAACAAGAGCCTCTCTACTGCAAAACGAGCCGGGCAACGTCGAGTTCGAGTTCCCAGGCGCGACGTTCTCCACGGAGACCGCCCACGTAAGGTGTGTGGTCGGGCGACGGAGAGTGCACAAATGAGCGCGATTGAATACATTGAAAGCCATCAAGAAGAATACCTCGAGGAGTTAAAGGAATTTCTTCGTATCCCTAGCGTAAGCACCAAGAACGAACACAAACCTGACATAGAACACGCGGCATGGTGGATTGCTGCGAAACTTCGCGGCGCTGGAATGGAAAAGGTCGAGGTTGTGCCAACGCGATTGCACCCTCTGGTGTACGCAGAGTCTGCCCAGATGTCTGGGCGCCCCACACTCTTGCTATATGGACACTACGATGTCCAGCCTCCGGAACCGCTTGATTTGTGGACGTCACCACCATTCGAGCCTACGATCCGCGATGGAAATCTCTATGCTCGGGGGAGTGCCGACGATAAGGGACAGCTATACCTTCATGTAAAGGCTCTGGAGGCACTGCACAAGGCCGCAGGTCAACTGCCTTTGAATGTGAAGGTCATTATTGAGGGCGAGGAGGAAATTGGCGGTGGAAGTCTTTGGGAATTCCTGGTCGAAAACCGCCTTCGACTTAAGGCGGACGCGTTAGTTCTGTCGGACACGAGCATGCTGGCGCGAGGAGTTCCGTCGATTACATACGGTCTGAGAGGATTGAATTACTATCAAGTTGAGGTGGCGGGTCCTAGCCAAGATCTGCATTCCGGTGTTTTCGGCGGTGCTGTTCCGAACCCGATCACCATCCTCGCCCAAGCGATTGCGAAACTTCACGACGCCAGATCTCGAGTGTCTGTCCCAGGCTTTTACGAAGCGGTTCAGAAAATATCGCCATCGGAGCGGGAGGCGATCAAAAGATTGCCATGGAAGGAGCAGGAATTTCGGAAAACTGTAGGATCTCCTGATCTTTGCGGAGAAGAGGGCTTCTCGACCCTAGAGCGAATATGGTGTCGTCCAACGCTGGAGCTAAATGGTATTTGGGGCGGCTACACAGGTGATGGCGCAAAAACAGTCATCCCATCCAAGGCATACGCGAAGATCTCAACGCGTCTGGTACCCAACCAGGATCCTGAGAAGATTGCTCGCCTTGTCGAAGGACGTATCCGACGCTCGTTGCCAAAATCCGTTTCCTGCGAATTCAAGCTTCTGAGCACAGGCCGACCGTGGGTGGGAGATTGTCGTCACCCCATCTTGCAGAAGGGCTCTTGCGCCTTGGAGAAGGGATTCGGAAAAAAGGCTGTGTTCATCCGCGAGGGTGGCTCAATCCCACTTGTGGAACAGATCGACAGGATGTTTAAGATTCCGTGCGTCCTTCTGGGTTTCGGCCTACCCGATGAGAATGCGCATGCACCGAATGAATTTATTTCTCTGGACAACTATTTCGGCGGAATGAAATCGGCGGCGCTTTTCTATCAGGATGTTGCAGTGCGTTAGTCGATACCGCCCGTTGTACGGTTCCGTAATACGGTTAATGGAATTAAGATTCCGGGAGGGTTCGCATGCGGGCTACGATTCTGCCCTTTGGCGACGATTCCTGGCGTTCAACGCTAGGGTGGAGGAGACGCCAATGGGCTCGGATGGAGTTCCGGCCCTTTTCCTCCATCACGCGAAAATTCAGGTTTTCTGCTCGACCAATTCACTTGTCGAGCGCTTTTTAGTGTGATTCAATAAGCTCGGCAAAGGAGTTTGCCTCTCTAGTTTGATCGGGGATAAAACGCCGCTTCTCTAGCGGCTGATAACTCCTCCCAACTACGACGCACCGGCCACGGTGCGCGAGGGCGGTGATGGGAGGAGTCAAGCCAAATCGCAAGGTCACACGGCATTTCCGCAGTGCCTACCTGTATGTCTCCGCTATCTGTAATCTTGATTCTGCTGGGCCTATCCACGCCCTCGCGCAGGCTGGTGGTTCGCGCCTTGAATCTCGCCTGGCCAATTGCTCGCAGAGCTCGAATGACGACAATTCGGAGGCGATCTCATGAAACAAACGATCGCTTTCAACATCATTCAGGTTTTGTTTGTCCTCTGTTTCGCTCCCCTTTATTCGGGTGTGTTGTCCCGCCTCAAAGAGATCGTACAAAGCAAAAGAGGCCCGAGTGTATTTCAGCCCTACCGTGATCTGTGGAAGCTCTTCCATAAAGACCAAGTA
>Ga0335078_10001239_pt1 | contig 38743 bp, 33 predicted proteins | sample Lox_Sample_32_FD_206711 | JGI IMG/M metagenome (GOLD analysis project Ga0335078, IMG submission 206711) | Soil microbial communities from Loxahatchee National Wildlife Refuge, Florida, United States - Lox_Sample_3.2 | ecosystem: Environmental > Terrestrial > Soil > Wetlands | place: USA... | reverse complement strand
CAGGTGGTTGATCCGAGCATAAAATTTGTGGGGCTGGAACTGGCCAGCTACGATCCCCAGACCTGGGTGCCACCGTTCGTGAGCGGCGTCACCGCGCAAGTGGATGCCGTGGCGACGCACTTTTATTCCACCTGCAACCAGGCCGATAGCGACCAGAAAATTTTCAACACCGTGCCCGGTTTTGCGACCGATGTGCAGTTCTTCTATACCCAGATGGCAGCCAATCCCGCGCTCGCGTCGTTGCCCCTTTGGATCACGGAAAACAACGTCAATGCGGATTACGATGCGGGCGGAGGCATCAGCGCCTGCAATGGCACTCCCTTTGTTACCGATCAGCGTGGCTCCAGCGCGTTCTTCGCGGCATGGCGGCCCTATGTGTTCTCCCAACTCGGCAAAGTGGGGGCGCGAGCGCTTTATCATTGGGACTTCAACGCTGACGCACAGTTTGGGGAATTCAACAGCAGCAACGGCCAATTGCTGCTCAGTTACTGGGTGGATTACTGGCTGGCCCGTATGTTTGCTTCGCCGCCGGGAGCCTACATCCTGGAGTTCACCGACTTCGACAATCAGGATGATTTGGAAATCCTGCCGGTGCGGAACGACGATGGCAGCGTGGTCGTCATGATTGCCAACCATGCGGTGAAGTCCGCCAGCGACAACAATGGCCCGGGAGCGCCTCGCAGCGTGTGGCTGGATGTTTCTGCGCTGGGCACGTTCTCCACCGCCAGCGCCCTGACCCTTGACGCCAATACCAGTGCGGCCACCGGCCCCTCGCCGGTGAGCGTCATGCCGGCCCAGCAGATTACGGTCACGCTCAACGGATACGGGGTAGTTTTCCTGACGCTGGAGTAATCGAAGCTTCATCTCGCCCGCAAAACCGCGCCGCACGCTGCAGAAACTCGCAATCCGCTGGCGCCGGGTTTGCAAATCGCCTGCCGGTACGAGAACATATCCGTTTGCCTTAATCCCGCAGAACTCATAAGGAAGGCACAGAAAATGCCGAAAGGGAAGTCACGCGCGAAGACCGAGCCAAAGCAGCCAGCCAGCGAAATTCAGCCCGCCAAAGGGAAGTTGGGCATCATGATTCCCGGCATGGGGGCAGTCGCCACCACCTTTGTTGCCGGGGTTGAAGCCGTACGCCGCGGGCTTTCCCCGCCCATTGGCTCGCTTACCCAAATGGGCACCATCCGCCTGGGCAAGCGGACCGAAGGCCGTTCGCCCAAAATCAAGGAATTCCTGCCGCTCGCCGGGCTGAACGACCTGGTTTTTACCGGCTGGGACATTTTTGAAGACGACATGTACACTGCCGCGTCGAAAGCGGGCGTGCTGGAGCGCAGCCTGCTCGACCGGATCAAGCCTTTCCTGAGTTCGGTGAAGCCGCGTAAAGCCGTCTTCGACCGCAACTACGTCAAGCGGCTCGACGGCCGCAACGTAAAGAAGGGCAAGAACAAGATGGAACTGGCCGAACAGATTCGCGACGACATGCGCGAGTTCAGGAAAACCTCAGGGGCCAGCCGCCTGATTACAATCTGGTGCGGTTCAACGGAGGTTTTTCTAGAGCCAACCGAGGCGCACCAGAGCGTCGAGGCATTCGAGAAGGCGCTAGCCCGCAACGATGAAGCGGTCGCGCCCTCAATGATTTATGCCTACGCTTCGTTGATGGAAGGCATTCCATTCGCCAATGGCGCGCCGAACCTAACCGTGGATCTTCCAGTAATGCTCGAACTCTCGCGCCAAAACAACGCTCCCATCTGCGGTAAAGATTTCAAGACCGGCCAGACGTTGATGAAAACCATTCTCGCACCGGGCTTCAAAGCACGCCTGTTGGGCGTGAGTGGATGGTATTCCACCAACATCCTCGGCAACCGCGACGGCGAGGTGCTGGACGATCCGGCGTCATTCAAAACCAAAGAAGAATCGAAGCTGGGCGTGCTGGAACATATCCTTCAGCCGAATCTGTACCCGGAGCTTTACGGAAATATTTTCCATAAGGTTCGCATTAACTATTATCCGCCCCGTGGTGACAATAAAGAGGGTTGGGACAACATTGATATCTTCGGCTGGCTCGGCTATCCCATGCAGATCAAGGTGGATTTCCTCTGCCGAGATTCGATCCTCGCAGCGCCTATCGTTTTGGATCTCGTGCTGTTCCTCGATCTGGCGCAGCGCACGCCCGAACTGAGGGGACTGGGCATTCAGGAGTGGCTGAGTTTCTACTTCAAGTCGCCCATGACCGCGCCGGGGTTGTATCCCGAGCACGATCTCTTCATTCAGTCCATGAAGCTGAAGAACACCCTGCGGCATTTGCGTGGCGAAGAGATGATCACCCATCTGGGGCTGGAATACTACGACTAGACCAAGTGCGCCGCCCGTTAGCGCTATGCCTTTTACAGATCGAGAGCTACTTTCAAGGCGCGATTCAACTCGGCAATTTTAGCGGGCGAGAGCGATCCCACGTAATCGGTGAGGTCGGATTTTCTCAGGCTTATGAGATTGTCGGCCACAATCCAACTGGTGTGGCGAAGGCCTTCTCCTGGTCCGACGCTCACCTGCGTCGAGAGACCTTCGCCGCTGCTGAACACCGGCGCACAGATCACGGTCGAGAAACGGGAATCAATCAATACCTGCCGGCTCACCACCACGAAGACGCGTTGCGCTTTGGGATCGCCAGCCGGCTTTTGAACGCGGTAGAGCTCTCCCCGCCTCACTGCCGTAAACTCCGCCAGACGAGATTAAGCAACATTTTTCAGGCCTGATAATCCAGCACGTCCAGCGCTTCGGCGTTCAGGCGCTCCGCGGCAGCGTCAATCAATGCGAGATCGCGCGCCTGGATTTTGGCCCGTTCCCGGTCGCGCAAGAAGCGGCGCAGCACTTTCTCGATGAACGCCGAACGCGAGCGCTTCGATCCTGACAAACGGTCAATACCTTTGAGAACGTCGGTCGAGAGTGTGATTGATGTCTTCTCTTTCATACCACCATTGTACTACCACTATGCTACCCGACAGGGCTGTTTGCGTTCCATGAGACCTGAGATTTCCTCGGGCGCTACCTCAGCTTTAACGAACGGCTCCGGCTTAAGTCTCCCGCCTTTTTCCACACCTTAGTGCAACTTTTATTCCGCCCGCACATCTCACTGCTGCGCCGCTGGGCGCGAATTCACAGAATGAGGAGAATTTTTATGAAGCAGACAATTGCGCGGGTCATGGTCATGTGTTGCTTGGCCTTTTCGCTGGCGGCGTGGGCCCAATCCGGCTCCATGGGCCAGGACAACATGAAGAACGACAACATGAAATCCGACACTATGGGCAAGAAGGCCATGAGCATCACCGGCAAAATCAGCGACGACGGCAAGATGTTTGTGAGCGACAAAGACAGCAAGAGCTGGACCATTACCAATCCTGAGGCGGTGAAGGGACACGAAGGCCACCACGTCACAGTGAAGGCGCACGTGGACGCCAGCAAGGGCGAGATCCATGTGATGTCGCTCAAGATGGTGAGCGCCATGAAAGACAACATGAAGAACGACAACATGTCGCACTGAGAGTGGCTGGTGATCAGTGGCCAGTGGCTAGTATCATTGCTGGCCACTGCAGCTAGTGGCTGGTGGTTAGTGGTTTGTTTCTGACGTTGGCCAGACGGCCCTTGGCAAGAGCGCTGGTATCACTGGCCACTGGCCACCAGCCACCGACCACCGGGTGAACCATGGCAGAAACGATAAACAAGAAAAAATTCCGCGGCATGAACCGGCGTGAACTGTTGAAGCTCACGCCGGTAATTGCCCTGGGGGCGTTTGCTGTCCCTAAGTTGCAGGAACCTTTGCTGAAGGCCGGCCTCGGCTTCAGCGACTGGGCCTCGAGCGTGCTGTTTCGCCGGCATCACCTCGCGCCGACTTTTGCCGATTCGCATCTCACACCATTCGAAAAGTTTCCCATCAATGATTACGACGTGGACGATCCCGGAATTGATCTTGATTCCTGGGTGTTAACGGTGGCCGGCTCGGTGCGACAACCGGGGAATTACACCCTGGCCCAGGTGCAGGCTTTGCCCAAAGTGCGGCAGAACACGCGCCATGTGTGCGTGGAGGGTTGGGATGTAATCGGGCGATTCGGGGGCGCTCGGCTCAGCGACTTTCTGCAGATGATCGGCGCCGACACCACCGCCCGGTTCATCACCGTGGAATGCGCCGACGATTACTACGAATCGCTCGACATGACGACGGCGCTGCATCCCCAGACGTTGTTGTGCTACGAAATGTATGACCAGCCGCTGACGCGCGAGCATGGCGCGCCGCTACGGCTGCAAATCCCCACCAAGATCGGATACAAGCAGGCGAAATATCTTACTTCGCTGAGCGTGACGAATGTTTTGTCGAAAGTTGGTTATTGGGAAGACCAGGGGTATTCGGAGTTTTACGGACTGTAAGGAGAGTTTGAGTTCCTTTGCGAACTTTGCGGTAAGAGCATTTAACCGCAAAGGTCGCTAAGCACGCAAAGAACAGCAGAGCTGTTCTGAATGTGGTTCAAGAAGGTGCAGATGGCGACGCAAGCGGTTCTGATTGAAGACCCCAAATCCGGCGAAGTCACCGAGGCGGTGTATGAGCATCCGTTCATCGTGCGGCTCTGCCACTGGGTGAATGCGGTCTCGCTGTTCGTTATGGTGGGGAGCGGGCTGCAGATTTTTCGCGCTTTTCCCAGCTTCGGCGCCAAGATTCCGCAGCACGACCTTATCAACTGGCCGCGCTCGCTGGCCCTCGGCGGATGGCTGGGCGGTGCGCTGCAATGGCACCTCACTTTCATGTGGATCTACATCGGCAGCGGCCTGCTTTACCTGGCGTATCAGGTCTTCAGCGGCCACTATAAGCAGGTTCTGTTCGCCCCTCGCGATGTGCCGGGCGTTTGGCCCGTGGTGCACTACTATTTTTTCTTTGGCCCCAAGCCCTCGCAGAAAGAAGCCTACAACCCGCTGCAGAAACATGCCTACACATCGGCAATCGCGCTGGGAGCGCTCTCTGTTGTGACCGGATTGGCGATCTGGAAGCCGGTGCAGTTTTCCTGGCTGGCATGGTTGATGGGTGGATTTCATCTGGCGCGGCTGTGGCACTTTCTCATCATGTGGGCGATGATCGGGTTCGTCGCCGGGCACCTGGTGATGGTGGTACTGCACGGTTGGAATAACTTCGTCTCGATGATTACGGGATGGAAGAAGGACCCGGATTACACGCCGTAGCGCCGGGCGTCCGCCGGCAGCGGCGGAGCGTCCGACCTAGGTGTTTCTCGCGATATTGCGATTTTGGGGTGAAGGAAATGCTGGCGGTTTCGCCGGAAAATTCAGCGGCAAGAATGCACGAAGAAGAGCTGATCCGGCGCATCCGCGACGGCGAGCATGAGCTTTTTTATCAGCTGATCCGGCCTTACGAACAGCGGATATACTTCATCGCCTTTTCCATCCTCCGCAATCAGCACGACGCGGAGGACGTAAGCCAGGAAGCGGTGCTCAAGGCGTTCAAGAATATCCGCCATTTCCGCGGCGAAGCGCGGTTCAGCACCTGGCTGATCCAGATCACCTTGAACGAGGCGCGTATGTGGAGAAGGAAGGCGCACGCCAATCTCATAGAGCCGCTCGACAAACCGGCGGACGATGATGGCGAATACCGGCCGCGCGAATTCGCCGACTGGCGCGAAATTCCTTCCGAGACACTGGAACGCGAGGAGGTGCGAAAGGCGTTGGCTGAGGCGCTGGCATCGCTGGGCGACAAATACCGCGAGGTCTTCGTGCTCCGTGATGTGCAGCACCTCAGCATTGAGGAAACTGCGAAGACTTTGGGAATCACGGTCGCCTCGGTGAAGACCCGGCTGCTGCGGGCGCGGCTCATGTTGCGGGACTTGCTGTCTCCCGGCTGGGGCGGCAGTTGGAGCAGCAAGCTGTCTTTTGCAAAGGGGAACAAGCCATGGTAGTCAAATGCGAGCACGTCTGGCGGGAAATCTCGAATTACCTCGAAGGCGATGTAGATGCCTCGCTGAAGACCGCCATGGAAGAGCATTTCAAGGGGTGCAAGGACTGCACTGCGGTGCTGGAGGGTACTCGCAACATCATCGCCGTCTACGGCGACGAGCGTTTTCTCGAAGTGCCGCTGGGATTCGGCCAGCGCCTGCACCAGAAACTGGAGCAGAATATGCCCCGCCAGCGTGGTGGCGTTTTCGGTTGGGTGCTGGCGTTTGCGGCCATTCTGCTGATAGTCGGCGGCGTGGAATTGGGCAGTTCCAGGGCGTTTTACAATCCTGAGTTGCGTTCCGCGCACGCCGATCCAGCCAAGAGTTCCATTCCCGAAGACATGCCGGTAGTGATTGCGCAGGACGGAAAAGTGTTTCATCGCAGCAAGAATTGCCCGTTTATCCTCGACAAGGACAAAGCCCATCTCCACACCATCACCGCCGAGGAAGCCGTTCGCGAAGGATATGCGCCCTGCGTGCGCTGCATGCATGAGTTCATGGCAGCCGCGCCACCTCCGCCGTGGCTGGACCCGCATCCTACGGATGGCGAAGAGCACGCAGAGATCGAGACCGCGCCCTGAACCGTAAGCTTGCAGGCTGCCGATGTCCCAATCGCGCTTCCCCGAACTCCGCGGAAGTTCTCTCCGCACTCGGCGTTTCAAGATTTTGAATTAGTCCCCGGCAACAAACGCTGAAACGAGGACACATCAAACCCATAAAAAGAACCTAAAGTCTGGAGTTTGATGCGGTTGCAAGGCCCGCAATGCCGCCTGGCAGCTCTTTCCATGCCGCAGTTTGGGACGATGAACCGTTCCCGGCAAGGGGCCGCGCAACTGGCGGATAACCTTATTTTCCGCTTCCGCGTCCAACTGAGTGGAAATCCAGGCGGCGTTCTGCCTCGACAGGCATATAATCTCGAAAGATAGCAGCTCCAAAGGAGTTCCCCATGAAGTTGCGCAACTTTGCATTGGCCGTCGCGCTGCTAAGCTTCTGCTTCACAGTGCCCTCAGTTTTCGCGCAAGACAAGAGCAGCTCGAGTCCGTCCGCGTCTGATGATCAGAACGCAACTTCCGACCAGACGGCCAGCAAGGACAGCAAGGTTGTCCAGGCAGCCGATCCCAGCAAGGTGAAGCACGACGGCGGCAAAGACGACGTGGATGCCATCGGCAACCGCAACGTTGGCTGCGGCCGCGGCTTGGGGAACTGGTACAGCATCGAGAAACAGGTCGCCATGGGCAAGGCGTACGCCCAACAGGTGGAAGCCCAGACCAAGATGATCACCGATCCGGTGGTCACCGAGTATGTGAACCGGATCGGCCAGAACATCGTGCGCAACTCTGATTCCCAGGTGCCCTTCACCATCAAGGTGATTGATTCCGACGAGATCAACGCCTTCGCTCTGCCCGGCGGGTTCTTCTTCGTGAATTCGGGCCTGATCCTCGCAGCCGATGAAGAAGCCGAATTGGCGGGCGTAATGGCCCACGAAATTGCCCACGTGGCCGCCTGCCACGCGGCGCGGGAGAACACTCGCGGCGAGATGATGAACTTGGCGTCCATTCCGCTGATCTTTATCGGCGGCCCCATCGGTTACGCGGGTTATGAGGCGGCAGGGCTAGCGCTGCCTATGACTTTCCTGCATTTCTCCCGCAGCTTTGAAGCCGAAGCTGACTACCTTGGGCTGCAGTACATGTACAAAGCCGGGTACGATCCGCAGGCGTTTATCAGTTTCTTTGAGAAAGTTCAGGCGCAGGAAAAGAAAAAGCCGGGCACGCTGGCCAAGGCATTTTCTACTCACCCGCAAACCCCCGACCGGATTGCCAAGTCGCAGGAAGAAATCGCCACGATTCTCCCCGCCAAGGCCGAGTACATCGTCACCACTTCAGAGTTTGACGATGTGAAAGCCCGCTTGGCCGCAATTGAGAACCGTCACAAGCTGATTGAGGATAAGGACGGCAAGAAGCCCAGCCTGCGGCGCACCGCGAGCAGCAGCAGCGGGAACGGAAAAGACACCAGCGGCGACGACAGCGATCGCCCAACCCTGCATCGCCGAGACGATTCGAACTAGGCTCCGTTTGGAGTTCCACCACCGGCGGCTTCGGCCGCCGGTTTTTTTGACTTCATATCTGCCGCCGATTCACGCGGACGAAGGCCGATCAAGACAATTCAAAATCTGCGTTTGTCAGCGTGAACCTGCGTTAGATTTGAAGTTGGAGGCGTCAGTCCCAACAGCCGAACATGCAGTCCCATGGGGCTTCCAGATGCGCCATGCGGGGATAGCAATACAGGAAAAATGCCATCGCCGCCAGCATTACCAGCAGGCTCACCCGTATGCCAAGAATGCGCGGCGGTGCGTCGCGGCGAAGGGAAACGGCAATCGCGGGAGCAAGCATCATGGCCGAAGAAAAATAATAGTAGTAAATCTGGACCTTCATCGGGGTCACGGCCCACTGCAGCAGATTAGCCAGGTAAGCAGCGAGAAGCAGAGCCTCGGGCAGCGCGGGAGACTTGTACAGGCGGCGAAGCGCTACTCCCAAAGCTGCGAGACCGCCCCACATCACCACCCAGTTGCCCATCAGGTAAGAAAGGCCGCGCAGAGGAGAGGCGCGAAACGGCCAGCTATACCACGCCGACGCGATGGCGCGGTTTCCAACGTACCCCTTGGTCAGCTCAAACATAAGCACATGCAGCCTCACCACTGCGTGCAGTAAGAATTCAGTGTGGGTTGCGTGGAAGATCAACGAGAACACGCACAGATAGGTGGCGGCTGGAACCACAATTAAGCCGAATGCCAGCGTAGGCAATCCGATGCGGCGGGCATTCTGCGCAGGCTTCGCAAGTTGCTTGTTCCATCCTGCAGCCGGCGCCTGGGCGAGGCGGAAAAGCAGCAAGCCCGAAACCAGCGCCACAGCGAACGTATCCACGGCATTCCACTTGCACGCGCCCGCTAGTCCAAAGGCCAAGCCGGAAATCGCACTCAAAATGCGCCGCGTCCGCACTGCAAGATCCGAATAGACGGCCGCGGTAAACGCCAGCAGGCCCCACATCGAGAACGCGAACACAAATATATCCAGCATGGCCACGCGCGCCATGACATAGAAGAAATTATTGAAAAAGGTCAACCCGGCCGCGAAAAGAGCCAGCCAATAATCCTGAATGAGGACGTAGGTCCAAAGAAAAATCGCAACCAGCGTAGCCGCGCCCGCTACGACACTCGCGAGACGCCATCCCAGCGGATTATCGCCCGCGATCTTCATGCCGGCTGCAATCAGATAACTCCCGAGCAAAGGATGGTGGCGGCCAACGGGAGAATCGCTTTGCAGCGGCGGCAAATTGTGATTCAACAGACCGCGGGCAATGGCGACATAGGAGGATTCGTCGAAGAACAGGAAGGGCGGTTGCTCGATTCTCGCCAGGAGGATCAGGAAAGTCGAAACCGCCAGCAACGCAGAGGTGAAAAGCAGTTTGTTGCGGCCGGCTTTCTCCCCGGGGCGTAAAGAAGCTGGTGCCTTTGCGATCTCACCGGCGCTTTTCTGTGAGGTTGTGTGGTCCAACGTTTGGCAAGCAGTATAGCTCGGGGAACGGAGTTGCAAGCCGGAAGAAAAGCGGGCAGAGACGGCGGTTTCAGTCGGAAGTAATCAGCAGAAAAATCTCAAAACGCGGTGAAGGCTGAGAGGCTCAGCCATGGCCCAGAAAAATCAGACAGGTCTCTGCGTTTCACATCTTTCTCCTAAGCACGGCGCGTCGAAGTTACGCAGAGACGAACAAATGCGCAGGACTACGCCGCTTCTTTCGCAGCCAAACGCATAGCCGAGCGAATGCGCCGTTGCGACGTCAATACTTTCATTTCTTTCCAGTCGTACGGCATTTCTTTGCCGCACTCCAGGCAGACCACGTAGGTTCCCGTAACCGAAGCTGCCCGGCTGCGGTGAACCCCACGCTTTACAGTGATGGGGAAGCTATAACGCGGATGCCAGCAGCCGAAAAGTACGTCTACTACGTTCGCAATCATCTGAATACTCCCTCCACAAACGGCCCGTTGCGGCCGCGCCCTGAATCCTTCCTGATCGGGGTTCGCTGTCAATTAAATTAGATTCAGAATCACCGGGAAAGGTTCTTTGAAAGCTCGCGCGAATTTCTAAATTGGGACGATTGCAGTAACCACGGTAAGTAACCAAATAGTGCAAAACAGTGCACTATCAGCGCAGTTTTCACGTCGTTTCGCTTGTGCGTTGCAATAAATTCGGACAGCGCGCAAGAAGGCGACAGCTCGCGCCAGAAACAGCAACTGCGGCTTGCGCCGCAGTCCGAATGAAAATCTGATTCAAGTTGCGCGCGCTACGCGCCGCTGGGGCCGGCTTTTTTCTGCGCGTGACACTTGGAAACAATTGCGGATTGTAGCCGGTTGCGAAGGTCGTCGGGGAGTTCGTAGAGTTCCGAGTCGCGGTAGATTTCGATGGTCTTCTTGGTGGTATCGCAAATCACATAGCAGTTGTGGCACCAAGCCAGGTGGTCTTCCAGTTCCGTTTTCGTTCGGTCGTCAATGACGCCGTCCAGATAGTTGGTGAGCTCGTGTAGAAACTCAGAGCATTTCACGGGTTGCCATCTCCACGATTCCCATCGCCGTTCTCGCGCTTCTGGAAGTAACGGTTCAGGCGCTCGCGCAACTGCAAACGCGCGCGCAACAACCGCGATTTTACCGCCGGCACGCTGAGATCCAGCGCCTCGGCGGTCTCTTCCGTTGAGAGACCTTCCACATCCCTCAACACAAAAACCGTCCTGAAACTGGCGGGCAGCCCCTGGATGGTACGAGTCAAGATATCGCGAAGCTCCGCCTGATTGTATTGCTGCTCAGGGTTCGGGCTCCAGTCCGCGACTTCCCGAGGCAACGAATCGTCCTCGGTCTTGACATCTTCATCCAGCGAAACCATGCGCTCGGGGCGGCGGCGGCGCAACTTCATCAGCGCCTCGTTCACCGCAATGCGCACCAGCCAGGTATAAAATTTCGACTGGCCCTGGAACTGACCCAGGTTGGTGTAAGCCTTCAGGAACGCATCCTGCACCACATCCTCCGCGTCTTCGCGGTTTTGCGTGATGTGCTGCGCGATGCGAAATACGTTCCTGTCGTAACGTTTGACCAAGCCTTCAAACGCTCCGACGTCTCCCGCCTTGGCGGCCTGCACCAGCGCCATTTCGTCGCTAATCGGCTCGCCTACTGTGGGTTGGATGGCACTCATATTATGTCCGATGCAAGAATTTTCAGGTTTTTTCGGCCCGGGCGAAAATTGTATTCTACCGGGTGAGCCCGGCCCGTGGCCAATCGAATCCATCCAATGACCGCAAGCTGGGACTAGTCCGCTGGCTTCCTGCCTTGAATGGAGTGCGCGAGGAGCGAGGAGTTGCGGTTTTGCGAAATGATTCCTACACCGATCGAAGACAAGGCAACCTAATCGAGTATCTGCGGAAACTGCCGGTTGGCCCGCAGGGGGCTCCGTTTGGTGTCGCGCAGAAAACGTCATGTGGACGGCGCGGTCGAGCGGGTCTCCCCTAAGCCGGCAGAGCGGAAAAATCTGGGGGAAGTTAACAGGAAAGAGAAGCGTGGAGAGGCCCTTCGTTACGAACCCGCACGATCGCGCGCGAGGAAAACCGGGCGCGGGCGCGCGTGAAACGCGCGTCCGCTTATTTCCCCGAAATGGCGAAGTTCACAACCGTAGTCTGGCCTCCCGAAACGTTGGCTTCCTTCTCCCACGTCTTGGGGTCGCTGAAAATCGGCCGCTGGATCTTACGCTCGGTCAGAACGTCGAAGGCTCCCTCAGTGCGCACCACGTCCCAGCCTTCATGCCAGGCCACAAGCTGATACTCGCCCGGAGGCACGTCGGTGAGACTGAACTTGCCGCTTGCGTCGGTCACGGCGTAATAGGGATGCGGCGCCACCATCATTTCCGCGTTCATCCAGGTGTGGCCGCCGTTGCACTTCAGGTTGACCACGCCCGGCGTCTGCATGTTGCGTGAAATTACCTGATTGGGGAAGGGAAACGGCAGATTGTAGCTGGCAGCCCCGTCCATGTGTACGGTGTGCAACACCGGGTCTGAACTTTGCATTTGCAGCACTTGCGATTGCGGCACGAGCAGAACATGAGGCTCGTAGCGGCAATGCTTCTGATCCAGGAAGCGACGCTGTTGCGGCAGGTCCCAGGCTTTGCCGGCGGAAATATTCTTCAGGTACACGACAGTGTTGGCGACACCGCCGTCCTCGCCAACAATCAAACGTTCCAGATCACGCGTCTTCGCACCTTGCGGGTCGCAAATCTGCGGATCTTTGTTGATGACCATGCTGGCCAGATGCGGCATTGGCCCCGACCACTTTACCGTCCCGCTGATCGTGCCGCCGTTGGGGACCGAAACCACCTGGTAGCTCTGCGCGTACGCGCCGGCCACGAACAGTGACGCGACGAAAACCCAAAAACTAATCTTGAAGCCCAAGGACATAGCAAACACCCACTTTTTGAGGTTGTTTTCGAATCGTATGAGAGGTTTCTAATGGCTGCAAATAACCAAAGAACTAGCGGCAGGTAACCTGACAAAACTTTACAATCATTGACTGATTTTTTACCCCTTGCCTCCCCCATCGGTGTTTGAATGAATAGGAAAATCATTCAGATACAGGAGTTTGTGTCATGTCCAAAGTCAATCTGATGTTGCTTTTTCTGCTGTTCTCCCTGGTGGCGTGGGCGCAGGATTCGCCCGCCGGCTCGCCTCAGGAACCACCCCCGCAAGGCAATATGGGTTCAGGTATGGGGATGGGCCATGGCCCCGGCCGGCGCGGTCCGGGCGTGGCCGGAAGCATAACTGCGATCAACGAGAATTCCATCCAGATCAAGACCATGGACGGTAAAACTGCCCAGGTCAACCTGACCGGCAGCACGCAGTTCCGCAAGGAACGCCAGGCTGCCAAGCTCACCGACTTCAAGGTGGGCGACGAAATCTTCGTACGCGGCCGGCAATCCAGTGATGGTTCCTGGCAGGCGGAAATGATAGCCGCGCGTCCTGCGGGCGGTTTTCGTGAAGGCATGCGCGAAGGGATGGGCAAGGAGTTCATTGCCGGCGAGGTCAAATCCATCAACGGGACGCAACTCACCATCGCGCGCCCGGATGGCGTGACCCAGACGATTTCGGTGGATGAGAATACCTCGTTCCGTAAACAGGGCGAGAGCATCACTCTGGCCGACATTAAGCCCGGCGACCATGTGTTCGGCCGCGGCGCGCTTAAGAGCGATGTATTCGTGCCCACAGTGCTGAACGTCGGTCAACCGGGAATGATGATGCATCGGGGCAACGGCCAAGGGCCAACGAGCCAGCCGCAGTAGTGGGACGGCCCCAGCCGGTCGCGAACTGTCATCTTGGTTACGAGCTGTCGTCGCCCGGATGTTATTCGTAGCTAATGGCGAGGGGCCCAATTCTGATCTGCATGAAATTTTGCCTTCGGTTCAACGATGTGTCGTTCGTAAGCTTGGCCGTTTCCGGGCTGCTGCTGATGCTTGGGGGGACTTCGTTTGCCCAGCAGTCAACCCCGTCAGCGCAGCCTCCGGCCCAGGCGACACAGGCTTCTCCGCCGGCCGCGCCTGATGCGGCTTCCGCGACAGCGCCCGCGACAACGTCCGCAACGTCAGCCTCGCCGGCGGTTAACGCTGCTCAGGGCGGAGTCATTCATGGCCTCGCGAAATCCGGCAACATGCCGTTGCCGGGCGCGACCATCACCGCCACAAATACGCTCACCGGCCAGAAAGTCACCACCTGGACTGACGTCAACGGCCAGTACGGCCTCGAAGTTCCATCCAACGGCCGTTACGTGGTTCGCGCACAGATGTCGGCGTTTTCTCCTTTGACTCAGGAAGTCCTGATTAATGCCGCCAACCACGATGTGCAAGCCAACCTGGAAATGGTTCTGCTTTCCCGCGCCCAGCAGGCGGCCGCACAGGAGGCAAGGGCTGCGGCTTCGCTGGGTTCGCGCGGCTTCCAGAGTTTGCAGGTCACGCAGGGCGAGGGCGGCGGAGATTCGGGTACCGCAGGAGCGGGCGAATCCGCCGGCGCGGGCAATTTCGGCGGAGCGGAAGTGAGCGCTGCCACCGAATCGGTGGCTGTCTCTGGGAACATAAGCAATTCGTCGCTGGCGGCGATGAGTCCGGAAGCGTGGCAGCAGCGCATTGAAGAGATGCGGGCGCAAAATGGCATTCTCGTCATCGGCGGCCAGCCCGGGCAGCCGGGTCAACCTGGGCAGCTGGGCGGGGGCGCATCGAGCGGCCAGGTGGTGCAGCTCGGCGGCTTCGGAGGCGGTTTCGGCGGCCCCGGCGGCTTTGGTGGCTTCGGGGGTTTTGGAGGCGGTGGCGGACGCGGCGGTGGCGGACGGGGGCGCTTCGACTTCAATAAGCCCCACGGCAGTTTGTATTACTCGATTGGCGATTCCGCCCTGAACGCCGCGCCTTATGCACTGGCTGGCCGGCCAGTTACGCAGCCGGATTATATTCAGCAGCATTTTGGCGGCTCGATCGGCGGCCCCCTCAATATTCCCAGGATTTACAATGGCGGCAGCAAGACATTTTTCTTCCTCAATTACAACGGCACTAGGGGTAAAACTCCTTACGATCAATACTCAACTGTGCCCACGCTGGCCGAGCGCGGCGGCGATTTCTCCGCCCTCCCCAATGCGATCTTCGACCCCACCACCAACACCCAGTTTCAGGGCAACATGATTCCCTCGGGAGACATCAGCCCGATCGCCATGGGACTGCTGCCTTACATTCCGCTGCCCAACGTCCCCGGCACCGACTTCAAGAATTTTCATTACGTAACCTCCGCCCTGAGCAACAGCGACGACCTCAACTTTCGCTTGAACCGCAGCTTCGGCGCAGCCACCACTCAACGGCGCGGCCCCGGCCGCTTTGGCGGCTCGCGCAACAACTTGAGCATTGGCATTCACTATCACGGCGCAAGCGCCAACCAGACCAATCCTTTTCCCACGGTCGGGGGCAGCACTGACACGCGCAGCATGGACATTCCGGTTTCCTACACCCGCAGCTTCGGCAAGCTGGTGAACATCGCCCGTATGGATTTCAACCGCAGCCGCGTCAGCACCCGCAATCTCTACGCTTTCAACACTGATATCACCGGCACGCTCGGCATCAACGGTGTTTCCACGAACCCCTTTGACTGGGGCTTGCCCACACTTTCTTTCGGCGATCTCGGAAGCCTGCAGGACATCACTCCGCTGCTGCAGCGCAACCAGACCTGGACCTTCGCCGATTCCATGATCTGGACCCACGGCAAGCACACCTTGCGCTGGGGCGGCGACTTCCGGCGCATCGAGCTTAACGCAGAAACCGACAGCGATCCGCGCGGTTCGTTCGCCTTCAGCGGCATTAACACGCAACAGACCGCCAGCGACGGTTCGAAGGTGCAGGGAACTGGCTTCGACTTCGCCGACTTTCTGCTGGGAATGCCGCAGCAAACCGCGGTGCAGTACGGCCAGAATGACCACTTCCGCGGCAACTCCTGGGATTATTATGTGCAGGACGAATTGCGCCTGCGCGGCAACCTGACTTTCAACCTCGGCGTGCGTTACGAATACGTCTCGCCATTCATCGAGATCAACAGCCGCATCGCTAACCTCGCCGTCGCCCCTCAGTTCCTCTTCGACCCGAACTACAGCGCCGCGAACCCAATCTCGGTGGTAACGCCTGGGCAACCCAACCTGCCCGACAGTCTGATGCACCCCGACCGCAATAACTTCGCGCCTCGCGTGGGCCTGGCGTGGAAGCCCTTCGGCAACACCGTGGTGCGCGCCGGATATGGCATCAACTACAACACCCAGGCTTATCAGAACATCATTCAGCAGCTGGCCTTCCAGCCGCCATTTTCCGTGACCCAGACCAACGTGCTCTCCACCACGCCGGGGCTGACTTTGCAGAACGGATTTCCCACTCCGCCTCCTGGAGTCATCACCAACAATTACGGGGTTGACCCGAACTATCGCGTGGGCTACGTGCAAATCTGGAACCTTGACATTCAACAGCAGATTCGCCCCACCCTCCTGCTCAATGTGGATTACGTGGGCACCAAGGGCACGGCGCTCGATATGCTGACGGCGCCCAATCGCACCATTGACGGTGTGCGCCTCGCCACCGCCCAGGCTTTTGACTGGGAAACCGACCAGGGTTTTTCCACCGCGCAGATCGGAATGCTGCGCCTGCGCAAACGCCTGCAGGGCGGATTTTCGCTGGGCGGCACCTACACGCTTATGAAGGCCATTGACGACGCCTCATCTATCGGTGGATCGGCGAGAGTCGTGGCGCAGAATCCCTTCGACCTTGCTGCCGAGCGCAGCCTTTCCAGCTTCGACCAGAAGAACCGCTTCACCGGTGATTTTCTCTGGGAGCTGCCTTTCGGCCATGACCGCCGCTGGCTGCGCGACAGCTCGCCCTGGCGGGCGATTTTCGGCGACTGGCTTTGGACCGGTGATTGGACCTTTGCGGATGGGGTGCCACTCACGCCCCGCCTGCTGAATAGTGCGGCCGAGTTGAACCGCGGCACTAACGGCACGCAGCGGCCGAACGTGGTTCCCGGCCAGTCCATCACGCTGTCGAATCCCTCGATTGGCGAGTGGTTCAATACCGCTGCATTCACCGCGCCTGGCACGGACAGCGCCGGCAACCTGCTGTATGGCGATGCCCGCCGCAACAGCATCATCGGCCCCGGCAGCCGCGTCTTCGATATGGCGCTGACCAAGCAGATTCCCCTGCGGGAATCGCGCGTGCTGGAGTTCCGCGCTACGGCCTCGAATGTTTTCAACACACCGCAGTATTCCTCGGTGGATACAACCTTGGGTTCGCCCACCTTTGGCCAGGTGATTGCGGTGGGCAATATGCGCAGCATCACGCTAACGACGCGCTTCAGGTTTTAAGATGACAAACATTTCGAGATGACAAGCATTTCGACACAGCAAGCGTTTCACGATGACCAGCATCTCCAGACAAGCGTCATAGGCGAACCATGAAACATTCAACCCGATTCGCGGCCAAGTTCTTCGCGGTGGTCCTGCAGTTGGCCCTTCTGCGCCCACCCCTACCCGCGCAGGACACCGATTACGTCTTCCGCGCCCGCACCGAACTCGTTCTGGTAAACGCCACCGTCCGCGACAAAAACGGCAACTTCGTCAACGACCTCAAGCCTTCTGATTTCACCATCCTCGAAGACAACAAGCCGCAGAAGGTGGTCTCTTTCGATATCGAAAACACCGATGCCATCGCAGCCCCTGAAGTCCAGCAGGTAAAGACGCTAAACCTTCCACCCGCTTCCACTGCCAAGCCCACCCCAGCCACGAATGCCGCGCCCGCCAGCGCCTACAAAGACCGCCGCCTGGTAGTGCTGTTCTTCGATCTCTCGGCCATGGAGCCCGACGAGATCGAGCGCTCCGCCACTGCCGCGCAGAATTACGTAGACAAACAAATGGCGCCCGCCGATCTGGTTGCCGTTGTCTCGCTCGACAGTTCGGTCACCGTGAACCAGGATTTCACGACCGACCGCGCCGCGCTCAAGAAAGTGCTGCAGTCTTTCAACGCCGGCAGCGGCCAGGGATTCGAAGAAGGTTCCACCGGCACCACCGAAGGCACAGCCGATACCGGCGGCTCGTTCACTGTGGACGACACCGAGTACAACATCTTCAACACCGACCGCCGTCTCGAAGCCCTGCGCTCAGTGGCCAAGCAACTGGAGCACATTGATCAGAAGAAGTCGCTGATCTATTTCTCCAGCGGCATGGACCGCACGGGAATCGAGAATCAGGCCGAGCTGCACGCCGCCATCAACGCCGCCGTCCGCGCCAACATGTCCATTTACACCCTGGATATTCGTGGCCTGCAAGCTCTGGTCCCCGGAGGCGATGCCCAGACCGCCAGCCTGCGCGGCACCTCGCCCTATTCCGGCGCATCGGTCGCCAACGCCTTCAATTCCAATTTCACCACCCAAGAAACCCTGGTTACGCTCGCCGCCGATACCGGCGGCCGCGCCTATCTCGACTCCAACGATTTCGGCAAAGTCTTCAAGGGCATGCAGCAGGACACCGCCCAGTACTACATGATCGGCTACCACAGCACCAACCTTGCCCGCGACGGACGGTATCGCCACATCACGGTGAAACTTGACCGCCCCGGCCTCAAGATCGAATACCGCAAGGGATATTACGCGCCCGCCGATTACCAGCACGCCAACCAGGAAGACCGCGAACAGCAATTGCAGGAAGAACTCGCCTCTGAGCTGCCCAGCACCGATCTGCACGTCTATCTCGCCGCCAGCTACTTCCGCCTGAGTGAAGGCCGGTTTGCCGTTCCCATTTCTCTGGTGGTGCCTGGTTCCGAAATTCCCTTTGTGCAGAAGAGCGATCGTGATAAAGCCACGCTCGACATAATCGGCGTGGTCCTCGACGCCAATAAGCGGGTGATGGGCCAGGTGCGCGACACCGTGAAGCTCGCGGTGAACACTTCCACCGAAGTGCGCCGCAAGAACGTGCAGTACAGCACCGAAGTGGTTTTGCCTCCGGGCACTTATCACGTGAAATTCGTGCTGCGCGAAAATCAAACCGGCCGCATGGGCTCGTTTGAAACCGATATCACCATCCCCGACCTGAAAAACCAGCCGTTGAAGATGAGCTCGGTAGTTCTGGCCAGCCTGGTGCAACCCGCCCCCCGCGGAAGAAACAACGGCGACCCGCTGGTGCGCGACGGCTCGGAGATCGTCCCCAGCGTTACCCGCGTCTTCGCCAGCGGACAGCATCTGTATCTCTACTACGAGGTCTACGACCCGCAGCGCGAGACCGAAGCCGGCAAGCAAGCCGCCGGTAAGAACGATATCCGCCTGTTGACCAACGTAGCCTTTTTCCAAGGCAAAGCTATGGCCTACCAAACGCCGCTGGTTGAAGCTGACCAGATCAACACGCAAAACCGCCACGCCGCCGTTTTCCAGCTCGACGTGCCCCTCAACCAGCTGAAGCCCGGCTTCTACACTTGCCAGGTCAACGTCATTGACGACGCTGCCGGAAAGTTCCTCTTCCCACGAGTAGGCATGCTGGTGCGCGCGCCGCAACCGGCAACTCCAGCGGCAGCCGCAGGCACCACCGGCGGCCAGTAAGTGTAGGCGCGCGCGTCCTCGCGCGTGCGTCGTGCTAATCAAGCCCCAGCTTGCCTGGGCTAATGAACGTGTGGGGACGGGTCTGGGTATCGAAACCAGACCCATCCCACAGTGCTCCAAACTAAAATCTGTCATCCCGACCGGAGCGCGAGGCAAAGCCGAGTGCGCAGTGGAGGGACCTGCTTTCCTTCGCGTCATTAGAGCCCTTGGTAGTAGGAACCTTTAACCACTCAGTTCGCAAAAGGACGCCATAGAAAGCGCCCGCCTATGGCAGGTTTCGCCGCATCCGAGTAATATTGTCCCCTTTGTGTCTGCGCCATGCCTGCGGCCAACTCCAAGCCCGGCGTCGTAATCCGCGATCTCCGCACCTTCGACGACCTCAAACAAGTCGAGGCCGTCGAAAAAGAAGTGTGGAGCAGCGCCGACCTCGACGTCCTTCCCATGACCCTGACCATCGCCGCCAGGGAAGCCGGCAACCTGTGGCTGGGTGCATTCGACGGCCCGCGGCTCGTCGGCTTCGCCTTCGGCATTTTTGGCCTCGAGCATAGGCGCCTTACTATCCACTCGCACATGCTTGCCGTGCTGCCCTCTTATCGCGACTCCGACATCGGCTACCGCCTGAAGCTGGCCCAACGCGAGTGGGCGCTAGCCCTGCGCGTCGGAAGCCCGCAAACGCCCGACTCTAACCCCTCCGACGCGCGCTGCCCGGGCGTGCGCATCGAAGAAATCACCTGGACCTTCGACCCCCTGCAAAGCAAGAACGCCCACCTGAACTTCGCCAAGCTAGGCGTGGTCTCCGAGCGCTACAAGCCCGACTTCTACGGTCCCGAAACTTCCAGCGTGCTGCACCGCAACAGCACCGACCGCCTGTGGGTGCGCTGGCCCCTCGCCAGCCGCCGCGTGGAGGACCGCCTGCGCGGCAAAGATCCCCGCGCGGAAATGCTGGACGCGCTGGCCCACCTGCATCCGCTGGTGCAATTCAACGGCGAAGGCAAACCAGCGCGTGCCGACCTTGCGGTTGCGCTGCAGCGCCAGCGAATCGCCATAGAAATTCCCAGCGACATCGTCTCCCTGGAGCAAACCGATCCCGCCCTGGCGCAAGAGTGGCGCCAAGCTACGCGCTGGGCATTCACCGAAGCGTTGCAAGCCGGCTTCATCGTGGCCGAATTCTGCCGCACCATCCGCGGCCAGCAGGGGCCCGGCGTGTATCTGCTGCAGAAGGGCACCCTCGCAGAGTATGTGCCGGGGATGGCCTAGTGAGCTGGTTTCTTTTATCCCCATTAAGCTCGTCGTCATCAAGGCTGTCATCATCAGGATTGTCATCCCGAGCGCAGCGAGGGACCTGCATTTGCCCGGCAGCGCGAAAATGCAGATTCTCCTCGCCGAGAGTGCTCGGAATGACAATGCTCGCGAGGAAACGGCGTCGCAAATGCGCAATCCCCCGGCGCCGCAGTGGCAAGGCATACTCGGCGCCCTCGGCGGAAGTTTTCAGCGCCCTCCGCGTTCTAAGATGTAAGTACGGGAACCCCGATTGGTCACCGACTCGCCCAATCCGATCATCCTCTACGACGGCGTCTGCGGCCTTTGCAATCGCTTGGTGAAATCCGTCCTGGAATGCGACCGCCGCGACGTTTTCCGCTTCGCTTCTCTGCAAAGCGATTTCGCCTCCCAGATTCTGCGCCGCCACGGCGCCAGCCCCGAAGATCTCGATACTATGTACGTCGTACTCGATCATGGTCAGCCTAGCGAACGCCTGCTGGCCCGCTCGGACGCGGCCGTTTTCATCTCGCGGCATCTGACGTGGTTCTGGCGCATCGCCGCGGCTTTGTTGCGAATTTTCCCCCGTCCGCTGCGCGAATGGGGATATCGCATGGTTGCCCGCCACCGCTATCGTATCTTCGGAAAATACGACGCCTGCATGCTTCCCGAGGCAAAAGACCACGCCAAGTTCCTGGACGAACATCCGCCCGCAGCCTGATCAACCAACAATCTTCTTCGTGAAGAAAACAGAACTTTCCCTATTCCCGTTTTCCCCAAAAGCCTGTACACTTCCCCGCCGGGAGGGAAACGCCCTTCTCTCACTTCGGTGGGCGGAGCCCCAGGGCGTGCGGCAGTATCCCTTCGCAAACTGTCTCAGCTTCTAGGTCCTGACTTATTGCCATGAATTTGGCGCCGGCGAAAGTGTGGCCGGCGCAGGGGTTGGATTGTGCCTGGGATCAAGTTCGACCCAAGATTTCAGGCCCGTGGAGAAGACTATGTCGAGCAGCGCACAGGTGGTAGGGGCACCCACCCGGGAGTACAGCATTTGGCGGGTGATTCTTGCCTCCGCCGTCGGCACCATGATCGAGTGGTACGATTTCTACATTTTCGGCAGTCTCGCCGCTGTACTCGCCGTGAAGTTTTACCCGCCGGGCAACGACACCTTTGCTTATATCGCTTATCTGGCAACTTTTGCCGTTGGCTTTCTGGTGCGCCCCTTCGGCGCGCTCTTCTTTGGACGCATCGGCGACCTGGTGGGCCGCAAATACGCCTTCCTGGTGACGCTCTCCATCATGGGCGGAGCGACCGCCGCCATCGGCCTGATGCCCACCTTTGCTACTGCGGGATGGTTTTCACCCGTGATTCTCATCGCCATCCGTGTGCTGCAAGGCCTGGCCCTGGGCGGAGAATATGGCGGCGCTGCGGTTTATGTAGGCGAACACGTGCCCGACCAGAAACGCGGCTTCTACACCAGCTTTATTCAGATCACAGCGACGCTCGGCTTGTTCGTTTCGCTGATCGTGATCCTGGCAACGCAGTCCTCCATGACGAAGGAAAACTTCCAGACCTATGGCTGGCGCATTCCGTTCCTGATTTCCCTCATTCTGGTTGCGATTTCCCTTTACATCCGCCTGAAGATGAAGGAGTCGCCCATCTTCACCCAACTCAAGGCCACCGGCATGCGCTCTACCCAGCCGCTGAAAGATGCCTTCACCAAATGGGAAAACCTCAAGGGCGTGCTGATTTCGCTGTTCGGAGCTACCGCCGGCCAGGGCGTGGTTTGGTACACCGGACAGTTCTACGCGTTGTTCTACATGCAGACGATTCTGAAAGTTAACCCGCGCACCGCCAATATCGTGATCGCCATCGCGCTGTTGCTGGGCATGCCGTTCTTTGTGGTGGTGGGAGCGCTCAGCGACCGCATTGGCCGCAAAAAGCTCATGATGGCCGGCTGCCTGCTCGCGGTCGTTACCTACATCCCGATCTACAAGGCCATGCAGCGCGCCGCCGGAAACAACGTTGTCACACTGAAGTCCGCACGTAACAAAGTGACCGGCGCAATCAGCCTCACGGCGCTCACCACCGACACCACCGGCGCGCAGGTGCCGGCCAAAGAAGCGCCGCATCCTGATCTGACGGCGCTGGTGCTGCTGGTGTTCGTGCAGGTGCTTCTGGTGTGCCTGGTGTACGGGCCTATCGCCGCGTATCTCATCGAGGCTTTCCCGGCCAAGGTGCGCTATACGTCGCTTTCCCTGCCTTACCACATCGGCAATGGGGTTTTTGGAGGTCTGCTGCCGCTGATTGGTCTGTCCATCTGTGCCGCCACCGGCAATATTTACGCCGGCCTTTATTACCCCATGATCGTCGCAGGGCTAACGTTCGTGGTCGGCAGCTTCCTGCTGCGTGAAACTCACGGCGTGCGCATCTGGGATGAAGTTGGAGGCCAAAGCCCGGCGGCTTCGTGAATTGTTGCCCACTGAGATGGAGGCGCAACGCGAGCGCCTCCGTGGCGATTAGAAAATTGCGACGGCCGCGGAGGGTCCGGAGGGCGCTGACTTCTGGCTTTTCCCACAATGGGAAGTGGCGACTGGGCTTTGCCCTAATCCTAGCGCGGGCCAGAAAAATATAGCCAGGAGATAAGTGTCTGTCAGCGTTGAAGTTAGAGGAGTTCGTGGAATCTAAAGTATGCTCCAGGCTGCCCTCATGACCTCTCGCCCGTCTACGGGCTTCCTAAAACGATTTAACTCGCATCCTGCGCGAGACCCTGAACGCCTCTCGTGGGTCGCAAAACTGGTTCTACGAGTTTTCAATAACTTAGCTCCAAGTGATTCATTGTGAGACGCGCCAGCGCGGGACTCCACAGCCTGCGATTCGTTGGATCACGCCGAAGGATAACGTGTCCTGATTTGGGTGGTAAGGGTCCTGAGCGAAGAAAGCGCGGCGTGCAACAGCTGGTTTTTTTCCTTGCAACAAAAAGCTCCGTTTTCCCATGCGAGCGCATCCAAACCGGCAGGCCCTGGAAAATACACCTCGAGGAGGAACTATGTCCGGTTTGCGCATGTTGCAGGTTTGGATGGCTACGGCAGTGCTCGGTGCTGGACTAACCGCTGTCCCGGCGATGGCCGCGGGCAAGACCCAGACTTTTACAGGAAAGGTCAGCGACGCGATGTGCGGCGCTAAGCACGCGCCGGGGGTTGATCCCGCAACTTGTGTTCGTGAGTGCGTGCAGAAAGGCGCGAAGTACGCTTTGGTCTCTGGCGACAAGGTCTACACCCTTGACACCTCGAACCAGGCTGCGCTCGGAGAACTGGACAAGCTGGCCTGGAAGCAGGCCAAAGTCACGGGCACGGCCGAGGGAGATACGATCACGGTGAAATCGGTGATGGCGGCAAAGTAAGGCTTCACGCGCGGGGTTTCGCTCCCTGTAAGCTTGACTTTCTGTCCCGGCGAACTCTCATCCTGAGCGAAGCAAGGGGTCGCAAGGTGAATCCTCGCGCAGTCGAAAGACCCCGGTGGCGTTCGCATCGGCGGTGCCGCTTCAAGGCGTTCTCATCACGCACTTACGTGGGCCCGCAAATGCGCTCACCCGCGCGGGGGTGCGCGCGCCAACGCCTAGGTTGGAACTTTCAATATCAGATATCCCCCGATGAAAGCGAAGATCAGGTCTGGCGACCAGGCGGCCAGTACGGGGGGCAACTGGCTCACATTCCCCATCGCTTCAAACAGGCCTGACACCGTCCGGTAAACCAGGGCAATTCCCACAGCGACGGCCACGCCGGTAACCGCGCCGCGCTTTCCGGAAGAGACTGCGAATGGAATCGCCAGCACCGACATCACCAGCGCGATCGCCGGATAGGAAAACTTCTCATTCAGCTGCACGCGCAGCCGCACCACGTCGAAGCCGCTCTGCTCCAGGTCGTGAATATAGCGGCGAAGTTCCTCATAGCTCATCTCTGAAGATTGCTTCACTTCCTTCTTGAAATACGCAGGAGACTCGCTCATGGCGGGAAAGGTCGCGACATCAAAGGTGCGATAGTCGGCAATCGCCGGGCCGCGCAGGGAGCGCTCCCAGCCTTTGGTGCAAATCCAGCGCTGCACGAGCGAGTCCCAATTTGCCTGCTCGGCGTGAATGTGCTGCACCAGGTGGAAGGTGCCGGGCTCGAACTGAAAAACCGAGAGGTTCGCGAACTGGTCGCGGTCGGAGTCGAAGAATTGGTAGTAGTAGATCGTCGAGTGCTGTCCGAAGATCCATTTGCGGTCGGGGTTCAAGTAGGTCTGCGCCGGCTTGCCTTTGATCTGGTTGCGCAGCGCGTCCTGGCGTTTGTTGGTGTGAGGAAGATAAAACTGATCGAAAAAGAAGAGGCCGGCCGCCATGAACGCCGAAGCCACCAGCACTGGGACAATCACCCGGTAAAGGCTGATGCCGGTGGCTTTGATGGCTGTTATTTCGTTGGCGCGCTGCATCAGGCCGAAGGTCACCAGCACGGCCAGAAGAATGGCGAGCGGAGCCACGTTGTAGATGAAATAGGGCGAAACGTTGAGCAAATACTCAATCACCAGCAACGGGGAAACGTGGTTGCGCAGGATGTCTCCCATCAGTTCAAAAACCGTGAACACCAGCACCAGCAGCAGGAAGCTGCCCAGAATCAGCAGCAGATAGAGAAAGAAATCGCGCAGCACGTAATCGTCCAGCAACATGGGAAAGCTGGCGCGGAACACGCGTCTTCTCTTGGCGGCGCGCTCGAAAGCGTCGCGGCGGTCGCGGGGAAGGAATCCGCCCTGCTCCTTGAGGCGTTTGAACGAACCCCATGAAATGTGTAAGGCGGCGAGTTCAACCGGGCGGCGCTCGGCCCTCCACAGCAGAAACAAGCCGCCGACGAGAAAAACGAAATCCGCCAGCCACACTCCCGCCGCGGGCGAAAGCGTGCCTTCGCGCGCCAGGCTCACGCCGGTGAGCGAAATCAGATAGTAGGCAAATACCAAAAGAATGGTGAGCACGAAGCCGGCAGACTTGCCGCCTTTCTTGGCAGAGAGGCCGAGCGGAATTCCGGCCAGCGCAAGCACCAGGCATGCCGCGGGAAACGCCAGGCGGCGGTGAAACTCGATGCGCTCCCAGCGCGCGGTGGTGGCGCCGGTATGGGGAGGCGGGCGCAGCAGTTCGAGAGTTGGAATCTGGCTGAGCGGCACCAGTCCGGGTTCTTCTTTGGCTTCGGTCTGCGGCACCGGGATGGGAATGTCGGTCTGCTGGAATGTCGAAACCTGATAGTCGTTGGGGTTCTTGGGATCGGTTTCGTGGGTTGAGCCGTTGATGAGGTGAAGATGCAGCATCTCCGGCCCTTCGCTCACCAAAATTCCTTGCTGCGCCAGCGTAACGCGTGGAGCGGAAGGATCGGTGGTGTCGGCGATGAAGACGCCTTTCCACAGCGATGCCCCAACTGTGCTCTTCACGTCCTGCACATAGAGCACGAGCCGCGGGAAGCCTTCGTAGAACACGCGTGGCTGCACTTCAAAAGAAGCTTGCGAGGTCTTGAGGCGGTCCTGCAATTGCGCGAGAGCGGCCTGCGAGCGCGGGGCGAGGTAAGCGGTGTTGAACAGCGCCAGCAGCCATGCTGCGACGGCAAAAATTGAAATGATGCGCAACAGGCTCCACGCCCCAATGCCGCTGGCGCGCATGGCGGTGATTTCGCTATCGGCGGCGAGGCGGCTGAGGCCGATGAGGATGCCGACCAGCACTCCCATGGGGATAGTGAAAGTGAATGCCAGCGGAAGGGTGAGGAAAAACAGCTGTGCAACACTCGGCAACGGGGCGCTGTTGCGGACGATGAGTTCGAGAATGCGGGCCAGGTCGCGGGTGAACAGGACAAAAGTGAATATCGCTACCCCGATGAGGGCGTGCGAGGTTACTTCCCGAAGAACGTAGCGGGTGAGGATCCGCATGGGCGCCGATAAGTTGAGGATAACACGCGAGTTAGGCGGCTATAAGGGAGGAAACTTCTTGGTCACGGATTTACTTGGATTATGCGGATATTTGCAGACAAAGGGGGAAAGCAACCACGAAGAATACTAAGGTACACGAAGGAAAAGCCACGAAGGAAATCTGCGTTCATCTGCGTGAATCTGTGGCAAAGAAGTTGGCCGGGCAGTTCTGGCGCTACGGGTTCCACTTCAGAAACAACGCTGCCAGCGGCGGTAGCGTCAGCTTTAGTGAAAATGGGCGGCCGTGGATGGATACTGCCTGGGCATTCACGCCTCCGCCGTTGCCCAGGTTGCTGCCGCCGTAGTCAGCGCCGTCGCTATTGAGCAGTTCGCGCCACCATCCGCCGAAGGGCACACCCACGGAATATTCCAGGCGCGGTACCGGCGTGAAGTTGCAAACGACCAGTACCGTGTCTTGTTCGGACTTGCCCCGGCGCAGCAGAGAAATCACGCTGTTGGCGGTGTCGTTGCAATCCACCCATTCGAAGCCGCCGGGTTCGTTGTCGAGTTGGTGCATCGCCGGGTGTTCGCGGTACAGGCGGTTCAACTGCTCCACCCAGCGCTGCATGCCGCTGTGCACCGGGTATTCCAGGACGTTCCACTCCAGGCTGGTGTCGTGCTGCCACTCCGAAACCTGGGCAAACTCTCCGCCCATGAAGAGCAGTTTCTTGCCCGGCTGGGCGTACATGTAGCCGAACAGCAGGCGCAGATTAGCGAAACGCTGCCATTCGTCGCCGGGCATTTTGCCGATGAGCGAGCCTTTGCCGTGCACCACTTCATCGTGCGACAGGGGAAGCACGAAATTCTCATGGTAGGAGTACAGCATGCGGAAGGTGAGCTTATCGTGATGGAACTTGCGGTGAATGGGATCAATGGCAAAATACTTCAGCGTGTCGTGCATCCAGCCCATGTCCCACTTCATGCCGAAGCCCAGGCCGCCGACGTAGGTGGGCTTGGAAACTCCCGGCCAGGAGGTAGATTCCTCAGCATAGGTCTGCACATCGGGATGCTCTTTGTAGACTTCTGAATTGAAGCGGCGCAGGAAATCAATGGCTTCCAGATTTTCGCGACCGCCATATTGGTTGGGGATCCACTCGCCTTCCTTGCGCGAATAGTCGAGGTAGAGCATGGAGGCAACCGCGTCCACGCGCAAGCCGTCAGCGTGGTATTTGTCCAGCCAGTACATGGCGCTGCTCATCAAGAAGCTGCGCACTTCATTACGGCCGTAGTTGAAGACGCAGGTGTTCCAGTCAGGATGAAAGCCTTTGCGCCAGTCGGCGTGCTCGAACAGATGGGTGCCGTCGAAAAAGGCGAGGGCGTGCTGGTCAGACGGGAAGTGCGAAGGCACCCAGTCTAGAATCACCGCGATGCCATGCTGGTGCAGTTGGTCCACCAGGTACATGAAATCCTGGGGAGTGCCGTAGCGCGAAGTGGGCGCAAAGTAGCCGGTGGTCTGATAGCCCCAGGAGCCGTAAAAGGGGTGCTCCATGATGGGCAGAAATTCCACATGGGTGTAGCCCATACGCACCAGATATTCCGCCAGCTTGGGGGCCATCTCACGGTAGGTGAGCGGGCGATTGTGTTCCTCGGGCACGCGCATCCAGGAGCCGGGATGGATCTCGTAAATCGAGATCGGGGCGAGCAGTGAACTTCGGCCGCCGCGGTGGACCATCCAGTCGTAGTCGTTCCAGTTGTAATCCAGGTCCCAGACGACGGAGGCAGTGCGCGGAGGTTTTTCCTGCATGAGGCCGAAAGGATCGGTTTTGTCCACCACGTGGCCGTGGATATTCGAGACGATATGAAACTTGTAAAGCGCGCCCTTGCCGACGTGGGGGATGAAGCCTTCCCAGATGCCCGATTCGCCGCGGACCTGAAGTTTGTGGACACCCGGGGTCCAGTCGTTGAAATTGCCGATCACGGATATCTCTTTTGCATTCGGGGCCCATACGCTGAAGCAGGTGCCGGGCTCGCCGTCGGCGGTCATGAGATGGGCGCCCATTTTTTCGTGGGCGCGGTAGTGGCTGCCCTCGTTGAACCAGTGCAGGTCGTCGGCGGTGAGCAGCCTTACATCGTGGCGAACAGGAGAATCTTGGATGGTCGAATTCATTGAGTTTTCACGCTGGGTTTCAGATGACCGATACGCGCACAGGCCGCGGCAACGGCTGATTTATGGCGCAGTCTATCGCAGCTATGCGCCTGATGATAGCACCTCGCGGCATGGATTCGCGCTTATAGCTGCCGCAACCGGCGGAGTTATCGGGCCACTACCGGCACGTCGGTCTTCACCGCCCAGACCAGGGCCACGACCCAGCCGATCAGCGTCCAGCCAAGAAACAGGTTGAGCAGGAAGATGGAAAGCGTGTCCCGCTTATTGCGCGCCAGCGCCAGAATCGCCGGAAGAAAGTACATCACAAAGCCGAAGCCGAAAAACGGCAGGAAAATCATCGCTAGAGGATGCATGGCTCACACCTCCAAGCTAGATGTTACCTCGGAGAGTGGCTAGTGGCTAGTGGTCAGTGGCTGGTGGTGGTCGCCAGCCAATCCGGTACTGGCCACTAACCGCTAGCCACTAACCACCATGCTAGACTGAAGATTCCCGATCATGCCTGCTCTGCGAGTTGTAGTTCTGTGGCATCAGCATCAGCCTTTTTACAAGGACCTGGTCACGGGGGAGTATCGCCTGCCGTGGGTGCGCCTGCACGCACTAAAAGATTATTACGGCATGGTGAAGTTGCTGGACGAATTTCCCAACGTTCATCAGACTTTTAATCTTGTTCCCTCGCTGATCACGCAGATTCAGGATTACGTTGCGGGCACGGCGCAAGATCCGTTTCTGGCGGTGGCGGCCAAGCCGGCCAAGGACCTTTCGCCGGACGAGCGCCGCTTTGCCTTGCAGTATCTTTTTCAGGCGAACCCGGTGAACATGATCGGGCGGTATCCGCGCTACCGCGAATTGTGGGAGCGGTTTCGCGCTACCGGGGATTCTCCCGAGCGGACCGAGCATTATTTCCAGCCGCAGGATTACACCGATTTGCAGGTGCTTTCCCAGATTGCCTGGTTTGACGAGTTCTTTCTCGATGATCCGAACGTCGCGGCGCTGATTAAGAAAGGGCACGGCTATTCGCTTGACGAACAGCGCTTCGTGATCCAGCACGAGCGTGAACTGCTGGCCAAAGTCCTGCCGGCGCATGCGGATGCGGCGAAGCGCGGCGGCGTGGAGATTTCCACTTCGCCCTTCTACCATCCGATTCTGCCGCTGGTTTGCGACACCAATGCCGGCGCAGTTTCCACGCCGGGGCTGCCCCTGCCGATGAACCGCTTCCGCCGCCCGGAGGACGCGAAGGTGCAACTGCAGCGCGGGTTGGACCTTCATCAGGAAGTTTTTGGCGCGCGACCGCAGGGCGTCTGGCCGTCAGAAGGCAGCGTTTCTGAAGAGGTGTTCGGCATCGCCCACAAGCTGGGCGTGAAGTGGATGGCCACCGACGAAGGTGTCCTCGGCCGCAGCCTGGGCGTGAATTTCAGCCGCGATGGCAATGGCAGGCTTAGCGAGGACAAAGCGGAGAAGCTGTATAACGTCTACCGTTTTCAGAACGGCGAAACGGAAATGCACCTGATTTTCCGCGACCACACGATTTCCGATCTGATTGGGTTCGTGTACTCAGGCATGAACGCGCAGGATGCCGCCAATCACCTGATTCACAACATCAAAGAGGCGGCCGCGCCGCTGCTCGCCAAGGGCCACGACGTGATGATGCCGATCATCCTCGATGGCGAGAATGCCTGGGAATATTATCCCCAGTCAGGCCGCGAGTTTTTGCGGCGCTTCTACGAGCGGCTGCAGCGCGAGCCGGGCGTGGAGGCGGTAACGGTTTCGGAGGTGATCGCGCGGCACAAGGAGACGGCGACGCTTTCTTCGCTGGTGCCGGGTTCGTGGATCAATGCCAACTTCAATGTGTGGATTGGCGCTCCCGAGGACAACCGCTCGTGGGATTATCTTTACCACGCCCGCGCGTTCTACGACGAAGCGTCGCCCCGTGCCTCCGAGGCACAGCGCAAGCTGGCCTTTGAGGAAATCCTGATTGCCGAGGGCAGCGACTGGAATTGGTGGTATGGCCCCGAGCATCACTCGGCGAACGATCGCGAATTCGACGAACTTTATCGCAAGCATCTTTCCAACGTGTATCAGGCGCTAGGCGGCTCGCCGCCCGATTATTTGGCGCAGCCGATCATTTCGGGCATCGCGCGGCCGTCGTTTGTTCCGCAGACGGCATATATTCGTCCGCGCATTACCGGCGACACGGTGCGCTACTTCGAGTGGATGGGCGCTGCGGTTTATACCGCGGACAAGCGCGCTGGTTCCATGCATGGCAAGCTGTTTTTTCTAGACTCGGTGTATGCCGGAATTGATGAGAGCAATGTTTACGGGCGGCTGGATTTTGTGGACAAGATTCCGCAGGAAGATTTCGATCTGGTGGTGAACCTGGAATCGCGAAGCGAGGATGGGCAGCATCCCCAGCGAGTTTTGCGGCTGGATGCAAGCGTGCAGGCCCGGCAGCTGCGCTTGTGGAAAGTTACCGCGGCGGAAGAAGACAAGCCGCTGGCAGGCTCGGGCAATCCAGACGGCGCGGCCACCGTGGTGCTGAACAAGAACTTTGAGTTCAAGCTGCCGCTGGCGTGGCTTCGGGGGGTGGGCGCCAGGGGTAAAGGTAAAGCCGCGGCGCCTGCCGCAACCAAGGTGCGGCTGCGCTTCAGCCTGTGGCAGAACCGGCTGCCGGTGGATGCGCTGCCGCTGGAAGGCTGGATCGAGTTGGCGTTGGTGAGCGAGGACGAACTGGTGTCAATGTGGTAAAGGACCCTGGCTTAGAGAAACCAAACGCATGCAGTCCTTGGCGTGGCGATCATGGCGAGCAGATGAGCACAGCACATTCATGGAATCCTGCTGACTATGTCCGGCACTCTTGCGGACAGGAGCGCTGGGCGCGGGAACTGATCGAGTTGTTACGCCTGCAACCGGACGATGCTGTACTGGACATCGGCTGTGGCGATGGCCGCATGACGGCCGAAATCGCAGGACTGGCGCCGAGCGGCAAGGTAGTGGGGGTGGACAAGTCCGGGGAAATGATTGCGTTCGCGCGTGGACGTTTTTCTGAGGCGGAGTTTTCTAATCTGTCTTTCCAGCAGGCTGATGCCGCCGCGCTGCCGTTCGTGGCCGAGTTCGACGTGATTTTTTCCAATGCGGCTTTGCATTGGGTGCGGGGGCACCGTCCGGTGCTGGCCGGCATTGCCCGCGGCCTCAAGTCGGGCGGGCGTTGCGTGCTGCAAATGGGCGGAAGGGGCAACGGCGCCGACGTAATTCGGGCCTTCGACGGTTGCCGAGCCCATCCGCGGTGGCGCGCAGTTACCGCGGACCTGGAGTTTCCCTACGGTTTCTACGGTCCGCAGGAGTACCGCGAGTGGCTGGCCGAGGCTGGGTTGTCGGCGGATGAAGTGAAGCTGATCGGGAAAGACATGGTGCACGACACGCGCGAGACTTTTGTCGGCTGGCTGCGGACGGCTTGGATGCCTTATTACGCGGACGTGCCGAAGGATGGCGTGGATGAATTTCTGCAGGAAGTGAGCGGAAAGTTTCTGGAGATTCACCCGCAGGACGAACTTGGACGCGTGCATGTGCCGATGGTGCGGCTGCAGGTGATGGCGCACAGAGAGCCAGCCCAAAAAACGCGCGAGAGTTAACCGGCTTGCCGCTCCGAACACAGCGAGGAATCTGCCCTTCAATGCAGCTGCGAACGGCTGAATGCGCAGCGCTGTACCAGACCGGGCATTCTTGCTAGAATGTCGGGTTCAATAGAGTTCGGGACAGATCAGGGGAGACGAACAACTTTATGGCATATGTGATCGCAGAACCGTGCATTGGGACCAAGGACACCGCCTGCGTGGATGCCTGCCCGGTGGACTGCATCCATCCCAAGAAGGACGAAGAGGGCTACGCCACCGAAGAATTGCTGTACATTGACCCGGTGGAATGCATTGATTGCGGCGCTTGCGTGCCAGTGTGCCCGGTGTCGGCGATCTTCGTGCTCGACGACCTGCCGGAGAAGTGGGCGGCATTCACCAAGCGCAACGCGGATTATTACGGGAGATAGGTCTTAGCTGTCAGCTTTCAGCTGTCAGTGAACAATTTCGAGATTCTTACGGCGCAGGTCCCAGAGATGGGCCTGTGCCGTTGCTTTTGTTATGGACTCAAGCAGACAAGCTGTTTGGCTATTCGGCACGAAGAAGCCTGAAAGCTGATCGCTGAGACCTCCCTTCGTTACAATCGGACGTTGTCTCCTCCTCTCTCATGGCCCTGAAAGAATCAGAAGCGATTGTGCTGCGCATTTACCCTCTGCGCGAGGCGGACCTGTTGGTCACCTTGTTCACTCGGGCGGAGGGTAAGGTGCGCGGGGTGGCGCGTTCGGCCAAGAAGTCGAAACGGCGATTTGGCGGGGCGCTCGAGCCGCTTACCTACGTGCGCGCGTTTTACGATGAGCGCGAAGGGCAGGAGTTGACGCGGCTGGATTCGTGCGAGGTGCTGGAATCACCGATGGCCACGGAAGTGAGCTATCCGCGGGCGGTGGCGCTGGGGCACGTGGCCGAATTGCTGGATGAATTGCTGCCCGACCGCGAAGCCAATGACGCGGTTTTCCGGCTGGCGCTTTCGGTGATCGCGGGATTGCGCGGCAGCGAGGTGTGGGGGCCGGTAACGTATTTTGAGCTGTGGCTCACCCGGTTGATGGGCTATCTGCCGGAGTTGACCGAGTGCATCGTGTGCGGGCGCGGGCTGAACGGCAGCCGCGCGTACTTCCACGCGCTGGGGGATGGTTTGGTGTGCGCCGACGATAAGCGGCTGGCGTCTTCGGAAATGTCTGCTGAGTCGCGGGCGCTAGCGGCGCAGATATTTCGCGTCCCGCTGGAAAGCTTTGCGGGCAAGCCGTGGCCGCGGGAGCGCGGCGCTGATCTGCGGAAGTTTCTGGTGCAGACTCTGCAGCGGCATATTGAGAAGAAACTGATGACGGTGGGGATGATGGAGAAGGGCGGGTTTTAGTTCGGCGAAATGTTCCCGCGGGAACATAGTGTAGTTACAGTAGCGCGTTACAATAGCGTCATGACGCGTAAGCCTAAGAAAGCAAAACGGAAAAGGGTGCGGCCTCGACCGGGAAGAGTGGGCCGGCTGTGGGCGTCGGTTGATGATGACCTGATATCACTGGCCGATCAGGAGGCGGGGGCGGAGGCGCGGTGGAACCGTCCGCGCAAGCAGCAGATCACGATACGCGTGGATGTCGAGGTGGTGGAATGGCTCAGGTCCAAAGGGCCGGGCTACCAAACGCGGATCAACCGAATATTGAGAAGGGTGATGATGGAGAGCAGGAAACGGGCGGGGCAGAGGTAAAGGCTCGCCAGGATGGGGGCCGGGCTCGTCTCGGGAGGTATACTCTCCGCGAGAAGCGCCTTGAAGTTTCTAAGGGCCGTGTGGCACAATCACTCGCAATATTCCCGGTACAGCGCGCGATCGCTTCGTTACTGTGCCTAAAGCGGAGACTTTCGTGATGTCGTCTCGCAACCGGCCCAAGGTCAGAAGTTGTCATTTCTCACAAAGCGAGGGAATCTGCGTTTTCGCAGCTCCAGGAAGAACAGATTCCTTGCTTTACTCGGAATAATCCCTTGCTTGAGTGGCGCCGCCAGCCGCAACAGCGGTTCGGCTAGCCGAACGACTTGACTGCCGCGGCTTCGTCGTCCTTTACGTCGAAGACGGTGTAGAGCTTGGTGATCTGGAGCAGGTCATGGACTTTCTTGGTCAGGTTAAGCAGCTTGAGATCGCCGCCCTGCTTGCGGACGGTGGTAAAAGCAGTGACCAGTTCGCCGATGCCCGAGCTGTCAATGTAATTGATCTCGCCCAGGTTGAGCAGAATCTTCTTCTGTCCTTTGGCCAAGAGCTGGCCAACGTTTTCCCGCAAGGTGATACTGCCTTCACCCAGGGTGATACGGCCGCTGCAATCCAGGATTGTGACCCCATCCACCTGCCGGGTGCTGATTTTCATGCTCACGAGGAAGCCTCCTTGCCATCCACGGCGGACCCGTGGACGTGTTTGACTAGTTTGATTTCGGTGCCCGTCTGGGAAGGATGAATGTGCACCTCGTCCATGAACGAGCGGATCAAAAAAATGCCGCGCCCCGACGACTTTAGTAGATTGTCCGGCGCCAGTGGGTCAGGAATCTTGTTCACATCCAGCCCGCACCCCTGATCGCGGATCGTAATCACCAGGTCATCGCTGGTCATCTCGAAGTTCAGCGTGACTTTCTTCTGCGGGTCATAGCAGTTGCCGTGGAGCACGGCATTGACGGCCGCCTCGCGCACCGCCATCGCGATCCGCATTACCTCGTCTTCATCGAAGCCGGCATCGGTGGCGAGCTGGCTCGCCGTTTGTTCGGCATTCTCAACTGTCTCCAGCGTGGAATCCAGCGTGTAGGAGACCTTATGTTTGGTCATGGTTGGATTCGTGACAAAGTCGATGCGGCGCCCACCGCCAAGGCATCCCCATCCAGAATCGCGGCCCGGAGAAGCCCGTATAAGGCGGATGCGACAGTTTGCCCTTCCGGCCTATGAAATGTCAACGTCGTAGCGCCAGCGGCCCGGCACACTTCGCGGAGAGCAAGAAAGTCGGCCTAGCGCAGCAACAATCGTGCCCGCCGGACGCCGGGCGCTACGCAAATCGAAAAGGCCGCCGAAAACACGGCGGCCTTTCCTTCCGATGCCGGAACCAACACTTACAGAGTGGACTCAATCTCAAACCCCCAGGCCTCCAACAGCGGCTCCGGGATGTACTTGGAATTCTTGTTGCGCCGCGCCCACTCGCGCAGACGGGTGGACCGCAAGTATTGGTCGGGCGAGAGCTTGTACTCGCGCACGACCTGTTCAAACTCGGTGATGGTAGGGGTTATCGGCCCGATCGGTTCGGGCTTGCCCCAATTCGGATTTCCGCGTCGCTTCGCCATGGGAGCTAGGGTCCTCTTTCACGCAATAATTGCTGAACAGTCTTGCTAATTTGATTCTCAAAGGCCGCTAAGGGATTCACGCTCAGTCACATAAATCCTGTGAAAAGCTGAATTTCCACCCAAATCGGTGGCCCCGGGGCTGGTTCGGAAAACCCAAGATTGTAGGGGCAAGTGCGAAATAAAGTCAATGACATTCTGGATGCGGGCCAAGCCCGCTGATTTCCTGTAAGCATAACAAAACGATGGCCTTACTGAGATCTTGTACTCAAGCTCGTACTGGATCGCATTTCTCACTTTGGGAAGCGGGAACCGCCGAAATTCTGATTTCAGGTCGCGCGCCGGAACAAGGTCAAACCTGCAAAGCTCGCAAAGAAACCGGCCGCAGGAGCGGAAGATCAGTGGTTACTGCAGTAACACGCTGGCGGCGGCTTCGGGTTGACCTGTCCTGACCGCCTGCCTACATTTGGAGTTGAGATGTTGCCGCGGGGGGATCCATTGTCAGGATTCGCTGCGGCTGACTAGTCAGACTAGTCAGGCCCAAGGCACCTCAACTCTTTCAGGGCGAAAAACAGGTCACCTGGCCTTGCTTAAGCCTTCATTCAACGGGACCAGAAGCGTGTCGTTATCATGAGACTGCGGGCGCTGTTGCTCTGCTCGGACGAGAAAATCATGCGCGTGTTGCGGCGCGTTCTGAGCGACCTGGAAATTGACATAGACGACTGCCCCGACGCAGATTCCGCCGTGCACAAGCTCACCCGTGATCAGTACGAGTGCGTGATTGTGGATTGCCAGAACGATGACCTTGCCGCCCAGGTGCTGGGAAGCGCCCGTTCAGCGCCGCGCAACAAGCGGGCGGTGGCCGTGGCCATCATTGACAGCGAGAAGGTGGTGCGCAGCGCTTTCAACCTGGGAGCGCACTTCGTGCTGTACAAGCCGATTTCCGCGGAACGGGCCAAGAACAGTTTTCGCGCCGCGCGCGCGCTCATGAAAAAGGAGCGCCGCCACAATACCCGCATTCCGGTAAGGATCCCGGTGGCGCTGGTGCCGGCGGCGGGGGCAATGCGTATCAAAGCCGAAACCACCGATCTGGGCGAAGGGGGGATGGCGATCCGGATGCCCCAGACTCTCAATGCTGCCGGCCCGCTGGGCGTCGTCTTCACTCTTCCCGGAACTGAGCATGTAGTGGAATGTAAGGGTGAGATAGCCTGGCACAACAGTGGCAAACAGGCGGGAGTCCGTTTCGTAGAGTTGCATCCGCAGGCGCTTGAGCAGATCAAGCAGTGGCTCGACCGCAACAACCCGGAAAAAGAACCCGACGATCCGCCGGTTCCCGGCAAGCTCACCGACTTGAGCCAGGGCGGTTGTTACTTGGAGATGTCGGTGCCATTTCCAACTCCTACCAAAGTGGTTCTTTCCGTGCAGGCAGGCGGGAAACAGGTCCAAGTGGAGGGAATTGTGCGCGTGGCGCACCCCGAACTCGGTATGGGGGTGGAGTTCGTTCAGGCGGCGGAATCCCAAAAACAGCTGGTGGACTCTTTTATCCAGGCCCTGATGGCAGGTGACGAAGTGCCTGAGCTGATGGTGCAACCGGAGGGATTGGAGGGCAGCCCGCCCCAACCGGTGTTCCGGCCAGGAGAACCGCCGGACCCTCTGCTCGATCTTTTCCGCTTCAAATCCGCCTTGCCCGCGCCGGAGTTCCAGGCCGAACTTCTCAAGCGGCGAAATACTCACGCTCAATCTGAGGGCGCAGCCTCGGCGTGAACAGGCTCAGCCCTTCTTTGCCTCCTGGACAGCCTTTGTCCACGAACTCCGTACTCTAGGATTCTTGCGCCGACTGGCGGCAAAACCTCAAATCGCCGAGAGAGGAAAGAAACGCCGCACAGTCCGCGACGAAAGTTTTAGACATTTCTTCGCCGCGCGGAACCATCCAAATCGGTAATTCTCCCCACAAGCGATAGAATGAACTGCCGCGCCGGGATGGCGGAACTGGCAGGCGCAGCGGAAGTAAAACCACGGTGACACATTCAATCATTACTATATATGCATGATAATACAAATACTTATTGACACTATTCTGTTCCAGCGATAAATTACACAGCTGTTTCACAGTTCCCGCCTCATCCGGCGATTTTTCGTGCAGGTACCAGATGCCGGAACACGCCCGAGCGCACCGACCTGATTTCACCTAAATGGCAGCGCGACCTTATCAAGACCATCCTAGAGGAACAGAATCTGCGTTTCGACCGAGAAGGCCGACCCCGCACAGCCTACAGTTTGCGGCATACATACATTTGCCTGCGCTTGATGGAGGGCGCGGATATCTACCAGATCGCCAAGAACTGCCGCACGAGCATTGAGATGATCGAAAAATACTATGCGGCCCACATCAAGACATCACTCGACGCCGCTGCAATCAACGTCATGCCCGGGAAAAAGAACAAAGTAGAAGAAGATGGCTCGGAGACTCCCGCGCAAACGCGTGCTGATGTTGAAGAGACGGACGTGTAAAACGAGCAAACGTGCCCTATTATAGGAATGTGCTGACAGTCGCGCGCGGGCGTGGCGGAATGGCATACGCAGCGGACTTAAGGAAAACTTGAGTGCTCGCCTGGGAAACCGGCGATGCAGAACTGCTCAAATTCGGGGAACCCTGAAATGGCGATCCCGAGCCAAGCCCGGAGAGACACCGGCCGGGAAGGTGTAGAGACTAGACGGGCAGCACCTAAGCTCCGGACTTTCGGGGGAGGGTGAAGGGATAGTCCAGACCGCAAACCTGGCGCGAGCCCCGCAAGGAGGACCACGTCGGGGCGGCGAAAGTCGTAGACGGCATGAAAATCCGCAGGGCTTAAACGGCCCATGAGGGTTCAAGTCCCTCCGCCCGCACCACGTTTTCCTTTCTACTGGCGGAACGACTAGGTGGGGATTTGAGCAGACGCTTGCACCCCTCTTCAACAGCCCGCGATACAGCCGCCAGCCCAAAGGTTTCGACATCGCCGCGATCTGTCGTACGAGGGCGTTTGCATCTTCGCTGTTCACACCTCTCCCCTCTGGGGTGTCCTTCGGGTTGGCATTTGTACTCGGAGCGGGGGTGGGCGACGTGCTTTTCGCTTCCTGTCCAGGCCTTAGACCCTGTCGCCAGCCCTGCGGTGTCGCCCAGGCGAACAGTTGGGGAGGGTTCTTCGGCCGTTTGCGATCGTCGAGGTCAACCCACGTTCCGGAGAAGTAGTACAGATAGCGACCTAAGCCAAAACACGAGGCCGCCCGTTTGTGTGGACGGACATACTCTCAAGAGGTGTCATGCGGTGAGC
>Ga0335078_10001238_pt1 | contig 38750 bp, 35 predicted proteins | sample Lox_Sample_32_FD_206711 | JGI IMG/M metagenome (GOLD analysis project Ga0335078, IMG submission 206711) | Soil microbial communities from Loxahatchee National Wildlife Refuge, Florida, United States - Lox_Sample_3.2 | ecosystem: Environmental > Terrestrial > Soil > Wetlands | place: USA... | reverse complement strand
CCGGTACGCCACTGTCACCCGATGAGTACGCAGATTTGTTCCACGGGAACACCATACGCATGTACCCAGAGGATCATTTTCTAAGTGCCCAACTTCGTAACGATCCCATAGACCTTACGCGGTCGGCGCCTCCCGAGGATCTGAAGAAAGCAAATGCTCTCATGCTTATCGTGGCAAAAGACCCGGATACCCTATCGGAGTTGATTCCGACCCGGACGCTCTTGGCAGGTCGAGCGTCGAATCCACAGCTCAGTGACTTTTATACCGTACGCCGTAAGGGCGGGAAGTTAATATTCAAGTGCTCCATACCCCCGACGCTCCGTGGCGAATACCCAAACATTGGCGCGATCTTGCCTCAACGATGGGTCAGCGCAGCAGCGCTTGGCGTTAGTGGGCAATCACTTTCCGAAACCCAACAGAGTCTCCTGGAGCACAACATCTTTATCGACTTTCCCGACAATTACTGAGTAATTAGTTCCCGGCCTGATCGCTGCACCCGGCACGGCATCCCTTGGCCGTTGCCTAGCACCTTGGAGGCTCTACTTACGGCACCCGTACTTCGTGACCCGTTGCTGCAACCGGTGGGCTCTGATGGTCTGATGTGCCCGGATCGGGCAGGTTACGGCGTGTTGATCACTGAATGACGGCGGCCGACGCCCCGTGATCATCGCCTTGTGGCAGATTCCGATCTTGGGGCGGCCGCTGCCGCTATAGCGGGCGTCCAGCTGGCTTGCGCGAAACGAAACGAGCTGGTGGGCATGCTCGCGGCCCATTTCGCCCGGTGAGAGCCGGCGCAGCAGGCCGGTAGGTACATCGACGGGCTGATGAGTGCGATTTTTCGTCGGCGCAGAGCACGACCGCGTGCTCGGGCGGGTTCAGGTACAGCCCGGCCACATCGTGGACCTACTCGATGAACAGCGGATCGGTGCTCACCTTGAAACCGTCCGCCAGGTGCGGCTCGAGCTTGAACGCCTTCCAGACCCGCCCGATCGTGGACTCCGAGAGCCCTGATTTCCTGCCATCGATGCCCGCGACCAGCGCGTCGCGTCCGCCGGCGTGTCCTCCAGCGTCGCCACGACCACGCCCTCGACCTGCTCGTCGGTGATCGACGGCGGCCGCCAGGCCAATCCTTATCAGCCAGCCCATCCAGGCGGCGCTGGATGAACCGCGACCGCCACTTGCCCACCGTGTCCTGATGCACCCCGATCGCCGCGGCGACTTGCTTGTTGTCGTCATTGCCGACGCAAGCCAGCATGATCCTTGCCCGCAGCGCGAGCGCCTGCGAGCTCTTCGCCCGCCGCGCCCACCGCTGCAGCGTGGCCCGCTCCCCATCTGTCAGATTCAGGTCGGCCTTCGGCCGCCCGGTTCTCGCCATACCGCAACCCTGCCGCGATATCGGCTCAGACCCAGGCATGACATGGCAGCCATGGCCATGTCATGACCTACTTACAGGCGAACTTAAGGCCCGGGACACCAGCCCGAAAACTCAAGACCGTCGTCAAAGTCCTCGCAACCAAGCGCGGCTAGTTACGGTCGGGATATGTCCGCGCTCTGTTCGTCTTTCCGCTAATCACGAATCATCCCGACATGCCTATCAGTCGGCGTATCTGATGACCTAGGCCGCGCGGTCACGCAAGGGCGAAGCCGACGAACGCCGCGCTTGGGATGGGCCCTCATCCGTCCACGCGCTCGATGCAGTACTGGTAGTGGCGGACGACCGCAGGCCTGTCTGCCGGGAGTGGACGGTGCTCGATCACCCGGACCGGCCTCGTCGCCAGGAAATCGAGCACTCGCTTCGGCTTGATGGTATGCAACTCCATCACGCCACCACCGTGAGCCCGGCGACGGTAGAACGCGAGCAACGGCGCGGGCGCGAACTTAACGATCATCCCGCGGGGAGTGTTCTCATATCCGGGTGGAATGTCGAACAGCCCGACGCCGCCCGGCCGTAGGACCCGGATGAACTCAGCCACATAGGAGAGCATCAGCTCTGATGTCATGTGCTGGAGCACGATGTCGGTGAACACGAAGTCGAACGTGCCGTCGTCGAACATGCGCAGATCGTCATGAGTGTTGACGTGGTAGCGGCAGCGGTCGCCGAAGCGATTGTACTCACGAGCCCGGCCCACCATAGAGGGAGCGATATCCACGCCGTCGATCTCGTTGAAGTGCCGTGCCAATGCCTGGGTGAGGCGACCCACTCCGCACCCAAAGTCGAGCGCCCGCTCAAGGTTGACCTCAACTTCGAGCGCGTCCAGGTGACGCAGCACCTGATCGACGCTCGCCTCTCCCGTCGCGAAAAATTCCTCCAAAGACCAACGGTTGCCCTTCTTTGCCGGATCGCTGAGGATCGCCCACAGCGGGTCGCTCTGACCGAGCTGATCCCAACTCTGCGCCAGTCCTTCGAGCTGCATGTTTCCCCCTGAATGGCTCTGCAAGCCTCGCGGGACTCCGGGGTGGGCCCGCGGCCGATCGGATTGGTAAGTGTCAGACGTTGATGGTTGCTCCCAGGGAGTGATGATACGCACTGCTTCCGTGACCGTCAGGCCGTCCATATCTGTCATCCTGATACCCGGGGCTGCCGACGTACGTTTCACTCACAACTGCTCCCTGGCCCGGGCCGCGCTGGCGAGCTTGAGCTTCCTGGCCGCCTCCCGCTCGATCTGGTTCGCGTCCCCTCGATAGCGTTGCTCATCGCCGCGGACCTGCTGGGCCTAGAGGCGGTCGGCAGAGTGGCAGGGGCGACAGTCACGGTGCTCGCGGGCCTACAGGCCTGCGGCCTGCTCGGCTGTTCCAGCAGCAACGCTCTTGCCGACACGGTCTTCCCCTTCATAGCCCGTAGCGAGACGCTCCAGGAGGAGCACCACTGGCACATGGCGGCCGCCCGGTGGCTGCCACTCCTGATCAATCCGATCCAGGTGGAATTCTCCCTCGCCCCTGGGCCGTGAAGCAGCTGTTCCTACCCCACCACTACTTCCGGCGCGCGGTTCGCCGCACAGCAGCCGGCTCGCCCGCAGGCCCCGGCCCCGAAGCCGGTGCTCACCCAAAGGGGCGCTCGCCGGGCGCTCGCCCGCCCTCGCGCTATCCGCAGCCTCGACCCGGGCCCCCATTACGCTGCAGCGGTTCATCGGCCTGGTGCAGAACACGGGATTCAACGCCCCGGGGGTGTCTCTCATGGGCGCTCTAATCCGATCGGTCACCCAGTACTCGAAGCAGCTACATCGTGCTTGTAATCGGGTTCGTCGCGCCGGTGCTGGACGAGAAGAACACCGGGAGTTTCCTTACGGCCTGCTCAAGGCAAGCTACGCCTTCGGCGCATACATCGTGGCCGTCGGAACCCTGAACGTGAATTTCTCCACCGGCGGGTGCCTCAGGGCGCGTCCGCCGACTGGACGCCCTTACGCCGGCCGGCGCCGGGCTTGAGGGCGTGACGTCGGCGGAGGGCTTCGCCGGTGATCCATCGACGCGATGTGGCCGGCGTAGAGCGAGAACGGGATAGTGCCGTCCCAGAGACGAAAGTCGTGAGCCCAGTAGAAGACCTGGAAGCCGCACGAGCTCGCTTGCCGGATCGCGTCGGCCATCATCCCCGACGAGGACGTGTCGGTGTAGTGGCGGTCTAGGCTCGCCGGCATTCCATACCCGGGATTCTCGCCAGCGACGAACAACCCGTCCCCGGCCGCGATCCGGCTGATCCAGCGGGTCGCCGACCACGAGTCCATCACGTCCGATGTCAGCGGCAGCGAGTCGTCTCCCGGCTGACAGGAGTCGTCGTCGCCCGACTGGTCCGCGACCGAGGACACATAGGCCACCACGTTGGTTTTGTCAGGCAGCATGGCGTAGTAGCGGTCCCAGACCCCGCCTAGCCCCGTGGTCCCGTCCGGCAGGTTCTGCTGCTCCTCCTCGCTCAGAGCATCGGGACGGGTTCCCGACCCTGGGGTCACCAGCTGGTAGTAGCCGGTGAAGCCCAGTCTGGACAGGGTCAGCATCTGCCAGTTGGTCACGTCGTCGAGGCCCCTGACATACCAGTTGACCCACCGCTCGATCTGGGCGGGGGTCAGGCCCGGCTGGCCCGGCCGCCAGTTCGGGAAGGGGTTGGGCGTCATGGTCGCAGGCAGGCCCACGCCCTTCAGGGCGGCATTGCCGAACGCCCAATACGTCCCGTCGCCAGGGTAGAGCATCTCGCCGTCCCCGCCGGAGGTGAGCCGGATCGCCCAGAAGTTCGACAAGGGCAGGCCGGCAGCGACGTGGTCGAGGTAGGAGGCGGCTGCCTGGCGGACCGCCTCGCTGAAGACGAAGTCGGCCTCGTTCGAGACGTCGCCGTGCTGGTCCACGTAGGTGCTGTCAGGCAGGGAGAACACCCATGACGGCGGGTTCTCCAGGTCCAGGCCCAGAGTCACGCGCATCCCGGCCGCCTGGACCGCCTGCAGGTAGGACTGCATGGTGGCCAGGTAGGAGGCGCTGAAGACACCCATCTCGGGTTCGAAGCTCGCCCAGTCGAGCTCGAACATGGCGACCGAGACTCCCGCCTGCGCCTCGGTCACCGCGCTGCTCGTCTGGGTGGCCAGCGTGCCGAACAGCAGCGATGATGCGGCGATGGGGGTGGTGGTCGTCACGGTTGTCCACCCCGAGGTGACGGGCTCATTGACAGCCCGGATCCTGACGTAGTACTTGCGGTTTGGGAGTAGCCCGGCCAGGGTGACGGTCCTGTCTGTAGCGCCGACCGCGACCGACGCGAAGCGCAGCGTGAATGCGGAGTTCGTCGCCTGCTGGACGATGAACCCGGTGACCCGCGAGCGCTCCCTCCAGGACACAACTACCCTGGCTGGTGCGGTGCCAGTGGCGGCGAAATCCTGCGTGGTCAGGTGCGTCGGCGCCGAGGGCACCGACCGGAACCTGATCGAGTGGTGCGCCATGTGGCGCCCTGCCGTTGTTAACTGGATGCCGGTCGTCGCACTATGTCCTGCAATGGATGCTGGTGTCCGGGCCCGCGCGGCGGTCGCCGCCGACGCGAGCGCCGCCTGCGCCTGGATTAGTGATCCGATGATCATTGCAAGCACGGTCAGAATGACCGCGGGTTTCTTGTTCGTGACCCCGCCCCCCGAAAGGGAGTTCATACCAATAGAAACCCGGGACGCTGTGCCGTCGCACCTCAAGAGCCCGCCCGTCCCTTCGGTTGTTACTGAAGTATTGACGACATAAGCCTCTGTACCGAAAGGTCGACGGAGATTCTCCTCCGGCAACTAGTTTTGGCAGCTATCTTTTCGGCCAATCCACCGCCGCAACGCACTACCTGGCCGCGACCAGCATCGTCACCGTAAGAATACCAGCGTGTGCGCGGCGTGGTGGCCTGCTTGATGGTGAAGCCGGTGGCCGTCGCCGCCGCTCTCTTCGTCCAGGGGAGATTCAGGAGCTGGAGTCTGAGAACGCGGCTGAAGCGGATCGTGGTTGTTAAGGAGCTGGAGATCGAATGTGTTCAATGATTGTCGCGGAGGTACGGCAGAAGTTGGAGGCGTCGCCACGCCTCGTCGAGACGACGAGGGCCATCTGGGCTGTTGTCGGGGCGAATGTCACCTAAGGATTATAGAAAGCTTTCCGATGTCCACGCCATACGCGTCGGGCTCGATCCGGAACCGAGCGGCAATAACGATCCAAGCCGCGAACCAGACGTTTCCGCTGATGCTTGACCTCTTGTCGCGCACAGGCAGGAAGATCGAAGATCCCGCTCCAATCGATGGCTTCGTTGACACCGATAACAAGAGGACAGCGGCAGTGCAGTTGAAGGATCTTTACGATCACCACGGAAGCGATAAGGCCACTCAGCATTACTACCACCTGCTCTACGACCGATTCTGGCTGAGCGGGATTCGGTCACAGTCCTGCTAGAGGTCGGGCTCGGTACGAACAATCCTGACGTGGTTTCCAATATGGGAGTGGAGGGAAGCCGGGGGCGTCGTTGCGCGCATTTCGGGAATTCCTGCCCCAGGCGCGAATCTACGGCCAGCGAGAACTACCGGATCGGCAAGATCTGCGACTACCTCGCCGGCATCGAGGCGAATACCAAGATCATCGGCAACCCGGCCCGCAAGCAGGCGAACGCGGCCGTCCGTGAGGCGCAGAAGGCACTGGCCGCCGCGGAGCGCGGCCTGGCCGTACTGCTGGCCGGCCAGGCATCGCTCCCGCCGCCAAGAACACCACGCTGATCCCGCCGCGCAGAAGAAAATCAGCGCGGCGGGTAAGAAACCGGCTGCCGCCGCCGCGGCCCGCGACAAGGTCCCCGCGAAACTCCCGGCCGGCGCCATCGACCCCGAGGCGAAGACCGCACTGCCGCGCGCCGGGCGGTGCGGCCCGCAGATGGTGCCGCGGCTGCTCGCCCACAACGCCGAGCACTGGCTATCAGCCCACCTCAACGCCTACCTGCGCGACGACGACGAATACCGCGCCATCATCCGCGAAACCAGCAGCGTTGAGACCTCTCCGTCAGGCTCTCCGGCGCCGTGCACCCTCTTGACCGAGAACTGGCGGTCCTCGCCGTTGTCGGCCCGGCTCAGGCTGTACTGGCGGGGCTGCCGCGTGCCGCGTCGGGCAGTCGCATCTGCACCGTGACGTACTGACCCGGAAGGGAGGGTTTCACCAGCCGGTCGTCACCGCATCCCCGAGCACGTCGCCGATCGCCCACATCAGGTTGTCATAAACGATCTGGTAGACCTGATCCACGGCAGCAGCCGGGCGCGGGCCGCGGCAGCTTCCAGTTCCTGGCCGGTGGCATCGGGGCGGGCCAGCCGCAGGTTGTCGCGGATGGTCGCGTCGAACAGGTGCGGATCCTGCGGGCATCCGCCGATGACCGACCGGACGTCGTCGGCCGCGTAGCTGGCCAGGTCGTGGCCGTCGAGCAGGGCGGCGCCGCCGCTGAGTTCGCAGAACCGCATCAGCACCGCGGCGAGGGTGGACTTGCCGGCCCCGTTCGCGCCGACCAGCGCCACCCGCCGCCCGGGCGGCAGGTCGAGGCTGACCCGGTCCAGGGCGGGTGGCCCGTCCGGCCGGTAGCGCACGGTGGCATCGCGTAGCTGGATCCGGGTCGGTCCGGAGGGCAGGGCCGGCGGACGAGCCGGATCGCGGACCGGGTCGGGCGTATCGGCGACGGCGGCGATCCGGCCTGCGGCCACCCGCGCCTGATCAAGCTGGACGGCGGCGGCCGGGAGCGCGGTGACCGCTTCGAACGAGGCCAGGGCGGTGAGGGTGAGGACCGCCAGCGGTACCCGGGTAAGCGCGCCGGTCCCGGTGGCCGCGACGCCCAGCAGCAGGACTCCCCAGACGGTCAGCCCGGTGACCGCGCTCATCAGCCCGGCGCCCAGCGCTGAGGCCGCCGCGGTCCGGCTCTCCAGCCTGGTCAGCTCGGCGTCGGTCGCGTCGGCGCGGGCGAGCGCGGCATCCACGGCGCCAAAGGCGTGCAGGTCGGCCGCCCCGTCGAGCAGGTCGGTGACGGTGGCGGCGAGCTGGCCGCGCACGGGGGCACCCGCCCGGGCGGTGCCCCGCTCGCCACGGCCGCCCCAGCCAGCGGCACGATCAGGCCGGCGGCGAGCAGCCCAGCTGTGAGCACGGCGGCGGAGGGGGCGAGGATGAGCAGGCACACGGTCACCGCCCCGGCGCCGACCAAGGCGGCGGCCAGGACCGGGGTGACACCCCGAATGAACAGATCCTGGGTCGCGTCCACGTCGGAGATCAGCCGGGCGAGCAGGTCGCCGGACCGGAACACCGCCAGCGCGCCCGGGGCGAGCGCCTCCAGCTGCCGCCAGATCACCACCCGCACCTGGGCCAGCACCCGGAACGCGACGTCGTGGAAGGCCAGCTGTTCCAAGTACCGGGACACGCCCAGGCCGATGCTCAGCGCGCGGACCGCGACCACAGCGATCGAGATCGCGATGATGGCGGGGTGCTGTGAGGCTTTAGCGAGCAGGAATCCGGAAACGGCGAGCAGGGTGACGCCGCAGCCGGTTGCGGCGGCACCGGCCACCACCGCGCGCAGCAGCCTGCGGCGCAGCGGACGGGCCATCGCCAGCAGCCGCAGCAGCGGAGCCGCCTGATTGGCTCAGCCAATCAGGCCGTCAACACCAGGTCGGCGGTCGCGGGTCGGGCGGTCATGGTCTGGCCGCCATGGCAGGTGGGGGGCTGCTGCCCGCCCGGGACACCTGGCACGACCCTGCAGGCTGACGCCCTGACGAAATGAGCGCCGTGGACCCGAGGCTGCTCCGGCACGCCCGGGCAGCCAGAAGCTACCTGGTCGTCACCGTGCTGCTCGGCCTGGCCGTGACCGGGCTGATCGTTTGCCCAGGCGGCCCTGCTGGCCCATGCTCGTGGTCTTCCTGCCGCTGCTGCTGCTCTACCAGGCGTGGACCTACTACGTCTTCCGCAAGCGGGTCAGTGCCAGGCCGCAGGTACTCCTCTCGCCCGCTGCGATGCCACGCCGTCTGGAGCAGCGCTGTCAGGAACGCCAGCCCGATCGTGACCGGGACGAAGAAGAAATGGTTGACCGAGGTGAATGCGAACTGAATCCGCGCTAGGTCAACGTTCATCGGCAGCGACCTCCGATGAGAAGGCTTGGTCCTTGATCGCCATCCTCGTTGCGCGGGAGTGGCCGGTCATCGCCCCGATGAGGGTATTGCCGGCGCCGGGCCCGTTACTGGCCCGCCAATTTCGCCCAGAAGAGGGGATGCCTCGCGGCCGCCCAGCGGCGACGGTTGAACCATGAGCGAGAACTATGACGTGATCATCATCGGGTCCGGGGCCGGGGGAGGCACGCTCGCGCATGCCCTCGCCGGGTCGGGCAAGCGGATCCTGCTGCTGGAGCGCGGGGACTTCCTGCCCGCGAGATGGACAACTGGGATCCGAAGCCGGTGTTCGTGGAGGGGAAGTACATCTCCAAGGACACCTGGTTCGATCGGGACGGCAAGCCGTTCCAGCCCCAGGTGCACTATTTCGTTGGCGGCACCAAGCTGTACGGGGCGGCCCTGTACCGGCTGCGCCCCGGAGACTTCGGCGAGATCAAGCACGCCGACGGGATCTCCCCGGTCTGGCCGCTGTCCTACGACGACTTCGAGCCGTGGTACTCGGCGGCCGAGCGGCTGTACCAGGTGCACTGCAACGCCGGGGAGGACCCGACCGAGGGCCCCCGCAGCGAGCCCTACCCCTGGCCCGCCGTCTCGCACGAGCCCCGGCTCCGGCAGATCTCCGATGACCTGGCCAAGGGCGGCTACCACCCGTTCCACGCGCCGTGCGGCATCATGCTGGACGAGGCGCGGCGGCCGGAGAGCACCTGCATCCGCTGCGCCTGGTGTGATGGCTACCCTTGCCTGGTGCACGCCAAGGCCGACGCCGAGGTCATCGCGGTCCGGCCGCTGCTCGGCCGGCCCAACGTCACCCTGCTCACCGGCGCCGAGGTGACCCGGCTGGCCGACTGCGCGCACCAGGCCGGGACCTGCCGGTTCGGCACCGACCCCGCTACCTCGGTCCTGGACGTCAACTGCAAGGCGCACGAGCTGGACAATCTCTACGTGGTGGACACCAGCTTCTTCCCCAGCATCGGCGCGGTGAACCCCGCGCTGACGGCCATAGCCAACGCCCTGCGGGTTGCTGAGCACCTGCGTAGCCCCATGGCGTAGGCCGGACGGACGGTGGCGCGGTGATTCCTCTGCTGGTGGCCAGCCCGCCCGACGTCACCGGCACCCTCATGCCCGTGCTCCGCGCCGAGCCCGCGGCCATCAACCTGACGGTGCTCCCGGGGGCGGTCACCCACCCGGACGGGGACGCGGTGCACTTCGACGTGCTGCACGGCGCGGCCAACGATCCGAGGGGCGGGACTGGAGCCCAGAGCTTATGCCCTGGGGCTCCGCCCGGTCTCCAACCTGATCGACACTCCGAACTGGTTCTCCTTCATCGTCGCCCTGCTGGCCGGGGTGGTCGGCGTCGTCTCGCTCACCGAGGCCCGGTCGGCCACCCTGATCGGGGTGATCATCTCGGTCACGACGATCCCCGCCGCCTCCGACACCGGCGTCTCGCTGGCCTTCGGCAACGGCAGCGAAGCCCGCGGCTCGGTCCTCCAGCTCCTGCTCGACGTCACCGTCCTCACCGCCGTCGCCATCGCCGGGCTGCCCGTGCAGCGGGCCATCTCGCAGCGCGCCGCCCGCCGGGCCACAGCAGCGCCACCCGGCCTGCAGAAAACCGGAGGCTGATAGACGTGACCGGCATCCAGCACGCCGGCACCGGCCCGGTCGCCTTCCAGCCCGGGCAGATGACCGAGACCGATTTACGCGAACTGTACGAGCGGCTACACCGGCAGGTGCCCTGGGGACCGGGGGACCTGCGCCGGGGCGCTGAACTACATCAAGCCCGCCGAGGTGCTCGCCGCTGCGGGGGAGGCCAGGCTCGGCCGCACCATCTCACTCACCGCCCCGGTGGTGGACTGGCCGGCCGCCGACAACCTCGACCCCGCCGAGCACCAGATGAAGCAGCTGGGGGCCGACGCCGGGCCGGGGCTGTCGTTCAGCATGGACCGGATCGCGATGAACATCCACGGCAACGCCGACAGCCGCATCGACGCCCTGTGTCACGTGATCTTCGACAGGACCTTGTACAACGGGCTGGCCGCGGACACCGTCACCGAAAAAGGCGCGCGCGAACTGTCCATCGGCACCGCGGCCGACGGCATCGTCAGCCGCGGAGTGCTCCTCAACGTGCCGCGCTCGCGTGGCGTGCCCTGGCTCGAGCCGGGCGACCACGTGACAGCGGACGATCTGCTCGCGGCCGAGCGGGACCAGGGCGTCCACGTCGGCCGGGGTGACATCGTCCTCCTGAGGGTGGGTCACCGCCGCCGGCGCACGGAGCAGGGCGCGTGGGATGCCGCTCAGGCCCGGGCCGGACTGCACCCCACCGTCCTGCAGCTACTGGCGGAACGTCAGATCGCTGCTCTGGGTAGTGACGGCAACAACGACACCGCCCCCAGCGCCGTCGCGGGCGTCGATTTCCCGGTGCACGTGCTGGCGGTCAACGCGCTCGGCCTGCATCTGCTGGACTACCTGCAGTTCACTGAGCTGACACAGGAGTGTGAGGCAGCTGGCCGTTGGTCGTTGCTGTGCGTCATCGCACCGCTCCGGCTGCCTACCGGCACCGGTTCGCCGGTCAACCCGATCGCGATCTTTTAAGGGCTCGCCGCAGGCGCACGCGGCGCACACGGCCACAAGAGTGGCCGGACGGAAGGACCGCGGATCGCCGCGGCGAGCAAACCTGGCCTCAGAACGCCTTAATGCCCCAGGTGTGCGTGACCTCCTCGGCGTGACCTCCTCGCCGGGTTCAAGGACCACCAGGTCCTCGGCGGTCGCGAACGCGTTCGGCGGGCGGGTCATGGGCTCGATGGCCAGCGCCTTGCGGCTGCGGTCCGGCCCGAGCGGGTCGCCGGTGAACACCTGCAGCCAGCGGTAGCCCTCATCGGCCCATAGGCCCACGCGGGCTTGCGCGCCGCCATCAGCGGCCAGGTATGCCCAGGCGCGACCGTCGCCGTCACGGTCCAGCCCAGTCAGCGCGTGATCGAGCTTGGTGGCTCCGATCATGCGCGGCTGGCGGAAGTCATACGGGGTGCCCGTGACCGCGTCCGCGGGCGCGGACGGGATGCCGCGATCATCGTGGGCATCCACAACGCCGCGGGCAGGGTCAGCTCGCACTCGTCGACCGAGGGCGTCCGGACGGTCAGATAACGGGTGCGAGGCGGTGCCGTAAGGTGCCGCGCGGGTGCCCGCGGTTGCGCGCGATGATGGCGACGTGCATCCCGTCGGCCGGGCGGAGGCGGTACTCCGCGTCGATTTCCAGGCGGAACGGATATCCCTGCTGGCCGTGCGGGGCGCTGCGGAGCAGCACGGCGCTGGCGTCGTGCCTGACGAGTGTCCACACTGTCCATCGGGTCAGGCCGTGGATCGCATTGCCGCAGCCGGGCTCGGTGAGGGCCAGCTGGTATTCGGTGTCGCCGAAGGTGTACCGCCCGCCGTCGATCCGGTTCGGCCAAGGCGGATCTTCACGGCTTCGATACCGGCGCTGGCCAGGGCCGCGTCGAAGGATGCGGTGAACTGCCCGGCCCGGTCGCGGGCCAGGGACCGGAAGTCCGCAGCGCAGTCGCCGAGGTCCATCAGGAGATTGTGGATCTGCTGGGTGGCCCACGGCCCGTCCGGGTTGGCGGTCACCCCGAGGATGCGCGGCGAGGACCGGGTGGGCGGTAATGCGCGCCGGGTGCGGTATATCAATGACGTACAGATCGGCTCGATATGCGTTAAGCGTCACCACGCCGTAACCACGGTCGATAAAGAAATTCAGCTGCGGCAAAGGCTAAGCGGCCGATGGCCGCGATGTCTGCGCTCACTCGCCCTGGGCGTTCCCGTCCGCCTCTGCCTCGGCCTCCATCTTTGCAAGGCGGGTGTAGTAATCATGGAACTCGTTCAGGTGCGCCCGCGCGATCTTCGCCGTCATGATGACGTCATCGTCGGTGACATTCGTCTGCGGATCGCGCGCGCCATGCTCGAGTTCTACGTCCATCCCCATCCGGAACTGCTCGAGATCAAACAGCGCGGAGCCCCAGTCGATGCCGATCCGCTCACCTGCGGCGCGGGCCTCGTCGGGGGTGAAGCCTGAGCGGGAAGACATGCCCTTAATAGTAAAGGTCCCGGCAGTGTCCCGTGGTCGGTCCAGCGACCATGCCGCCGCTGGCAAACATCGCGGACCCGGTCCTCGCTGGTGAACGCCACCTTCGCGATAGCGGCCGCGTCCATGCGCCGCGCCGGCGGCAGCACCACCCGCGCCCGCCGCCAGGTCACCACCGACCCCTTGCCCCCGGCGGACGATGCGCAGCAAGCGCCGCCCTTCATCATCATGGATCTTACGCACCCGCAGGCGTTCGGTCACCGGCTCAGTCTTGAGGATCAGGACCCCAGGGAAACCGCCCGGCCGGGCAAAGGTGATCTGCTACGGCACTAGCTTCCCCCGAAGACCTCGTCCATGATTTCGGCGCCGCCTGGGTCCTGTCGCGTTCTGGTGCCCGCAAGTGCTTGGCAGCAAATAGGCGCTGGGTTGTAATCGAAGGAGTGTCGTTGGCCCGGTTCTGGAGGTGCCCGGTGACGTCAGCGGAGTTGCGGTCCGCGGGCCGGCTTGGTGGGTATGCGGTCGCCGGGCTGACGGCCCGGATTGAGCAGGTCCACCGGGCCCGTGGCTGGCCGCGTTTTCGGCCAGCTGGGGGTGGCGGGCGCCCCCGTGCGGGTGATCCACGACACCATCGCTGCGGGCGTCTACCTCACTATCCGGGGCGGCGCCACGGTGGCAGGCGCGGTGGGCGGCGAGGTAGCGGCGCAGATCGGTGCCAGCGGTGGCCCCGGGGGCAGCGCGGCAGGCACGCCGGCCGGGAGGCTGGCCCTTTCCGCGCTCAACGCCGTGGCAGGCGATCGGCTCGGGCCCGGCATGGCCCCGCTCACCATCGGCATGGCCGTGCGGGCGGCCGGACGCGATGTTGACCTGACCACCGGGGAGCTTGCCGCAGCGCTCCCACAGGCCACCCCGCGGCTGGCGGTCTTCGTCCACGGGCTGGGAGCAAATGAGGACTTGTGGCGGTGGCGCAGTGAAGGCCAGCAGCGAGTGCCTTACGGCGAGCGGCTGCGGGCCGAATTTGGGTACACACCGCTCTACGTCCGGTACAACACCGGCCGGCACGTGTCAGTCAATGGCCGCGACCTGGCCGCGCTGCTCGACGGCCTGACGGCGGCATGGCCGGAGCAGGTGGGCGAACTCCTTCTTGTCGGCCACTCCATGGGTGGCCTGGTCATCCGCAGCGCCTGCCACTATGGCCAGCAAGCATCAGCGACATGGGCGCCGCGAGTCCGGCACGTGTTCTACATCGGTTCGCCGCACCTGGGAGCCCCGCTTGCCCGCGCTGCGGGGTTCGCCGGCTGGGCCTTTGGCAAGGCGGCAGAGACACGGCCGTTCGTGACGATGGTCAACGGTTGCAGCGCTGGCATCAAGGATCTGCGCTACGGCTACGTGCTCGACGACGACTGGGCCAGCTGTGATCAGGACAGCTGCCTGCGCGATCACCGGCACGACACGCCGCTGCTCGCCGCGGCGAACCACTACGTGATCAGCGCCACGGTCACCGCCGACCCAGGCAGTAACGCCGGCGCGGTGGTTGGTGACCTGCTCGTCCAGCCAGCCAGCGCGCACGGCAGGCGCCGCGGCATACAGCACATCGGCTTCCGCATGGACTCAGGCCGTCGGCTCGGCGGGATGCATCATGTTGATCTGCTCAGCCACCCCGCCGTGTGGGAGGCGATGCGCGGTCTCCTGCAAGCGCGTGAGACTAACTAGCGGCGCTGGCCGCGGCCCAGCGTCCCCGCGCCGGATCACGGGTCATTGACCTGCACCCGCACCCGCACCCATCCTCCCCTCACGCGCGGAATGAGCGGATCAGCCGCACCCGCTGGGCGCGGGCCCGACACCGGTTCGGCGGGGGAGAGGGCGCCGCAGGCTTCTGACGGCCGGAACCCGGCCCCCTGAACCCAGCGTCGTCTGGGTGCCTGGGCCTTCAAAGGTAGAGTTGACGATTGTGAGAGCGGGCAGCCCCGGCGGTCACCGCGAGATCATTGCGAGGGGGCAGAATGGCGCTAGCGAGTGCTTGCCTGAGCCTGTCTCAGCTTGCGTAAGCTAGCGAACGGCCTGGTCAGGCCGTATTTGGCCTGTACCGACCCAGAACTCGTCGCAGTGCGGTGAGCTGGGGATTCTGTCGGTGCGCGAGACTGCCGCCGCCGTCATGCGGGAGGCTGGCCGGCCCTCCGGCGGGGCGACCGTGGGGGAGATGGTGGCGTGGGTGCGGCACGCTAGCCGCTCGTGTTCTTCCGATTGCTGTATCTCGTCTTCTGCAAGGTGACCTGCTGGCTGTCTTTGCTGGCTCGCAGCGATGCGGTCAAGGACGCAGAGATCCTGGTGCTGCGTCATGAGAACGCGGTATTGGGCTGCCAGGGGCCGTCCGCGGATGTCGTGGCCGGACCGGGCGGTGCTGTCGGCGCTGGCGCGGGTGCTTCCGGCGGCGTTGCGCGCCCACCGCCTCGTGACGCCGGACACCCTGTTGGGCGGTTGCGCTCACGGCGTCGTCGGTGACCAGGTAGGCACGGGCATAGCGGGGCGTCTCGTGCTCGGGCGCTGAGATCCAGGAACTTACTAGGGCGTGTTCATCGTGGGCGCGTGCCAGCCTGGGGACAGCATGCCCCGGCCGTGTACTAGATCGACGTCCTTGCGCTCGCGTAGACAGAAAGACGCCCTAGCGCGAGCTTCCCCCTTAGTTTGATCTTGGACTTGGCTGGGGCCTGAGCCGCGGTCAGGTTCACTGGGGTGATCAGCGATTATGGCGTGTCGGTGATCGACATGGTCCGGCCGACAGTGTATTACGTAAAAGTATGGCGTCCATCGTCGGGAAAAAGCTCAGCGGGAAGACGTAGTACTACCTGGTGGAGTCCGCCCGGATCCGCGGCAGGCCGCGGATCGTCTCGCAGCAGTACCTGGGCCCTGCCGATGAGGTCACCGCCCGGCTGGCCGGGTCGGCGGCCGGCGAGCCGGACCGCAGCCGCCACCTGGCGTTCGGGGACCTGGCCGCGGTGTGGGGGATGTTAGTTAGACCGGCTGGGCTACGCCGGGATCGTCGATCAGGTGACCGGCGGGCGGCGGGCGGACGCGAACGCGGGCGTAAGCACCTACCTGGCGCTGGCGTGCACGAACCGGGTGGTCGCGCCGAGGTCCAAGCTGGCCTTCGCCGACTGGTGGTCTGCGACGGCGGGGGCCCGGGTAACGCGGGTCCCGTGGGCGGCGCTTGATCACCGGTGGTTCTGGGACGCGATGGACGCCGTGGACCAGGCGGCGCTGACGTCGGTCGAGCGGTGGCTGGCGGCGGCGATGGCCGCCGAGTTCGGCCTGGGACTGTCGTCGATGGCGCTGGACATGACCAACTTCGCCACCTACATCGACTCCGGCAACGAGAAAGCGCCGGCCGCCCAGCGCGGGCACGCCAAGCAGAAGCGCACCGACCTGCGGCTGGTCGGGCTGGGCATGGTGGTCACCCGCGATGGCGGGGTACCGCTGGTCGGCCACGTCTACCCGGGCATTCGCAACGACGTGACAATCTTCCCCGAGGTGATCGATGAGCTGGTGGCCCGCTACCGGGGGCTCGCCGCCGAGGACCAGGACCTGACCGTGGCCTTCGACGCCGGGCAGAACTCCGCGGACAACTTCACCCACCTCGTCAGCGCCGGGCTTCAGTTCGCCGGCTCCCTGCCGCCCTCGGACTACCCGGACCTGCTCGCCCTGCCCTCCTCCCGCCTCACCCCGGTCGACGCGGAACGGTTCCCGGGGCTGACCGGGCACGACACCCGCGCCGAGGCGCTCGGCGCCGGGCGGCGGGTGATCCTCACCCACTCAGCCACCCTGCACGCCAAGCAGTCCCGCGGCTTCGACCAGACCACGGGCAAAGCCGTCCGCAAGCTGGCGGAACTGGCCGCCCGCCTGGAACGCGGCCGCACCCGCCGCGACAAGGCTGCTGTCGAAGCGGAGATCACGAAGATCACCCGGCCGCGGTGGCTGAACCGGGTCATCACCACAACCCTGGCCGGGGACAAGCCCAGCCAGCTGCGGCTGACCTGGACGGTACACGACGCGGCCCGCCGCGAGCTGGAGGCCGAGCTGTCCGGCAAGTGGATCCTGGTCACCAGCCGGGATGACTGGCCGGCACCCGAGGTGGTCGCCGGCTACCGCTCCCAGTCCGACGCCGAAGCCGGATTCCGCCCGCTCAAAGACCCGCACGTGGTGTCCTTCTCCCCGATGCACCACTGGACCGACCACAAAATCCGGGTACACGTCTCCTACTGCGTCACCGCCCTGGCCATCGCCCACCTCATGCGCCGCCAGGCCCGCCACGAAGGCCTCGACATGTCGGTGCGGGTCCTGCTGGCCGAACTCGCCGGAATCCAGGAAACCGTGCTGCTCTACCCCTCCACCGGAGGAAGGCCCCGGGCCCGGCGGATGCTCACCGAGATGACCCCGACCCAGCAGCACCTCTACGAGATCTTCGGCCTCGACCGCTACGCGCCAGCCCGGTAAGCCCCAGTTAGGTAATACACCCAGCGACCCACTGCGCCCCCGCTGAACTGGGCAAACGCAATCAAGATCAAACTACGGGGGAAACTCGCGCTAGGGTTTGCCCAGCTTCACCGCCCGCCGCGCGTCGTGAAGAACCTTCATGTCGTGGATTTGGCCCTGCACCTTGTACCAGTCGACCGCGCGCCGCACTGGGCGCGCTTGGTTGTTCTTGATCACGCTGAGCAGCGCGTACACCCCGATAGCGCCGGTAATGACACTTGCCAGGAAGCGGCGGTCGCCCAGGCTGCGCGTCAGGCCTGGCCGGCGGATTGCGGGCTGCCGATGTCGGCCACGCCTGATCGTGCCCATGATGACCTTGATCGCGAGCCCCAGGATGACCGGATCGGCGATAACACGCCGGTCGCGAGCTCGAGCCGGCCAGCCGCCTGCTGCCAGTCACCGCGATCCATGGCGAGCCACGCGAGATGGGATTCACGGGCGACCATGTCCTCGGTGTTGCCTGGATCGTCCTGATCCCTACGGTGGGGCCCGTGCCGCGCGCCAGCACGCCAGTGGTGTTCTGGATCGTCAGCCTCGTCGCATTCATCGGCGTCTGGTGGCTCGCGATGTGGTTCTTGCTGGGCGGTAGGATCTCCTGGCGCAGGCTCGATCCGTGCGCCGTCGCCATCGGCGCATGCTGGGTGGGCATGCTGGCGGTCTTCGATGTCACCTTCTCCGGCATGATCACCAGCTACGATCAGAAATACGGGGCGATCGGGATCGTGCTCGCCTTCATGTCGTTGTTCATCGCGATCGGGGTAGTGCTCATCCTCGGCGCGGCCGTCGGCCTGATGTGGCAACACCCCGGGCTGTCATGGGCCGCCGCCCTCAGGAAACTGCGGCGGTCCTCATGACCACCCCCGCCGGCGTGACGCCCCAGGACCAGGCCGAGGCCCGGCCCTCATCCGGCAAGATCGCATGTACGGCGCTGCGGGTGACCGGATCGGTCGCCGCGCTGGTGGCCCTGTACTACCTGCTGCCGCTGGATCACTCCTCCGCCCCGGCCGCCATCACCTTTCTGCTCATCGGGCTGGCGGGGTTCCTCGCCCTGGTCGCCTGGCATGTCCGGCTGATCATCCGGTCCCCGTTCCCGGGGCTGCGGGCCGTCGAGTCGCTGGCCACCATCGTCCCGTTCTTCCTGCTGCTGTTCGCGGTCACCTACGTGGTGCTGGCCGCGCTGTCGGCGGCCAACTTCGGCGGGCACCTGACCCACACCGACGGGCTGTACTTCACCGTCACCGTGTTCTCCACGGTCGGGTTCGGCGACATCACCGCCAAGACCGAGACGGCTCGGCTCGTAGTCACCGGGCAGATGATCGCCGACCTGATCATCCTCGGCCTGGCGATCAAGGTCATCGTGGGCGCGTTCCGGCGCGGCCAGCATCGGCGGGGCGACCCCGGGCAGCACCCGGACCCTAGCACGGGGCGATGAACCAAGCAGAACAGGCGTCGCTCGATCTTGGCAGCCTACAGGCCTGGCTGCTGCTGGCCCGTCGCGGAGGACCAGTCATTCAAGACAGGTGAGGCGGCGCTGGATGACCAGCCGGTCCCCGCTCCCAGCGCGCAGGACGCCCTGGCCGCGCGCTGACACCTGAGGCACTTTACATACAAAGGGCGGATTGAGATCCGGGCCACGTTACGTTACGGTCACGGTGAGCAAGGCGGCTGGCTCAGCGCAGCCGTTCGGGGAACAGCTCGCGTCAGACCAGCGATGCAAGGAGCAGTCATGTCAGACATCGCGGGGAACTCGTTCGTGCCCTTGCCGGGCAGCGAGCGCGGGCCACTTGCCGATGCGGCGGCCGCGGAGCGGCTCGACGGATCCGAGCGGATCGAGGTGACCTTAGTCGCCCGCCGCCGCGCGGAGTTACCCAGTGAATACGTGGAGGGAACGGCCACACTCACGCGCGAAGAGCTCGCCGAAGGGCATGGCGGCGACCCAGCCGACATCGCGCGGATCCGCGACGTGCTGGCCGCTTACGGGCTGGAGGTAACGGATGCGGATGCCAGCTCGCGGCGGGTGCGGGTGGCGGGGACCGTGTCGGAATTAGCCGAGGTATTCGGCGCATCGCTGAGCCGCGTGAGTAGCTCTCACCCCACCGCCGGGCGCACCGTGCACCGCTACCGCGTGGGCAGCCTACGGTTGCCCGCGCAGCTTGATGGCATCGTCACCGCGGTTCTTGGCCTTGACGACCGGCCGCAGGCCCGTCCCCAGTTCCGGCTCACTGCCGCAGCGGCCGCCCAGACGACTTATACACCTGCTCAGGTCGGCGCGTGCTACCAGTTCCCTGCCGGCACCGACGGCAGCGGGCAGACATTGGCGATCATCGAGCTCGGGGGCGGCTTTTCGCCCAACGACCTGAATACCTACTTCTCTGGCCTGGGCATAACCCCGCCGACGGTGAGCGCGGTCGGAGTGGACCGGGCCGTCAACACTCCGGAGAAGGATCCGAGCGGCGCGGACGGTGAGGTCCTGCTCGACATCGAGGTAGCTGGGGCGCTCGCCCCGGGTGCCGCGCAAGCGGTGTACTTCGCGCCCAACACTGACCAAGGTTTCGTCGACGCGGTTTCCACCGCCGTGCAGGCCAGCCCGACACCCACGGCGGTGAGCATCAGCTGGGGTCAGTCCGAGGACTCTTGGACGGCTCAGGCGCGCACGGCGCTGGATCAGGCGCTTGCCGATGCGGCAGCGCTGGGCGTCACGGTTTGTGTGGCAGCGGGTGACAATGGCAGCAGCGACGGGCAACAGGATGGGCAGAGCCACGCCGATTTCCCCGCGTCCAGCCCGCACGTTCTGGCCTGTGGCGGGACCACGCTGGTCGCGGACCCTGCCACCGGCACGGTCAGCTCGGAAACGGTATGGAACGACGGCGAGGGGCAGGGCGCGACCGGCGGCGGGGTAAGCGGCGTTTTTGGGCCGCCGGCCTGGCAGGCGGGCGCCGGCGTGCCGGGCCGCGCGGGCGGCGGCAGCGCAGGCCGCGGGGTGCCCGACGTTGCTGGCGACGCAGACCCGGCGACGGGGTATCAGGTACTCGTGGACGGCCACCGGGTGGTGGTCGGCGGCACGAGCGCCGTCGCACCTCTGTGGGCTGCGCTCGTGTGCAGGCTGGCGGAAAGTACCGGCAAGAGTTTCGGCCTCTTGCCGCCGCTGCTTTATGCGGGCATTACTCCTGGCGCTACTACAGCTGGTTTCCGTGACATCACCAGCGGCAGCAATGGTGCCTACAGGGCCGGGCCCGGGTGGGACGCCTGCACCGGCCTGGGCGTGCCTGACGGCACCGCGCTGCTCGCCAGGCTGCAAGCCTGACCGGGAACCAAATGGGAACGATCATGGCTGGCCGCCGCGGAGCGGACCGGCAGGGCGTCCAGAACAGCGACCCGGGGTCTCCCGGACCGCCCAGCGCCACGGGAGCAATGTCGTGTACCAGCGTCTGCGGCAGCGCGGCTACCAGGTTTTCGCGGTCAACCCGAACGCGGACGAGGTCGAGCACGATCGCTGCTACCACGATCTGAGATCCATCCCCGGCGGCGTTGACGCGGTTGTGATCGGAACCAGGCCAGAGGTCGCTGAAAACACCGCGCGTGAGTGCGGCGACCTGGGCATTTAGCACGTGTGGATGCATCGGTCGCGCGCCCGAGAACGCATCCCGGGGTGAGGTTTGGCGGTTGCGCCGGTGGTTTCGAGATTCATGCTGCATCGGACAGCAGCGTTCGCCGGTGGTCGCAGGAAACGCCGTGACCGCAGGTCGCGCCGCGAACAGCCGCAGGGCTTTGTGCGGCAGCGACCGTCGGGCGGTTGCTCATGCTGGCCTGAGAGACGGGCCAGCCTTGGGGAAAATCAGGAAGTGGAGACCGGCGGCCACGATGCCGCCCACGAGCGGCGCGACGATGAAGAGCCACACTTGGTTAAGGGCGGTCCCGCCTACGATGAGGGCGGGCCCGAGACTGCGGGCGGGGTTCACCGAGGTTCCGGTGATGGGAATCCCGATGAGGTGGCACACGGAGAGCGACAGCCCGATGACCAGTCCTGCGGTGGCGGCATTCGCGGTCTTGCTTGTTACGCCGAGGACGACGAAGACAAAGAGCGTGGTTAGCACCACCTCGGTCAGGAAGGCGCCACCCATGTTGATGTGGACGTGGCTGGCGGCGCCCCAGCCGTCGGTCCCGAGGCCGGTGGTCGAACGGCTGTAGAGCGGCGAAGCGGCGAACGTGCCCCATAGGAGCAGAGCCCCCAGTATGCCGCCGACGAACTGCGCGACCCAGTAGCCGGCCGCCTCGACCAGTGGCATCCGACCGGCCACCAGGGCGCCGATAGTGACGGCTGGATTGACGTGACAGCCGGAGATGGGCCCGAGCACGTAGGCCAGGGCCAGCAGGACGAGGCCGAACGCGAGTGCGGTGGCGACGACGCCAGCCGCGTAGCTGCTGCCCGCGGTGCCGAAGCCAAACGACAGGGTTGCCACCCCCACGGCGAAATATACGAGAAACCCCGTTCCAAGTAATTCCGCAGCTAGCTTCCGGACCATGTTTTCTCCAATTCAAATGGCACCAAATGACAACTTTGGACGCTCCAGGGGTAGCTGTCAATACAATGTGACGAGTTTACGACGAGCTGGGCGTGCGGGGGGCACCGGCGGGCCGCCGATGCGTAAATGGAGCACATGCCGATGTCCACAGGCTCGAAGACGTCCCGCCACGCCGGGCGCCTGGGTCAGCCGACCGGCCGGGCCGGTACCGGATCGGCGGCCTCGGCTCCTGTCAGGTCGCCGCGACCGCTGACCGCGGTCGGATGCAGCGGCGGCTGAATGCCATGCTGCTGCGGCACGGCCAGGTATGGCGGGCGGGCCCGAGTGGACGTACACGCACACCGGCAGTGAACCGACCGGCAGTCCTCGGGCGAGCCGACGCTCAGTGCGGTGCTGGCCACCTACCGGGTGGCCCGGAGGTCTAGGGAGGCGGAACCGGCTGCGGCGGCGCCGGTGGCGCGATGGGCGGCGCGCGAGCCGCCGACCCGGCGGTGGCGAAGGTGGCGCCTGCCGGCGGAGCGCCGAGCTGACCGGGCTCACTCTGGCGGCCGGGTTGTTGGACTGGCGTCGGCACGCGGCCGCCCAGGCGTTCATGACCTTTTCGCGATCGATGCATCTCCGGAACCTTCTCTAATCCCAGATCATCTACCGATGTAACACCAAGTTTCATCCAGAGATACTCCGTGGCGAAGAAACCTCTGCTGTGTGGCCATATCAGTAAACTTCCTTCCGAGGGAAGATCAATACCTCGGCGACGCACCCGAAGTTTTCGCGCAGCGAACTTCCGAGGGCCTGGGTCCGTGGTGGTTGTCTAGTTCCACGTCCGCGGAAATGGCCCCGGTGCCGCGGCAACACGTCAGGAAGGTACATTATCCGCACTGGGCAGCTAGCGTGGCCGCTTCCTGGGCGACCTGATGCGCCGTCCCCTGAAGGTCGCTGGCCTGCTGCTGAGCCCGGGCAATCGCGTTATCAAGGTCACCGAGCGCTTTCTTGCCTGCCGCGACCGCTGCTGACGGGTTCGTTGCTGGTGCGGCCCCAAGATTGCGCAACTCGCTCACGACCCTCCGGATGGCGCTGAGATCGCCGTTGACGGGATCGGCGTGCAGCGAGTTAATGTCCCCTTGGAGTGTGTCAGCATCCCCATCGACCATGTCTGAGTCACCCTGGGCAGCGTCCGCATCCGCAGCCCGGACGTTACACGAATCATGCTGCACCCTGGCGTACTCGCCCTGTTCGTTGGCAAGCTCGCCCTGCATCTTCTGGATGTCCGCGGCTAGTGAAGTGTTGTTCTCCGACGCGGCCGCATCCTTGGCCAGCTTGGAGATGTCACCCGTCAGCGCTTGCTGAAGCCCAGAGATCTGCTGGTTCCGCTTCTGCGCCGCTTGCTGGGATGCCTGAGTATCTATCAGGGCCTGCTGCCGCCTCTCAAGCTGCTCAGCGATAGGACCTAGTTGCTGCTGCCCCGTCCAGCCATCCGTGATGAACATCTGGCACGCATCCCGGCCGGTCAGCTGTTCTCCGGTGTCCTGGACGACCGCCTCGTACTGGCCCCGGAATACGTCGCAGGTGATCCCCAGGGTGCCAGCCTGCGGGACCGCGCTCGTATGGCGCCACACCGCACCGCCAACAGACAGATCTTGAATCAGCGCACCACACACACCGTTGCCCCCGGGCGCGACCGTGATCCTGGCGTAATTTTCCTGGGAGTAGATCCGGCAATCGTTCGCTGGTTGTTGAGTTGCCTGCCCAGAGTGTGTGCTGCCACAGCCGACAAGAGCAAGAGCAAGAGCAAGAGCAAGGGCAAGAGCAAGGGCAGATGCCGTAACGATCGTGAGTTTCACTGAGCCGAGCGTATACCAGGACTCCCGCATATAGAGATCGTTTAAGCAGGGTCTGGGTAGGGTTTGACCTCGTAGCGCAGGACGAGATCGCTGTCGGCCAGCGGGTTTCGGTGACATCGAGCTGGCCGCAGAGTGTTCCGTGGCCGCAGGAGGAGGCGGTGCGAGACCTGGTGCGCACCCGCGGACCTGCTCGATGACCGCGTGCGGATACAGCCGCGGCTGAATGCGATGCTGCAGCGGCACGGCCGGGTATGGCGGGCGGGGTCAAGTGGACGTACACACACCGGCCGCGGACCGACCTGCGGGCCTGCGGACGAGCCGGGCGGTCAACGTGGTGGCCACCTCTGGGCGCTTAGGGCCCTCCACTAGGCACGCGCCGGGCCATGATCACCGCCGCGGAATCGATCCCCGGAACCGGTCCCGACCGGGCCAGCTTCACCAACCGCGCTGAAAGCCCCAGGCAGACGCTGACCGCCGGGGCGGGTCAGTAGGGCCCGCCCCGGCGGGCCAGCAGGGCCCGCCGTCGGCCTGCCGATCGTGGTGTCACCGGCCGGGGCGGTCATGGCGCCGGGTGGGGCCGCCTAACCTGATCACGGCCGCACCGGCATGCCGCTGGGTGTGACTGCGGTGCTGGCTCCGGGTGTGCCGGCCTGCGCGTTTGCCGTCCGGGTTCAGGACGCCGTCCCCGCCGGTCGCGGGGCCCGGATGGTTACCTGGCCACGGCCGTATCCGCGCCGGTTTGCGCGGCCGGGGATGATGGATGGATGACCCAGGATTTGCCGCCCCGCACCGAGGACATATTCCGTCATCTGCAGGACCTTCGTTCGGGGACCTACGAGAGGGCCCGCGAGTGGCCGGAGCGGGTCCGGGTTTTCCGTCGCGCCGTCACGCTGCTTGATCCGGTGGTGCGGCGCATCATGAACGAGACGAACACGGTCTTCCTGCGCGGCGGCGGCGCCATCCACCACCACGCTGGCGACGACCGTGACGGCGGGGTCTACGCGCACTGGGAGCTGTCCTGGCCGGCGCAGCGGGACGCGGCGGCCCGCGGCGGCGGGCGGGTCGAGCCGATTCAGGTGATCGCATTGTTCGGGCGCGGTAACACTCACCCGCATCTGCGTGGGGCAGTGGCCGGAATGTGGCCCTGCCAGGTGATTGACGCGGTCGACGCCGGGCGCCAGGAACCGATTCTGCGCGCGATCGTCGAGTCCGAGCTCCACCAGCGGATCTTCGAAGGCACCTGGCGCGTGATCCCGGCCGTCGCCGGTGAAGGTGCCCCCGGCCCCGGCTGAGTGCAATGCCCGGGCCGGGCGACGGGCAGAACGGCACCTGCCCGGCCGGGCGGCGTCGGCGCGCAGGTGGGCCAGCGCGGCGGCGAAGAAGGTTGGGTCGGGTTTGCCCACCACTTAAGCCTCGGTCCCTGCTGCCTGTCCGCTCATGAGGAATGAGGGCCCCAGATAACCGCCGTTAGGTGCAGCTCTCAAGCGGAACTCTCGAACTCTCGACGGCCGCGACCACGGATAACTGGCATTCTGCGTGCTCATTTACAAGCCGATGCAGGCATTGAACGGCGGGCCGGGCGTTCTGCGGGCTTGCAGGACAGGGCTGACGCCTCATCACCGGGGATGACGAAACGTCATCGACTAGGAACGGCTCTGCTCCGGCTCGCGGTCAGGGTGCCTGCGGCCCAGCCCGTGCGCTGCTCATGATCACTCCTTAGCTCTTGGGGGTGAACGATGTTGAGCAGCTGTTTGCCTGATGCCCGCTGACAACCGTGACGTCCACGACAACCCTGTAGCCGGGCGTTGCGCCGCTCACGTAATAGCCGACGGTGGCCCGGCCTCCGGAGCCTGCGACCGCAAAGTACGCGCGGTTTACGGTCTTGTAGTGAGCCACCGTGAACACCTCGACGGCCGCAGCGGTGCGGACCTTCACGTCGGTGGTGGTGTAGTCAGCCGGGTGGCTATTGCTCACCGATGCCGTACAGGATTTCAGTGCCGCCGTGGCGGCTGGGCCCGCGAGTGCAGGCCCGGCCACGGCAAGGGTGATTGCCGCCGCAGCGGGGATGGCGGCCAGGACGATTATGGCGCGTTTCATCTGTTCCTCCATTTGGGTGACGGTTACTCGACGCTCAGCGAGCCGGGGCGGTTGGCATTTGCGCCGGGCCGTTTCCTGTGGCTGGACGCGGCTCGGCGAGCCGCAGCCCCTGATCGGCGATCCGCTGACCCGATCGGTGGCGGAGGTGTTCAACCTGGGCTACGAGACGCTGCTGCAGACGCTCAACCGGTTCTTCACCCATACCGACGAGACCGACGAGCAACTCGCCGCACTCGTCGGCGCCGCGTTCGGGCTGATGGCAGGCGTGCTCCGGCCGCTGGGACGGGCGCTTACCCGGCTCCCGGCCGGGCCGGACCACCACGGCCGGACGGCGGGGCCGACGTTCGAGATGTACTACCAGTTCGGGAACTTCGTGCCGTGGCGCGAGCCCGCCTGGGCGCTGCTGACCGAACGGGCGTGCCTGCTCGCGGCCCGGAGCCAGGCGGCGGCCGCACTTCCCGGCGCTCCGGCGGCGGTCCAGGGCGCGGCTGCCTCCGCCGCCGGGATCGAGGCGGCACTCACCCGGCACGTGCCTGCCGCCCTGCGGCCACGCCAGGGTTAGGACACGCCCGGGCGCGCGAGCGCACATCGATGATCGGGATATGCGCATCGCTGGTATCCGGGCACCCCTGGACTCGAATACACGATCATGGCGGTGACCTGGTTCTCTCATAGCAAGGTGGGGCTGTCGGGCGGCGATCTGGTACTCGTGTGTGAGTCCGCCCTGACCTCGCCGAACGTCTCGCTGGCGTCGGGGTCACGGCGCAGCCCAAGGCGCCGCCGTACATCTTCCAGGAGCTGAAGGTCGCCGCCACGGCGGGTCTTCGCCGAGATTAGGTCGCCGATGCGCATCTCGGCGACGTTCGTGGCCGCGAGCACGCTGCATGGGCTGCCGACTCTGACCGGGTTCAGCACGACGTTCGCCGTGGCCGCCGTGTTCCTGGCCGGCTGCGCCGTCGCAGGGGTGCTCATCCCCGCGCGGCCGCTGACGGTGGTTTCCCTGCAAGCGGTGACCAGCCCGGAAGCAGACTAGCTGCGGCAGCCGCAGATACGGGTCCGCGAATCCGTCCCGGCAACGGCAGTCTGACGCCCGCCCGCCAGGGCCGCACGGTTCCCGGTGCAAACGCCTGTCATCGCAGGTCGGAACATGCATCCCGGGCAGTTTGTTAGGCTTACTAACTGTAAGAGTTCCGAACTATAGGGATGACGACGTGAACGATGTGGGCGCGGGCGCCGAGGCGCTGGATGTGCAGACGGCGCAGGCGGCCGTGCTCACCGTGATGCGCCTATTCCGGGCGCTGGAGCGGGTTGATACCGGCCTGACTGCCCAGCAGTACCGCATCCTGAAGCTGGCGGGCGCAGGTGGCGAGCGTTCCGCTCGGCTGGCCGAGCGGCTGGCTGTCGCCAAGCCCACGCTGACCGCAACCGCCGACGGCCTGGTCGCTGCGGGCTACGCCCGGCGCGAGCCCGAGGTCGGCGACCGGCGGGTCGTGCGGCTGTGCCTGACGGCAGCTGGCCGCGCCGCCCTGGAGCGTGCCGACGCCGTCTATGCCGACTGGCTCGGCCCGCTGCTCGGCGCGACCGGCGACACGGCCGGGGTGCTCGCGGCCTTCCGCGACCTGGACACGGCGATGGATCAGCGGCGCCGGGCCCGGCTGGGGCTGGCATGAGCGCACGCGGACGCCGGACGGCAGCGCGACCCAGCACGACAACCGCGGGCGGCGCTCGCCCCCGGGCGCAAGATGCCTGGCTGCGGCGGCTGGCGGGCTACTGCTGGCGGCACCGCCGCCTCGAAATCACGGCGCTGGGCGGCTCGCTGGCGGCCACCCTCGTCCAGGCCGCCATCCCGCTGATCATGGCGTGGATTGTGGACAACACGATCCTCGTCGGGCGGTACCCGATCTGGCTCGGCGCCACGTTGCTCATCGTGGCCGGGCTGGTCAGCTTCGCCGGCGTCTACACGAGGCGCTACCTGGGCGGGAACCTGTCGCTAGAGGTCCAGCACGACATGCGCACCGAGCTCTTCGAGTCGCTGTCGCGGCTCGACGGGGCACGCCAGGACCAGCTGCATACCGGCCAGATCGTCAGCCGGTCCATCTCCGACCTCAATATGGTCCAGAGCCTGCTCAGCCAGGTGCCGATGTTGCTCGGCAACGGTCTGCTCTTCGTGCTGTCGATCGTGATCATGACCTACTTGTCGCCGATGCTCACCCTGGTCGCGCTCGCGGTCGGGCCGGCGCTCTGGCTGATCGCGACCGCCTCGCGGCGCAAGCTCTTCCCGGCCAGCTGGGACGCGCAGCAGAAGGCGGCAGGGGTCGCCGGGGTCGTCGACGGCGCGGTGACCGGCGTGCGCGTGGTCAAGGGATTCGGGCAGGAAGAGCAGGAGACCGAGCGGCTGGAGGAAGCAAGCACCCGCCTGTACTCCGCCCGGGTTCGCGCCGTGCGGCTGATGGCCCGCTATAACCCCGCGCTCCAGGCCGTCCCGCTGTTCGGGCAGGTCGGGGTTCTCGCGCTGGGCGGCTGGCTGGCGCTGGGCGGCTCGATCAAGCTCGGCGTCTTCCTCGCCTTCTCCCTGTACATCGGGCAGATGGTGGGGCCCGTCCGGGCGCTGACCAGCCTTGTCACGATCGGCCAGGAGGCACGCGCCAGCGTGATCCGGGTGTACGAGGTGATCGACTCGCGGCCTGTCGTCACCGAGAAGCCGGGCGCGGTGGTGCTGCCGCCGGGAACACCCGACATCGAGCTCGACGACGTTGCCTTCGGCTACCTGCCGTCCGAGCCGGTGCTGCGGGGCCTGTCGCTGCGCGTGCGGCCAGGCGAGACCCTCGCCGTGGTCGGCGCCTCCGGTTCGGGCAAGTCGACCATCTCGCTGCTGCTGCCCCGCTTCTACGACGTTAGGGGCGGCGCGATCCGGGTCGGCGGGCACGACGTCCGGGACCTGACCCTGGAGTCGCTGCGCGCCTCGATCGGGCTGGTGATGGAGGACAGCTTCCTGTTCTCCGATTCCATCCGCGCCAACATTAGCTACGGACGGCCCGACGCGACCCAGGAGCAGATCGCCGTGGCGGCCAGGGCCGCGGAGGCCGACCAGTTCATCACCAGCCTGCCGGGCGGGTACGACACCGTGATCGGCGAGCAGGGCCTGACCCTGTCCGGCGGCCAGCGCCAGCGGGTCTCGCTCGCCAGGGCGCTGATCACCGACCCGGCGATCCTGATCCTGGACGACGCTACCTCAGCGATCGACGCGGGGATCGAGGCGCAGATCCACGCCACCTTGCGCCGGGTCATGGCGGGGCGCACCACGCTGCTCATCGCGCACCGGCGCTCAACGCTCCAGCTGGCCGACCGGATCGCCGTGCTGGCCGAGGGGCGGCTGGTCGACGTGGGAACGCACGAGGAGCTGACCGCGCGCTGCGCCTTGTACTGGCTGCTGCTGGCCGGGCCCGGAGACGACGCCGAGGGCGTCGATGTGGGCGAGCTCGCCTATCACGAGAACGCCGGCCGGGACGACACCGCCGCCGGAACGCCGACTGCGGGGGGCGTGACCCCCGCCTTGTGGGAGGCGGCCGACGACTCGGCCGGGTCCGGGCCCGCGCCTGGCATAAACGGCACTCAGCTGGCCCGGCTGGCAGGCTCTTCGATCGGCCGCGGCATGGGCGCAGCCGCCCGTGGCGGCGGCCGCGGTGGCGGCGCTGGCGCGATGGGGGGCATGCTCGCGGGAATACCGCCGACGCCCGAGCTGCTCGCCAAGGTCGGCGCGCTGCCGCCGGCTAACGATCTGCCCGGGGTCAGCCGCGCCGATTCCCGCGCCGCGGATCCGCATTTCACGCTGCGCCGGCTGCTGCGGCCGATCGCGCTGGCGCTGTTCTTCGGCCTGGTCCTTGATGGCCTCGACGCGGTTGCTGGCATTGCCATGCCCGCGCTGGTGCGGGGCGGCGTCGACAACGGAATCCTGGCCAAGGAATTCCGGCCCATCATCGTGGTATCGCTGATCGGGCTCGCGATCGTGAGCGCCGACTGGGTCATCAACGTGGTCCAGACGAACGTGGTGAGGCGCAACGGCGAGCGGATGCTCTACACGCTGCGCGTGAAGATCTTCTCCCACCTGCAGCGGCTCGGCCTGGACTTCTACGAGCGCGAGTTGTCTGGCCGGATCATGACCCGGATGACGACGGACGTGGATGCGCTGTCCACGTTCCTGCAAACCGGGCTGATCACGATGGTGAACTCGGTTCTGACGTTCACCGGCGTACTGATCGCGCTGCTGGTCATCAACCTCCGGCTGGGCCTCATCCTGCTCACGATGATCCCGGTGCTTCTCGCGGGCACGCTGGTGTTCCGGGCGAAGTCCTCGAAGGCCTACGGCGATGCCCGCGAGAAGGTCAGCATGGTCAACGCCGACCTGCAGGAGAACGTCGCCGGGCTGCGCACCGCGCAGGCCTACCGCCGCGAGGGGCGCAACCAGGCGCACTTCGCTGAGCTGAGCGACGGCTACCGCCGGTCCCGGCTTCATGCGCAGCGCTTGATCGCGCTGTACTTCCCGTTCGTGCAGCTGCTGTCCACCGTGGCCGGGGCCCTCATCCTGTTCGCCGCCGCGGGCGAGGTGCATAACAAGACGCTGACCGCTGGCGGCTTGATCGCCTACCTGCTCTACATCGACCTGCTGTTCTCCCCGGTGCAGCAGCTGTCCCAGGTCTTCGACGGCTACCAGCAAGCCGCGGTCGGCCTACGGCGGATCAAGGACCTGCTGCGGCGGCCGACCAGCACGCCGCAGGCGGCGCGCCCGCGGCCCGCCGGGCGCCCGCGCGGCCGGATCGAGTTCCGTGACGTGCGGTTCAGGTACTCCGGGCAGCCGCAAGACGCGCTGTCGGGCGTGAACCTGATCGTGCGGCCCGGCGAGGCGGTAGCGCTGGTCGGCCAGACGGGCGCGGGCAAGTCCACCATGGTCAAGCTCGTCGCGCGGTTCTACGACGTCACCTCCGGCAGCGTGCTCGTCGACGGCACGGACATCCGCGAGCTCGACCTGGCGGGCTACCGGCAGCAGCTCGGCGTGGTGCCGCAGGAGCCATACCTGTTCCCCGGCACCATCAGGGACGCGATCGCCTACGGCCGCCCGGACGCGACGGACACCGAGGTCGAGGCGGCGGCCCGGGAGGTGGGGGCGATCGAGATGATCGCACATATGCCCGGCGGATTCCGGCACGAGGTGGCCGAGCGGGGGCGTAACCTGTCCGCCGGGCAGCGGCAGCTGATCGCCCTGGCCCGGGCTTACCTGGTGGACCCCGCCATCTTGCTGCTCGACGAAGCCACCGCTGCCCTCGACCTGGCGGCAGAGGCGACGGTGAACCGCGCCACCGAGCGGCTCACCGCCACGCACACCACCCTGGTGGTCGCGCACCGGCTGACCACTGCCGCCCGGGCCGACCGCATCGTCGTGATGGAGTCGGGCAAGATCGCCGAGGTCGGCACTCACGCCGAGCTGCTGGGGCAGGGCGGCAGCTACGCGGCCTTGTGGGCCGCGTTCGCCGGGGATGCCGAGCTGGTTGCCTCACCTCACCAGGTCCGGCCTGCCACCCCGCTGGGCGGAATTCCCGGCGCACGCGGGCTCAGTGCGGCCCGGCGCGGCCAATGATCCCGAACGGCTGCCGCGTGGCGCCGTCAGCGTGAAACGGGCTCGAGGCGCTTGGGATCGACCGCTTGGTCGGCCGACTGCCCGCACACGAACCCCTGGCTTCCGCCAGGCCCAATCAGCGCCCTCGGCCGGTGTCCGGTCGGCGCGCACGTACCGTCAGGCTGCAAAGACCCGCCGCGGCGGCCTTCCCACGCCCACACCAGCGCTCGCCCGGCTGGCAGCCCTTCGCCTGTTCCTTCGAAACCTCCCCGAAACCAGTGCCCAATACAGTGCTGTCTATGCTGCTATTCAACGTCACGGTGAGAGAGCACGCCTACACCGGGCGCTTCTATAACGATGTCGTGGAGGCCGAGTCCTGCGAAGAAGCGCTGCACATGGCCGCCAAGCAAGCTACCGCGCCCCGGCCGCCGCCTGGTTCCAAGCAACGATTGTTCAACGTCACGGTGAGAGAGCACGCCTACACCGGTCGCGTCTATAACGATGTCGTGGAGGCCGAGTCCTGCGAAGAAGCGCTGCACATGGCCACCAGGCAAGCCACCGCGCCCCAGCCGCCGCCTGGTTCAAAGCCGCAGCCAGTCGGCGCGAACCGGACGTGTGCCGATATCTGGGTCGACTCCCTGCTGCACTGCGAGCTGGCAGAGGGACACTATCCGCCGCATACGGCCGTCGCACGCGGGTACCGGAAGCCTGTGAGGTGGGTGAGGGACGATCGCGGCCTGGCGCATGCATTACCGGAGCCAGCCAGTCCTCCGTGATTTCCCCGATCACGCCGCCGCCGCCCGCGCTGGAAAGAACCTCAGGTACGCAGGATCGCCCCAATGCAGCAGCGCGGCCAGCAGTGCCACGCTGTGGGTTACGCGCGGCCCGGGCTGTGAGGAGCAGGCGTTGGCGTTGGCCGGCCCGCGGGCGGGAGCCAGGGCGGTCTGCCCGGCGCTGCTCGTCGTCGGGGTAGGGGCAGTGGCGGCAGCCGCTCCCGCAGCGGTGCCAGCAGCGCCGCCGAGGTGAACGCAAAGAACCCGGTGCCGGGAGCGACGTAGGTCGAGCGGCCAGTGATGACCGCCATGTCGTGGGCTGCCCACGCGGCCGGGTCGATCGCGAGAGCCGGCTGCTCAGCTTCCGGCACAAGGCGAATCGGGGAAGCTGAGAGCGTCCAGGATGCGCCGGGCGCCTTGGGCGGGGGTAAGAGTGCGGTGGCGCAACTCCCGCTCAACCTCAGGCGCCATCGCCTTTACTGCGGGGTCCGTGCGAAGCCGGTCGAGCACGCGGTCCGTCACCATGGTCCACATCCATGCGCTCTGCTGCCGGTCGCGTTTGTCGGTGAGAGCACCCGCTTCGGAGAGCGCCGTCCGATGGTGGATGACCGCATCCCACAACCGCTCGAGGCCCGCGCCCTCCAGCGCGCTGCAGGTGAGGACTTGGGGTGCCCACAAGTCACTTACCGCATCGAAGAGATGGAGCGCGTCGGCCAGCTCTCGAGCGACACGAGCCGCCTCATCGGCCCGGTCGCCGTCGGCCTTGTTCACGACCACGATGTCGGCCAGCTCAAGCACCCCGCGCTTGATCCCCTGCAGGGAGTCGCCGGTGCCCGGCACGGTGAGGAGGATGAAGCAGTCCACCATGTCGGCGACCGCCGACTCGGACTGGCCGGTGCCGACGGTCTCGACGATCACCACGTCGTACCCTGCCGCCTCGACGACGACCATCGCCTCGCGGGTGGACCGCGTGACCCCGCCGAGCCGTCCCGACGCCGGGGAGGGTCGGATGAAGGCTGCGGGGTCGGCGGCCAACGCCGTCATGCGGGTCTTGTCGCCGAGGATGCTGCCACCCCTCCGCGTCGAGGACGGATCAACGGCCAGGACCGCCACCTTGTGGCCACGGGCCGTGAGCATGGTTCCCAGCCGGTCGATGCAAGTCGACTTCCCGGCACCCGGCACCCCTGAGATACCGACGCGCTGCGAGCTCCCGGCGTGGGGTAGGAGCCGTACCAGCAGTTCTTGGGCCAGCTCGGCGTGGTCGGCGAGCGTCGACTCGACCAGCGTGATGGCCCGGGCCACCTGCGACCGGTCGCCGGCCAGCACGCCGGCCACGCACCGCTCGAGGTTGACCGGCGTCTGAGTGCCGGCGCTCACGCGGCCGGCTCCACGTCGGGCGGCGACCCTGTGCCCGAAACTGCCTCCGACGACCGGGTCACTGAACTTGTATCGCCGAGCCCGGGATCGAGCGTGACCAACAGGTCGAGGGCGGCCTCGGCGATGACGGTCCCGGGCGGGAAGATGGCGGCGGCCCCGGCGGCCAGCAGCTCGTCGAAGTCTTGCGGGGGGATGACCCCGCCGACCACGACCATGATGTCCTCGCGCCCCAGGATGGCCAGCTCGCGCCTCAGCTCGGGCACCAACGTCAGGTGGCCGGCAGCCAGCGACGACGCCCCCACGATGTGCACGTCGGCCTCCACCGCCTGGCGGGCCACCTCCGCCGGCGTCTGGAAGAGCGGCCCCACGTCCACGTCGAACCCCAGGTCGGCGAAGGCGGTGGCGATCACCTTCTGGCCCCTGTCGTGGCCGTCCTGGCCCATCTTGGCCACCAGGATGCGGGGCCGACGGCCGTGGCGCTCGGCGAAGGCCTCCACCACGTGGAGCACACGCGCGGTCGCAGGGGACTCGCCCACCTCGGAGCGGTACACGCCGGAGATGGTACGGACCTGGGCCGTGTGGCGCCCATATACCTTCTCGAGGGCCTCGCTGATCTCGCCCACCGTGGCCCGGACCCGGGCGGCGTCGACGGCCAGCTTCAGCAGGTTGTGGTCGAGACCGGCCGGGCGGGTGCCCTCGCTCGCCATCCCTGCCGCCGCTGTCAGCCGGTCCAGCGCGGCGGCGCAGGCACCCTTGTCCCGCTCGGCCCGTAGCCGACGCAGCTTCTCGACCTGGCTGGCCCGCACAGCCGAGTTGTCGACCTTCAGCACGTCGATCTGCTCGTCGGCCTCGAACCGGTACTTGTTCACCCCGACCACCGTCTGGCGTCCAGAGTCGATGCGGGCCTGGGTTCGGGCCGCCACCTCCTCGATGCGCAGCTTGGGGATGCCCGCCTCGATTGCCTTGGTCATGCCCCCGGCCGCCTCGACCTCCTCGATGTGGGTCCACGCCCGCTGGCACAGCTCGTAGGTGAGGCGCTCGATGTGGTAGCTGCCGCCCCAGGGGTCGATGGTCCGGCACGTGCCCGACTCGTGCTGCAGGAAGAGCTGGGTGTTGCGAGCGATGCGGGCGCTGAAGTCGGTAGGCAGGCCGAGCGCCTCGTCCAAGGCGTTGGTGTGGAGCGACTGGGTGTGGCCCTGGGTGGCGGCCATGGCCTCGACGCAGGTCCGCATCACGTTGTTGAACACGTCCTGAGCGGTGAGCGACCAGCCCGACGTCTGGCAGTGGGCACGCAGCGAAAGGGACTTGTCGTTCGCCGGCGCGAACTGCTTGACCAGCTTGGCCCACAAGAGGCGCGCAGCGCGCATCTTGGCCACCTCGGTGAAGAAGTGCATGCCGATGGCCCAGAAGAACGACAGGCGGGGGGCGAAGGCGTCGATGGTCAGCCCGGCGTCGAGGCCGGCCCGGATGTACTCGACGCCGTCGGCGAGGGTATAGCCCAGCTCGAGGTCGGCCGAGGCTCCGGCCTCCTGCATGTGGTACCCGGAGATCGAGATGGAGTTGAACCGGGGCATCTCCGCGGACGTGTAGGCGAAGATGTCCGAGATGATCCGCATCGAGGGGGTGGGCGGGTAGATGTAGGTGTTGCGAACCATGAACTCCTTGAGCACGTCGTTCTGGATCGTGCCCGCGAGCTTGGCCGGGGGGACGCCCTGCTCCTCGGCGGCCAGGATGTAGAGCGCCATGATCGGGAGGACGGCCCCGTTCATGGTCATCGACACCGACATCTGGTCGAGGGGGATACCGTCGAAGAGCTGGCGCATGTCGTAGATGGAGTCGATGGCCACGCCGGCCATGCCCACGTCGCTCGCCACCCGCGGGTGGTCGCTGTCGTAGCCCCGATGGGTAGCCAGATCGAAGGCCACCGACAGTCCCTTCTGGCCGGCTGCCAGGTTGCGCCGGTAGAAGGCGTTGGACTCCTCCGCCGTGGAGAACCCGGCGTACTGCCGGATGGTCCACGGTTGGTTCACGTACATCGTGGGGTACGGGCCCCGAAGGAAGGGGACAACCCCCGGGTAAGTGTCGAGGAAGTCGAGGCCCACCAGCGACTCGGGGCCGTAGAGGGGCTGGAGCACGATGCCCTCCGGGGTCTCCAAGCCCAGCGCGCCGACCTGCTGGCCACTCTCCTTCTCGGCGGCGGCGCGCCACTCGGCGGCGGTGGCCGGCCCGGCGGCGGTGGCCGGCCCGGCGGCGGTGGCCGGCCCGGCGGGCGCCTCTCCGCGGGCAGGCTCGTCCAGCGGCACTGCCGCGAAGCTGGGGATCCGGGCGTCTGCGGTCACGGCACGCCCACCGTATTGAGCGCACGCCCGAGCGTGTCGAGGACGTCGCATCCGGCGTAGACGAGCTCGTCGGCGCCAGCGGCGAGCAACGCGTCTCCCAGTTCACCCGGGCGGGTGGCCACGTAGGTCCGCGCCAGTCCCGACGCCGCCAAGGCTCGCAGCACATCGACGGCGTGGTCGGCGTAGATCGGGTCCGACGAGCAGAGGCAGGCGAGCGACGCCGCACTTTCGGCGACCGCCGTCCGGAGCTCGTCAGCGGGGCCGGAGCGGTCGACGTCGTAGCGGACCGTGCGCGCTCCGGCCGTCTCGAAGAGGCTCTTGGCATAGGTGGCCCGCGCCGTGTAGTCGGCGGCCGAGCCGAGCTGGAGGAGCAGGACGGTGCGACGGGTGCCGGTGGTGCGCTGGTAGTCGTCCATCCGTGCCCGTAGCGCCTCGAACGCCTCGGCGTACCTCCGGCGCGGCAGCCCGCCTATCGGAGTTTCCGCCACCGCTGGACCGGCTGTTACTAGCGGGATGCGGTCCTCGGGGTTCGGGAAGTCGCTGACCCCGACGACCGTGTCGACCCGCCGGGCGAGATTCCGGGCTCGCCTCTCCCAGGTCTCCGCGATGCGATCCTGGACCAGCCGGGACTCCAGGGCCGCCACCATTCCCCCGGCCGCCTCGATCTGGCAGAACCACGCCCATGCCTGTTGTGCGATGGCGTCGGTGAGCCACTCGATGTACCACGACCCCCCGCCGGGATCGAGCACCCGAGCCAGGTGCGACTCTCCGATCAGGAGGAGCTGGGTGTTGCGGGCCATGCGGTGGCCCAGCTCACTCGGACGGGCTGGATCAACGAGCAGGTCGTGCGGCTCCACGGTGACGGCGTCGGCCCCGCCGACTCCGGCGGCGAAGCAGGCCACGGTGTTGCGCAGCAGGTTGACCCACGGGTCGTAGCGGGTGAGCATGGCGCGCGAGGTGATCGCATGCTGGCGCTGCGCGCCCGCCCGAGGTACACCCAGGACCTCGGCGACGCGCGCCCAGAGCCGACGGGCCGCCCGCAGTTTGGCCAGGGTGGAGAACTGGTCGGCGGTCGCGGCCAGCCGGAACTCCAACTGCCCGAATGCCGCGCTGACGTCCAGGCCAGCCTCAGTCAGCAGGCGCAGGTAGCCGACACCGGTGGCGGTGGCGCACGCCACCTCCTCGGCGTCGGCGGCTCCGGCCTCGTGGTAGCGCAGGGCATCGACGACCACGCTGCGCACCTGTGGGTACCGGTCGGCACACGTCACGGCCAGTGCCGTGGCTGGGCGGACGTCGGCCTCTTCCAGGGAGATCGCTCTCGACGCGGCGGTGCCGATCGGGTCGAGCCCGAGGACGCCGCGGGCCGCGCTGGCGTCGAGCTGGCGGCGTGCCCAGAGCGCCAGCATGGACTCGGCGCCGACACGCCCGAGATCGGGGTCGAGGGCGACGGTCACCAGGTCCAGGTACACACCGTTGAGCGCCGCGTCGAGCAGGTCGACCTCGGTAGCGACGCCCGCAGTCGCGCCTGGAATGCAGGCCCGTATGAGCAGGGAGCTGGCGCCCCGTTCGAGGTGAGCCACCGCCGGTTCCGCCCCGGCCCCCGCGGCCACCCGATCGAGCTCGACCGGTTGGCGCACGTCCCAGCCGTAGCGGACGCCTCCCAGGACCGTCGTGCCCCGCACGTAGGGCCAGAAGCCGGGCCCGCCGCTGATCGAGGTGTCGGCCGGAGCGTCGAGTGCCGTGTAAAGGGGCTGGACGGCGATGCCGTCGTACGTTCGAGTGACGAGCCGACGCTCGAAGCGCTCGTCGAGCTCCTCCGGCGAGAGGCCGGCGCCCTTGCCGGCCAGTACGCGGTCGACAGCGGCGCGCCAGTCGGCGCCGGTGGACGGGGGGAACTCGCCCGCCAGAACCAAGGGGGCCTCCGGGGTCAAAACTCCTCGTCGAAGGCGACCGTCCCGTCGACGCCCACCTGGTGGGCGGACACGGTGCGCCCGAAGAAGCTGGCGAGCTCGGACCCGTCCTGAAACTTGAAGCCGAACGGATTGGCGGTCCCGAAGCGCCGGGACAGGTCCAAGCGGACCAACCGCTGATCGGCCACGTACTCAAAATAGCGCCCGGCGCCGACCACCGACCACGGCCCAGGCACGCCCTCGGCCGACACGCCCTCGGCGAGCTCCCGCTCGTCGGCCAGGTAGGTGTCGAGGAGAGTCAGGTACAAATCCACGTGCAGGGACTCCTCGAACAGCTGCCGCGACAACTGGAGCCGGGCCTCAGGGCGTTGACGTGTTAAGTACGTTATCTGTGCCGGGGACCCGCGGTCAAGGGTGGGTTTCGTCCGGGTCGGGGCTCGGTCGAGAGCGCGTCTCGGCCCGGAGCCGGGGTCAAGGTGGGGCGCCCGCAAGCGAAGCACGGACGAACGACGCCGGTGAGGACCGAGACGGAGTGCCTTGCCTCCGGCCCGGAATGAATTGCATTCGATGCATCATTCGGCAGGTCGCGTGAACGCGCGCTGCCTGCGGTGCCGTCGTCCTGCCGTGCCGTCGGCCTGCCGGGCCGCCACGCGGCTCCGGTGACCCGGGGCTTCATGGACCGCCCGTAATCTCATGCAACGATGATGCGGCGCCGTTGCATGGCGTGCATCATCGTTGCGCCTGCGCCGCCTCGTGCCCCTGACCGTGATCGTGGTACCTCACCCGCTAATAGCACGGGTGAGGTACCAAGATCATGGAATCGGCGGGCGGATGTGTTCCGCGTGCTTGAGTTCGCCGCGGCCGAGGTGATGCCGCGGCTCGAGGCGACATCGACGCGGTGCTCCGTGCGCTCGATGGCGGCCACATCCCCGCAGGGCCGTCAGGGTCACCGACCCGTGGCCTGGTTAACGTGCTGCCCACCGGCCGCAACTTCTACCCCCCGTGGTCATGCTCGTGCCCGTGGTCATGCTCGTGCCCGTGGTCATGCTCGTGCCCGTGGTCATGCTCGTGCCC
>Ga0335078_10001237_pt1 | contig 38765 bp, 29 predicted proteins | sample Lox_Sample_32_FD_206711 | JGI IMG/M metagenome (GOLD analysis project Ga0335078, IMG submission 206711) | Soil microbial communities from Loxahatchee National Wildlife Refuge, Florida, United States - Lox_Sample_3.2 | ecosystem: Environmental > Terrestrial > Soil > Wetlands | place: USA... | reverse complement strand
TTGGGGAATGGGCGCAACCAGCCGCCAAGCCACAGGGTCACGGCGATTGAAGAAACTGCGATCATGGCAGCGTATTCGCCCAGCATGAACAGCGACCAGCGCAGGCCGCTGTATTCGGTGTGGAAGCCGGCCGTCAGTTCGGATTCGGCTTCGGGCAAATCGAATGGCGCGCGATTGGTTTCGGCCACCATGGCGATGGCGAAGATGGCAAAGGCAATGAAGCCCAGCGGGAAGAACTTGAACAGGAACCAGATCTGTTGTTGTTGCTGGGCCTGCACGATGCCAATCATGCTCAGGGTTCCGGTGCCTTCTTTGTTGAGGCTGGTCATCAGAATGGCGGAGACCACGGCCATGCCCATGGCAACTTCGTAAGAAATCATCTGAGCGCTGGAACGGAGAGATCCGATCAGCGGGTAGTGTGAGTTGGAGGCCCAGCCGGCCATGACGACTCCCAAGACGCTCAGCGAGGATACGCCGAGCATAAAGAGGATTCCGATATTCAAGTCAGTAATGGCGTGCGTGGGACCGAACGGAATGACGATATAGACCGTGAAGGATGCGCAAAGAATGATCAGGGGCGCAATCCAGAAGACGAACTTATCTGCCTCGGCCGGAATGATGTCTTCCTTGGTAAGCAGCTTGACTGCATCGGCGATGGGCTGCAGGAGGCCGTGCGGGCCGACACGCATGGGACCGAGACGAATCTGGAAATGCGCGAGGGCTTTGCGTTCCAGCCAGTTCATCGACATCACCGCGACGGAGACGCCGCCGAAGACAACCAGGATGTAAACCAGTACCCAGAAAATGTTGCCCGCCTGGCCGGGGGTGGTGTTCATGCCGAGGTAGGAGGTGATGTAGTCGAGCATCAGCGATCCACCTCGCCCAGCACGATGTCGAGCGTGCCGATTACCGCGATGACGTCGGCTACCAACTGGCCACGCACCATAAGATCAAGGGCCTGTAGATTGACGAAAGATGGCGGCCGCACCCGCACGCGGTAGGGCTGCGTGGAGCCATCGCTGACGATGAAATAGCCGAGCTCACCTTTGGGTGCTTCGATGGAGTGATAGATTTCCCCCACCGGCGGCTTCATCACCTTGGGCACCTTGGCCATGATGGGGCCTTCGGGAATTCTTTCCACGGCTTGGCGGATGATGCGCAGCGACTGCCGCATCTCCTGCATGCGAACGATGTACCGGTCATACGTGTCGCCATTGATTCCGGTGGGAATCTCGAAATCGAACTCGGAATAGGCCGCGTAGGGCATAGCCTTGCGAATATCCCACTTTACGCCGCTCGCACGCAGCACGGGGCCGGTGACACCGAGAGCCTTGCAGTCCTCGGCTGAGATTTTGCCGACACTCTTCGTGCGTTCCACCCAGATGCGGTTGGTGGTGAGCAATTCTTCGTATTCGTCGATCTTGGAAGGGACGAAATCGAGGAACTTTTTCACATCGCCCTCGAAACCGTCATAGGTTTCGTAGAGGCAGCCACCGATGCGAAAGGCGTGAGTAGTGAGCCGTGCGCCGCAATATTTTTCGAAAATCTTGAGAATTTCTTCCCGGTCGCGGAAGGTGTAAAACAGCGGCGTCATGGCGCCGATGTCGAGGGCGTGGGTGCCCAGCCAGAGCTGGTGGCTGGCGAGGCGGTTGAGCTCGGTGAGAATCACGCGGATGTATTTGGCGCGGGGCGGGGCTTCGACGTTGAGCAGTTTCTCCACTGCTTCGCAATAGCCCAAACCATTGGAGACCGCAGCCACATAATCCATGCGATCCACATAGGGGTTGAACATGGTGTAGGTGCGGTGCTCGGCGATCTTCTCCACCCCGCGGTGGAGATAGCCGATGACACACTCGGTTCCCAGAACCTTTTCGCCGTCGAGCTTGAGGATTACGCGCAGGACGCCATGGGTGGCCGGATGTTGCGGGCCCATGTTGATGATGAGCTCGTTGGTGTCGAGATAAGTCTTGTCAGGTTCGCCGAGCTCGAGGTGCGAGAGATAGGTGGTGGGATCGGTCATTATTGTCCGCTCTCGATCCCGAGGTTGATCTGCACCCACTTCTGATCCTGTTGAATGATGCCGTAGTCTTTGCGGAGCGGGTGACCTTCCCAGCCATCGGGCAGCAGAATACGTTTCAAATCGGGATGGCCGTCGAAGCGGACACCAAACATGTCGAACACTTCCCTCTCCAGCCAGTTAGCCGTCGGCCAGATCGCGACCGAACTGGGAAAGGACTCGCCATCGGCGATCCGGGTCTTCACCCGCAGGCGCTGGTTGTGGGCGAAGGAATAGAGGATCCAGATCAGCTCGAATTGCTTTTCGTGGGTGGGATAGTGCAGCGCGGTAATGTCGACGCAGTAGTCGAACTGTTCTTCGTCACGAAGAATCTGCAAGACTTCGTGGGTGATCGAAGTATCGAGCACCAGATAGTTTTGTGCCAGGTAGGTGTTGGCCTCCTGAACACCGGAGCCGTACTGGCGCTTGAGCCTGGCCACCAGGGGTGACTCCCAGGGAACCGGGACGGGGCCGGTTGGCTTGGCCGGAGCGGCTGGCTTGGCGGCGGCTTTCGGCTCGCCGACCGGTGATTTGGTCTCCTCGGGCATAGCTACGACAGTACAAACCTCCGGCGCAGCACACGGTTTGGAGGAACGTTAAGTGATAACAGCTTGGCTTCGGACTGTCAACGAGGAGGACGAGTGGCTGGATTGCGAATGGGCCCCGTTGGAAAACGGCCCGAACGTATTTCCCTGCGGAAAGTGATCCGCATCACTGCTCTACACGCGCCGATTAAGTACCCTGGGAATTGAATCAGCACGCCTGGGCTCGACAAACGCCTAGCAGCTCCGGGGCTGGACGGGTACATGGAGTGAGTGTTGATACATTGAAGCACCGCGATTCATCTTGGCTGTCTCAATTCCCGCAGTGGCTCTGGCAGGACATTCGGTTCGCGATCAAGGTCTCCGCTGCGAATCCGAAGTTCTCTGCCGTGGCCGTGCTCACGCTCGCCATTGGCATGGCCGTCAATACCACCGTCTTCAGCTGGATCGACAGCATTCTGCTGCATCCCTACTCTGGCGTGCAGGACACCCACGGGCTGGCTCTTATCGAGACGGTTACGGTCAGCGGCGAACACCTCGTCGCCTCGTCCTACCTGGACTACCTCGATTACCGCCAGAACCTGAAACTGGTTTCCGCTGTCGCCATCGGGCGGTTCACACCTCTCACCGTAGGATTGCAAGGCAACGGTGAGCGCGCCTGGGCTGAACTGGTCTCAGCCAATTACTTCGACCTTCTGAACGTGAAGCCCATCCTCGGCCGTTCTTTTCTTCCCGCGGAAGGCGTCAACCAACCCGGTGCCTTTCCCGTTGCCGTCATCAGTTACAGGATGTGGCAGAACCGGTTCCATGGCGATCGAAACGTCCTCGGTCAAGACATTCGCCTCAATCGGCATCAGTTGACCATCATCGGAGTCGCTCCCCCGAACTTCCGCGGAACCACTGTGGGTCTGGTTTATGACGTTTGGATGCCGATCACCATGGCGGATGCCATGGGCACTGGAGGTGGCACACTCAATTACCGCGGTTGCCGCGATCTTACCTCGACGATTGTCCGGCTCAAACCCGGCGTCACGCTCGACCAGGCGCGAGACGAGGTCAGCGCGCTTGCCAAACGCCTCGCCGCCGCGTATCCCGAAACCAATCGCGGAGTCGATGCCACCGTGGTACCGGTCTGGGCCGGTCACCTGGGAGCACAAGGAATACTGTTGAAGCCGCTGCAGATTCTGATGGCGGTCTGCGTGCTGCTCCTGGTTGTGGCTTGCGCGAACGTCGCCAACCTGCAACTGGCGCGCGCCGTGGCTCGCCAGAAGGAGTTCAGCCTTCGGCTCGCGTTCGGAGCTCGACCGGGCCGGCTCGTCCAACAGTTGCTGACCGAGACGCTGTTGCTCACGCTCGCCGGAGCAGTTGTTGGGGTTGCGATCATGAGTTGGGTAGGAAAATCGCTGAACGGCTTGCTGCCCGCCGTGGATTTTCCCTTCGACCTGCGCGCCGGGCTGAGCCTTTCGACGTTCGGCTTCACGCTGCTGATTGTCGTCGTAGTCGCTCTTGCCTCGGGGCTGGCTCCGGCCCTGCTTTCCGTCCGCAAGGACTTGAATCAGGCATTGAACGAAGGCGGCCGCAGCGGCATCGGCGGCGCTCGTTCGCACAGACTGCGGGGCTTGCTGGTCGGCGTCGAAGTGGGTGTCGCCCTGCTCGCGCTGGTCAGTGCCGGATTGTTCTTGCGAAGCTTCCACAATGCCAGCCGCATCGAGCCGGGTTTCGACACCAGCCATGTCGCCGTGGCCCAGTTCTATCTGTCGAACGCTGGCTACAGCGCGGAAGAGCAATGGAGCTTCTGCCGCATGCTGCGGGAGAGGATGGAATCCGCTCCCAGAGTCCTCGCTGTCACCTACACCGATTTCGTGCCGCTGACTATGCCGAACTCGAGTCCCGAGGATGAACTCGAAGTTGAAGGATATGTCCCGGCGCGAAATGAGCAGATGCTGATCCATCGCGCCACTGTGCCTCCCGGATACTTCCAGTTTATGGGTATCCGCATGCTCGAAGGCCGTGATTTCAGCGAACGCGACGAAGCCGACGCACCGGTGGTTCTGATCGTGAACGAGACCTTCGCGCATCGATTCTTCGCGGGAGGCAGTTTTGTTGGCCGCAAGGTTCACATCGGCGACACCACCGCAACCGTCATCGGCGAGGTGAAAGACAGTAAGTACAATACCCCGATCGAACAGCCGTCTCCCTACTTCTACCTGCCATTCCGACAATGGTTTGCGCCGGGTTTGAATTTCTCGTTCCTGATCAAAACCGCTGGTGATCCCATGGCAGCGCTTCCCCCTCTTCGCCGCGAAGCTCTGGCTCTGAATCCGGATGCGTTCTTCCATGCGGTGCGACTGTCCGATGCCGTCGGCTACTCGCTTTACGCCGAGAGAGTCGCTGCCAGTTTGCTGACGGTGGTGGGTGGCCTCTGTGTTCTGCTGGCGGCCATCGGGCTGTACAGTGTCCTGAGCTACGAGATCAGCACTCGCACTCAGGAATTTGGAGTCCGTATGGCACTGGGCGCGAGTCGCGTCAGAGTGTTGGCACAGGTAATCCGCGAGAGCCTCGTCCTCACAGTCTCTGGACTGCTCGTAGGCTTCGTCGCGGCATTAATCGCATTTCGATTTGTCAGCGGAATGCTCGTGAACGTGAGCCCCACCGATCCGTTCACGCTTGCTGGGTCCGCCCTGTTACTGATCGCCGTAACGCTATTGGCCAGCTATGTGCCCGCCAGCCGCGCCACTCGCATCGATCCGATGATCGCGCTCCGTTGCCAGTAACCGGGTTATTTACCGGAGCCAGGCGGTGGAGACTTCGGAACCAGGAGACGTCACTGTCATGGCGATTCAGCAGCAGCTTGCGCTTCGGTGAACTGCGGAGATGACGTCCGGCCCTGCATGGGATCACACCCATTCCAGCGCGCCTTTTTTCCAGATCCAGATGTAGCCGACGATCAGAATCAGAAGAAAAATGAGCATTTCCAGCAGGCCGAACGTGCCCAACGCCTTGAACTTGACCGCCCAGGGAAACAGGAAGATGGTTTCCACGTCGAAAACCACAAACAAAATGGCGACGATGTAGTAGCGCACGGTGTAGCGTCCGCGGGAGGCGCCGATGGGATCGACGCCACACTCATAGGGCATCAGCTTGGTGCGGTTGGGATTTTCCGGGCGGACCAGCTTGGCGGCGACCAGGGTGATGGGAATCAGCACTGCGACCACCGCGACGAACACGAAAATGGGGATGTAGTTTTGCGGCATGAGCCTCTTGCCTGCTGCACCACATACTACCGCCGCTGGCGGCAGACTTCAACGATGGCCAGCATGGCTGAGAGTGCTCTTCTACAATGGCGAGGATGAAAAATTGGGACGTCATTGTCATCGGAGGCGGGATTATCGGCCTGTCTGTGGCGATCGCTCTGAACAAGCGCGGCCTCAAAGTTCTGATTGTGGAGCGCGGCGAGCCGGGGCGGGAAGCATCTCATGCCGCCGCCGGAATGCTGGTGGGAGCGACGCTCGAGGGTCCGAAGGCTCTGCAGTCACTATCGATAACAAGCGCGCAGATGTACCCGGAGTTCGCCCATGAGCTACAGGATGAATCCGGAATCAAAGTTGATCTGCGAGATGAGGGGACACTCGTGCTCGACGCCTCGGAGGGTGGAGAACGCGTAAAGCCTGAAGAACTCGAACCCGCGCTGGCCGCCGGCGACCGTCCCGCCGTTCTGCTGCACGAGCGCAGCGTTGACCCGCGAGCGCTGGTGGCGGCGGCGCTCAAGGCGGCGCGGCACCGCGGCGTGGATATTGCATCAGGCACAGCGGTGACCGGCCTTCTCTTCTCGGATAAAAGAGTCAGCGGCGTGAGCACCGACAAGAGTCACTACTCTGCCCCGGCAGTGGTGAATTGCGCCGGTGCCTGGGCCGGTGGGATTACGCCCCATCTTTTTCCTACCCGTCCGAAAAAGGGTCAAATGCTCGCGGTGGTGGGGCAACCGGTGTTGCGCCGCGTAATTCGCGCCCCCGAGGTTTATCTGGTGCCGCGCAGCGACGGGCGCATCCTGATCGGCGCGACGGTCGAAGACGCGGGCTACGACAAGCGAACCGACCCAAGCGTCATCCATCGCATGCAGCAAGCTGCGATCCGGCTGGTGCCCACTCTGGCGAAGGCGAAGATCCACGAGGCCTGGGCGGGGCTACGGCCGGGCACGCCAGATGACTTGCCGATTCTTGGTGAGACCGCGACGCCCGGATATTTTGCGGCTACGGGACATTTTCGCGACGGAATTCTGCTGGCCCCGGTGACCGCACACGTGATGTCCCAGGCCATCTGCGGGCAACGGCCTGAATACGATCTAGCGGCATTTTCCCCGGTCAGGTTTTCTTAGGCGGCGGTTGGTTACTTGCTTGCCGGCGAATACCCGGTGCAACGCAGAACCGGCAGGCGGGGATACTTTGCAAAGCCGGGATCGGTGTCAGATAACTGACAGCGATAGAAGACCGAATCACGGTCGTTCGTCACGCGGCTGGAATGTCGGCAGTCGAGGCAAAGGCCGACGCGCGCACGCTCCTTGCTTACGAGGGAACGCTTACCCATGCTGACAGCATAGCCCGGCAGAGGCCGTATGCGTCACGGAATCGCAGGCTCTCCCTCAGGTATACTGATTCGTTTCTTAATGGATTATCCCGCCAGCGCGTCCGCGCCGGCGAGAAACGAGGACTCTATGGCTTCCCCCGCAGTCGATTATGCCCGTCAGAATCAGCAGCGTTTCTTAAGCGAACTCAAAGATCTGCTTCGTATTCCCAGCGTCAGCACTCTGGAAGAACACAAGTCCGATGTGCAGAAGGCGGCCGATTTTGTCGCCGGTGAACTGCGCCGCATCGGCATGGAAAACGTCGAAGTCATCCCCACTCAGGGCCACCCGCTGATTTACGCCGATTGGCTGCACGCGTCCGGCAAGCCGACCGTGCTGTGCTACGCCCACTACGATGTGCAGCCACCCGATCCGCTCGATGAATGGGTCACCCCGCCGTTTGAGCCGACCGAGCGCAACAGCAACATTTACGCGCGGGGCGCGGTCGATGATAAGGGGCAGTTGTGGATGGAGGTCAAGGCTCTGGAATCGCTGATGAAAACTCACGACGGCAAGCTGCCGATCAACGTCAAGATCATCTTCGAGGGCGAGGAAGAAGTGGGCGGTGAATCGATTGCGGAGTATGTGCGCAAGCAGAAAGCCAAGCTCAAGGCGGATTTCGCCCTGGTGTGCGATACGGAACTGTTTGCTCCGGACATGCCTACGCTGTGTGTCGGGCTGCGCGGGCTGGTTTATACGGAGATAGAAGCCTACGGGCCGAAAACCGATTTGCATTCCGGAGTGTATGGCGGGGCCGCGCCGAATCCGTTCTTCGCGCTGATCGAAATCATCAGCAAGTTGAAAGATGCGAAGGGGAAGATTCTGATCCCCGGCTTTTATGCCAAGGTGAAGAAACCGACCGCCGCCGAACTGAAAGCCTGGAAGCGGCTGCCCTTTAACGAAGAACGCTACCGCAAGGCCGAAGTGGGATCGAAGGTTCTGACCGGCGAGCCGGGATATTCGGTGCTGTATCGCACCTGGGCGCGTCCCACGCTCGAAGTGCATGGGATGCCGGGCGGATTCACAGCACCGGGCGCGAAGACGGTGATCCCCGCCAAAGCTGCCGCCAAGGTTTCCATGCGGCTGGTGCCCAACCAGGACCCCGACGACATCCTGAAGCGCTACACGGCGTTCGTGAAAAAGCTCACGCCCAAGGGCATTGAAACCAAAATCAAAGTCTGGAGCAAAGGGCCGGCGTGCGTGGTGGGAACGGATAACAAGTACGTGAAAGCTTCGACCGAGGCCATGCACGACATTTTCAAAAAAGATACGGTGTTCATCCGCTCGGGTGGGTCGATTCCCATCGTGACCGATTTTCAGGACGTGCTGAAAATTCCCAGCGTGATGATGGGCTTCGGCCTGCCCGACGACAATCTGCATGCCCCCAACGAGAAGTTCCACATCCCGAACTTCTACCGCGGGATCGAGTCGATCTGCCTGTTCTTCGAGAAGCTGGGAGAGTAAAGCTTGACGTGTGTGGGGCGGGCGCCCTCGCCCGCCTTTCGCGAAAAGCCAAAGTAGGAAATTCCGCGCGGAAGAGGAAATCCTTTTCGCAGGTACCGAGCCCGGAGATGATGGACCCTTCTAGCTGATGATCACTCCCGATGAGTGTTAAGAGAATCCCTGTCCGCGCCGGCGCCGTTCACCGGCCGGCATAGGTTCTTCGACTCTGCCTGCCGCTTCGCACAGAATGACTCGCCAAGAGGGTTGATTTGCGAAATCGCTTGCATTAGGATTTTTCTGCTCTCGCGATTCTCCCCTCCTTCTGGTTCCCCACTCAATTCCCGCACAGCTGGTGCATTGTGTGTGCGAGATGACGGGGTTCTCCACAGGCCTACACTATATATAGTGTTTTCTTGCTTGACCCCGGCGCAATTTGACCGTTACAGTAGCTGCAATCTGTGCCTTCCCTGCCCAGCCCAGGCGGTGCATGCTGCAGAGTCGTAGCCAGAGGCATCCGAATGGTTAACAGCAGCCAACCTTTGGCTTTGAGGTAGCGCGAAGGCAGGAACGACCAAGGAGTACACGTTGCTCAAACTGAAAAAGCTGCACATTCTCGGCTTCAAGTCTTTCTGCGACCGTACCGAGCTGAAGTTTCACGGCGACGGCGTGGCGGCGATCATTGGGCCGAACGGGTGTGGAAAGTCGAACATCGCCGACGCGATCTCGTGGGTTCTGGGTGAGCAGTCGGCCAAGACCCTGCGTGGCTCGCGCATGGAAGACGTGATTTTCTCCGGTACCCGCGACCGCAAGCCCACCGGAATGGCGGAAGTGGCGCTCACCCTGATCGATCCCGAGGTCTACGACGGGCCCGACGCCAACAACGCCACCGAGATCGAAATTCAGGAAGAGATGCCCGCAGAGGATTGGGATGAGGCGGAAATCCGCGCCAAAGCGGCCGAGGAAGTCGACAGGATTACCGAGGAAGCGCAGCCGGGGAAAACAGAAGAAACGCTAGTGGCGCGCGTGAACAGCGGCGCGCTATCGGAGTATGACCCGGAGGATGAACCGCGCTTCGCCGTGTTCATCAACCCGAATCCTCCGGTGCGCCTGTCCGCTCCGGGTAGCGCTGGGCCCCAGGTGGTGCTGAAAATCCGGCGGCGGAAGTTTCAGCAGCAGTTTCGCAGCGGGGAGATCGTGGTGACGCGGCGGCTGTTCCGCTCCGGCGACAGCGAATATCTCCTCAACGGAAAACTCTGCCGCCTGCGTGACATCCAAGAATTGTTCATGGGCACCGGTCTGGGACCGGAATCTTATGCGCTGATCGAGCAGGGCCGCATCGGGCAGATTCTGAGCAGCCGGCCGACGGACCGTCGCGCCATCCTTGAGGAAGCCGCCGGGATCACCAAATTCAAGACCAAAAAGCGGCTGGCGGAAGCGCGCCTCGAAGACGCCAGGCAAAACCTGGCGCGGGTGAACGATATCTTCGAAGAAGTCACGCGGCAGATGAATTCGTTGAAGCGGCAGGCTTCGAAGGCCGAGCGGTATGCGCGCCTGCGCGACGAGATGCGGGGCAAGTTGCGGCTGGTGCTGGCGAATAAGTTCCGGCAACTGGAGCACGAGGGTGCAGAACTGGATTCGCAGATCAACCTGATTGCCGAAGAGATGCGGCAGTACGCCGCGGATGTTCAGCAACTCGAAAGCGAGCACGCCGAGGGTACCCACCGCGGATATGCGATCGAGTCGGAGATTCGCGAGAATCGCGAACGCCTCAGCCAGATCAAGCTGGAGATTGACCGGGCCCATGCCCGGCGACACCACAACGAAGAACGCTGCACAGAACTTGAGGGGCGCCTGGCTGGGTTGCAACTGGAGGGGGCGCAGGTCGGTTCCCGCCTGCAGGCTCTCGAAGCAGAGCGCAGCTCGAATCTGCAGATGCTCGATTCGGCAGTAGTTGATCTTGCGACGGTGCGACAGGAGTTGGCTGCGGGGCAGCGCGAATTGGAAATCGCGCAGAATGGATTAGTGGAAATAGAACAGCAGCAGGAAGCCTCGCGTGGGCAGATTCTCGATCTTGTGGCTCACACTGCCAATCTGCGCAACCAGATCACCCAGGCCGAAGAGCGTCGGGCGGCGATCGAGCGCGAAGGACTGCGGTTGCGGGCTGAGTTGGAGACGGCAGACTCGCAGGCGGAGGCTTTTGGCGGGCAGCGCGGGCAATTGGCTTTGGAATTTGAAACCGTCTCGCAGCGCGCCGCGGGCTTAGCAGAGGAGATCGCCCAGGCGCGGCATGCGATTGAGCAAAAGCGGCGGGATGAGAGTGAGGGCAAGAGTCGCTTAGACCGTTTACGCGCCGAATATGCGTCGGCGGTCGGAAAGAAGGCTTCCCTCGAGGCGGTCATCGCGGAGCATGGGTATTCCACGGAGTCGGTGCGGCGGCTATTCCAGTGCGGGGCGATGAATGGTGGGTTGGCTCCGGCGGGGGTGCTGGCTGATTTTCTTGAGGTGGAAACGCGATATGAGAGCGTGGTTGAGGACTTCTTGCGGGATGAACTGAACTACGTGGTGGTGAAGTCCTGGGATGCGGCCGACGAAGGGCTGCGTTTGCTACGCACAGATGTCGACGGACGGGCAACATTTCTGGTGCACCCGGAAGATTCGCAGGCAAAGTTTTCTTTTGCTGTGGACGAGGCGGCACGCTCAGCCACCCCAGCGCAATCGGTGGTTCCCCTGAAACATGCCATCCGCGTGCTGAACGGGTTTGGCCGGTCGCTGGAGGTAATTCTGCCCAAGTTGCGCGACGGTTACATCGTCCCTGAGCCAATCTTTGCCCGCGAGTTGGCATTGCAGAATCCGAACGCATTCTTTCTCTCACAATCGGGCGAATGCTTCCACAACGTAACCGTGACCGGTGGTAAGCAGCGCACCGAAGGGCCGCTTTCCATGAAGCGTGAGTTGCGGGATGTGATTCGGGTGCTGGGCGAGTTGGAATACGCCCTCCGCGATCAGGAAATACGCGTGTTGACGCTGGGGCGGGAAATCCGCGATCTCGCTTCCCTGCTGGACCGGTTGGAGGGCGAGAAGCGCGAGGCGGAAAAACGCGCCATGACCTCGGGCCACATGCTCCAACAGCTGGATGCGGAAATGAGCAGGGTTGCAGAGCGGGCAAGCACCAACCGTGCGGAACTGCGGCGCCTGCAGGTTGACTCCGGCGAACATGAGGATGTGATCCGTTCCTGCCAGGCCGAGCTTTCCGATCTTGAGCGAAGACGGAATGAGCTGGAATCAGCGACGGTGACTGCCAACGACACCTTAGCCGCTTTGCGCATAAGCCGCGACGAACTGGCTCTCCATGTATCCCAGCGAATGGCACGTGTAGCTACGATGGAAGAGCGCCATCGCGCGGCAGCGGCGGTTCTTGAGCGCATCGAGAGGGCGACAGCTGAAATGGCTGCACGGGTAAGTACCCTGACGCAACAGATGGAGTCGGCAGTGAACGAAAAACGGCAGCGGGAGGGGGAGAATCAGCAGTTGATCATGCAAGTCAGCGATTTAGCGGCGGAACAGAATGCCGGCGAAACACGCGAAGGATTGCTGCAATTCGAGTCGGACCAGCTGCGTGCACGGCTGGTGGAGATGGATGACGCGCTGCGCAGCGTTCGCCATTCGCTGGATCAGGCACGGGACCGGCGAGGCGAACTGGCGGCGACGGCGGCCAAGCTGCAATCGGACATTCAACATATGGGCGAAACCTGCCTGAATGAGCTGGGCGTGGAACGGAGTGCATTGTTGACGGACAACTCGATTCCGGCAATCGAAGGAGAGTCTCTGGCGCTGGAGGACCAGGCTTATCGCGAAATGCGCACCCGGCTGGAGGGGATGGGTCCGGTTAACATGATGGCGCTGGAGGAATACAAAGAGACGGCCGAGCGCCATGCGTTTCTGGACACACAACGGAAAGACTTGCTGCAGTCGATCGAGAACACCCAGGCTACCATCAAGGAAATCGACACCTTCTCGCGACAGAAGTTCGAGGAGGCGTTCCGCCAGGTTAACGAGAATTTTCAAACCACGTTCAAAAAGCTGTTTGGCGGTGGCCACGCCTTTATGCGTCTGACCGACGAGGAAAACAGCGCGGAGAGCGGCATTGATGTGGTGGCTTCGCCGCCCGGAAAGAGACTGCAGAATGTCCTGTTGCTTTCCGGTGGGGAGAAGGCTCTCACCGCGCTCGCTTTGCTGGTGGGTATTTTCCAGTACCAGCCCAGTCCCTTCTGCATTCTGGACGAGGTAGATGCGCCGCTGGATGAGGCCAATATCGGACGCTTCACCGACCTGGTCCGTGAAATGAGCGTGCAGACGCAGTTCGTGCTGATCACTCACAGCAAGAAGACAATGAGCATCGCACCGGTGCTTTACGGAGTGACGATGCAGGAGCCGGGTGTGTCAAAGCTGGTCTCAGTTAGGTTTGGCGCTACCGCATAAGGAGCGCGCGCCGTCGGTCGCGAGCATCGCCGATTGGGTCTCAAGAACTACTCCGCCTTTTGCGCATTCTTTTCGGCGCAGCCTTTTTTCCTCTGCTGTCCTCAGTTTTTCCACAAAACTCCAAGACCGAAAACCGCGCTGGTAGCGGAACCATGGGGCAACGCCGGATTGTCAACCTTCCTTTCGTGAATGGGTTGCGCGGGTCCCAAAAGGCGTGACTTAAAACATTGACAAAAATTTCTGGCAGGTTAGAATACGCGACGTTTTCTACCGTAAGATTATTTCATGAGCCCCGAACTTCTCGATTCCGTTCTGCTGCATACCCACATACCCAATCTCAAACTTCACGCCAGCGGCAAAGTGCGGGATGTCTACGAACTGGACGTTCAGCATTTGTTGTTTGTCGCTACCGATCGGATTTCTGCCTTCGATTATGTGCTGGCCACGGGCATTCCCCACAAAGGGCGTGTGCTAACGCAAATATCGCTGTTCTGGTTCGACTTTCTTGGGTCGATTGTGGCGAATCATCTGGTAACGGCTGAAGTGGAACGATATCCCGCTGTAGCGCGCGAGAGTGCCGAGCAGCTGCGCGGCCGCTCCATGATGGTTCTGCGCGCGGAGATGCTACCGGTGGAGTGCGTGGTGCGGGGTTACATTTCCGGATCGGCCTGGAAGGAGTACAAGGCGAGCGGCAAGGTTTGCGGCATCGAATTGCCCAAGGGATTGAAAGAGTCCGACCAGCTGCCGCAACCGATTTTCACACCGGCGACCAAGGCGACGACCGGGCACGACGAGAACATTCCCTTCGAACAAATGGAACGTATTGTAGGTTCGGAGCGCAGCCATCAATTGCGCGAGCTATCCTTGAAAATCTACGGGAAGGCGTCGGATTATGCCCGGCAGAAAGGCATCATTATTGCCGATACCAAATTCGAATTTGGCATCACGGCTCAAGGGATCACCCTGGCCGACGAGGTGCTGACTCCAGACTCCTCCCGTTTCTGGCCGGCCGACAAATATCAGCCAGGGAAAGCTCAGGATTCCTACGATAAGCAGTACGTTCGTGATTACTTGGAAGAGATTCGCTGGAACAAGCAGCCGCCAGCGCCAGCCCTCCCCTGGGATGTAGCGCACAAGACCAGCGAAAAATACCGGGAAGCCTATCATCGGCTCACGGGACGCGAGCTGGATGTCTAGCCGTAACACGATGGCTTGGAGCGGGCGGTGACGGCCGCGGATTGGATCATTCTGGCAGTGATTGTGCTGTCGCTGGTTGAGGCGGCCAGCGCTGGTTTTTTTCAGGAAGCCTTTGGAATTGCCGGGTTGGTGTTCGGGTACTTGCTGGCGGCCTGGAACTATCATCGGTTGGCCGACCACTTTGTCCCGTATTCGTCAAGCTGGCTGGTGGATCTCTCTGCGTTTCTGTTCATTTTCTTGGGCATTATCGTTTTGGCAGGAATTGCGGGACGGATCACCCATTGGCTGATGAAGAAAGCCGGCCTGAATGTTATCGACCGGATGTTGGGGGCGGCGCTGGGCGTGGTGCGCGGATGTTTAATCGTGGCCATCATACTCACCGGCATGACGGCGTTCACACCCACGTCGACGTGGCTCCAAGGGTCGGAAATGGCGCCATATTTTCTCGTGGTGGGACGCGCAGCCATCTGGGTGGCGCCGGCGGAATTACGGGCCCAGTTTTATCAGGGGATTGACCTGCTGCGGCGCGAGCAGCAGGATTTGCAATCCCGAAGCAAAGCATCTGGCAAGTAGCCAATCGCAAAGTTGGCACGCTTCTCAAAGAAAGAGAGACGCCGTGAGAGATCAGCTGGAAGCACTCGTCCTGCAGATGTACCACAGCAATATTCTTTATTCTGAGGCCGTGCGCGAGTTCAAGAAGCGGTTCATCCTGACCGTATTACAGGAAAACAAAGGAAACCAGTGCCGAGCCGCGCGGCAATTGGGCATGCATCGCAACACCCTCAGCCGCACTATCTCTGAACTGCGGATTGATGTGCGTCAACTCCGGGCCGGAAACAAGCGGCCGCCGCGCAGCGCGCGCCCGCTGGGCTACGAGAAGAAAGCTGCGCGCTAAATCGGCTCTTCCGAGCGGCAACAATTAAGGGCAGCGTAGAGACGCTGCGCTTTTCTGCATACTCCTGTAATTTGCACTCACTGCGATGGGGCCGCATGATGGCGCACCGGCGGCTTCCTGGCCGGTGGCGCAGCTTTGGTCAGCAATGCGCCCTTCTCCATCATCATCATGAAAGGGCTAGGGGTGTATGAGGTGGGTGTACCCTCGAAGTCCAGCGTTCCACCTTCGGTCGGCATGAGCTTGGCAGGAATTGTCCCCGTCATGGTGAGGGTAATGTCAGGGCGCTTGGCATCGATGTCATCCTGGCTGGCGGCAATCTGGAGTTCCGTGGGCGCAGCCTTCAGAACGGTGGCTTCCATCTGTAACGCAACACCCTTGATGACGTTCCAGACTTTGTCTTGATCTTCCTGGCTGCCTGCCGAAAGCACCAACTGCCATTCGGCGAAGCTCAATTTCTTGATATCGGCCGCGGTCTTGTCTTTTACCAGGTCATGAGCCTGTTCGGCCGGGGTCGGGGGCACATACTGCTTAATGGTAAAGCCGGCGGGCGGCAGCGGAGTGGTGGCCGTTGTAGCCAGCAGGTCATTCCATCCGTCTTCCGACCCATGGTACTTGACGTACTTGCTGTGTCCGAACTTGGTGATCTGGGCCTTGCCGCCGGGATCTTTGACCAGATTGGCCGCACGAGCGATGAAAAACAGACCGTTGACGTCATCTTCAGGAGTCGCAGTCAGGCAAGCGAGAGCATAAGGATAAACATTCTCGACGTTATTCGGATCAGCTTCGACAGCGGCCCGAAGATCTTTCTCGGCGGTCGCGTTGTCCTTCAACTGAAGTGCGGAGAAGCCGGCAATGCTGTCCAGCAGGCTGGTCATCTGGGCCTTTTGCTTTTCGAAATCGGCGTCCGATTTGCCTTCAGGTTTTGGCATGTTCGGAATCGCCGCCAGCCCGCGCTCGGCATGACCCTTGGCGTCGGCCCACTTTTGCGAAGCGCGTTCGTTATAGGCCAGCAACACCAGGGCGGTGACGTTGTTCGGGTTGGCAGCAAGCAGGCGGTTGGCGGTGTCGATGACTTTGTCCTGCTTACCCGCCTGCTGGTAGGTGGTCATCAACACTTCCAGAGCGTCTTCTTTCATGACGCTGTTTGGATACTGAACCAGGAAGGCCTCGAGGCCGCTGATCTTTGCGGAGGGGTCTGTCTGCTGCACCGCGCTGACGTAGGCGTTGTATTCTGCCGGGTCTTTGATCTCTTTCTTCTGCTGGGGCGGTTGTTGGGCAGAGGTGGCGGGCGCTGCCGGTTGGGCTGGTGATGGCGTTGTGGTCTGCTGACCCGAGGCTGCTGCAGCAAACGAGAGCACAATCGCCACTAGACTGGTCTTCATTTCAGATGGCTCCTTGAATTTAGGGAAATCGCGACCGCAGAAATCGCCGACTGCTTATCGGGGCTTCACTCAAGCTCATACATCCCGCCGGCTCAGAATCTGAACTCGATGCCTACCCTTTGACGGGCCCGGTGCCCCAGCCGCGCTCGCAGTCCTCGCGAGAGCAAAAACATTCCGGTGAGCCGGATTATAAGTATGTACCTCAACGAAGGCAAGTTGGCAATTCCGACCGCATGCTCTCATCCTGTAAGATGCTTGCCAGGACGCTTTTGTTGGTGTGCAGCCAGCGTGGGACGGGGGAACCAGTTTCGATGGCGGAAATCGGCGGGCCGCAGCTGAAAGAACAGGTAGCCGTGATAACTGGCGCCGGACGCGGGATCGGGGCGGCGATCGCTCGTCAGCTGGCGGAGATGGGTGCGACGACCGTGCTCTGCGGGCGCACCCAGGATCAGCTGGAAGCGGTGGCTGTGGCCATTTCGGGCGCCGGAGGCCGGGCTCAGGCTCTGCCATGCGACGTCCGTGACTTGCGATCGGTCGAAGATGCCGCTGCACAGGTCGAGCAGCGCTACGGACGCCTCGATATTCTGGTCAATAACGCCGGCATCGGCGGGTTCGGAGGACCCCTTCACCAGATGCCGCCGGACTCCTGGGAGCAGGTGCTGAATACCAATCTGCGGGGTGTGTACTACTGCATTCGAGCGTTTGCGCCGATGATGATCCGGGCGCAGAGCGGACACATCGTGAACATCTCCTCCCTGGCGGGCAAGAATCCGCTGCCCAATGGCGCGGCCTACGCGGCATCGAAGTGGGGACTCAATGGCCTGAGCTATTCAGTAGCGGAGGAGTTGCGCGGGCATAAGGTTCGGGTATCGGTGGTGTGTCCCGGTTCGGTAAACACCGATCTGAGCCCTCACATTGGAAAAGATCCAGCCAGGATGCTGCAGCCGGATGATGTCGCTCATGCCGTCGCCGCGCTGGTTACGCAGGCTCCGCAATCGTTTATCAGTGAGGTCCTCTTGCGGCCGACGATGAAGCCGTGAGCTGGCTCCAGCACACGACTTTGTATTTGCCAAATAAGGCGTGTGGTCGTTGATGCGCTTCCTGACTATTTCTTGAACAGGTTCTCAAAGGCCTGGCGGGCGTCGGTGGGGCGGGAAGCGGCAGGGGTGGAAGTCTCTTTCTCGACGCGCACCCGCATGGAGTAGAAGGTGCAATCGTTACGCTCGTCTTTGCGGGCAATGCGCTCCGGGATGGGTTGCGAGCATTCGAAGCGGCTGGAGGTATCGAAATAGGTGCACTGGCGACAGGAGTGCAACTCGAAGCCGCACTTGGGGCACTTGCTGTTCGGTTCCGTGCCAGATGGCAGCAGCGTGCCGCACTGGGCGCAGCGGGAAACGGTGTGCGTTCCGGGCATCTGCAGCGGTCGCGGGCCAAAAGTGTCTTTCCGGGCCGGCTTCTCGGCAGAGCGAGGCTCACGTTTTTCGCCGCTGTCCTGGTAGCCGTGCTGACGATACTTCCGGTCGGACACTGTTCCCCCTGGTGGAGCAGACATTGTCTCTCTTAGATGTGTTCCCTACAAGTAGGTTGGCAAAAATTAAGAGTGGCGGTGAGGACCGGGACCCGCGAGGCCGCTCGCATTTGCGCTTTCCCATACCCGTGGCGGGCTTGAATTGTAATTCGCCATAGCGGGTGCTACCATCCGAATAGAGTGGAGAAGGATGGGAGGTTGTTTCATGGCTGAGAATGACAGCAACAGTTTCCTTTGGTTTTTGGCGGGCTTGGGAATCGGAGCCATCGCGGGGGTTCTTTATGCGCCGCGATCGGGCAGCGAAACTCGCGAAGCCTTGCGGTCCCGCGCGGAAGAAGGCAGCAGCTTTGTGAGGGATCGGGCGCGACAGGCCCGCGAACAAGCCAGCGGCTGGGCGGACCGTGGCCGGGAGGTGCTGAACCAGCAGAAAGAGCAGTTCCGCGCTGCCTACGAAGCGGGCCGACAGGCCTACACCGAAGCCACGCGGCCGGAGCCGGTAGGGCCACAAAACCAGTAATGGTTTGGTAATTCGAGATGTAGACGATCGTGTTGCGGCAGGCTGCATCTATGGAAAATGCGAACCTTCTGATCGCGTTCATAGCCATCACCGCGGCGGCCGTGGTGATTCAGGCGGGTATTCTGATCGCCATGTACCTGGCGACGCGGCAGACTGGCGCCCGAGTGGAAGCGCTGGCCAGCGAAGTACGAACTAAGATCCTGCCGACAGTTGAGATCGCGCAGTCTATGCTGACCGATCTGCGTCCAAAACTTGAGAGTCTGGTTGGAAATCTCGCTGATTCGAGCGCCACGGTCCGAGCCCAGGTAGAGCGGCTGGATGCCACGTTCAACGACGTCGTGGATCGCACCCGCCTGCAGGTGATTCGTGCGGACGAACTCCTGGGGCGCACCCTCGACCGGGTGGAGCAAACAACCGAGATGGTGCATAAGACGGTGGTTTCGCCCATCCGACAGGCTTCCGGGCTGGTGCAAGGGCTGAGTGCGGGATTGGAATTTTTCTTCTCCCGTGCCCGCCGGCAACGCAACGGAACGCCGGTGGCGCAGGACGAAATGTTCATCTAGAATTGCGCCAAGGAAACCAGGCAGCGCGTATGCGCTGCCTTTTTTCTAGAGAACTCGCGGACGATCCAAGCAACAAATTCCTTGACTTCGCGGTGCGCTTCACCAGTGAAGCGCACGACTCTGCTCGGAATGACAAGAACACTAGACGGCGAGAGCGGTCAGGCAATCCAGCCGCCGCCCACTACGACATCCCCGTCGTAGAAAACGGCCGCCTGGCCGGGAGTGATGGCGCGCTGTGGCTGGTCGAAGGTGGCCAGGATTTCGTCGCTGCCGGTCTTCTCGATCATGGCCAGGGCGGCTTCGTGGCGATGGCGAATCTTGATGCTGACGCGCATGGGCTGGCGCAGGTCATCGACGGAGATGAGATTCAGGCGATGAGCACGTAAAGTTTGGGAGTATAGCCGATCCTGGTGTCCGACCACGACCTGGCGCGTGTCCCCCTTGATCTCAATGACGTAAAGGGGCGTACCGGTAGCCACGCCCAACCCCTTGCGCTGGCCGACGGTGAAATTGTGGATGCCGTCGTGCAGGCCAATCACCTCTCCGCTGCTGGTAACAAGTTCTCCCGCGGTGTCGGGCAAGGAGTCACCTTGCTCAGCAAGGTACGCATTCAGAAAATTCTTGTAATCGCCGCCGGGAACGAAACAAATCTCCTGGGAATCTGGCTTTTCGGCCAGGGCGAGTCCGTGCTGGCGGGCGAGTTCGCGGACCTGAGGCTTCGTCATCTCTCCGAGAGGAAATTGGGTGCGGCTAAGCTGCTCCTGGGTGAGCCCGAACAGAAAGTATGTTTGATCCTTGGAAAGATCCGAGGCCCGCCTGAGCAGCCAGCGGCCACTATGGTCGTCCAATCCCACGCGGGCATAATGGCCGGTAGCGAGGGAGTCGGCGCCAATCTGCTGCGCGACAGTGAGAAGTTGGTCGAACTTCAGGTGGTTGTTGCACAGGCTGCACGGTATGGGCGTGCGCCCGGACAGATACTCCTCGACAAAAGGACGCACCACATCACGCTCGAAGCGGTCTTCGTGATTAACGACGTAGTAGGGGATGCCAAGGATCTCGGCTACGCGCCGCGCATCGAAAACGTCATCCAGCGAGCAGCAGCGGCCGTGCACGGCCTCGGGCATGCCAGCGTGGCCGGCAAGCCGGCGCTGATTCCACAGTTGCATAGTGAGGCCGATGACATTGTGGCCTTGGGTGCGCAGCATGGCCGCAACCGTGGAGGAGTCAACCCCACCGGACATGGCTACGGCGATAGTTTGGGCTTCTGGCATAAATGCCACAGCTGTCAGACGCGGCTTCGCGGCCCAAGATCCAGGTTGTTTCGCTGAGGACTGAGAGCTACGAGCTGATAGCTTGTTTTCTATTGTAAACCGGCGACAGCTGGCGCAGGTGAGCAACGGTGGGGGCCAGTAATTCCAACGCAAAGTCGACATCGGCAGCGGAGTTTTGCTTCCCCAGGCTGAAGCGGATACTGGCGCGAGCTCGGTCCGGCGGCAAGCCCATAGCCGTCAGTACATGGGAGGGCTCAATCGCCCCGGAAGAGCAGGCTGCGCCGGTAGAAACCGCGAGTCCTTTCAGATCGAGGGCAATAACCAGCGCCTCTCCCTCGATGTAGTCGAAGTAAATATTGGTAGTGTTCGGAACCCGAGGAGCGTCCTGGCCGTTGACGCCGCTAGCTTCGATCTCGCTCACGATGGTTTTCTGAATGCGATCGCGCAGAGCAGCCATCCGCGTCACGCTGCCATTTTCAAGACCTGCTCGGGCCAGTTCCACAGCTTTCCCCAACCCGACGATTCCGGCGACGTTCTCCGTGCCAGCGCGCCGCGAGCGCTCGTGGCTGCCTCCAAAAAGCAGCGGTTGAAGGATGGTTCCCTTCCGCACGTAGAGCGCGCCCACTCCTTGTGGGGCGTGCAGTTTGTGGCCGGAGATCGACAACAGATCGCAGGTGATGCGGCGGGTGGAGACGGGTACCTTCCCCGCCGCCTGCACAGCGTCGGTGTGAAAGTAGACATCGGCCTCGGCGGCGATTTTGCCAATCTCTTCGACCGGCTGCAAAACGCCGGTTTCGTTGTTCGCCATCATGATGGTGATCAGCCGGGTATTCGGGCGCAAGGCATGGTGGACGTCCTCGGGATCAACCAGACCTCGACTATCAACGGGAACAAAGGTCACGGCGCATCCCATAGCTTCCAGGCGCTTGCAGGAGTTCAGAACGGCATGGTGCTCGATGGTAGAGCTGATGACGTGATCGCCGGGGCGGGCGATTCCGAAGATGGCGAGATTGTCGGCTTCCGTGCCGCCGCTGGTGAAGACTATCTCCGGTGCCCGGCAGCCGAGCAATTCCGCAATTGCTTCACGTGCGCGCTCCACGGCTGCGCGCGCCTCTTGCCCGTGATGATGGATGGACGAGGCATTGCCGAAATGTTCGGCGAAGTACGGACGCATGGCCTCGAAGACCTCGGGCAGCACGGGGGTGGTGGCGTTATTGTCGAGGTACGCGCGCCGCATCCATCTATTCTACGCTGCAGGCGGCGTTGCCTCCCACCCGGAGTGTTGCACCCTAGCGGCGATCGATGGGCACGTAGCGTTGGGGATAGGTTGGGCCGATGTAGTCGGCGCGGGGCCGAATCAGGCGATTGTCGCTGAGCTGCTCGATGACGTGGGCCGTCCATCCGCCGATACGCGAGACGGCGAAAACCGGGGTAAAAAGGTCTACGTCGATACCCAGGGTGTGGTAGGTCGATGCGGAGTAAAAGTCAACGTTGGCATTCAAATGCCTTTCCCCTTTTACAAATTCTTCGATGGCGTGGGAATAGGCGAACCACTTGGGCTCACCGCTGGAGACGCCCAAATCGCGGGACATCTGCCGCAGGTGCGTAGCCCGGGGATCTTCGGTGTGATAAACCCGGTGGCCGAAGCCGGGGATTTTCTGTTTCTGGGCCAACATGCCTTTGACATACTCGACGGGGTCGGCGGCCGTGCGATCGATGTCTTGCAGGATGTGAAACACCGCTTCATTGGCACCGCCGTGTAAGGGACCCTTCAGGCATCCCACGGCAGAGGTGATGGCGGAATGCATGTCGGAAAGTGTGGCGGCGGTCACTCGGGCAGCAAACGTTGAAGCGTTAAGCTCATGATCGGCATGGAGAATCAGTGCTATATCCAAAGCCCGCTCGGCGGTTTTGGAAGGGTGCTTCCCGGTCAGCATCAGCAAGAAATTGGCGGCGTGGGAGAGTGAGCGATCAGGTTCCACCACCGGCTTGCCTTTGCGGATGCGGTCGTAAGCGGCGACCATCATGGCAATCTGCGAGGTCAGGCGGACGGCTTTGTTAACGTTGGCTTCGCGTTCGTTGCTCTTTTCCTCAGGATCAAAAAAAGAAACGGTAGAGACCATGGTGCGCAATACGTCCATGGGAGGGACATGCTTGGGCACCTCGCGCATGCGCTCGTAGATGGATGAGTCCAGACGACGCTGTTCAGCAAAACGGCCACGCAGGTCGTGCAACTCGGCAGCAGAAGGCAACCTGCCAAACCAGAGCAAATAGCAAGTCTCTTCGAAGGTGGAGTTTTCCGCTAGCTCATGAATGTCAATCCCGCGATAAGCCAAAACCCCGTGTTCGCCGTCGATGTAACAGATGCTGGAAGTTGTAGCGACCACTCCTTCGAGACCCTTAGGCGCGTGCATCGTGGTGGACATGAGTTTTTGCTCGTGTTGTTCGGGATGTCGGTTGTGGCCGTACGGACGGGGCAACGCACGGGTCGCAACCCACTTTTATACGCCAAACGACCTGAACTTTCCAACCCGGATGGGCAACAGTTTTACGGCGCAAGATTCTCTTTTCCGGAACGTTCCAAACAGTGAACCCGAAAGTACAACGTCCTGCCGGGAATAGCTTCCGGCGTGTGGTTCCCGAGTACAATCGCAACATGCGGATGAAATGGGTGAGCCTGGGTCCGGTCGTCTTGGTGTTGTCGATCGCAGCCTCTTCGGCCGATGACCCGCAGGTTCTGCTGCAACCTCCCTGCCCGCTAAATGTTGCTACCGGAGCTTGCAACGCCTCGAAACAAGACCTTAAGAGAGCTAAAAGTGCGTTCGCCCGCGGACTGCAACTGGAGAAGGCGAAACAGATTGACCAGGCCTACGAACAGTTTGATACCGCCGCCCGCCTCGTTCCCAGCAATATCAATTACGTCACTGCGTTGAGCATTACGCGCGAGGAATTGATTTCCGCGCACCTGCAGAACGGCAACACGGACCTGGAAAAAGGCATGCAGGTGGAGGCGCAGGCGGAATTTCGCAGTGCCCTGAATCTGGATTCGCAAAACCAATTTGCGCGGCAACGTCTGCAGGATTCGGAGGCCCAGTGGACACCCAGAGCGCCGGACTCCATAAGAGTTCTGCAGGATTCCGGAGAAGTTCGAGTTGCGCCCAGCAGCGCAAAACATGAGTTCCACTTTCGTGGAGATTCGCGCGCGCTGCTGACGCAAGTGACCGATGCCTTCGGGATCATAGCTGAATTTGATGAAAGCCTGGTTTCCCGCCGGGTTCATTTCGACCTCGATGCTGTCGACTTTTATGCGGCCATGGCCGCCGCCTGCGATGTTACCGGTTCGTTCTGGGTGCCGTTATCGGAAAAGCAGATTCTGCTCGCGCGTGAATCCCAGGAGAATCACCGACTTTACGACCGCATGGGGATGCGTACTTTCGCGGTTACCAGCGCGAGCACTCCACAAGAGTTGACTGACGTGGTCAATCTCCTGCGTACGATTTTCGAGGTGAGATTTGTTCAGCCTGAGCCTCAAACCGGAGTCGTGGTGGTGCGAGCGCCGGTTCGCACTCTGGATGCAGTGACGCAGTTTCTCACAAATTTCGGCAAATCCCGCCCCCAGGTGGTGCTTGACATCAAAGTGTTTGAGATCGATCACCAGCTGACCCGCAACCTGGGTTTGCATTTGCCTGACACCTTCAACCTCTTCAATATTCCGGCGGTGGCGTTAGCCGGACTGGCTGGACTGGGCGGGCAGAATATCCAGAATCTGATCAACCAACTGATTTCGAGCGGCGGCATCAATCAAGCCAACTCGCAAGCCATTTCCGGGCTGCTTTCGCAACTGCAGGGACAGGGAAATTCGATTTTCAGCACACCGCTGGCGACTTTTGGCGGTGGGCTTACCTTTATGGGATTGAGTCTCGATCAGCTCTCGGCACAATTGTCACTCAACGAAAGTTGGGTAAGACTGCTGGATCACGCTACGTTGCGCGCCGCGCAGGGGAACGAGGCGACGTTTCGTCTGGGCCAGCGCTATCCCATCATCAATGCCAGCTTTGCCCCCATTTTCAACACTTCCGCCATTTCCCAGGTGCTGCAGAACGGCAGCTTCCAGGCCCCGATCCCTTCGTTCAGTTATGAGGATCTGGGGCTCGATTTGAAAGCCAAGCCGGGGATTTCCGGGAACTCCACGGTCAATCTGGACCTGGAGATGCAATTACGAAACCTCGCAGGACAGAGCCTGAACGGAGTGCCGGTTATCGCCAACCGGCAATATAAAGGCAGTATCAGCCTGGAAAACGGCGAGCAGGCGGTGGTGGCAAGCTCGCTGACCCAGAGTGAGATGCTCAGCATGACCGGCATTCCCGGCCTGGGAATGATACCCGGGCTCAACCAGATATCCACCACCAATAGCAAGACGACTGAGCAGGACGAGTTGATGCTGGTGATCACGCCCCACATCGAGAATCTGGAGCCTACCCAGAATGCCGAGGTGTGGCTGGCGAAATAAGCCAGGCGTCAAAGGTGAGAGGGGGCGGTGCGCCCGTCCTCCAAAATCATTGCGGGTTCTTGGCGGCGAAGGCGACGAGCTTCTGGACGACTTCATACGGCAGTCCGCCCGCGCCCAGCTTGCGGCCATTGATGAAAATGGTAGGCGTGCTGGTGACATCCAGGGCCTTTCCCAAGTCGACCGAGTGCTCCACACGGGTGGTGGTCTCCGGTTTCGCGGCACAGGCGGCGATCTCCGATCCCTTCACTCCGGCGCCGTCAGCGAAACCGGTCAGCTTCTCGTCGGCATTGGCTGCGGTGATGTCCGCTTGCGCGCCATAAACGCCGTCCACGAACTTCAGGAACGCATCCGGCGAAGTGCGGCCGATACAGTCGGCGTAGGCAGCTCCTTTGGCCGCCCAGTCATGCATGGGCAAAGGGAAGTTCTGAAAAACTACGCGAACGTTCTTGTTTTCGGCAATGAGCTTGTCGATGTTGGGTTGGGCTTCTTTGCAGTGGGGACACTGCAGATCGCTGAACTCCACCACGGTCACCGGAGCGCCCGCGGGGCCGAGAGACACTCCGTTGATGCCCTTTTCCAGCTCTTTCCGCGCTGCTTCATAGGGATGAGCGCCGAACGGCAGAATCTCTCCGATGACCGCGTGGCGGCCATCCGGGCTGACATAAAATTTCTGCGCTTGTGCTCCCTGGGCGCCACTGATGGTCACATCGACCTCGGCCAGTCCGGCGGCTTCCGAAGGCTTGATGGCAACCACTTTCCAACTCAGAGTGGAATCGTAACCAAACGTCTGCTGCATAAACGCGTTCACCACCTCCTCCGAAGGAAGGGTTGCGGTTTCCGCCGTAGGCTTGACCGCAGCGTGCGAGGCGCCCCCTCGAGCAGCCGCCGGTTTCTGTTGCGCGCCAGCCAGAGCGGCCAGCGTGACTAACACGATCAAGACTCTGCCGTAACGATCCATGACTTCCTTTCACTGAATTCCAGCCTGGATTTTATACATCCGGCTTGGCCGCGATGGGAAAACGTCTCCCATAACCAAAGGCTTTGGGCGAAATCTTTAATCCCGGAGCGGCTTGCTGACGTTTGTATTCGGCGCGTTCCACCATGCGGATGACACGCTGGACTAGAGTAACATCGATGCCGCGATCGCTTGCGATCTGCTCGGCGGTGTGGGATTCCTCTACATAATCTTCAAGGATGGCGTCGAGCACTTCGTACGGCGGCAGGGTGTCGCTGTCTTTTTGACCAGGCCGCAATTCTGCCGAAGGCGGCTTCTCCAGGCTGGCCTGCGGAATCACGGGGCGGCATGAATTCACGTAGTAGCTTAGGCGATAGACCACGGTTTTGGGCACGTCAGAGATGACGGCCAGCCCTCCCACCATGTCACCGTAGAGTGTGCAATAGCCAACGCCTAACTCACTCTTATTTCCGGTGCTGAGCACAATGGCGCCGATCTTGTTCGAGAGCGCCATCAACAACGTGCCGCGGGTCCGGGACTGAATGTTCTCTTCGGTTACATCCTCCGGACAACCCGAGAAAATGCCCTGCAAAGTTTTCCGATAGCTTTGAAAGACATCATCGATGGGCAGCAACTCGAAGCGGATACCGAGATTGCGGGCAAGGGCGCGAGCATCGTCCACAGATCCCTGAGATGAATACGGCCCCGGCATGCCGACCCCGAGCACGTTGTCCGGACCCATCGCATCGGCAGCGATTACGGCGGTGAGCGCGGAGTCGATGCCTCCGCTCAGACCGACAATGACTTTGTTGAAACCGCATTTTCTGACATAGTCCCGTGTCCCCAAGACCAGCGCCGCGTATCCACTTGCCTCTTCCCCTTCGATCTGATGGTGAACCTCTCCGCTCAGGCGGTCGGAGTCGAAATAGACAATATCTTCCTCGAAGGATTTGCCTTGGGCGATGACTGATCCGTCCGGACTAAGCACCAGGCTCGAGCCATCGAAAACCAGGCTGTCATTTCCCCCGACCTGATTCACCATTGCCACCGGGACTCCGTGAGAGCGCGCTATCGAGGACAGCATTTCACGCCGAAATTCGCGCTTCCCCAGCCAGAAGGGTGAAGCGGAAATATTCAGAACAAAATTTCCGCCGGACTTGATCAGAGCCTCGACAGGATCGACAGTATAGAGACGTTTATTCCAGAATCGGGTGTCATTCCAGGCGTCCTCGCAAATGGTAAGGGCCATCTGCTTGCCGCAGAACGGAAAGGTCGACTGGTTTGCGGCGGGGGCGAAGTTCCGCATTTCGTCGAATACGTCGTAGGTGGGGAGCAGCATTTTCGATTGCAGAAAGGCGACGCGGCCATCGCTCAGCAGAGCAGCGGAGTTCATAACCGACTTGCCGGTCTTGGCATGAGCGGGCGTCGCCATGCCGCAAATCACGCTGATCCCCCGGGTGGCGGCGGCAATCTTCTCGACGGTTTCCTGGTTGTGAGCGACGAACGAGCTGCGCTCCACCAGGTCCCGAGGCGGGTAGCCGCAGACGGAGAGCTCGGGAAAAAGAATCAATCCGGCGCCGGCCTCGCGGGCCAGGGTGGCGTAACGAATGATCTTGGCGCTATTGCCCTGGAAGTCCCCCACCGTGGGATTGATCTGTCCCAACGCGATCTTCACATTTCTAGTGTAGAGGGCTTTGGGCCTTGCCGCCAAATGAGGGGAGTGCGAGCAGAGCCTTCTGGATCGTGATCCGCTCCGCGGGCGACAACTTTTCTTACGCTTCGACGACAAGCATCTTCACGCTCGGACAGACTCAAGTTATAATCCTCAGCCGACGATGGCACTCATTTCTGGCACCAAGCTCGGACCGTACGAAATTATTTCTCTGGTGGGCGCAGGGGGAATGGGGGAAGTTTACCGCGCCCGCGATTCCCGCTTGCGACGCGAAGTTGCGGTGAAGATCCTGCCCCCGACTTTTGCCCAGGATACAGATCGCCTGCGGCGCTTCGAGCAGGAGGTGCGTGTGGTCGGCGCCCTCAACCACCCCAATATTCTGGCCATTTACGACACCGGCAGCCACAACGGTGCGCCTTACCTGGTGTCGGAGTTGTTGGAAGGCGAGACGCTACGCAAGCATATGGAAGGGTCTGCCCTGCCGCAACGAAAGGCAATCGATTATGGCGTTCAGATTTCACGCGGACTGGCGGCGGCCCACGAAAAAGGTGTGGTGCACCGCGATCTGAAGCCGGAGAACATTTTCGTCTTGCATGATGGCCGAATCAAGATTCTGGACTTCGGCCTTGCCAAACTCACGCGCGACGATGGGCACGGCTCCGGAACACCGGAATTGCAAACCGTCGATCATGCCCAGTCCAATACCGTGCCGGGACAGGTGCTTGGGACCGTCGGATACATGTCTCCGGAGCAAGTACGGGGCCAGCCGACGGATCATCGTACCGATATTTTTGCTCTGGGGGCGATTCTCTACGAAATGCTCAGCGGCAAGCGGGCGTTCAAGCGCGATTCCAGCGTCGAAACCATGAGCGCTATCTTGAAAGAGGATCCGGAAGAGCTGCAGGAAGTCTTGCCAAGTCTTTCGCCTGGACTGGACCGCGTGGTGCGTCATTGTCTCGAAAAGAATTCGGCCCAGCGCTTCCAATCAGCGAGCGACATCGCTTTTGATCTGGAAACCCTCTCCAGCCACTCGGGAACAGGCATACGCTTGCGCGCAGTTCAGGATCAGCGCCGCTCCTATGGGAAACAGGCTGCCGTGGCAGGCGCGTTTCTGCTGGCAATTGTGGGGACATACTACACCGCCAGAAGGAATGCGCCCACGATGGCGCCCCACTTTCACCAGCTGACGTTTCAGCGTGGGACGATTTATGGGGCTAAGTTTGCCCCCGATGGGCAGAGCATCATGTACAGCGCAGCCTGGAACGGCGCGCAGAAGGAACAAGTCTACACGACGCGAACCGATGCGCTGATGTCGCGGCCGATCGATTTGGAGGATAGCGAGGTGCTGAGCATCTCTTCGAAGGGCGAGTTGGCACTTCGGCAGAAATCGGACAATGGACTTGTCCCGCGCGGCATGCTCTCGGTGGTGCCGCTGACGGGAGGCGCTCCGCGCGAGTTGCTCGGGGACGTACTGCAGGCCTCATGGAGCCGTGACGGTGACTCGCTGGCAACGGTGCATTTTGTTAATCCGGAATGGCGGCTGGAATTCCCTCTCGGAAAGGCGATTTATGCGACCACCACGGGGTACGTTTCCGATATAGCTGTTTCGCCGGACGGCCAGCGAATTGCTTTTTTCGACCATCCCAATAACGGCGACACCCGGGGATACGTAGCGGTCGTCGAGGTTTCCGGAAAAATGACCCGCCTGACCAAGGAATGGAGCGATCTCACCGGCCTGGCCTGGTCGCGTACAGGAAACGAAATCTGGTTTACGGGAAGCGATGCGGGAATCAACAGCGCATTGTACGCAGTGAATCTTAACGGCCAGTTGCGGGATCTGCTGCACATTCCAGGCCGCCTGCACCTGTTCGACATTTCCAAGGATGGAGAAGTGCTGATCGCCAACGAAGCCACCCGGCAAGAGGTGTACGGGCACCGCATGGGTCAGGACCGGGACATCGACCTGTCCTGGTTTGATTGGACGTTGGGACGCAGCCTTTCGGCCGACGGGCAGTGGACAGTTCTGGAGGAGGATGGCGAAGGCGGCGGTCCAAATTACACGGTTTTCCTGCGTAAAACCGATGGGTCACCGGCAATCCAGTTGGGATCGGGGATGGGACTCGATATTTCGCCGGACCAGAAATGGGTCGCGTCCACCAGCGTGAAGCAGCCTTCGCCCACCGTGCTCCTCCCTACCGGAGCTGGGCAAACGCAAACGCTGGCAGACGGCACACTGTTCCATAGCGCCGCCGCTCACTTCCTGCCCGATAGCAAGGGATTGCTCGTCACGGCCACAGAGGCGGGTAAATCGCCGCGGTCGTACCTGGTGATGCTGGACGGATCGGCGCCCAAACCCTTCGGTCCGGAAGGCTTCAGCGGAGCGCTTATTTCTCCGGACGGCAGCCAAGTGATCGGACGTAAGGAGGGCACGCGGCTCATAGTTCCTATCAGCGGGAACCAGCCACCTTTACCCTTGCCTTTCATCCAGGCTCAGGAGCAGGTCGTGGGATGGACTGCGGATAGTAAGTCTGTCTACGTCAGCGACACATCCTCCACACCGGCGAAAGTCTATGTCGTGGACCTGAAAACGGGCCAGCGCCGTTTGCACCATCAAGAAGCGCCAGGCGATCTCGCGGGTGTTTTTGGAGTGGGCGGAACCCGCATTACCCCGGATGGCAATTTCTACCTCTACAGTGTTGGCCGGACACTTTCGTATTTGTATGTGGTTGAGGGCTTGAAATAAACCGGCCGCGCAGCTTGAAACCCGTTGCCCTGTGTGGATTGTGCGGCAGGGACGATTTGCACCGTAGCTTTAAAGGGGAAAAAATGAATGGAGGCCGGGCGCTGAAGGTGGTTTTAGTGCTGGTGGGGCTGCTCTTCTCGGCTGGAATATATCCGCTCATCGGTTCGTTACGCAATCCTGCCGACTCGGATACGGGCGATACGATGATGATGGGCATTTACGTAACTCTGGGGATCTTTTTGCTCATCGCCGCACGGAATCCTTCGGCAAATCGCAGTTTGATCGCGTTTGCGGCGTGGTCCAGCTTCGCTCATGCAGTGGTAATGTCGATCCAGGGACTTGAAATCGCAAGCCAACGCGCAGGATTCCTCATCGGGTCCGGCGTATTGATTCTCATCGGGGTGGCATTGATCGGATTGGGCCCTGCGACCAAGGCGGCCCAGGACTCGGGTCTGAGCAGCTAAGGACATGACGCCCACCACTTGCTCCCATGGTTACGTAAATGGACCGTTGGGTGCACTTCCACCATTGGGACCGGAAGGCGGGTTCGGAGGCGGCAGAGGAAGCGGCGCCGCATTCCCACTGCGCGGGTTCGCAGTAGGGTCGTTGGGCAGCTCTTCTCCCGGTCGCCGCAGCGACGGAGCATTGACAGGGCGAGCCGTCGGTTCGGAGCTCGCCACGGTAGGTTTGGGCGCCAGTTCCACTTCCCTTTCGGTGCGAACGATTTTTTCACCGTCGATCTTCATCGTCTCAACGCGAGTGACTTCGTCGCCCACGAAGCGCACGAAATCCACATCCTGCGGTGGTTCGCCGTAAATCCAATCTTCGTACTCCACTTCGCCGTCCTTCTCGCGAATTTTCTTAGGGGCTCGTCCTTTGGCATAAACCACCATCTCGCGATTCATTCCCACCAGGACCTGGTGATTCTGGATGGCTTCTTTGACCTTGGGTGGAACCGTTTCCAAGTAAGCTTCGACGGCGGATTTGGCATCGAAGTCAAACACCGGGTGCAGGAGTTGCTTGAGCTCGGGCCCGGTTAGTTCGGGGACGTAACGATCAAACTGCAGGTCCACGAAAGAGCCTCGTGGATTGGCATTGGAATCACTGGGAGAGATGGGAGCCATTCCTCCGTTACCGCCGACCTGAAGATGCTGGTACCATTTCTGCTTCTTGACCGGACCCCCGTTGATCTCGAAGCGGATGTGATTGTCTTTGATCTCCACCGCAGTGATGCGTGCCTGATCGCCGGGCTTTACCGCCGGCCCCCAGGTGGTCATCAACATTTGCAGCTCCGGCCCACTGGGAGAAGTCACGCCATCCTTCAGGGTCAGGCCTCTCTTGCCCATGGGAAAGGGAGTACGGATATAAACCAGCTCGGCGTCGAAGGCACGGATCAGATCGATCCGGGTCTTGTTCGAAATATGAGGTGCTGGCGAGGACGACTTCACGGCGGGAGAAGTCTGATCGGACGCGGTGGCGCACTGGAGGGTAGTCGACAGAATCACAAGCGCCCAAACCAGGTGCGGCTTCATAGAAAACCCCTACAAGCTTCCTTCCATTATAGACCGAGAGAGAGATGGCATATGGCGGCATGGGTGGGATTTTCGCGCCAATTCATCCGGCGACGGTCATGAGAAAGACTGCCCATTCGCTATGCTTCATACACAGTCAAGCCGTCTCTCGCCACCTGCAAGGGCAGGACGCGGCCGCCATTTTCGCCGATGACTGTCGCTACCCGGCTGGCAGCACCTTCTTCGACGAGAAAAATCACGCAACCACCTCCGCCGGCGCCGCAAGCTTTCGCCGCCCGGCCGCCATGTTTGGCGGCTACGGCGATCAGTTTGTCGATCAGCGGCGTGGTGATCCCCGGAGCGTTGGTACGGCGCAGCTTCCATTCTTCGCGCAAAAGCTTGGCGACGCCGTCCCAGTCATGGCGAAGGAGCGCCTGATGCATGGAACGAGCGATAACGGCGATCTGTTCGAAGTTTCGAAAAATATGGCGGTCGCCGTCGATGTGGGCCTTGAACACCTCCCAGTTGTTGATACCCGATTTTCGCGGCACCCCGGTGTAAGCCAGCACAAACCGTGATTCGATCTGTTCGGGAACAATAGGGACCGCTTCGCGGTGGATGCCATCGGCATCGAGATGAATCGAGCTCACGCCGCCGTAGAGGGCGGGGTAGTAGTCCTGACAGCCGGTGGGGACGCCGATGATTTGGGCTTCTACATTCTGCGCGATGACCCGCATCTGCTCAAGAGTCAGATTGCGGTCGGTGAAACGCGCCAGAGCGGCGGTGGTGGCAATCATCAGGGCGGATGATCCCGAGATTCCGGCACCGGCGGGAGACTCGGAATCCGTCTCCATCAGCAGACCCTGGCGGGGAGCGAAAAACTGGAGCAATCGCGCCGCCAGCGGTAGACGCAGGCGACGTACGGCCCGCAGGGCGTCGAAGTTAGGGAAGGATTCTTCTTTGCGGGTGTCGAGCGAGCGGATCTGAATTGCGGTGCCCTTCTGTGGGGTAATCCGACAGGTGGTGAGGATCTTGACGGCAAAGTTCAGCGTGAGAGCGCCAGGATGAAAAAGGTAAAGCGGCCAGAGATCGATGGTGCCACCGGCCAGATCGGTGCGGCATGGCGCTTGCGCGACGATGGTTCGTCCCCCGGCGGCAAGATTGATTTTCAGCATGAGACGTTATTGTAGCCGGGCAGAGACTTTCTGTTGGGGCTTCATGCCCCGGGCCACACGGCGAGCACTTCGAAATTACGCTGCCTGGGCCGGACTCGGTGGTTGTCGCCGCTGGTTGAGCGGCTTATGAAAAGATCTGGCGGGTTTTCTGGCGGCCCGGGCAGGGATCGCGGGATAGCTGATTCTGCAGGCGCTGGAGGCACTCCGCTGAGTGGAGGGCAGGGCGGACAGCAGTGTCCGCCCCAAGCCGAGCCTCAGCCTTTCCGGGCGGCCGCCAGTTTTTGCGCCTGCAACCGAATGAAAGCGTAATTCAGCTGAGGCAGCGAATTAAATGCGGCAGCCTGAGTAAAGAACTCATGCGCCTTGTCCGCATCGCCTTTTGCCAGGTATGCCTGACCCAAGCGAAACAGGTTGCTGGGATTCTGGTCGTTCGCCTGCTGAAGTTCTGCGATGGCCTTGTCGTAGTCTTTCTCGGCCAGCGCAACACGACCCGCGAGCTCGTGAGACTGTTTGATTTGCAGCGGATTGTTGCTCGCTTCCGCACCCTGACGAAATTCCTCGGCATGCGACTTGGCTCCAGCAATGTCTTTCTTGCCGAGCGCAATTGAAGCCATGTTGAAGTGATGGAGAAGTTTCTGATTGTCCTTCATCCCCTGCGGCAGGTTTGAGGCCTGGATCATTTGGAAAGATCGGTCGAACAGTGCCTTAGCGGCGTCATATTTTTGCATTTGGGCGGTGATGTTGCCTTCGGCTTGCAGGTCGGCTGCCATGGAGGCCACGTCGTTCTTCTTCTCGGCAACGGCATACTCCTTGGCCATGGCTTGCAGAGCCTGGTCGAATTTGCCGCTGTCGGAGGCGAGCACGGCCATGGCGAAGTAAGCGGTACGCAGTTCGCCGTCGTTGCGGGCATGGTCTGCCATGTCCTTGAGATCGGCGGCGGCCTCAGCGGGCTTCCCCGCATAGGTGAGGTCGGCTGAGAGTCCGAAGCGTGACGCGTTGAAGTTGGAATCGATCGACAACGCCTTGTGATATTGCGCGATCGAATCGTCGAAGCGACCCATCTTCAACAGCAACTCGCCGTACGAGTCATAAGGGTTGGGATCGTTGGGAATCAGCTCAGCGTATTTCTTGAATGCCTGCTCGGCGTCGGCATAGTCGCCGGCCTGCCGGTAAGCATACCCCAGAATGTTGTATGGAGCCGAATAGTTGGGGGCCAGTTCGGCTGCCTTCTTGTTGTGCTCAATGGCCTGAGCATAATCCTGCTGCGCGAAGTAATAGGTTCCGAGCGCAAACTGTGCGCGTTCATCGTTAGGATAAGCCGCCACTGCTTTCTCCAGGGCGTCTTTCTGCTTGACCACATCACCGTTCGCTCCGGCCTGATTAGCCAGGATCATAAATTTCTCGCCGTCCGAGGCTTTATCAGCCTCGCTCACTGCCTTGTTCATGTGATCGAAGAATTCCTGTGCGGTGGGCGAGGCATTTGCCCGGGCCAGTTCGGCGGAAGCGAAGTCCGGGTCGAGGGAAATGGCCTTATCGAAATGCTGCAGTGAATCCTGCGCCAGAAGCCGATCAAAGAGATCACGGCCCTGCAGGAATTCGTTGCGAGCTTCGTCCGACTTTGTGGTGATGGGAATCTTTCCGCCGTCCGAGGAAGCGGCGGCAGAGTTGGGTTTGCTGCTGGAGCTGTTACATGCTGTGAACGTCGCACTCAAGGCAAGCAGTGCGATCCATACCGGCGTACGCTGAGTCATTGGTCTGCTCCTTCCATGGCTAAGACTGGAGTATCGGATTTGTCGCTGACAATCCGTGGCAGTGGCGCGATTGATGTCCGTGCTCGGGTAAGCTAGACCCTGCCGTTGTCACTTCGACACAGGGGGTGGGTCCAATACACGTTGCGGAGGGATGGATACTGCGGAATTTGTAACCAGTGCGGGACCGGAGGACCAATTAGCTCGACAGATTCAGCGCACGTTTGATGGTGCCGCGTTCCTTCTGAATCTTTTCCTGCAGGAGGGTAATGGCGTAGATCAGTTGCTCGGGACGGGGCGGGCAGCCGGGAACGTAAACGTCGACAGGGATGACCTGATTGACGCTCTGCACCAGGGCGTAGTTATTGAACACGCCGCCCGAAGTTGCACAAGCGCCCATGGAGATCACCCACTTGGGTTCCGGCATCTGCTCCCAGAGCTGGCGGATCACCGGCGCCATTTTGTTGGAGACGCGTCCCGCGATGATGATCAGATCGGATTGCCGCGGTGAAGGGCGAAAAACTTCGGCGCCGAAGCGGGCAATGTCGAAGCGCGAGGCGCCCATGGACATCATCTCGATGGCGCAGCAGGCCAAGCCAAACGTCATCGGCCAGATGGAGCTCTTGCGCATCCAGTTGACGGCATTGTCCAGGGTGGTGAGCACGACCCCTTCCGGCGTGGGATTGCCGTAGGTCAAGTCCTTCACGACCTTCTTGCCGTGTTCGATGTCAACGTAGGGGCCGAAGTTCAGTCCTTCACTCATTGTGACTATTCTAAACCACGGAGGGCATTGAAAACACCGAGGGTAATCGAAACCGCTCCGCGCGAACGAGTGAGATTGGATCCCATCCCACTGGCCGCTGACCTTCTGGGGCGGGAGATGCGTTGCAGCGGTTGCTCGCCGATGTCGAGAGATGCCCGTCTACGGCTGCAGCACAACTTTGCCGAACATCTGGCTGGACTCCAGATATTCGTGGGCGGCACGGACATCTGTCAGTGGGAAAGCGCGATCCACTACCGGCTTCAGCCTGCCGGCAAAGACGTGGCTCAGCACTTCATGCAATTCACCCATCGTCCCCATATAGGAGCCAAGGATGGAAAGCTGACGGGCAAAGAGAAATCGCAGCTCGAAGGCTGCGCTGGAACCGGTCGTAGCGCCGCAAGTCACAATCGTGCCGCCCGGCTTGAGTGACTTCAGGCTTTCCTCCCAGGTCGCCTGGCCGACGTGCTCGACTACGATATCTGCCCCGGCTTTATTGGTGATGGCCCGCACTTCCTGAGAGATTTTCTGTTTGTAGTGGTTGATGCCGTGATCGGCTCCGAGAGCGCGGGCTTTTTCTAGCTTGGCTTCATTGCCGGCGGTGGTGATGACGAGTGCGTGAAAGAGCTTGGCGATCTGGATGGCGGCGATGCCCACGCCCGATCCGCCACCGAGCACGAGCACCGTCTGCCCGGGACGAATTTTCGCCCGGCCCACCAGCATATGCCAGGCGGTGAGAAACACAAGCGGCACGCTCGAGGCCTGCACAAAGTCGAGCGAATCGGGAATCGGGATAACACTGATCGGCTGAACGGCGATGAGTTCACAATCGCCGCCATCGACGCCATTGCCCAGCACGGTGAACGCGGGGCACTGATTCTGCAGCCCGGCGGCACATTGGCCACAATGACCGCAGAAATGCATGGGGGCAACGAGCACGCGCTGACCGACGCTAAAGCCGGAGATATATTCTCCAACCTCTGCGATTTCTCCGGCAATGTCGCTGCCCAGGATGCGAGGCAGCTTCACGCTGGGCAGGCCTTTGCGCACCCAGAGGTCAAGATGGTTGAGAGCGCAGGCCTTCACGCGGACCAGCACCTGATCCTTGCGCAGTTGCGGAGCGGCAACGTCTTCGAAGCGCAACACTTCGGGCCCACCGAATTCGTGAATGCGAACGGCTTTCATGAAGCGTAAGTGGCGCAACCTTCTGCGCGGCTACGGCTGGGATCCAGGCCAGGGTCCCAATGAGCAATCACGGTTCACATTTTGAATGTAAATGGCGTTGTTCCCGATACGATCATCCTCAAAAGCCAAAGCCGCCAGGTGGAAGGCATTAGTATCGGCCACCAGCCGGGACTTGTCCGCCAGCGTCGCAGAAACCGCGAACTGTGGGCACACCGTTCGCCCAAAACGGTTGAGCCGCCTGGCCTGAATGGTGGCGGATCCGAAATCTGCCTGGTCGACCCAGAAAACCAAGGCTCCGCTGCCGACTTGTACGCTTTGCACAAAGATTTGTTGATCCGATCCCAACGGCACCAGTTGTACGCCTACAGGCCCCCAACGACGCTTCCCAGCGCCGTCGAACTTCTGGGCATAGACGCCGTTTACCGTCTGGAGGGAATCTTCTTCGGTCCAGAACACAAAAGTTTCGTCGGTGCCCGCTCGGTAGGAGGCGGACGGAGAAACCCTGAGATTGGACAGATTGGTCGAGACCGCCGAACCGTTGTGAGGGAAAGCCTCACTGCCATCTGCGCGGATGTGTTGCGCGAAGCACTGCAACGTTGGAATGCTCGTGTACCAGGCAAAAACCGCGCCGCCGTTTCCATCGGGAACAAAATAAGGAAAATTGCCGAACTGAAGCGAGCCTCGATCGAAGAGAGTGACGTTCTGGGCTCCCCAAAGCAGGGCTCCGGTGGCCGAAAGCTTGTTAGCCCGCAGCTGCTTGTTGCCGAGGAACCCCTGGGCCCTTACCCAAGACACGATCACCGAGCCATTGTCAGAAGCATGTAAATCGGCCAGGGAGTAATTGAAACCGGACTCGCTGAACACCACGCCGGTGCCCCACAGGGGATGACCGGCTCGATCAAGTCGCTGGAGCACTACGTTGCTGTCGCTGGTCCAGGCAACCACCACATCGCCATCGCTGGTTCCTGCAATCTTGGGTGCGGCATGAAAGCCGGCATCGCTGGTCAGTTGCACACCGCGGTCTCCCCACATGGGATCGCCCCGGCGGTTCACTTTGGCGGCCGTAACCTGTTGGTTCGAACCTTCGCGGGTATCCAGGAAGGCCAGCAGAGCGTGCCCTTCGGAGTCACTGTCGAGACCATAGTCTTCCGTGGAGCTGTTGCTTAGTTTGGCGATTCGTATGCCGTCATGCGGGAACTGCTCCACGCCGAAAAAGTCGAGGCGCTGAAGATAGACGTCGTAGCCGATGGGCGGAGTATCGTTCGGATCCGAATCAAACCAGCTGATATACCATCCGCCCGCGGGAAGCGGTTTTACCTTGGGCTGGACCTGGTCGTTTCCGTCGCCCTTGTCGGCCAACGGGAGGTTGGTAAAGGGATCAGCGGACCACTGACCCCAGGCTGTCGAGGCCAATCCAAAGAGCAGAAGTAGCGCTGTGACACAGACGAATCTCGGTCTCATACATCCCCCTGAGGCACCTTGCGGATAAGAATCAGCCAGAGTGCAGGCCAGCAGACTGTACTACTGGCGGGCCAATTGGTGCAACTAGCCTCAGGCCGCGGATTTCAACAGGCCTCGAAATTCTCCGCGGTACTTCTTGAGGGCAAAGAAATGCCCACAGCAGCCATGTCCGGCAGACAATTGACTCCCGGGCCGCAAAGCTTGAATAATCAAGGCGGCATGGATATTTACGAGCAGATCGTTGAGCTGCGGCGCCAAGGGCGACGGGGCGCGGTTGCCACCATCGTCAATGTGCGCGGGTCGATCCCGTCATTTGAGACGGCAAAGATGCTGGTAAGGGACGACGGCTCGATCGCGGGAACGATTGGCGGCGGATGCGTGGAGGCCGAGGTGTGGCAAGCGGCGCGTGAGGTGATGGAGAGTGAAAAGCCCCGCAGTCTGGCCTTCAACCTGAATCAGGACCCAAAGTACGATACGGGCTTGGTCTGTGGAGGAACGCTGGATATTTTCATTGAGCCGATATTACCTCCAGCGTTACTTTATATTTTCGG